>Ga0315277_10004925_pt1 | contig 17715 bp, 11 predicted proteins | sample YL17G05_15_MG_FD_203695 | JGI IMG/M metagenome (GOLD analysis project Ga0315277, IMG submission 203695) | Sediment microbial communities from Yellowstone Lake, YNP, Wyoming, USA - YL17G05_15 | ecosystem: Environmental > Aquatic > Freshwater > Lake > Sediment | place: USA: Wyoming | collected...
GACGACATAGCACCCAACTGGTACAAGGTATCGGTCAGCAGCCCATGGCCTATGGAGCCCGGTAACTATTCCATAAGAGTCTTCGAGGTAACGGCCCCGAGTATTGTAGGTCTGTATTTCTTCAAGGTCTTCACGGACCGAACCTCGATCGGCAACAAGAACTTTCCCTCAGTGATTGTTTCGGCTGACCCGAACCCCGCATATGTGTCAGGCACAGTCCGGTACGGCGGGAAAATGCCGCTGCAGGAATACGTCTACGGGAACCCGATAAATCTCAGCAGAGCCTACGGGGAAGGAGGAAAAGTATGCGCAACGGGAATAACTGCGGAAGGAAGAATAGTCATCGGCCAAGCCTACTTCAACGCCTCCGCCAACTACACCCTGTACGGACTGGCGCCGGGACGATACACTCTGAACGCAACAGCAGCCGGATACGCACCCGCAGAACTTCTATACCCAATATCCCTCAAGGCGGGACAGTCACTGGAAGGAGTGGACATTTTCCTTGAACACAGCCCAGTCACCACCATAGTCGCCCTGTCGAGATGGATGAAACAACCAGCAGCATGGGGAGACCTTCGCAATGGAACAAGTATCACTCCTCAAAACAAGACTATAACTCTGGAAATCTTTGATCTTTGGAACGCAACAACTATCAGACTCATTGGACTCGTGAACCACACTGCTGAGCGGAAAGAAACAAATCATATATTCGAGTATCGCGGCGACAAAGACTGGGACGGTCACATACCTCAAGAGAACGCGAGCTACGTTGGAGGCATCGGGCCCGGAAGATACTTCTTCAGAGTGTGGGTGAATGGATATGTTCAGCCAAGCGCCATAAACGAGTGGGTCTGGAGAAACGAGTGCGCAGTAGACTATACCCGCAACGAGCAAAACAGACGAATCGACATTCCGCTAGAAAAGACAGGAACTTTGAAGGTGACAGTGCACTTCATGAATTCAACTCAGAAAGGCAAGACTCTGTATAATGACACAACTCCGTATAATGGCACATTGACTGTCGAAGCCTACAACCTTGTCGAAGAGATGCGTGCAAGGAACTCCACTCTTGTGAACAAGGGCAGCAGGTCTGCATCCGTGGAGCTGACAGGGCTTTTCAACACTACAAGGGCCTACGGCTTACCCCCCGGGGAATACGTAATATTCGCTCGATGGACACTACGGACAAGCACAGACACGCTTTGTTCAGTCGGAGCCGGATATGTTTCAATTGGAGATGTCTATCTTTCATCGGCATACAAGTATGCCCCTGCCGGGCACAGGGTCACCATCGGCGAGGGATTCAACGAGATCAGCTTCTATGTTGTGCTTCAAGGAGCTCTGAATCTCACGGTCTTTCCAGTTACGTGGCAGAAGCCATTCAAGATTACTGCTTGGAACTATACGGGCTCTCCGATTAGTGTGGAAATCAGAGACAAGTATGGCGTTGAGTCCTACGGGTCGTTTAGACTAAAGCAAGAGAACAAGAAAGATATCGACGAGAGGCCGATCCCGGTTAATGCCTCTGCGATCGGGCTTGATGAAGGGGTCTATTCGATCTACATTTTCACTTATGGTTATGTTCAGGAAAAGGTGATGTTCTTCGCGGTTAGGAGAGGCGAAATCGCCGACATATCGGCATATGTGGTGGAGGGAGCAAGGATAGACGTCACGTTGGTCTTCCAGAAACAGAAGATATTCTATCCTAAAGACGCGTCCGTAGACACGTATGGTTACTGGAACGGTACTCAATTGATTCCTTACTGGAACAGTAGCCGATTGGTTCCTGTCAGGCTAGAGATCTACGATTCACGATCAAAGTTGGTTGGAGCCAACGCGATCTATATTTCCTACGCAAACGTAATTACATCATTCTCTATGGTCAACGCTGGCTTCAAGAGTTATCGCGGGAGCAACGCTACAAGGTGGGTCAACTACTATGACACAACGGACGGAACCAGTCAGAACGACTACGGTCTCGGACGGGACTGGTACACGATGGGACTTTACGGTTCCGGCCCAGAACGGTACACGTTTAAGGTGTATGTTCCGGGGTACTACCAGAAGACTGATCCTGTCATAGAGGTTAGGCGGGGAGGAGAGACAAGCGTCATCATTTTGCTGGAGAGAATGGCGCACCTGTATGGTACTGTCACCACGTTCAACACGTATTTCGGGAACTACACGCGGATCTCTTGGGTCAACGTGGATGCGCTTGGAGAAGTGATGACTGTTAGAAGCTGCACTTTGGATGGGATCTTTGAGATGTGGCTGGTTCCGGGGCAGTATTTGGTGGTGTTCTCGTTACCCGACTATCAAGATCGATCTGTTCGCCTCTCACTGCCCGACGGTTCCGATGTTCAAGTAGACTACCAGTTATTGCCTTTAGGATTCAAGCCGTAGCCAGATGTGCCATACGCTGCTTTCGGGCTCCGTGACAATGAGTAGGCAGCCAAGGAAGCGTTGAAAGCTAGTGTCTATATGCTTGATGCTCATGACGAGTTGTGAGTGACATTGAAGCGGTTTTTGGCAATCAGCATGTGCCTATCCTTTCTCTTTTCCCTGAACCTTGTCCGAGTCCAAGCTTATCCTCCGCCTGTTCCAGAGCTGAAGCGGCTTGAAGCATTTCTTATCAACCAAGTCAACGTCGACTTGGGGCTGGTCAGAGAGTCTCCTGATAGTTCCATTCCATCGACCTACTGGCTGATGTCCGACAACCTCCTAGCACACTTGGCCCTCCGCCCATATCATAGAGAGGAATCAGATCTCATCAGGAAGGGTCTGGAGAAGTATGGCTATTTGCGTGACGGGCTCCATGAGGTTTTGCTTGGCGAGAAGATTTCGCTTCCTCTGCTCACACCCAGAATCGTTACAGTGACGAATTGCTCCGCCTACTCGATCAAGACTGAGGTCAGAGATGGCAAATTGATGGATGATTGGATAGACTACGCGGATCTGCTCCTCTATGTTGCAGTGAGCGAGGAGAACAGTGGGCGGCGTGAAATGGCGAAGCACTACTTCTATCGCGCAAGAGATCTCTGGAACGGAATTGGCCTCTTTGACAAGCCCACACGTCAAGACGGCTTCTACTCGACCTACAAGTTGGCTCTGCTACTCTACGTCTCAAGGCTCCTGCAGGAACCTTTACCATACACCCGAACACTGGAAGAGATCCTCTGGAGGTTCCAGAGGTCAGACGGAGGAGTCAGAAGCCACTACCTAGGCAACTTCACATCGAATCGAGAGGCAAACACTGAAACCGCCAGCATCATCCTGATCGCACACAACTATGGGTTCGATAAGGCGCATGAGATGCTCTTCACGCCACCGTACCCTGAAGTCTTCTCGGACAAAGAAGTTGAGAGAAGGAAGCAATGGTTCACTAATAAAGAGAACAGGGACAAATTCCTTAACGCGAAGAAGTTCTACGACGACGCGGTCAAGTTCTTTGAAGCCAGATCCTTTGAGCAAGCCATCGTGGCGGGAAAGGATGCTACCTCGCTCTACTGGGAAGCGGTTCGTGCGGAGGAACGTTACCAAGAAGGAACACGGGAAGCGATACGCGGATCACTGTTTCTCGCGTCGATCATGGTCGCCTTCCTCCTAGTCTATTGGTGGAGACATTGGATCCTTCGGCTGATACGCAGATCAGCACATTGAAGCCATTCCGGTGATAACAGCAAGCGCAAGCCTTCTGCTCTTGACGCGTTGGCGCCTTTGGAGCCGCGGCGACAGACACATGAAAATCACAGACGACTCCGGCAATGACTTCTGTGAGTCGATTCTCGATCTATCGGACTCTTGAGTAATCCCTTTTTAGAATCGATGCATGCTTCGGCGGGAAGGTGATGTATCGATGAGTAGAAAGATGATTGCTGTTGGAGTCCTAGTGGCTCTCGGAATAGCGACCGCAGCTCTGTTTCTCAGCAGAAGACTGAGTAGGCACTATTCTGCCTAGTCGCCCCAATTTCTTTCTTTGGAGGCCCCGGCCTAACTTGTCCTGTGGCTGTGGGACGACGCAAGCCACAACGTTCTCTAACTGCGCTATCAGTCTGATCCGCGTCTGGCTCCTCGCAATCGTCACAGGTTCTCTCTCAAATCCAGCCGGCCCAAATGATTCAGTCAACTCCTTGAGGAGATTCAACGCTTCCTGATCCAGCGTCATATCCTGCACCACTGCAAGGAATCAGAAGACCGCAATCTTATCTTTCTTTGCCAGGCTCGTCTCCGACATGACATCGCCCTATCCTGAGCAGAGCAGAATCCGTCGACTAATCGTTGTCATGGGCTAGGGAATGGGTCTTGCGTATCGTAAGTGGTAAAAGCATGTTAGGCACCCAAGCTAGGAACATGAGCACTCCCAAGATTCCGAAACCAGAGGATTTCTTTGGCTTCAGAATGGGGGACGACGGGAAGCTTGCCCGCTGGGACAAGATCGTTCAGTACTTCAGCATCCTCGCAAGCAAGTCGAATAGGATTAAGGTGTCGGAGCTAGGCAAATCCACTGAAGGCAACCCGTTCCTGCTAGTTGTAATTTCTTCGCCGCAGAACCTGCGCAGCCTTGAGAGGCTCAGGAAGACTTCGCAGAAGCTAGCTGACCCCAGGGGACTCTCCGCTGAAGAGGCGAGGCGAATGGTTAGGGAGGGCAAAGCAGTTGTGCTCCAATCGATGAGCCTTCACGCAAGCGAGGTAGGCGGCACTCAGATGTCAGTCGAGCTAGCGTACGACCTACTGACCTCCGACTCTCCACAAACCAGAATGATTCTGGATAATGTGGTGTTTCTGATGGTGCCTTGCTTCAACCCAGACGGACAGATCATGATCGCTGACTGGTATGAGAAGTATAAAGGAACGAAGTATGAGGGAGGCGCTATGCCGTGGCTCTACCACAAGTACGTCGGCCACGACAACAACCGAGACGCCTTTGCGCTCAACCAAGTGGAATCCCAGTACATGGCGAAGATTCTCTTCAGAGAATGGATTCCTCAAGCCTACATCGACCATCACCACATGGGCAGCTACGATGCTCGATTCAACATTCCTCCATACTCTGAACCAATCCACCCGAACCCGGATCCGATCATCTGGCGCGAACTGTCTTGGTACGGCGCCCACATGGCGCTGAAACTCGAAGAAGCCGGAAAGAAAGGCGTGGTCAACAACGCCACCTTCCCAGGTTGGGGACATTTAGGCTTCCATTGGATCACGAACCACCACAACATCGCAGGCATGCTGACTGAGTCGGCAAGCGCCAAGATCGCCACACCGAAATGGATTGACCCAAGCCAGCTGAGAGGAGACGGAAGCGGCGACCTTCCAAGCTACAACCCGCAAACAAACTTTCCAAGCCCCTGGCCAGGAGGCTGGTGGCGTCTCCGCGACATAGTGGACCAACAGAAAGTCGCCGCACTTGCGCTCCTAGAGATGGCCGCGCTGCACAAGGACACGGCTCTCTGGAACATGTACCAGAAAGCTAGGCGCGCGATCGAGAAAGGAGAGAGGGAACCGCCCTACGCGTTCATCATACCGGCCGACCAACACGATCCGTTAACCGCTTTCAAACTACTACAGAAACTGAGACTTCAAGGAGTTGAAGTGAAACGCGCAGTGAAAGAGTTTAAGGCAGGCAGAGAGATCCATTCCCTTGGAACCTTCGTCGTCTTCACCCAACAGCCCAAGAGGGCTGTGGCCATGTCTCTGCTCGCACGAACCATTTATCCTGACAACGAGTGGACGAGAGATCGCTTTGGGAAACCGAGAGGCTTGAGGCCTCTGGACACAGCGACCGACACCTACGCGGAGTTTATGGGCGTCAACGTGATCCCAGTCGACAGCAGGTTCAGCGGGGAATTCGAGACCGTTGAAGAAGCGAGGCCGCTTCCAGGCCAAGTCATGGGCCGATCTGCGACCGGATATGTCCTGGACTGCAGGATCAATGCCAGCTATACTGGCGTCGTCAGGCTGTTGAAAAGGCGATTCAGAGTCTCAAGAGCGGAAGGGGAGGTGGAGGTGGGCGGATCCAAGTTCCCTCCCGGCACCTTCATCATACACGCCCAGAAGAACTTGGAGAATGAGTTGAGGGCGCTCAGCAAGACCCTTCACCTGACGTTCTGGCCCATCACCAAGAAGCTTAGCGTGAAGATGCATGATCTGAAGCCTCCCAGGATAGGGGTTTACCAGAGGTTTTGGGGAGGAAACATTGACGAGGGATGGACGAGGTGGGTTCTGGAACAGTACGGCTTCCCCTACAAGACAGTTATGGACAAAGAGATCAAGGCAGGCAACCTGAACAGAAAATATGACATTATCATTCTGCCGCAGGACGCGAAGCCACTGATCACAGGCATAGAGCTGGAGAAGTTCTTCAAGGAGAAGACTCGGTGGCCCGGATTTATGCCGGACTTTCCTCCTGAATATCGAAGTGGAATCGAGAAGAAAGGCATAGAGTCGTTGAGAAGCTTCGTGGAGGCTGGGGGAACTCTGGTCACGTTCGACACGGCGTGCGATCTGCCGATAGACGAGTTCAAACTCCAAGTCAAAAATGCGGCCTCAAGCCTTGACAGAGGCGAGTTCTACTGTCCGGGCTCAACACTGTGGGTTGAGTTCGACGTGACCAAGCCGATGGCGTACGGAATGCCTGAGCGAGCCCTGATATTCTTCTGGAACAGCCCCATCCTCCAGATACTGACCGGCGAACATGACGAGGACTATGCGGCGATCGGAAAATATCCCGAAACGAATGTTCTTCAGAGCGGCTGGCTAGTAGGCGAGAAGCATCTACGGAGAAAACCGCCTGCGATCGAAGTGAAATATGGAAAAGGAAGGATCGCTCTCATAGGCTTCAGACCCCAGCACCGGGCGCAGACCGATGGAACCTACAAGATACTCTTCAATTGCCTACTGAACTGACTGTGGCAGGCCTCCCTCTTTGCTCGGAGCCTAGGACTGGGTGCCAATTGAAGCAACCATTCCCAGACCCGATCATAGTCTTGTTTACTTATCTCTAGCGCACCAGCTTGACGCAAAACCGATCTTCTTGAGCATCTGTCTCCGAGTTGATCGCGGTCCACATCATCTGAATATCAAGAATCGGAACAAAATAGAGATCATCACTACGGCAAGCAAGAGAAGTACTATTGGAAGAAGAACTGTCTGAAGAGCCGCAATGCTAATAGCCACATAGTCCTTCCACTCAAGCTTCACTGCTTTCGTTCTCTTCTGATCAGACTCGCCGTCTTCTTTCTTGTCGTTCATGAAACAGTCTCCTCAAGATTCAATGCTGGCCAGGCCAGGGCCCGTTAGATGTGACACGCTACTCTTCGGCCCGACCCAACGTCAACAAGTGTGGGACGAACCTCTCGACACTTGTCCTTTGCATGCTCACACCTAGGATGAAACCTACACCCCTTAGGTGGATTTGTTGGATTCGGGACCTCGCCGGTTAAGATTTTTCTTTCTCGTGTCACTTCTGGGTCAGGTATGGGTATCGCAGCAAAGAGGGCCTCTGTGTATGGATGCAACTGTTCCCTGAAGAGATCGCTCCTTGAACCTATCTCCACTATCTCTCCCAAGTACATCACTCCTATTGTATCACTCATGTGCCGTATGACGCTGAGGTTATGTGAAATGAAAAGGTAAGTAAGCCCCAGTTCGGCTTGAAGATCTTTCAGAATGTTCAGCACCTGAGCTTGTACCGAAACATCAAGAGAAGAGGTGGGCTCGTCGAGAACCATGAATTTTGGCCGTAAGGTCAAGGCTTTTGCGATGCATATCCGCTGTCTCTGACCACCACTGAATTCGTGAGGAAAACGGTTCATGTGGTCCTCACTGAGGCCAACTCTCATCAGAGATTCGAGCACGATCTGGTACAACGCCTGACGCTTGGCAGGGCCGTGAATCAACAGCGGCTCTCCAACAATGTCCTTGATCGTCCATCTCGGGTTCAAAGAGGCATAAGGATCTTGGAAGACTATCTGCATCTCTCGCCTGAGCTGACGGAGTTTCTCCCCTTTCCATTCTGATATGTCCTCATTCTCGAAGAATATCCGTCCGTCGGTAGGGTTGATCAGTCTGAGGATGCATCTTCCAACGGTCGTCTTCCCACACCCAGATTCACCTACCAGTCCAACGGTTTGACCTTGGGGTACGTCAAAACTCACCCCATCAACGGCATAGACATATCCAACAGTCTTCTTCATTACTCCGCCAGTGACCGGGAAGTGTTTCTTTAGGCTCTCCACTTTTACTAAGGGATCAGGCACTATCGAGAAGCCTCCCGCTGAGACTCACGCGTAGCATACAGGTGACATGCAACCTGATGGTCCTCCTCAACTGTGATCATCTCAGGCCGCTCCCGTCTGCACACATCCATAACGTTCCGGCATCGTGGGTGAAATCTGCAGCCTTCTGGCGGATAGATGAGATTTGGAACCATCCCTTCTATGGCTTCGAGTCTGTCTTGCTCCTTCGTAAGGGAGGGAATTGTTCTGAGCAGGCCCTTCGTGTAAGGGTGAAGAGGATTCTTGAAGAGACTCTTTGTGTTAGCATATTCAGCGACTACGCCAGCGTACATTACCGCCACTTTGTCGCACATCTCTGCCACAATCCCGAGATCATGGGTTATTACCATGATGGATGTTCGCAGGCTTCGTTTGAGATCGCTCAGCAACGCCAGAATCTGCGCCTGGATCGTCACATCCAGTGAAGTCGTTGCCTCGTCAGCTATCAGAAGTGAAGGATTGCAGGCTAAGGCCATCGCGATAATTGCTCTCTGGCGCATGCCGCCACTCAGCTCGTGGGGATATTGGCTGACAATCTTCTCTGGGTAGGGCATTCTGACAAGTCTCAAGAGGTCTATTGCCTTCGTGATCGCGATTCTCCTTGCTTCTCTGGTTTGGAGCTTGGGGGGGTCTTTCATTTCTAGTTGTAGAGCTTCGATCTCTTTCTCCACCTCTTTCTGCGTGTCTGCAGAGGCGCTCTGCAGCCTCGTCTTCAAATGCTCAATCTTCATTTGGAGAGCCTCTTTTCTCAGATCTTGGTGAAGCAGGATGACTTCTGAGACTTGATCCCCAATCGTCATAACTGGATTAATATACGTCATCGGATCCTGGAAGATCATCGCGATCTTGTTTCCGCGGATTTTTCTGATCTCCTCATCAGACATCTTCAGCAAATCCTGCCCTTTGAAGAGGATCTCTCCGCCGACAATCCTTCCCGGCGGGTTAGGAACGAGCCTCATGACAGAGAGAGAGGTGACGGATTTGCCGCACCCAGTTTCTCCTACAAGACCAAGAGTCTCTCCCTCCCGCACTGTCAGGTTGACCCCATCGAGGGCCTTGACGACTCCAGCGTATGTGTAAAAGTAGGTCTTGAGATCTCTGACTTCAAGTACTGTTTCGCTCATCTCCGCTACCCTGACTGCATGTCCTTCTGTACGATTTCGAAGCAACCTGAAATCGAAGGCTGCATATATAAGGCATCTATCCGGCCAGAGACTGGACCAAAGTCGCGAGAACTCAACCTAGATCGACTTTCTTCGCTAGTCCCTGGATCCACCCAACGCCTCTGCTATGGAAAGTATGCAGTAAGTAAGAATCGCCAGCGTGAACAAAATCGCAATGAAGATGACTAGAAATGCCTGACCTTGAAGCTGCTCAACGATCCCGAGCTCCCTTAGCCACCACGGAACGGATCGGAATATCTGACCCTGCAGAAAATCCAGCAAGCTCAGCAGCACAGCCAAGGTGACTGCCACAATTGCTACTGATGTCACGATCTTCTTCAAGTCTGGTCTTCTCATTGCCCTATCTTGAACAGAGCTGTTCGATACGGTCGGGACATCGATTCCCGGTTGGAGAGATAATAGGGCAGTTCTTGGGAGCCATGCTAAAGTGTCGAGCAACGTGATCGCACAGTCCTTAATCGTCCAGAGAAGCATGTCGACGTTCAGATCAAGACCATCTGTTAGATGTCTCTTTGCGATGAGAAACGTCATTCCACCCATCAGGAGACCCACCAATCCAAGAAGAGGGACTCCGAAAAATCCGCCGACAGACATGGCGAAGGCCGCGAGTCTAATGCTCAACAGGCTCCCGAAGGCTACAGCGGCAATCTTCTGAGTCACACCAGTGGAAATCAGTGATATCGAGACCAACATCGCCCCACCTACCAGCGAACCCGCCACAGCGATCACCGACCAGATCGGGAGCAGGCCGGCCCGATACAGATGGAGGATGAGAGGGTTCAGCTCCCCTGCGACCCCAAACATCTCAAGTGAGATCCAAGTTATGCCGACATCCATCGCCGCTATCAGCGAGATCAAGTGAACCAAGACGCGCGTTCCCCGAGTTCTCTTCCAGGCCCTGAGCATCAGGCCCCATTCCCCGCTATTCTCTTGGTCGGAGTTTGACGTGGCTCGCATTTCGCCGAGATCGCACCCCGATCACGTAAGAATGCTTCGGGCATGATAAAGGTTATCTAGGCGTAGCCCCGTGCGAAATCCTCGAATAACTTCGAGAGTATCTTGGGAGCGGCCTGATAGATTATGAGGCTGAGAGACTACATAGTAAAACGCCTGATCCTTCTCGTGCCAGTACTATTCGGAGTGACGTTGATCGCCTTCACCCTGTCCCACGTCATAGGAGATCCTGTCGCCGCATACGCAAGTGAACGTACTCCCGAGTGGCAGATCAAGCAGATAATCCTCCAAAAGGGCTTGGATAAACCGATCTACGTGCAGTACGGAGTCTACATCAGCGACTTACTGAAAGGCGACTGGGGATACACCCGGTCTGTCAATGATAGACCTGTCACTGAAGTGATTAGAGAGTTCTTCCCTGCGACTTTCGAGTTGACGACAGTATCTCTGGTCATGATCATTATCATAGCCATTCCTCTTGGAATAATCTCTGCAACTCACAAAGACAAGCCGATTGATCATGTCACGAGGCTTTTCGCGCTGAGCGGAGTCTCAATGCCTGTGTTTTGGCTGGGCCTTCTGATGCTTTTTGTTTTCTACTATCAGTTCCAGATATGGGGTCTGCCCAGTCTCCCTAGCGGCGCGCGCCTCGATCAGCTCATCTACCCTCCATTCACGGCTGTTACTGGTTTCTACCTTCTAGACAGCTTGCTGCAACTGAGGGTCGATGTCTTCCTGGATGCTCTAATTCATCTCATAATGCCGGCGTTTGTCCTTGGATATAATGGCGTCACAGTTGTCACAAGGATGATGCGATCAAGCATGTTGGAGGTCATGCGCCAGGATTACATAATGCTTGCCAGGTCCAAAGGATTACCAGAGAGGATCGTCATCTACAGGCACGCCATGAAAAACGCCATGATTCCAACCGTGACTATGGTGGGACTCTCTTTCGGAGGCCTTCTGACAGGCGCTCCAATTACAGAAACCGTCTTCTCATGGCCTGGCCTCGGCAGATGGGCAGCTGCAGCCATCTTGAGAACTGACTTCAGCGCAATCTCAGGGTTCGCGATCGTATCGGCACTTGTCTACGTGATGGCGAACCTGATTGTTGATATCCTGTACGCGTTTATTGACCCACGGATAAGACTGGGATAGGGAATGCCTTCAGACAGTCAGAAGCCAAGAGTGCGCACCAGAAGAGAAGCGCAGATCGATGAAGTGAAGTTCAGCCTCCATCTTCTTCGGCAAAGCCCACTTGCTATTCTTGGAATCGCGCTCATAGTGTTCACAGTTGGCGCGGGCGTCTTAGCGCCATTCATTGCTCCATATGGACCTGAACAGAGACAGTGGGACAAAAGCCTGCAACCCCCAAGCCAGGAGCATCTCTTTGGAACCGACGAGACAGGAGGAGACGTATTCAGTAGAGTGTTGTGGGCCATAAGGATAGATCTGGGCCTAGCTCTCTTGATCGTCGTAAGCTCTCTTGTTATTGAGGTGATGGTGGGATCTGTGGCTGGATATTTCGGCGGAAAGGTGGACGAGACACTGATGAGAGTCACAGATGTCTTCTTAGCCTTTCCAAGTCTGATTCTGGCGATGGCGGTAGCTGCCGCCCTAGGAAGAAACCTTTACAATCTGTCTCTGTCCCTTGTTGTGACCGGTTGGGCAGGAGGTGCAAGACTCGTCCGAGGCGTCATTCTGTCAGAACGAGAGAAGCTATACGTAGAAGCTGCTCGCGCTGTTGGCGCCACCAGAAGGAGAATAATGTTCCAACACGTTCTTCCCAACGCAATCTACCCTCTTCTAGTAAGTGCCACTCTCAGCCTAGGAGGAACGATCCTCGGCTTTGCCGGCTTAAGCTTCATAGGCTTTGGAGCAGGCTCCGGCATGGCGGAACTCGGATACATGATCGCACTCGGAAGGGACTATCTCTACAGGTTTCCCTGGGTGGCCACATTCCCCGGCCTTACAATCTTCTTCATCGTCATGGGATTCAACCTCGTGGGGGACGGACTCAGGGACATACTCGACCCAAGATTGAGACGATAGCGCTCAGGTCCCAGACAGCGGCGATTGCCCCTCTTCCCGTTAAGCTTATCTAAAGACAGGAGACTAAACGAGAACCAGGGAAATGAAAATGGCTACAGAGAAGAAATCCACATTGAACATGAAAACCATCGTGGCAGTCACACTCATCGTCGTGATTGTCCTAGGAGGAACTGGCGGTTACTACCTTTGGTACCTTCCGGCAGAGCAGGCTAGAATCGCAGAAGAAGCAAAAAGAGCTGCAGAAGAAGTATTGAAGAGAAAGAATGCTCTAATCCCACACCCTGACACGTTTGTGCACCAAGTAATAGGAGACCCACAATTCCTCGACCCCGCAACGGACTATGAAACAGCTGGCGGATACATAATCTTGAACGTATACGAGACACTGATCTTCTACAAGGGCGGTAGTGCAGCGAAGGTGGAGCCGCTCCTGGCCGAAGAGATGCCAACCATCACCAACAACGGTATGACATACACATTCAAGCTCAGAAAGAACGTGAAATTCCATGACGGCACTCCTTTCAACGCCTCAGCGGCGAAGTTCTCCATTGATAGAATGATCACGATCAACGAACCAGACGGTCCCTCATGGATGTACGACGCAATCAAGGGCGCTGCAAAGTACATCTCCTCAAACATGACCGACGCTGACGTCAAGGTATACCTTGCAGCAGGCGGAATCGAGGTCGTCGACAACTACACCCTACGCATCAACCTTGACAAGTCATATTCACCTATGCTGTACATACTTGCATTCTCAGGAGCATGCGTCGTCAGCCCCACAGCAGTCATGAAGCATGGCGGAGTCGTCCCCGGAAAACACAACGACTGGATGGACAAGAACATGGTCGGCACCGGCCCATACAAATTCGTGGAGTGGGTCCCAAGGCAACGTGTCGTGATCGAGGCCTGGGAAGGATACTGGAGAACACCTGCGAAGATCAAGCGAGCCATCATACAGACTGTTCCTGAGCTGGGAGCACGAGAACTCGCACTTTTCACAGGCGATGCTGACGCCGTAGGTATCCCCGCCGCCAACATCTGGGACATCATGCAGAAAGATCCGTGGGTGAAGGAGAGGAAGATAGCCCTGAGAGCAGATCTCTCGTTGAAACCCACAGGAACTAGCATGTCTGTCTACGCGGCCTATCCCCAGTTCGCCGTAAACTACATCGGAATGAACGTCAAACACAAACCGATCGACAACAAAGACTTCAGATATGGGCTGTCTTATGCCTTCGACTACAAAACCTTCATCGATGAAATCGCCAACGGTTTCATGGAGCCTGGAAAGGGACCGATCCCGAAGGGACTCTTCGGCTACGATGATAAGGTCTCAACATTCAGTTACGACCCTGCAAAAGCCAAGGAGTATTTCGCGAAGGCTAAGGCCGCAGGTGCATATCAAGACGGACTGAAGCTGGCGTACTACTATAACGCTGGTAACGAGGTCAGAAGGAGAGGCGGCCTTCTGCTCAAGGACAGTCTTGACAAGCTGAACGTAGGGTTCACAATTGACGTCCAAGAACTTGACTGGCCCACATTCCTCGCAAAGACAAGAAGAGGAGAGGCGCCGCTGTTCTTGGTTGGCTGGGTTGTGGACTACGCGGATCCACATGACTTTGCGCAGCCGTTCGGCCACTCTTCAGGAACGCTCGCGAAGAGGGTGAGCTTGAATATCCCTGGCTTGGACGAGAAGATAATGAAGGCAGCGGAGGTCACTGATCCCGTCGAGAGACAGAAGATGTACACTGAGATCACGAACATCATCAACCAAGAAGCATACTACATATGGGTTGGGCAACCCACAAACTACTTCGTCCTACGTGACTGGATCAGAGTGAAAATCGACCCTGAGCTGAACATGCCAGATCAAGCCAATCCGATGTTCTACGGATACTACCTATACACAATGTGGAAAGGCTACGAGAAATAGAGAGGTATTCTCCTCTCATCTCCCTTTTTTCTTTTTTATGTTGTTTCTCATCTCTTCGACTGGCACGAACAGTCTTTCACAGACCTGATTCATATTTCTGCGCGACGTTAGAAGCAGATTAATCAAACGGAAATCCCTTTTGAATGGCCTTACTGACGCAGGTTCTAGGCGCTGACGACAAGGATCATCACTTGATAGACCGAGAATGAGTTCGATTCGGGGATAGCTGAGACACCGCGATGTTTTGTGGAGAGGCAATCCCCTTGAACAAATCGGCTCATTCGTTGCGCTCCATTCAAAGAGCCGTTTGAAGAGAAGGTAATCCATGAAGTCAGATAGATGTCTAGATCAGTTGGATTTCACGGAATCGCGATCTCGGAGAGAAGAGAGAGGCTCGTCTCGCTTTCTGTTTCATCATCTCTTCAGACTGTTTGCTGTCGATCGATCCGATCTCATAGAGTTTTCTGCAATCCTCTTTGTCATTACACTTGGAAATTGATCTCATGAGCTGGATTCCGGATTCTCTCAGCTGAGATACGCTCTCCGAGTTAAGAAGGTACAGAGACTTTGGCGGAGAGCGACCGACTCAGATATGCGCCAAAGCCATCATCGTAGTAGTCGTTCCCAAGCACGCACGTAGTCTTGCTTCTTTATCTCCGGCTTGAACGACTTCATTATTCTGCGGGCATTGGCGGCGTCGTCCCATAGAAGATCTATCACGGTCATTGCCATCAGTTCTGCCGGGATTGTGTAACACATCTCTTTGTCCGTCATCATGTAGTCGCTGCCGTGCCCTGTTCCTGTGGCACCGTAGATTGTGGGTTCAATCGCGGGCATGATGGCTGAAATGTCGCCGGTATCTGTTGAGCCTGTCTTGTGTTCTCCCTGTTTGACACCTGCTTTTCCCAGGAGTCTCTTTGCGTTCTCTGCGAAGATCTTGCTCATCTCCGGCTCATTCTTCAGAGGCAGATATCCCGGGATCTCTTGTATCTCAACCTTGGCCCCGACGGTAGTGGCGCTGCCTTTCAGGGCGCGGTTCACTTTCTTGCTCGCCTTGAGGATTGCGTCAGTTGTTTTCCCTCGGACATATGTCTCGATTCTGACATCAGCAGGAATTATGTTGACAAGATCCCCTCCCCGAGTGATGATCGGGTGAACTCGGATGTGATCATCATCTCTGAAAGTCTCGCGTAATGTGTGGATTCCCATGATCCCCAGCATGGCTGCGTTCAGGGCGTTGATTCCCTTGTCTGGAGCCCCTCCTGCGTGCGCCTCCTTGCCTACGTACCGAATGGCCTTCCCGACGAATCCGTTGTTTGTTCCAGCGACCTCGACCTTTCTCTGAAGCTTTCCACTCCCGCTGTGATGCTTCACAGTCATGTCCACGCTGTTCATCTTGCCCAGTCGAATGAACTCCTGTTTTCCTCCGAGAAACTTGAGTTTTCCTTCGTCTCTCAATTTCAGTCGGTACTCCATCTCAACATACTCCTCCGCGGGCACAGCCATCAACGAAACAGTTCCAGGAAGCTGATTCATGATCTTCGCGTCAACGAATCCCATGGCCACGCCCAACATTGCGGCGACCTGCGCATTATGACCACATGCGTGAACTGCCCCAGTGGTCTTGTCTGCGTAAGGATGAGCGTAGCACAGAACAGAGTCCAGCTCACCCATGACGCTGATCGTTGGCCCCTTGGCATTTCCTTTGAGGTCAGCGATCACTCCGGTGATAGCGACCTCCGACTCATACTTCAGGCCTAGATCCTTGAAGGTGCGTTGAACAAGTTTCGCCGTCTCAAACTCTTTGAAGCCAAGCTCTGGATGCTTGAAGATGTGATCTCCGATCTGTGTGATTTCTTTGGCTCGTTTCCTTATGGCTTTGCGAACCTTTCTCTTCAACTCCTCAGCCGACAATCTAAATCCCCGGCCCTGCTATGTCGACGATGAATTAACAAGTCTTTCGAACCCTGCAATTCGATAGATCTGATAGAAACGAAGGAGGTTAGCATTGATTAGTGTGCTGAGGTCTCACAGAAAATCGTCATCTGGCGCGTCTATCATCTTTCCAGGCGTCAGCCGTGTCGCTGTATCCTCGCTCTTCCCAATATCCCAGTTTTTGGGATTTCATGAAGGTTATCTTCTCCACGTACATCGCACTCTTGTACGCATATTTCTTCGGGACCACCAATCTGAGAGGCGCTCCGACAGTCTCGTCCAAGTATTCCCCGTTCAATTTGTAGGCCAAGACCACGTCATCTTCCATCAAATCTGTAAGCTCCAGCGAAGTAGTGTATCCATCCATGCATGAGAAGAAGACATACCTGGCGTCGGGCTTGGGTTTGACGAGTTCAACCAGATCTTTGAACTTAGCTCCGAACCATTTGCAGTCGGGCACGCTCCAACCTTCGACGCAGTGAAAGTCACTCACCGACTCATGTGCAGGAAGGGCCAATAGTTCCTTCCAGTTCATAACCGTTGGATTCTCAATCTCACCGTCTATGGCGAGTTGCCAAGAGTCTAGGTTGACCTTGGGATTCTCTGGAACAATGCCGCGGTGATCTACATTCCAGCGTAGAATTCGACTGATCCAGCGTTGTTTTGGTGGAAGTCTGTCTTTCTTCGAATCAGGCAACAACACCACAACCGAGTCTTGAAGGTTCCTTCCAGTGTCCTTGTCCGCTAAGTATTGGCTAATAACTCCTCTGCAGGGCCGCGCTGTTCATGAAGCCGCAATTGGATCAACGAAAGTAAACACGCGGCTTCACACGACGGCCGGCCGTAGGTACTAGACATCGGTCAGGTGCAGAACCAGTTCTTTTGATGTTGGTTATCACACCATCCGCGAATTCTATGCATCCGGGAAAGATGTCGTCGGTGACCACGTCAACAATACGTCCGCTTATCCTATCGTCGCTCATACCTACCCTACGCAACATCAGGGCGCTCTGCCCAAACTCATCTTCTTGTTCAAGGTACTTGACATCTCAGGAGTCTTCAAACCTTAGATAGACTGTAATAGATGCATCATCGTAATGCAGCTTCGAGGCAAGAATCATGTCATGGATTGGTTTGAGAGAAGGGAGACTGGCTACTAAACTGGATCCGGACGCGAGCGACTACATCTACGGGAGAAGAGCGAAGGAACAGCCCGAAATCTTTGACACCCACATCTGGATCCATAAAGCCCACGTAGTCATGCTTGCTGAGCAAGGCACGATTCCCCGAGACCAAGCGAAGCAGATCCTCAGAGCGCTCAGAGAAATTCGGTTTGAGGACATTAAGCTTGACCATCGCTTGGAAGATCTGT
>Ga0315277_10004926_pt1 | contig 17715 bp, 13 predicted proteins | sample YL17G05_15_MG_FD_203695 | JGI IMG/M metagenome (GOLD analysis project Ga0315277, IMG submission 203695) | Sediment microbial communities from Yellowstone Lake, YNP, Wyoming, USA - YL17G05_15 | ecosystem: Environmental > Aquatic > Freshwater > Lake > Sediment | place: USA: Wyoming | collected...
AAATCGCCTATGCCCCGGCACCCGAGCTTATCCCTCCGGAACCGATGACGCGGGCCGGTGAAAGCAACCAGGGGCTGAAAATCGTCTCCAGCCAGTGGCGCGACGGGATCTTGCGGCTGGTCGCGGAAGGTCTTGCCGGAAGAACCTATCGGCTGCGACTTCGTAATGCCGGCCTGGTGATTTCTGTGGAAGGCGCGTCCCGCGACGGCGAGGCACTGGTCATCCAGTTTCCCGCAGGCGCGCCCGGCGAATTCCTGAGGAAAGACATCGCCATAACAAGCGCTCCGCCTCGGAATGATTGAAGCTCGCGAAACATTTTTTGCGGCGCGGATCAGTGCACGATTGCAGCCGACTTCATGCTTTCCAGGTACTCCAGCAAGGCGGAGCGGGGCATCTGGTGCGAGACGTCGATGATGGTATGCGCGCCGGGAATTCTCTTTTCGATATAGCACCCTTCCCAAAGTGTTTGATGCCAGAGCGTCCGGTAGAACTTGCGCGCGCTCATGTGAGCGTAGCCGATCAGGAATACTCTTATCCCGGCGAGCGCATGAAGCACCTCCTCCGCTTTCCGGGCGCTCTGGTCTTCATCCAACTGGTCGGGCGGAGGCAGTTCCACTCCATTCGCCTGCAATCCCTCGAACAGGCTGGGCCCCGATCCCACTGACTCAAAAGCAATCACATCCTCCAGGTTGGTTTCCTGAACGTCAGGCGGCATATTCTCGGACGACCATGTGACCGCGTCCTCGCACAGGCCCTTCAATTCCTGCTGCAGCGAGGCAATGCGGCTGGCCTGGTCCTGGTTTGTCCTTTTTCCGGCGGTTCGCGCCCGCCTTTCCTTTCTCTCCCTGTGCTCTCTCGATTGGCGTCCCACAGCTTCTCCCTTTCCGGAAGGCAGGTGACGGCCTCGCCGGCCGTGTCCTTCCGCTATATAAAACTGCGAAATCGAGAATTGAGCGAAAATTTGTTCAGGATTGGAAAGATAAGGCGAGCCGCACTTTCCAGACTCCAAATCTTCTTTTGGATGCGGCAGGCATGATGCATGCTCCGTCAGGTTGACCGCATAAGATAGAATATAATACCGTTTTCATATTATTTTGCATCTGTTCGATTTGAGGTGACCGATGGCATCCGAACGAGACGATCTGCTCGGCTGGCGCAGCGAGTTCCCCATTCTGGAGAAATGTGTTTATCTGATCAGCAATTCCCTGGGGGCCATGCCGCGCGGAGTGCAGGCATCACTCCGGGAGTATGCCGATATGTGGGCCACGCGGGGAGTGCGGGCGTGGGGCGACTCCTGGTGGGAGATGCCGGTGAAGCTGGGAGATCTCCTGTGCCCGATTCTGGGCTGCGGCCCCGGGGAAGTCTCGTTTCATCAGAACGTGACTTTGGCTGAAGCGGTCGTCCTGTCGTGCTTCGATTTCAGCGGGCCGCGGCGCAAGGTGGTGTACACGGACATGGAATTTCCATCGGTCAGGTACCTCTATCAGGCGCAGAAGGAACGCGGCGCGGAAATCTGTGTCGTCAATGCGGAAAACGGGGTGACCGTCGATCTTGCCAGGCTGCTCGACGCCATCGACGAGCGCACGCTGCTGGTGCCGGTCAGCCACGTGCTTTTTAAGAGTGCCTGCATCATGGACGCCAAGGCAATCATCCGCCGGGCGCATGGAGTCGGTGCGCTGGTGATCCTGGACGTTTATCAATCCGCCGGAATCCTGCCGATCGACGTGAAGCAGCTCGATGCCGATTTTGTCATCGGCGGCTGCCTGAAGTGGCTGTGCGGCGGCCCGGGCGCCGCTTTTCTTTATGTGCGTCCGAATCTGCGCGCCCGCTTCGAACCGAAACTGACCGGCTGGATGGCGCATGCGGATTCGTTCGCCTTCGAACCCGAAATGCGTTTCCGCGACGACGCATTCCGCTACCTCAACGGCACGCCGCACGTTCCGTGCCTGTATGCCGCGCGTCCGGGGTTGGAGATCCTCGGGAAGATCGGCGCCGAGCGCGTGCGCGCCAAATCGATGCGCCAGGTGGCTTACCTGATCGAGCTGGCGCGCGCACAGGGATTTGCCCTCACGGTTCCGGAAAAACCCGAAGAGCGCGGCGGAACGGTGGCAGTGAATCCGCCTCACGCCTACGAGGTCTCACGCGAGCTCATCCGGCGCGAGTTCATCGTCGATTACCGCCCCGGCGCCGGTGTGCGCATCTCGCCGCATTTCTATACCTCCGATGAAGAGCTGGAGGCGATCATCAGGGAAATGCGCCAGATCATCGACACCCGCGCCTACGAAAAGCACCAGGGCCAACGCGCCCACGTCACCTGACAAAATCGGGGACGCACCGAGGCAACCTGAATAGAATGAGATTCTTAGCCTGAAAACCTGCTCAAAAACAAGGCTTAAACTCGTTTTTCCGCATCCACGATTGCGGTTTTGTAGTTTGCAGAACTCCGCAAATTGAAACCGCAACCGCTAATTGGCAAAAAACGGAGCTCAAAATCGAGATTTAGGGTCCCGCAGAAGCCTGTTTTCCCCTTATCTATATGTAGATTTTGACTTTCGGTCGGTGCGTCCCCGATTTTCCAGGTCATCGGATTTGGGAAGGGACTGCGGCCAGCGCGGTCAGGTTTTTGGTGCCGAAGACTGCGAACGCCGAGACGGGTGTTATGGTGTGGACCAAAATATATCCGCCCGAGATTTTGCGCCCTGCAAACTCGGGGAAATATTCGGTCAACAGCCTGGAGACGCGGCCGCCGGCCGGCAAATCCTCGAATTTGACTGCAAGCGGCATCCCCTCGCGATCGAACACCTGGATGAGGGCCCGCGCCGGCAGGCTCTCAGGGTTGAAAATAGCAAGGCCCGTGTAATACATGTCGTCGGATGCAATCTGGCCTAACAACATGCGGCCGGGCCGTGCCGGGGCCAGCGGGAGCGAGGTCAGGAACTTGCCGGGCGCTGAGCTGCCGAATATCACGCTGCCGGCCAAGCGTATGCCAATGCCCGTGATTTCCACCGAACCCTGTTTCATTGATGCGCCGGCAGCGAGGAAGAAATCCTGCTCGGAAACCAGGATCTTTCCCAAACCCGAAACCGGCAGCTCCCTGACAATACCGATCGGACTGCCGTCATCGGCCACAAACCGGAAACGCACGCTACCGGAATGAAAATCCAGATTTACGACCGAGAGCACCGACCACATATCCGGACCTCCGACTACGTACTGCGGCGAATACAGCGTCATAGCACTTGAGGCGGCATCCTGGCCGCGCAGGGCCGCGCTGTCACCGGAAGACCGTTCAATGCTCTCATGAGGAGCCAACGGTACAACGGATTCTGCCCGGATATAATCGGAAGCCTCGGATGAGATCCCCGGGAACATTGTGTTCAGACTTTCCCTCAGGAGGCCTTTTGCATGGATGATTATGTCCCTTGCTGCGCGCACGGTCCCGTCCGCTCTCATCAGCCGCAGGCGAACTGTCGCCGGTCCGTTGTTGGGATTGGCAATGCGGATAGAGGTCCCGGGCTGAGCGTCCGGAAACACAAATGAATTCAGGGTTGCGCCGGAGGCATCGGTCCCGTCAAGACGGGAAACCGCGGCATCAAAATTGCAGAACAATCCGCCTATGTCGGGATTGTTTCCCTCGAGCTGGATCCAGGCGGCCGCGCCGGTGCGAAGCAATCCCTGGCCGAAGATCTGGCTGTCGATTATGGGCAACTGCTGCCACGGCATCAAAGTCAGCACGGCCGGATTCGTGATCTCGTCCCCTGAGATCCTCGCCCCGGAGGCATTATATGCTGTCAGCGTCATATCGGCCTTGGTTGGGCTCAAGTTGACAAGCGCGATGCCCGTGAACTCACCCCCGCTCAGTTCGGCGCTGGCAGCTCTTGGGAAAAAGAGTGAGAGACGGCTGTCTGCAATCGTGAAGTTCTCGGAATTTGACGTAAGGCTGCCTGAGGTCACGGGAAGGATCACGGAAATGTCGACATTCCCCGCGTCAGCGACGAATTCGGTCGGGACCGAAACTTCGAGTTGCGTGCTGCTGATGAAAGTGGTCGGCAGGTGGGCGCCGTTCCAGCGGACGCTGGCGCCGGGCACGAAACCGACACCGAACACCTTCATGACAAATGCGGGCCAACCGGCTGTGATCGTGGCCGGTGTCAGGTGGTCGATGAGCGGTTGATAGGATTCAATAAAGCGCGGCCGAGCGACATCATCCAGTGGGCCGGCACAGTCGGATGAGGACGATGCTGTCGGACCGAGGGTCACGGTACCGCTTACAATCCCCGGGCTGCATGCGGCAAAAATAAAGTCGGGAATCACAGTGAAAGATTCTGTCGCCGCATCGCTGCCACCCGCCTGGTTAGCCGCTTCGAAGCTGTAGGTGGCGACCGATACCCCTTGGGAATAAGTGCTGGAGACCAGACGAAGCACGGCCCCGGTGGCCGCAAAAACACTCGAGGCGGCGGGCCAGGCGACCTGAGAAACTCCGCTGGGAATGCCTTCCAGCCGGATCAGGAACTGCACTGAGTTGGCGGGCATTCCCAAGACCCCCGAAAAACTGTCCACCCGGTCTGTGGCGTCCGGGCCATCGTCGCCTGCGTCCGCATCGACGAAGGCGCGGGCAAATGATTCGGTAATCACGATCCGCATGGGGCTGGTCAGCACTTCGGTCTTCATACCCTGGAAGGACTTGGCCACCCGGACGCGATCGCGCGTAAAGCCGGTTCCGATCGGATCGCTGACAGCCTGCAGGTCGGCATAAAGGTCCGTTCCGGGCGCAATGGCTACGCTCGCATCGATCCGGCCGCGAATCCCCTCAATGCGGACAAGGTCGCCCTGGACGGGGGCGGCGCCGGGAAGCAGGCTGAGAAGCACATACCCCCCGCATGTGCTGCCTGTCCGGCGGTTCTCGACGGCAACCACGCTGGGATTCGCCGCGGCGAATCCCGCGCTTGCATAAACCCGGATCCCCGTAAGAGAAGAATTGTCGATCTGGACCGCCGGATTGCTGAAGGAGATCGAAATCAGGCTCGGGCCGCCTCCTGACGTCCCGGTGACATTTCCTGAGCCGATCGCAACCAGAGTGATGGACCCAAGAACCTCCGAACGGCCCGTATTTATGACCTCCGTCGGAGAACCAACGACATCAAACCGGATTGCGGAGAATGCCGGATTCGCCCAGGCGAAAACGAGGAAGACGGAACAATGAAGAAAATAAATTCGGCGGCTTTTTCGGATGTTTGAATTCATCGTCACACCTTTTCCCTGGCGTTCATTTGATTCTTATTGTAACCCATTCTGAAGAAGGCAATCCGGATCTTGACCTTCGGTCGGCCGGTCCCCGATTCGAATTAGGGCATCCGCAGGGCTCGTTCCAGGATATCGAGGCCCTGGTGAAGGATTTTATCGTTGATGACCAGCGGGATCAGGAAGCGGACGACATTCGCATAGGTCCCCGCCGTGATCAGCAGCAATCCGTTGCGCAGGCACTCGGCGCGCAGGTGCGACACGTAGTCGGGCGCCGGTACCTTGCTTGCGCGGTCCTCGACAAACTCGATGCCGACCATGGCGCCGATTCCACGGATATCTCCGATGCGCGCATTCCACTTCTGCCAATCGCGCGCGCGGGCTTGAATTTGTGCGCCGATGTGGGAGGCGCGCGCGCACAGGTTCATGTGCTCGACTCTTTCGAGCACGGCGATAGCGGCGGCACAGGAGACCGGATTGCCTCCAAAGGTTCCGCCCAGGCCTCCGACCTGGGGACTGTCGAGGATTTCGGCGCGCCCGAGCACCGCACTGAGCGGCAGGCCGGCTGCCAGTGATTTGGACAGGATCACGATGTCCGGGTCCAGGCCGAACTGCTGGAAAGCGAACATCGAGCCGGTCCTGGCGATTCCGGTCTGCACCTCGTCGACGATGAAGACAATGCCGTGCCGGCGACAGATTTCCTGCAGCTTCGGCAGATAATCCGCCGGCGGGACGATGAATCCCCCCTCGCCCTGGATCGGCTCCACGATCAGCGCCGCAACATTGCCGGCCGCCACCTGGTTTTCGAAGGCATCACTCAGAAGATCCGCACACGCGGTTCTGCAATCCGGATACGTCAGGCCGATGGGGCAGCGGTAGCAATAGGCGAACGGCAGCCGGTACACCTCCGAGGGGAACGGGCCGAATCCGGCTTTGTAGGTTTTGGTCTTGCTGGTCAGCGCCAGCGCCATGAACGTTCTGCCGTGAAACGAATTCTGGAAGGTTATGATCGCCTGGCGTTTGGTGAAGGCGCGCGCGATCTTGACGGCATTTTCCACCGCTTCGGCACCGCTGTTGGCCAGCATTCCTTTTTTGGGGCCGATTTCGGGCAGATATCCGATCAGCTTCCGGATCAGATCCAGGTAAGGCTCATGCGGGGCGACGTGCACGCAGGAGAAGAGAAAACGGTCGGCCTGCCCCATCGCGGCCCCGACGACCCCTTCCGGCCGGTTGCCGACGTTCAAGCACCCCAGGCCGCCCGCGAAGTCGATCAGCACGTTGCCGTCGACGTCCTCGATTAGCGCGTCCTGGGCGCGGCGGATAAAGATCGGGTGGTAACTGTAGATCCCGCGCGGGACGGCCTTCTGCCACTGCTCATGCAGCGCCAACGAGCGCGGTCCAGGCACCTGACGCAACCGTTCCGGCGCAAATTCCAAGGAACGCATATCTGCTCCAGAGAATATCGGACGGATCGGTCCGATCGGTCCGATCCGTCCGAGTTGAAAGCCGGCTAGTAATTCTTCGCGGGCAGGGGCGTCACCATGAACGACTGGGGTTTGCCGACCGGCGTGACGGTCTCGCCGGTCAGTTTCCCCAGTTGCGCGGTGTAGCGTCCGGATTCGACCGCTGGAGGGCCGCCGCCCCGTCCGCCGCCGCGCGCGCCCGCCGCCGCGCCCGAAGGGGCACCGCCGGCCGGGGGAGGCGGCGGATCGGCACGCAGATTCCAGACGACCCGGTGGATGCCGGCCGTCTTCGGCAGCTCTGTCGGGGCCGCCTGGCGGTTTTCGCTCGGGATCTGATCGAGCCTGCGCACCTGCTTGCCGGATTCGTCGCTGATCGTGAGGACCAGCCGGGCATCGGCAGGGAGCGCCTGGCCCACGGAGTACGTGAAGACCGCTCCCGCGGGCGGATTCGGGGTCACTTCATTGCCCCATGCAGCCTGCTCATATCCGGCCTCGGCATACTGATACGCGGTGCGCAGCGGATACAATTCCGCCTCCTGGCTGAGCGACTGTGCCGTCAGCTCGCGGAGTGGGCTGAAATCGTCCAGGACGAAAAAGCTGCGCCCGAAAGTGCCGAGCACCAGGTCGCTCTCGCGTTTCTGGACGGCAAGGTCGCGCACCTGGCAGACCGGCAGTCCGCCTTCGAGCTGCGTCCAGCGAGTGCCGCCGTCGACGGTGAAGTAGAGGCCGAACTCCGTCCCCGCAAACAGCAGGTTGCCGTTGATGTGATCCTGAACCACGGTCCAGACGTTATTGCGATCGGGGAGGTTGCCCCGGATCGAAGCAAAGGTCCTGCCGCGGTCGGTGCTTTTCACGAGGTAAGGCGTGAAATCGCCTTTCTGCCAGTTGTTCAAGGCCGCGAAGACGACATTCGCGTCGCGCGGAGAAGCGAACACGTCGCTCAGATAGGTCCCCGCCGGCACGCCCGGGAATTCCTCGGTTTTGCGCCAGTTCTTGCCGCCGTCTTCGGATACCTGAAGCAGGCCGTCATCGGTGCCGACATAAAGCAGACCTTCGATCAACGGAGATTCGTCGATGCTGACGATTGTGCTCAGCTGCGTTGTGGCCTGGTTGTAAGAGACCGAATCGGTCGGCCACACTTTGCCCATGATGGGGATTTTCGTGCAGTCGAGATTGCGGGTCAGGTCGTCGCTTACCAGGACCCAATGATCGCCGCGGTCATCGCTCCGGTAGAGACGATGGGCGCCCCAGTACAGCCGGGTCGGCGAGTGCGGGCTGATGATATAGGGGCAATCCCAGTTGGTGCGGTCGCCGCCTCCGCGCCCGCCGCGTGCGCCCTGCGCGCCTGTTCCGCCGCCGGCAGCACCGGCTTCAGTGGCCGGTTGAGGAGGCCGTGGCCGGATTGATTTCGAAATGCCGGTGCGCAGGTCCATGCGTGTGATGCCGCCTTGCTGCGAGGTTGCATAAATAATGTTGGGGTCTTCCGGATCGACGCGCGACTGGAAGCCGTCGCCGCCTCCCACGATGATCCAGTCACTGGTGCGGATCCCGGCCCGGTTCATGGTGCGGGACGGGCCGCACAGCGAATTGTTGTCCTGGGCGCCGCCGCAGACTTTGTAGAAAGGCTTCTGGTTATCGACGGCCACACGGTAGAACTGTGTCACCGGCAGGCTGTTGAAATGCCGGAAATTCTTGCCGTTGTCATAGGTTTCGTAGGCGCCGCCGTCATTACCGATCAGGTAATGGTTGCGATCGGTAACGTCAAGCCATATGTCGTGGAAATCGACGTGTACGTTGCCGTAGCTCTCGCTGTAGTTGATCGGCACCTGGCTCCAGGTCTTGCCGCCGTCTTCGCTTCTTTCCAGGTTGGTGTTCATCGACCAGATCGTGTCGGGACGGATCGGGTCCACGATGATCTCGTGATAGTACCCCGGATCGCCGCCGCGATAGAAATCATCGGCCGCGCCGCCCCGGCCCGCTCCCGGCGCGCCGGCACCGCCGCCGCCGCCGAAACCGGCGCGGGGCGCCATATGGCCATAGCGGGTCCAGGTCGCGCCTGCGTCATCCGAACGGTAGAAACCCGATTCCTCGCGTTTGGCGTTGCAGAGGGCGTACAGACGCGTCGGTTTCGCTTTCGGATCGGCGCCGATAGTAATGCGGCCCATATCCCCCTTGGGCAGGCCGCCGCCGAGAATGGTCCAGTTGGCGCCGGCGTTGGTTGATTTGTGGATCCTGCTTTCGGGGCCGCCGCCGATAAACTGGCCGACACCGCGCCGCCGCTGCCAGGTGGAAACGTACAGGACGTCCGGATTGTTCGGATCGATGATGATTTCATTCGCGCCCGTGTCGGCGCTGACCGACAGAACCGCCTTCCAAGACTTGCCGCCATCGGTGGTCTTATAGACGCCGCGCTCGCCGCCGCTCGACCAGAGCGGGCCCTGGGCCGCCACATAAACGACCTCGGAGTTGCGCGGATCAATCTTGATATTGCCGATGTGCTCGGATTTTTCGAGCCCCACGCGCGTCCAGGTCTTGCCCGCATCGGTGGACTTGTAGACTCCGTCCCCGTACATTGCCGCGCGCGGGTTGGAGTTTTCCCCCGTGCCGAGCCACAGGACATTCGAATTTTTCGGATCGATGACGATGCATGCCAGGCTGAAGGAACCCCCGTCATCGAATATGGGCGTAAAGGTGATGCCGCGGTTTTCGCTCTTCCACAAACCGCCGGCGCCCGTCGCCACATAGTAGATATCCGGATTCTTCGGATCGACTTCGATATCCGACACGCGCCCGGTCATCAGGCTGGGCCCGAGGGTTCTCAATTGCATTTCTTTGAAAAAATCCGCCGTCAGACGGTCAGTGCCGGGCCCCTGGCCCGCGCCGAGCGCTGCCAGAAGAAAAACCGCCAGCGGAACCGCAATCACTGCCTTTTTCATAAGACTCTCCCCAATGGATGGAAGGTTCTGTTTCTGCAAGGATATGCCTTTCTATCCCGACCCCAATGGATAAGCAAGCACTTTCTGGAGTACAGGCGGCGGCAAAATATTTGGTCCCGCTTCAAATTACCCCCGACTTTGGGATATTTTTTGCATCTGTGCTATTGGAATTCATATAATTCTGTTTTGATCCGAGGAGGATTAATGCAACGAATCATGCTGGTTTTGGTGGCAATGGCAACTCTGATCTTTTTCGGCAATACGCTCGGGCTATCGCAGCAGTCGGGCGCTACCAATATCGCCGGCGGCAGAGGCGGTGATGAGTTTTCGGATCCGGTGCCGGCAACCGGGACCAGGGTCGTCGAGGTGCGCATCCGGGCGGGAGATACGATCGACGCGCTCCAGATGGTTTACGCGCCTGCCTCCGGGCCCGGCTTCATGGCCGGTCAGCATGGGGCCAACGGAGGCCGCCTCAACATTTTCCGCCTCGATCCGGACGAGTACATCATCGGCCTTTCGGGCCGGCACGGCGACACGATCGATTCGTTGCGGATCATCACCAACAAAAAGACTTCGCCGACCTTTGGCGGCCGAGGGGGCAACAGGGATTTTCAGATCGAGGTCCCGAATGGCACGCAGGCGATCGGATTCACCGGCCGTTCAGGTGACACAGTGGATGCGATCGGTCTGGTCTATGCGCCGCTGCCCCGGCGCTCCGGAAGAGGCTTCGGCGGCCTGTTTGGCGATCAGGGAATTTCAGGCCCCTATCAGGAAACCCGGCTCTTCGGCGGCAGGGGCGGCCGGCCCTTTTCGGACCAGGATATCCCTGCCGGCACCCAAATCAGTGAAGTCCGGATTTCCGCGGGCGACACGATCGATTCCCTGCAGATGATCTACGTCCTGCCGAACGGCCGCACGGTCGAAGGGGAGCGGTATGGCGGTTCAGGCGGGCGGCAAAGGGTTTTCCGGCTTGATCCGGACGAGTACATCACCGGCTTATCTGGCCGATCGGGCACCACGATCGATTCATTGCGGATCATCACCAACAAGAGAACCTCGCCGACCTTTGGCGGACGCGGCGGCAGCAGGGATTTCCAGGTTGAAGTTCCGGCCGGCAACCAGGCGATCGGATTCACCGGCCGGGCGGGCGACACGATCGATGCCATCGGTCTGACCTACACCCAGCTTCCCCGGCGCCGCGGGGGCGGCGGATTTGGAGGCGGAGTGGTCGGCGGCGGCCAGGGGAATGCCGGCCAGTATGAACAGGCTGAGATCTATGGCGGCAGAGGTGGCAGGCCCTTTTCCGACCAGGACATCCCCGCCGGCGCCCGGATTACAGAGATCCGCATCTCCGCCGGTGACACGATTGACTCCCTGCAAATGGTTTATGTCCTGCCCAACGGCCGCACCGTGGAAGGTGAGCGGCACGGCGGATCCGGCGGCCGCCCGGCTACGTTCCGCCTCAATCCAGACGAATATGTGATCGGCATTTTCGGCCGCCACGGCGACACCATTGATTCCTTCGGAATTCAGACCAACCGGCGGTCATCACCGATCTATGGCGGACGTGGCGGGTCCAGGGACTTCCGGATCAATGTGCCGTCTGGAACCGAGGCGATCGGATTTGCGGGCCGTGCCGGGGACACCGTCGACGCGATCGGTCTGACCTTCACGAGAATGGGAGTCAGACGGTAGACTTTAGAACCAACGGTTGCTGAATAGTTATGGCAAGAGGCTGGGAAAGCAAAGCGGTCGAATCGCAGATTGAACAAGCTGCCACAAAGACCGATGACCGCGAAGATCGCTGGAATCCTGAGCAGGTCGAAATCCGGCAGAAACGGGACGGCCTGCTCCTTTCCCGCGCCCGCGTCCTTCAAGACCTGGAGACCGCCCGTCACCCGCGGCACCGGAATATTTTGCAGGCAGCGCTCGATCACCTCGAGCGCGAACTGGCAAAGCTCTCGTAATACCCGGGACAGTGCCTGGCGGCTGCAGAGTTCCGGACCGATCTGGGAGAGTTAGTACACGGTTTCATAAATATGGTCACGTATTCTGCCACAGGGGCAGAATGGAGCAGACTTCGCAGTTTCACGGGCTGGAAGCCCGTGCCACGGCTGCCTGTTAACGTGGCACGGGCTTCCAGCCCGTGAATCCCCGAGGGGCGAAAATACGTTACCGTATTTATGAACTCCAGTACTTAGTTTGAAGGAGTCAGGAGTCAGGAGTCAGAATCAAAGCATGCTGCCCGCAGTCGCAGGAGGCGATTCTATGATCGGCATCATGATTTCCCTTTTTGCGCTTATGGCGGGAATGCTGCCTGCCGCAGATCCAACTCCCCGCACCGTCCGGTTCGACTATTCTCATTCCGGGAACGCCCAAGAGGAACGATTTGCCATCGACGAGGTGCTCCAGGAGGGCCCATGGCCGGGTCCATTGCAGCGCACCATCGACGGCACCGGCCTCGGCAAGTACTTCTTCGAGGTGGTGGACGCCAAAGCCGCCCGCGTCCTCTATTCGCGGGGCTTTGCCAGCATCTACGGTGAATGGGAGACGACAGACGAAGCCCGGAAGTCCAACCGCACTTTCCACGAATCGCTGCGCTTCCCGATGCCCGCCGGCGATTTCCGGATTGTGCTGAAAAAGCGAGGCGCGGACAATCAATTCAAGGAAATATGGAACACAAGTGTTGCGCTAAAATCAATCATTCGCAAGCCGCTGCCGCCGCAGGAGAAGGTCTGGGCGGTGTTCAAGAACGGTGAGCCGGGCCGGAAAGTGGACCTGCTGCTGATGGGCGACGGCTACACGGCAGCGGAGATGGGAAAATGGCATCGCGATGCGCGCCGCCTGGCTGACATGCTCTTTGCGGCGTCGCCTTTTAGAGAGCGGAAGAGTGACTTCAACGTCTGGGCAATCGACACCCCCTCGGCTGAGAGCGGGGTCGCGCGGCCTTCGGACGGCGTGCGCCGCCAGTCCGCTCTGGGCGCCGGCTATGACGCCTTCGGATCCGAGCGTTATGTTCTCACCTTCGACAACAAGCGGATGCGCGACGCGGCTGCCGCCGCCCCTTACGAGTTCGTGGAGATTATTCTCAACGACCGCAAATACGGCGGCGGCGGCATCTTCAACCTCTATGCGACCGTGGCAGCCGACAATGCCTTTACGCCCTACATCTTCGTGCATGAGTTCGGACACCATCTTGCGGGATTGGCCGATGAGTACTACACCTCAGCCGTTGCTTATGCCTCCCCCTCCGCCCGGCCTGAACCGTGGGAGCCGAACGTAACGGCGGATCCCAAGGGAGGCCGGTGGAAAGACCTGATATCGCAGGGCACGCCGCTCCCGACGCCCTGGCCCAAAGACGCATTTGAATCCGATCAGAAGCAGACGCAGGCCCGGCGCGCCGAAATCCGCGCCCGGAAACGCCCCGAACAGGAAATGGAGGATCTGTTCCGGCAGGAAAGGGAGCGCGCTACCAGACTTCTTGGATCGAGCCCGCATGCCGGCAAGGTGGGCGCTTTCGAGGGTGCCATGTATGAGTCAAAAGGGTATTACCGTCCGCAGGTGGACTGCATCATGTTCACTCGTGACGAAGTCGGTTTCTGCGCGGTCTGCCGGCGCGCGATCGAACGAATCATTGATTTTTACACCGGAAGGTAAAAGCCGTTGTGAGTTTCTTCGAGTTCCTTCGAGCCCATTGAGCCTTCGAGGTAAAAAGAGCCGCCCGGCCGTGTGATCACGACAACTCGAGGGATTTTGCCTCAGCCTCGGAATATTTATTCACCCTGGACGTGATTGTTCCTCACCCAAATGCGGGCCAGCCAGTCGGCGATTTCCTGCACGGCATCCGGATGGAAGATCGGGACTTCCCCCTCGACCGGAAAATCAGCGACCACTGCCTCCAATTCATGCACTGGGGTCTGAATCCGGTCCGAAAAGCCGCGGCGCAACACCTCGATTTTTCTCAGGCGCGGATCGCTCCTCCCTCCCTCAACCAGGACGAGATCCACCGCGGCGAAACGCTCCTGAGCGAGAGCGCCGAGATTGGCGGTGAAATCCAGGTTATCGATCACGGCAGTCCGCCCCTGAGCCGCAAGCGCGACTCCATCGGCGCCCGATTCCAGGAATTTCGACGAGTCCTTTTCCGGTCCGCCGAAATCGAATCCATGGCTGCAGTGCTTGACCACCGCCACGCTCAGGCCGCGTTTTTTTAATTCCGGCAACAGATGGGCAATCAGGCGCGTCTTGCCGCTTTCGGAATTGCCTACGAATGCCAAAATCTTCATGGGCTTGTTTATAGCATATTTTGGAGTGCGGCTGTTCCTTGACGGGCGAACAGGGTCGCGGGATAATCGCGGCGGCAAGATTTGGGGATTTGCGGGCGGGACGCCTGCGCTCCGCCCTACAAGGCGAAGATCGATAGGAACAAGGGTATGCCTGATTTTGACTGGGGTGTTGTCCGAAGGGAATGTGCGCCGACTGCGTGGCTGGCTCTCCTTGCGCTGATGGTCTGCACCCCGGCTGCGCCCGCGCAGGAGAGGCTGCGCATGGCCACAACCACATCCGTCCAGGACTCGGGGCTGATGGATTACCTGCTGCCCAATTTTGAAAAGACCTGCCGTTGCAAGGTGGATGTGATCGCCGTGGGGACCGGACAGGCGCTGAAACTGGCTGCCAACGGGGACGTCGATCTGGTGGTCGTGCACGATCCCCAGAGCGAAAAGAAGTTCGTCGACGACGGCTTCGGCATCGGGCGCAGGACTTTCATGGTCAATGATTTTGTCGTCGTGGGCCCGCCGGCGGACCCGGCCCGGATCCGCGGCCTCAAGAATGCAGCCCGGGCGCTTGCCGCGATTGCAAAGGCTGGAGCTCCTTTTGTATCCCGCGGCGATGAATCCGGCACCCACGTGAAGGAAAAAGCACTCTGGAACGCCGCCGGCGCCAAACCGGACGGCAGCTGGTACTTCGAAATCGGGCAGGGGATGGGCGCGGTGCTGACGATGGCCCACGAGAAGCAGGCGTATGCGCTCTGCGACCGGGCGACCTATCTGTCCCGCAGGAACGCGCTGCGGCTCGACATTCTGGTGGAGGGGGATCCGGAGTTGCTGAATTCCTATTCCGTAATCCAGGTTAATCCCGCGCGTTTTCCGGCGGTGAAGGCGGAGCTTGCGGGCCGGCTGAGCGGCTGGTTCTGCACGCCGGAAGTACAGAAACTGATCGGCGACTACACTGTGGGAGGCAACCGGCTCTTCCGTCCCGCATGCATTGCAGGGAAGTGATCCGTTGAACGACATCTCGCAAGCCTTTTCCGAAGCGTGCCACATGATTCTTACCGGGGATCCGGAGATCTTTACGGTTGTCTTCGCATCCTTGCGTTTCTCGTTGTGCAGCACGGTCCTGGCTGCCGCCATCGCACTTCCTGCCGGAGTTGCTTTGGCATGCTCGCACCTGCGCTGCCGGCGTCTGATCGAGGATCTGCTGAAAACGCTGCTGGCGCTGCCGACCGTCGTGGTCGGTCTTTTCGTGTATACGCTGGTCTGCAGCCAGGGTCCGTTGGGACCGTTCCATCTGTTGTTCACGCCCGGGGCGATCATCCTGGGCCAAACCATACTGATTGTGCCGCTGATCGCCGCCTTGTCCTGCAGCGCGGTTTCCACGGTCAATCCGGTGGTGCGTGAGACGGCGCTCACTCTGGGGGCAAGCGGCTTCCGGGCTGACCTCACGGTTGCGCTGGAGGCGCGCTCCGCCCTGCTGATGGCATGTATCACCGCCTTTGGCCGGGTCATCGGCGAGGTCGGCATTTCGCTCCTCCTGGGCGGAAACATTCTCGGATTCACCCGCACGATTACCACGGCAATCGCCCTGCAGACCAGCAAAGGCGAGTTTGCGCTTGGACTCGCGCTGGGGATCATTCTGCTGGGTGTCGCTTTTATCGTGAACCTGGCGCTGCGGCTTCTGGAAGGGAGGAACGGATGAACCTGGAACCGGCTTATCGCATCCGCTCCCTGGTTCACGCCTATCATGGGCGGACCGTGCTTGATATCCCGGAGCTGGACATTCCTGCGGGCGAAATCTGTGCTATTGCAGGGCCCAACGGTTCCGGCAAGTCCACACTGCTGCAGATCCTGGCCCTGCTGCTGACGCCTGTTTCCGGCAGTGTGCTCCTGAACAGCGCCGAATCGGTCCGCGGCGCGCAAGCCCTTCGGCTGCGCCGCCAGGTGACCCTGGTGCACCAGAAGCCGGTGCTTTTTTCAGCAACGGTCCGGAACAACATTTCCTATGGACCGCGCGCCACCGGCCGGGGACGGAACGGCGCCAGGGAAATGGTCGAAACCATGCTCGCGCGGCTCGAATTGACGGCAGTGGCCGACAGGCATGCGCGCAAGCTCTCCGGCGGAGAAGCGCAACGCGTCGTGCTGGCGCGCGCCCTGGTGCTGGAGACCCCGATCCTGCTCCTGGATGAGCCGACCAGTTTCCTGGACGATGGCATCCTGCCGCTCGTGCTGAACCTGCTGCGCGAAGCCAACCAGTTCCGCGCAGCCACGATCCTGATCGCAACCCACGACCTGAAAATCGTCGCCTCCCTCGCCCATCGTGCCGTGCGCCTGGATGCGGGCAAAGTTGCCGAGGTGGTCGCATGCGCAAAATCGCCGGACGCCCGGACGGGAGGTCAGGATGACTGAGTTTCTGCGCGTGATCACCGCCGCTCAGTTCATCGAACAGCTGCGGCGCTTTTCCAGGCTTGCGCCTGAAACCGTACCGCTCGAAGACGCGCTCCATCGGTTTCTGGCCGCCGATGTGATCTCAGCGGAGAATCTCCCCGATCGGGCGCGCTCCACTGTCGACGGTTATGCGGTTCGTGCCGATGACACCTTCGGCGCATCGGATTCGATTCCGGCTCTGCTCGAGATCGCCGGCACGGTGGCCATGGGAACGGTGCCGGTCTTTTCCGTCGGTCCGGGCCAGGCTGCGCATATTCCCACAGGCGGCGCCCTTCCGCCGGGAGCCGATGCCGTTGTCATGGTGGAGTACACCAACAAAGCAGGAGATGCGGCGGTCGAGGTGACCCATCCCGTGACCGTCCAAGCCAACATCATGGAGCAGGGGGAGGACGTCAGGGCGGGCGAGCCGGTGATTCATGCCGGGCGAGCCGTGCGCTCCCACGAAGTGGGAATGCTGGCGGCGCTTGGCATCCTGGAGGTCGCGGTGTACCGCCGGCCGCAGGTTGCCGTCATTTCGACGGGAGACGAGGTGGTGGCGATTAGCCGGAAGCCTGGCCCCGGCCAGATCCGGGATGCGAATTCCTATTCCGTGTCCGCGCTTGCGCGCGCCTCAGGCGCAAAGGCAATCCCGTTCGCCATTGTCCCTGATGATGCTTCCGCGTTGCGTGATGCGCTCGAGAACGCCCTGGCACTCGCGGATCTGGTAGCCGTTTCGGGCGGCAGTTCCGTCGGAACGCGCGATCTCATGGTCGAAGTGGTTTCCGCGCTGGCGGGCGTTGAGCTGCTGGCGCACGGCGTGGCGATCCGTCCGGGAAAGCCTACGCTGCTTGCCCGACGGAACGAAAAGGCAATCTTCGGCCTGCCCGGGCATCCGGTCTCGGCGTTGCTGGTTGCGCATGCCTTTCTTGCGCCGTTTTTGCGTTACCTGCAGGGAGGTGAACTGCGCATGGGACCGATCGGAGAACGGGTGAAGGCCCTGCTGCCGGTCTCCCTCCACTCCACCATCGGACTGCAGGAATTCGTGCGCGTCCGGCTGGAAGAAACGGCGGCGGGCTATTGCGCGCATCCGGTCTTCGGAAAATCCGGCATGCTTTCCACCATGGTGAAAGCGGACGGGGTCATTGTGATTCCGATGCAGGTGGAAGGCCTGCTCAGGGGCCAGGTCGTGGAAGTCACCAGAATATGAAAGGAAGGAGTCAGGAGCCAGGAGCCAGGAGTCAGAATAAACGCTAAGGGACTGCCGCATAATAACTTGAACAACTTGGCCGTTTAGTTTATACTGGCTGTGTGACAAATGCCGAGAGATTCAAGGAGCGGTTGCTGGCACTAGTGCCGCACCTGAACGAGAAGCAGCTT
>Ga0315277_10004927_pt1 | contig 17714 bp, 10 predicted proteins | sample YL17G05_15_MG_FD_203695 | JGI IMG/M metagenome (GOLD analysis project Ga0315277, IMG submission 203695) | Sediment microbial communities from Yellowstone Lake, YNP, Wyoming, USA - YL17G05_15 | ecosystem: Environmental > Aquatic > Freshwater > Lake > Sediment | place: USA: Wyoming | collected...
CGACCAGTTCGGACAAAGAAGGCTCCGTGGCAAAGCCCACGATACGAAAATTGGAGTGGTGTGCTCGCAGGATCAGGGCCACGTCCTCGTGCTCTTCCAACGCCGCCGCGTAGTCGCGCAGGTGAGTACGATTGGTCGTACCCACTTCGATGAGGCGCGCCCCGCTCTCCCGCATCACGTCGGGGATGCGGAAGCCGCCGCCGATCTCCACCAGTTGCCCGCGCGAGATGATCACGCCCCGCCCGCGCCCGATGCCTGTCAGCGCCAGGAGCACTGCCCCGGCGTTGTTGTTGACGACGAGCGCGACCTCGGCTCCAGTCAAATCGCACAGCAACCGCTCCGCGTGCACGGTGCGGTGGCCGCGTTGGCCTGCTCCCAGATCATACTCCAGGGTAGAATACCCCCTGCCCACCGCCTCCAGCGCTGCCTGCGCCGCGGCTGACAGGGGAGCACGCCCCAGGTTGGTATGAATAATGACGCCGGTCGCGTTGACGACCGGCCGCAACGTGGGCGCCAGCCGTTCCTGCACATGCACACCTGCCCGCGCGACAATGGTCGCCAGTCCTGGTACATCCGCACCACCTTGAACCGCATCGCGCACCAGGTCGAGCACCTGGCGCAGGGCGTCCACGATCTGGCGGTGGCCATAAACGGCGGCCCATTCCTGCACAGCCTGCTCGCTGAGCAGCCGGTCCACGCTGGGGATTTGGCGCAGCCTCATACTGTCCATCGGCTCTTGGGATTCGTCATTCATCATCGTGTCCCTGGTCATTCTACTGGACTACATTATACCCCGAAACAGGGCAGAATGGCAAGCACACCGTAGGTGTATAAACTCCTATTCATCCCATAAACATGATTGACATTACTCCTCTACTATTGTATACTACCTATACAGTTTACCTTTGATCGCAGCGCACCTTACGTCACATCGAAAGAGTGTGTTTTGGCATTAGCGACATCTGTATCAGGGCTGGGGACAATTAAGGAGGCATGACGATGAAAAGCAACGGTCTGGCGTCAGTAGTCGTGATCGCCATACTCGTCAACGCCGTTGGCATAGGCCTGACCCCGTTGGCATCTGCCGCCGCAACGCAATCTGACCACTATCCCACCGCACCTGGCACACTTCCGGCTGAGCATACCACCATCCTGGACCACCCACAGGCGACTACAGAACCAGCAACGTACACTGACCGCGCAGGAACCTATCGCTTTGAGGGACTGCCCCACGGCACACACAAAGTGACCATAGACCCGGCTACCCTCCCGCTTGGCCTGCGTCCCCCTACAGGGGAGCCAGTGCCGACTCTGTGGCTCACACCGGGCCTGGAGCAGACATCTGCTCCTCTCTCCACCGGCGTCCGGTTCACTGCCGCCTACGACCGGCCAAGCAGCACCATCGCTGGTGTGGTTTTCCTGGACGAGGATGGTGACGGTCGGCCGGGCGCGCGCGACCTTCGCCTCTCCGGCGTCCGCGTTGTGGACCCCACGCTGCACCAGTACTTTGTGCCCTTCGACGACCGCAATCTGTGGACGCTTTACTTGGACAAAGATCAATGCTACGGCTTTACTCCTGTACAGCCTCTGGTCTCCTACGTATTCCTTACCTCCGGATCTGATGGCACGACCTACTACTACGACCACTGGGAAGACGACTACGACGCTGACCCTCTAGTTCCCGGCCCCACGACCGAGGTAGGCGTGTTGGATGCCGGTGCCACCCGGCTCTTCCAGAGCAACATCAACCCTGCCCTGGTAGGGGGAGGACCTCCGTATTACTATGATGGCCGTGACCGCATCACCATTTTTGGTGAGGAAGGCTCGGTCGTGCGCCTGGCCTACCCGACTGACCCGGGCACAATTCTGGCTTCCGCCTGGGAGGTGTCTGAAGCAGCCGACTGGGGCACTTATTACGTGGCCACCGCCGGAGAAGACCTGGCCATGACCACCGACCACCAGTACGCCGGGCTCGAGGTGATGGCCTGGGTGGATGGTACCGACGTGTACTACAACGGCACCTGGACCGGCACGACGCTGAACGCCGGAGAGACCTATTTCGTGCGTGGCGGAAATAACGGGGCCGCACTTCCGGGTGCAAACAGCACCGACATCATCACTGCTACCGCCCCCATCCAGGTCCAGATGATGACCGGCAGTTGTCAGGGGCGCGGCGTCTCGGCCAACGGCTACACCTTGCAGCCGGTGAACGTGTGGGACAACGCGTACTGGGCTCCCGTGCCCGGCTTCGCCCCCGCTTGCGGCCCTTCTGGCCTCAACGCAGATACGGACATTTACCTCCACAATCATCACCTGGGCCCGATTACCGTAGCCGTAACGAGTGGCCCGAACACGGCCAACCTGGTGCTCCCGTCCCACACTACCGTCAGTGTGTTGGACGCGACGGGATGGGCCGACCTGGCTACCGGCAACCAGGCCACGTTCCTCTCCGCGTCGGATACCTTCTGGGGACTGGTCGTCGTAGATTCTGCGACCAATGGGGCCTCTCAAAGCCAGGTGTTCGACTGGGGCTTCTCCCTGGTGCCGGTGTCTGAACTGAGTTCCCAGGCTGTCGTCGGCTACGCGCCGGGCAACGGCAACCCTGCCCCGCTGGACAATGGCAATCTGGCCTTCGTCACCGCCATCACTGACACGGTGGTCTACGTAGACCTGAGCCAGGATGGCCTGCCCGATGCCGTTGACCTGAACGGGGATGGAGATCGGAACGACTACAATGCCTGGGGAGTGGCCGCCTGGGACGAGCCTACCTCCGCGCTGGGTATCCCCCTCATGGCGGGACAGGTTCTCCGCGTGGGTGACCCCGCCGACCGGAACTTGATGGGAGCGCGTATCTATACCCTGAACCTGGCGGAAAAGATCGCCGTGGCCTGGGGCCAGGACCCATGCCGGGCAGCCAGCGGGTCCCCTTACCTGGACCTGGGCTACACCGTCCTCCCCGTCACGGTTCCCCGCCTCTCGAAAGTGGACGCCTTGGCCGTTGATGCCGACCTGAGCGGGGGGGTCTCCCCCGGCGATACGATTACGTACACCCTCGTGCTCAACAACAACGGCACGGGCGCGATGACCAACCCATCCCTGACCGACAACCTGCCCTATACCTACACCGAGTACATCGTGGGCAGCCTGCGGGTCACCACACCACCCGGTACAATCGCATACTCCAACGATGGCGTAAACTTCACCGCCCCCGAAAACCCCGGCATCCGTGCCTTGCGCGTCACCTGGCCCAACGTCGGGCCAGGCCAGACCATCACTGCCACCTTCCGCATCCGGTTGCTGGCCCGTGTCCCTGTGGACGTTGACGAGATCACCAACCGGGCGGTGGTGAACTCGGCTGAAACGGGCCCCCGCCTGTCAGAGGATCCGGACGATCCAGCCGACCCGGATACCGATACTCCCGTCCAGCGGCCTCTCCTCGCCATAGACAAGAGCGTCTCCTCCCCCACCGTCCGACCGGGCGACCGGATCACCTACACCCTGGTCGTCTCGAACGATGGCAACGGCGTCGCTCTGCTCACGGCCATCACGGACACGCTTCCTGCGGGGGTCACGTACGTCCCCAATACTTTGGGCATCACCTGGCCCGTCGCTCAGGTAGAAGTCACGACTCGCAGCGTTACCGAAACCACATACTTCCACGGCAACTACGCCGACGACTTTGATCTGACCGTCACCCAGACCACCAATTACAGCGGCAACGATGGCTCACTGGCCTGGTCGGCAGATTGGACCGAATTCAACGATCCGCCCGGTGCTCCCGCCGGCGGCGAAGTTCAAGTCCAGGAGAACGCCGCCAATGCGCTCAGCGACCCCGCCTACCTGTATATGATAGACAACGATGGTGACGATGCCTGTGTGCGGCGCACGGCGGACCTGGCGGCGTTCCGTGCACCTGTGCTGCGCTACTATCCATACGGTGCCAGCGGCGCTGGAGCCAACTACCGCGTCGAAGTGAACGGAGCCAACGCGTTTACTGAACAGTACAACGGGGATTGGACGATCCGAGAGACTTCTCTCATCCCCTGGACAGGGGGGGCGGCGACGATAGGGTTGTGCGCTACGGGCGCTATGGGAGCGGCCGATTCCTACCGCTTCGACAACATCGCCATCTACGAATCCGATCCTCAGCGGGTGGGTACGAGGCCGCTCAACTATGAGGTGAGGACGCTCAACTACCTCACCTCTACAGGGGGCAATCCCGCCTCCTACAACCCGGTCACCGGCCACATGGTGATTACCGAGGGGATGCGCCTGCCAGCCGGCGGCGTGATCACGGTGACCTTCCAGGCCCAGGTTGCCAGTCCATTGGCCAACGGCCTGATGCTGGGCAACACTGCTTGTACCACCTCATCCAACTGGATCGAGATTCTCTCGCCACCATGCGAGGATGCCGCCGTGCAGGTTCAGAGCAGCCACGCGCTGACCGTCACTAAGACGGCTACCCCGTCCCTGGTCGCCATGGGGGGCTACCTGACCTACACAATCCACTACGCCATCGCTGGCGACGAGGCAGTGGAGAGCATGGTGGTGAGCGACACGACACCGCTGAACACCACTTTCTACTCCGCCGCGCCGACGACCACCCCCACAGCCACCCTCACCAGCGCCCCGGCCGTAGGGACGAGAGGGCCGGTAATCTGGCGGGTGAGCGGCCTCTGGCCACCGGGAACTGGCATCTCCCAGGTCGCAGGAATGCTGCAGATGGTCGTCCGCGTCAACAGCCCGCTGGTCAGTGGCACGCTGATCTACAACGCCGTCACGATCAGCGACACCACCGCGCTGACCGACACGGACGAGATCACAACACCGGTACAGACAGCCGCCGACATGGCCATCTCTAAGCGCGACAATCCCGACCCTGTCATTCCTGGCTCACTCCTCACCTACACACTGGAAGTGGTCAACCATGGTCCCAACGCTGCGGAAGACGTGGTCGTGAACGACACGCTGCCACCCGAGGTGTCGTTTAACAGCGCCACGCCACTGCCAGCGAGCGGTCCCAACCCGCTGGTCTGGAACCTGGGCACAATCGCGCCGCACGAGACGCGGTTCATCACTGTAGTGGTCCAGGTACAATCGTGGGTGACACAGACCTTCACCAACACCGCCTGGGTGGACAGCGACACTCCCGACCCCGATCCCGGCAACAACCGCGACGACGAGCAGACGCGCCCGCCGACGCCGGACCTGGAGTTGATCAAAACGGTGGTACCGAGCCAGGTGACGCACGATATACCCTTCACTTGCACGCTGCAGATCATCAATACTGGGGATTTCCCCTTTACTACGCTACGACTGACTGACAACCTGCCGACGGGTTTCCGTTACGTCGTCGGCTCCGGCAGGCCAAGAGACCCAGACGCTCCAATCGTTGAGCCTGTACTGGCCTGGTCTAACCTCGTTCCCGCCGACCCGTTTGAGCCTGGCGCAAGCCTCACCGTCACGTTCCAGGTCACAACCTCATTAACCAACGGCACGTACACCAACACCGCCACGGTGGAAGGGATGTACCTCGGCGGTACGCTCACCGACACCGACGATGCCCCGGTCTCCATCGTGAATCCAAGAGTGGCAGTAGAGAAGTTGGTGATAGGACAGGACCGGGACGCTGACCCACCTAACTACGTCACGTTCACCATCTCCATCAGCAACGTTGGCTCCAGCAACATTGCCGTGCTGCCACTGCTAGACCGGTACGACACTGACTACCTGAAGTTCAGGGACGCTACCCCGTACCCGGAAGACGCCATCAACGATGGCCTGCTGACCTGGTACGATCTCACCGGACTAGCGCCGTACGGCTTCCGCCGCGACCTGCCACTGGGCGAAGCGTTTGTCATCACCACTGTCTTCGAGATGGTCAACACTGGCCCGACCATCAACACAGCCATTGTCACTGGTGCAAAGGATGAGAACGGCTACCCCGCTGACGATGTCGAAGATGATGAGCTCATTGATGCAACGCCGATAGAGTTGCTCTACTTCCGGGCAGTGGCGCAGGAACCAGCCGTACGGCTAGAGTGGGCGACAGCGGCGGAGGTGCATGTTATCGCCTTCCGCATCTACCGTGCTGTGGGCACGAACCTCAGCAGTGCGCAGCCCATCGCCTACATCCCTGCTGCTGGGCCATACAGCACCTACAGTCACCTGGACCGGGACGTGATTCTGAACCAGGCATACTGGTATTGGTTGGCAGAGGTCAGTAGCGACCACTCCGAACCTGAGATCTATGGACCGGTTTGGGGAGGCGTGGGGCTGCATGTGTGGCCATATCGCCTTTACCTGCCACTGCTCCAGAAGCACTGGGCGGAATCACGATAGCACTCTCAACTCGACAACTGCTGCGCGTTCGTTGTAACACAGGGCGGGAGGAACGCAGGTGCAACATCGAAGACAGAACGGATTTGAGAGGACTCGACGATTTTCCGGTGCAACAGTGGGGCAGACTTTCCAGTCTGCCGCCGGGGCAGGCTCGAAAGCCTGCCCCACGTACCATTTCGCACCCAGAACTCGAATATGGTGCCTGACGTTGCTGTTAACTGCTGGCCTCGTGGGCCTGCACCCTGTTCCAGCCGCAAGCGCAAACGCGGCTCCGGCACCACCGGAGCCGGTCGTGCTGCGTGCCGATACAGCGGGAATCGTGATGGAGTGGCGTGCCCCGGCCTTCTCCCTGCGCCAGGTCATCGGCGACGATGGGCTTCCTTATACTATCCTGGAGGCCCCAGGGTGGGCACAGACCGAAGAACCGGGGCAGCCACAACTTCCCTTCGCCTCCGCGCTGGCAGTTGTGCCTCCCACCGGTGACGTGACGCTCCATGTACCGGTGCTGGAGCGCACCCGTCGCCCATTGCCACATCCCGTTCTGCCAGCCCGCGCGCCGGTACCGGTCGGTGACCCACCGACTGGCGTCGAATGGGCCTGGGCGCGGGACGAGCGGGCATACGCTGGAACAGGACTACACCCAGCCGATGCCGTCACGCTGGAAGAGGTCGGCTGGCTGCGCGGTCGCCGCTTGGTGCGGCTGACCTTCCACCCGCTGCGCTTCGACCCAGCCGGAGGCGCACTTGAGGTAGTGCGACGAGTGCGCGTCGAATTGCGTTTCCAGTGCCAGCCACTCGGCACCGCTCAGGAGATGGCCGCTAGTGAGGGCGGATGGGCCCGCAACGATCCTTTCATCCCCGTGCTTCAATACAGTGTCATTAATCCGGCGCAGGTGACCCGCTTTGCTCGTCCGGAGCGGGTTACCTCTGTTCCTTCGACTTCGCTGGCAGGCCCAACGGCTCCAACTCTCACACTGGCCGATCCGCCCGCTGGTGCTGACTACCTGATCATCGCCCACTCAGACTTCATCGCCGCTGTAGCCCCGCTGGCCGCTCACCGTGTGGCCAGCGACAGCCTGCGCGTGTTCAGCACCACCGTCAAGGCAGTCTATGATGCCTATAGTGGCGGGCAGGTGGACCCTGAGGCGATTAGAAGTTACGTCGCCCATGCCTACAATAATTGGACACCGCCCAGGCTGAGCTACGTACTCCTGGTCGGCGACGGCATTGAGGACACGCTGAGTGGCTCCCAGAGATCCGAGGCTCGCCTGAATTACATCCCACCCTATTTGATCGTGGACCCGTGGGGATATAAGGCGCCCAGCGACAACCGTTACGTTACAGTGGACGGCTCGGACAACATGGCCGACGTGTTCATCGGCCGACTGCCGGTCAACACCGCTGCTGAGGCCACGACAATCGTGGGAAAGATCATGGCTTACGAACTCAACCCGCCGCAGTGGCCATGGAACGAGCGGGTGTTGTTCTTCGCCGGCCACGAGGTACAATTTCAGCAATACTCCGACGAGGTTTACCACAACCACCTACCCAGCAGCTTCACCGGGCGCCGCGCCTACTTTTGCACCTCTGGCTGCAATCAGCCCCACCTGTACAATGGCATCACGGCCGCTCGCGCCGCAGTGATGCAGGAACTCAGTACTGGTGGGCTGTTAGCCAGTTACGTGGGCCATAGCTCCGTACACCAGTGGGACGTGGACCCTGTAACATCCGCTCCACTATTCCACGTGGAAGATGTGGCAAGCCTGCGTAATAGCGAGGCACTTCCGGTGTTCCTGGAAATGACTTGTTATACCAGCCAATTCTCTTATCGGGACGGTGACACACTGGATGAGAGCTTACTACGCCGGGCAGGTGGTGGGGCGGTCGCCACCTGGGGTCCCACTACGCTAGGATTGGTCGGGGGACACGAAACTTTGCACCAAAAGTTCTTCGATGCTGTTTTCCAGAATGGCATCACCGAGCTAGGAGCTGCCACCGAGGCCGCTAAAGCCTACCTGCGGCCCGTTTATTCAGACCTGCGCGATACGTTTATCCTCCTCGGCGACCCGGCGATGGACCTGAACCTCACCATCGTCCCGTGGAAGCACGCGGTATTCCTGCCGGTCGCGCTGCGAGGTTATCATTAGGGCGGGGCAATTGGAGAGACAGAAAGTGAGGAGAGTGCTATGACAAAAGCACGAGTTTTCACCACAGCGGGCATCATCCACCTCACGCTAGCCACCCTGCTTTGCATGATCTTTCTGGCTGGCCGGCCGGTCATCGTAGCCGGCTCGGCGCTGGGCTTCACCCCCACCCCGACCGTCCCTACTCCCACCGACACCCCCACGACCGTTACCGTTACCTCCACTCCCGAGCACGAGCCCACGCCACGCCTGACTATCACCAAGACGGCTGATCCGAGCGAGGTGCTTCCAGGCGACCTGGTCACCTTTGTGATCCAGGTGTGCAACGCGGGCGACGCCACTGCCGAAAACGTCATCGTCAGCGATGCGCTGCCTGCCGAACTGGAAGTGGTGAGTGCATCCGCTTCGCAGGGTCCGGCCATCGTCGTGGGCAACGGGGTGCGGGCCGAGTTCGGCGATATGCTGCCTGGCACGTGCGCTGAACTCACCATCGTGGCCCGGGTGCGCGCCGACGTATCTCCCTGCTCGGAAATCGGCAACGCGGCTACCATCGGCGACCTGGTGTCTAACTGGGTATGGGTGACCACTCCATGTCCGCCGCCGCTGTTGCCGGAAAGCGGACGGATGGTCGCACAGTCCGTGGTGGTGGGGCTACTGGCAGTGGGCGCGGGCCTTCTGGCGGCCGGGTTAGTGCTGGGGGCACGGAAACGAGTTTGAGAGGCGGCTGAAGAAAGCACGTGAGGACCGCCGAGTTCGATTACCATCTGCCCCCCGAACTGATTGCCCAGACCCCCGTCGAGCCCCGGGATAGTTCCCGCCTGATGGTGGTGGACCGCCACACTGGTGAGATCGCCCACCGGCACTTTTACGACCTGCCGGATTTCGTGCGTCCAGGCGATTTGCTGGTACACAACGAAAGCCGGGTCATTCCAGCCCGGCTCTTCGCCTGCAAACCCACCGGCGGGCAAGTCGAGATCCTCTTGCTGCGCCAACGCGCAGACCACACCTGGGAGACGCTGGTCAAAGGCAAACGCGTCCGGGCGGGGCTACGCCTGACGATCCTCGACGGCCTGACCGGCCAGCCCAGCGGTGCAGAGGCCACAGTGGTCGAAGAGCGGGAACGTGGGATGCACGTCTTGTCCTTCGACCGGCCAGTGCTGCCACTGGCGGAACAGGTGGGCGTCACGCCGCTTCCCCCCTACATCCACACCCCGCTCGACAACGCCGAGCGTTACCAGACGATCTACGCCCGCGTGCCCGGCTCGGCGGCTGCCCCCACCGCCGGCCTCCACTTCACGCCTGAACTGCTGTCCAGACTGCACGAGATGGGGGTTCGCTCGGCCTTCGTGACGCTTCACATCGGCCTGGACACCTTCCGCCCGGTCAGCGAGCAAACCATCAAGGACCACCACATGCACACCGAGTACGGCTGGCTGGCGCCCGAGGTGGGCGAGCATGTGAATCAGACCAGACGAGAGGGCCACCGCGTCATCGCGGTGGGCACGACGAGCGTGCGGATCCTGGAGACGGCCGCAATCCAATCTCCAATCTCCAATCTCCAATCTCAAATTGTGCAGCCGTTTGAGGGAACGACGGACCTGTTCATCTACCCTGGCTACCAGTTTCGGGCGGTGGACACGCTGATCACCAATTTCCACCTGCCCCGCTCGACGCTCCTGATGCTGGTGGCCGCCTTCACCGGCAAGGAACTGCTGGACCGTGCCTACCACGAGGCGATCCAGGAGCGCTACCGCTTCTACAGTTTCGGCGACGCCATGCTGATCCTGTAGAGGAATCCTTGCGAAGGTTGACAACCTTCGCAAGGATTGACTACTCGTCTTCGACCATGGTGTAGTCGTAGGTGACTTCGACTGCGCCGCGCAGCGTCGCCGCCACCGAACAGTATTTTTGCTCGGACAGTTCGATGGCGTCGTGCACCGCCTTGTCGCGCAGCCCTTTGCCCCGCACCACGTACTGAATGTGGATCTTGCGGTAGGTCCACGGGGGGTCGGGCTCCTGCTCGCCGGTGACGGTGACCTCCAGTCCGGTCAACTGCTGGCGCTTCTTCTGCAGGATGTCCACCACGTCGTAGGCGGTGCAGCCTCCCAATGCCACCATCAGCAACTGGGAAGGGCTGATCCCGGTGCCGTTTTCTTCGTCCTGCGAGGACATGACGACGGTGTGCTTGCTGCTGTCGGTCCCGACGAACTGTCGTTTCTCGACCCACCGGACGCGCACCGTTTTCGCCATCAGTCTGCTCCTTCCAGCAATCTTTTGAACTGGCGGGCCGTGCTCACTGCCTGTCCCTGCCAGTGGTTGTTCATGTAGACGAGCGTCAGCGGTGCTTCCTCGTCCAACTGGTGCACCTTGGGCACCCACTCCAGCAGTTCCTCGTCGCTGTACGTATAGTTGTAGCGTTCCCACGCCTCGTCGTGCTTCCACCACTTGTCCGCGTTGCGCCCGTGGAAACGCACGTACGCCACCGGCCCCGTGGCGACCGCCACCGGCGGCACCAGGCTCTCGAAGCGCGGCTGGTCCACGCAGCAAAAGCCCAGGTTGAGCGCGCGCAGTTCGTCGAAGGTGCGCTCGCTGATCCAATCGCGGGAGCGGAACTCGACGACGACCGGCAGATCGCCAAACCCCTCGTGCACGCGCTTGAGATAGTCACGGTTGGTCTGGTTGGCGTGGAAGGAGTTTGGGAACTGCGCCAGCACGCACGCCAGTTTCTCCGCGTCTATCAGCGGAGCCAGTGCCGCCGTGAACTGCTCAATTTGGGGCTGCGGATCCTCCCGCTCGTGGGTGATGCCCTTGAAGGCCTTGACCGCGAACAGGAATCCCTCCGGCACTTTGGCCCCCAACTGCCCCAACGTGCGCGCGTCGGGGATGCGGTAGTAGCTAAAGTTCAGTTCGCAGGTGGGAAACTCGCGGGCGTAAAAGGCCAGCCACTCGCGCTCAGGCAGATCCTTGGGATACACCGGCCCTACCCAGTCCTTGTAGCTGAAGCCACTCGTGCCGATTAGCACAGTCATTCACTCATCCCCCCTTATTCATCGTCCCCAATAATGACGCGCCGCGTGCGGCCGGCGGCCTCGGGCGGGCCGACGACGCCCATCTCCTCCATGATCTGCATCAGCCGTGCTGCCCGCGGATGGCCGATGCGCAGCCGCCGCTGCAAGAGCGAGGCAGAAGCGCTGCCGGTCTTCTGCACCAGGGCGATCGCCTGCTGCAGTAGATCGTTGTCCACATAGTCGTCCTCAACCGGGCTCTGCTCCGCCGGCCGCATCATGCGCTCCCAGGGGGCCTCTTCTTCGACCGGCCCGGGCCATGCAGCCCGCGATTGCTCGCGCCAGAAGGCCACCACCCGCTCCAGTTCCTCTTCCGAGACCATACACCCCTGCACGCGCACCGGGTAGCCCGCATCCGCCGCCAGGTAGAGCATGTCGCCCCGTCCCAGCAGCGTTTCCGCGCCCGGCATGTCCAGGATCACCCGCGAGTCTACCTGGCTGACGGTGGCAAACGAGATGCGGGCCGGAAAGTTGGCCTTGATGAGGCCTGTCACCACGTCTACGCTGGGGCGCTGCGTCGCCACCACGAGATGGATGCCCGTGGCGCGGGCCATCTGCGCGATGCGACAGATGGTGCGCTCGACCTCGTCGGGGGCCAGCATCATCAGGTCGGCCAACTCGTCCACCAGCACGACCATGCGCGGCAGAGGCCGATCTCCATTGCGTTTCATCAGGCGGTTGTAGTCTTCGAGATTGCGCGCCGTGACGGCGGCAAAGCGCTTGTAGCGCTCATCCATCTCGTGGGCCACCCAGCGCAGCACCTTGACCACCCGCTCCAGGTCCACTTCGGCCCGGCCATAGAGGTGGGGCAGCCCGTTGAACCGCACCAACTCGACCATCTTGGGGTCAATCATGACCATCCGCAAGTCGTCGGGTGTGTTGTTGTAGATCAAGCAGGCGGTGATGGCCTTGATGCAGACTGACTTGCCCGATCCGGTCGTACCGGCGATCAGCAAGTGTGGCATCCTGGCCAGGTCGGCCACCACCGGCTCGCCCGCCACGTCACGCCCCAACGCGAAGGCCAGCGGCGAATCGAGTTTGCGGAATTCCTCCGTATCCATCACCTCGCGCACACCCACCCGCTGGACCTTGCTATTGGGCACCTCGATGCCGACGATGGAACGGCCGGGCACGGGAGCCTCGACGCGCAGGCGCGAAGCCGCCAGCGCCAGCGCCAGGTCGTCCGCCAGCGTGCTGATCTGGCTCACCCGCACCTTGTGCAACCGCTGCCGGCCGCTGGCTCCAGAGCGTTCCACGAAGCCAGGCGTCACGCCGAACTGGGTGACGGTGGGGCCCACACGCACCTCGGCGACCTCGACCGGCAGGCCGAACTGCGCCAACGTCTGTTCGATGATGCGCGATTTCTCGCGGATCTCATCGTCGCTCAACGCCGGCAGTTCGGGCTCGCTCAACATGTCGAGTGGGGGCAGGGTGAACTGGCGCGCACGGGGAGGCGCCGCCACCGCCGGTCCAGCCTGAGGCGTGACCGCAGGTTGCAGCGAGGGCGCGACCGGAGGCGCGCCCTGGGCTTGGGACGGCACGCTACGACGCACTGGCTCGGCCGGGCGCACCTGAGGCGGAGGGACCGCCTCGCGGGGAGCAGGCTGCACACGCCCTGCCTGTGCCGGCCGCGCCGGCGCGGCCGCAGGAACGGCCGTAGTCGGGCTGCGCCGGACCGTTTCGTCGAGCCTCTGGCGCTGACGGCCTGCTACGGCTTGCCCTGCCGGGCGGCGGCTTCCTGTCGCTCCGGCCCCCGTCCCCGGGGGCCGCGTCGCCCACACCGCCCGTACCGCCCGCAGCACGTCGGCGAAGGTGACGTCGAAAGTGAGGCCCAGCCCCAGGAGCGCCAGCACGAGCAGGATCAGCGCCGCCACCGGCCAGCCCAGGTACCTGGATAGCAGGACGGCCACTGCCCAGCCAACCAGCCCCCCGCCCCAGCGTTCCTCGACCAATCGCCAGGGGTCAGCGCGGCCGGCCACGGTGTGCACCAACGCCAACAGGCTAAAGAACACCAGTTCCGCGCCGACGAATGGACGCCAGCGCCACCTCACCGGCCGGTCGAGGTGATGTTGGAGCCACAGCAGCCCGGTCAACAGCATGGTCACGGCAGCCGGGTAGGCTCCCCAGCCCAACCAGTACCGCAGCCAATCCACCCACGCATCAGCCCAGCGCCCCCTCGTCACCCGAAACAAGGACAGCAGCGTGATCACGCCCAGCGCGATCAGGAGCAGGGCCAGGATTTGCTGCAAGAGCGGGTCAGTGAGGATAGCCCGCCAGTGATTCCGACGCTCCGGTTCCCTCTTTCCCCTTTTGGTCATCCTGCACAGACTCCTCAACCTGCCGCAAACTCAATCCCATGCGGCGCCGCTCGCTGTCAATATTGATAACGCGAGCGGTCACAGCGTCGCCTTCCCGCACCACGTTGCGGGGGTGGAGGAAATCTCCCTCCGCCAACTCCGAGATGTGGATCAACCCTTCCAGCCCGTCTTCCACCCGCGCGAAGGCCCCGAAATTCACGATGTGGGTGATACAGCCTGTAACGACCTGGCCGACCTGGTAACGCTCTTCGACCGATTGCCAGGGGTCGGGCTGTAAACGCTTGATGCTCAGGCCCACACGCCTGCGCTCCCGATCTACGTTGAGGACGTACACTTCCACGGGCTGGCTCGGCTGAAGGAGGTCACCAGGATGCTCCACGCGTCCCCAAGAGAGTTCTGAGACGTGCACCAACCCCTCCAGCCCCCCCAGGTCCACAAACGCACCAAAGGAGCAGAGATTGGTCACCCGGCCCTGGCATATATCGCCTGGGCAGAGACGATCCAGCAAGTCCTGGCGGCGGCTCTCATCGAAGCGGGAAGCCCGTTCGGAAAGCACAAAGCGCCCCAGGGCTGGGTCCAGCTCGATGACCTTGAGACACAAGCGGGTCCCCACCAGACGCCGCAACTCGTCGTACCGCTCCTCCTCGTCCGCCGAGGGGGAGAGATCCACCAGGTGAGACGCGGGAACGAAACCCCGCAGGCCATTCCACCCCACCAGCACCCCGCCACGGTTACACCCCACGACCGGCAATTGGAGCACTTGCCCCTGCTCCATCGCCTGGCGTGCCCCCTTCCACGCATCCTCGCCGTGCCCTGGTTCTGCCGCTTCCGCTGTCCCAGAACCGTCCACACTCTCTCCACCCCAAGGTTCCTGGGCGGTCACAGGAGCAGTTCCCCCGTGCCCCTCATCCCGCAACAGTGCTTCCCAGTACGCCTCATTCAGAGGCGCATCCCCAGGAACAAACTCGCCCATCTGCCCCATCGCTCTTTTGCCTCCCATTCTGTGACGTACATTGATACCAATGGCGGTCCCAATACCCTGTCAAACGTTACGTCGCCTCGCAATGCTCCTTCCGATGATTCAACTCCTCCCGTTCCATTTCTGCCAGCGCCTGGGCGACTTCTTCGAGCGCCACGCGCTGTTTGCGGTACAGGTCCGATTCGCTCATCGCCAATCTCCGCGCGACCTCACGCACCGTCCGCCCTTCGACGAACTTGAGCTCCAGGATGTTGTACAACAACCATTCCGGCGCCGTCATCTGGCGCTCTCCACCGGGGCGCAGCCGCTCAATCGCCTGCTGGAGTACTGCCCGCAGCCCTCGCATGGCATTGCCATCGTAATTCCGCGTCGCCCGCTCCACCACGCGCAACGAAAGGAGTGGGCTCGTGGTCAGTTTAGGGCCACCCCAGTAATGAGCCAGTGCATCCCTGACCCACTGGCGGAACTCGGCCGCCTCCAGCAGACTGAACCCGGAGAGCGCCTGTTCTCCGACGTAATGTACCACCCCCCGGCGACGCTGGATGTCCTCGATCTCGGGGATAATGCGCTCCAACGCGCTAAAGATGCCCTGCTGGAGCATGCGATCCTCCAGCGCCACCGCTGCCTGGTCGAGCAGCGCCTTCATCCCTGCCTGCTCCTCCAGGCTCAGATCCGGCCTGGGTGATCGCGCCGCCATGCCTACCACCCCGATGACGCCGTCCTGCCCCTTGATGCGCAAGGGGGCCAACCAATACCCATTCCACACGAACAGGTCCCCATATCGCTCAATCTGCCGCGCCCGGAGGGGCTCCGCTTCGTCGGCCTCCTGCCACGCTTCCGGAGGCAGTTCATCCAGCGTGCCCGGTTCCAGGGAGCCACACACGACCTCCAGGTGGGGCCTGCCGCCATCTACGACGGCCACAAACGCCGCACCCACCCGCAGCAGATCGCACAGTGCCGTGAGCACATTCTCCAGAAACTGGCGCAGGTCCGTCGTCGTCAACAGCCGGTTGCCCATTTCCTGGATCCACTCGATCTCAGGCCGATCCTGGCGATAGAGCGCTCGATCAATCAACGGCTTGGCCAGTTCGACGCCCAGTTGCAGGATCAGGATCACGCCCACGGCGCCGAAGAGCATCAGGCGGCGGCCTGGCAGGCCCAGCCATCCTTCCGCCTGCGACGCGGCAATGATCACCACGACGACGAGCGTGGCGACGAGCGGCCCGCGAATCAAGAAACGGACCAGCCGGTGTTTCACCACCCGGTCGGGGGTCAGCGCACCGAAGAAGGCGACGCTGTACGCCAGGAGCACTAACATCGTCCCCACGGCCACGTTTCCCACCACCAGCAGGAGCCAGAACGTTGCGCCGGGCACGTAATCTGACCAACCGGTGAGGAGCAGGTACGGGAAGACACCCGCCGCCGGCGCGGCGAAGGTGGCCGTCAGGTAGGTCATGCGGCGCCGTGACGTCGAGGTGAGGCAACGGCGGCGCGCCCACAGGACATTGACTGCCCCCCACAGCACGGCAGCAAAAAAGTACACGACGAAACCAGGGAACAGCGGCCCGGGCAGCAGGTGGGGCGCCCGATGGCCAAGCACGCCGTCGCGCACGACGAAGCCGGTGAAGGCTGCCCCCAGGAGCAAGAGGGCACTCAGGGCGTAACTGACGCGCACGGCAACGTCGCGCACGTGGCTACGGGCGCCGGTCGTGGCCAGGAGAGCGTTGGAGAAACTCAGGTAGGCCGCCGGTGTGAACGCGATGCCCACCCACTGGACTCGCAGCCACAGCAGGGCCGGGTCCAGGTCGGCCGCGCCGAACACGGCCAGGTCCACGAAATAGGTGAGCAGCACGCAGGCGAGGAGCGTGGCGAACGCGCGCGCCACACTGTTGCGGAGGTTATAAATGATAAGATAAAGCCAGAGGGCAAAGGAGACGATGACGATGCCCGAGGCGAGCACAACGTTGGCTAATTCAAGCAACCCTTGCCAGTCGAACGCCGATAACAATCCCATCAACCCAACTACGACGCCGGATGTACCTGACCGCGCATGTACCCATCCGCTATTACCGCAGCGATTGCCCGAAGAACAGGGCAATGTCCTGGCTCGGCCAGTAGTGGTCGTTGTAGCCGCAATAGGCCAACCCCCGCGACCGGCAGAACCGGATGGCAGGATAGTTCTTGGTCTGGACTTCGACCACCAGCCGCACCAGGTCACGCTCGCGCCCCCATTGGGCGGCGGCACGCAGCAACGCAGTGCCGATTCCACGTCGCCGCCAGGGCCGGTCCACCACCAAATCGTCCGCCCTCACTATGCCGTGCTCAATCTGAGCGGTCAACGCGACGTACCCGACGACGTGTCCACGCTCTTCCGCCACCAGGAAGCCATCGCGCCGCCGCCACCCTGCCGCCAGGTCCTCGCCTTGACGGCGGTAATTGACCAGGATCTCGCGGGGTAGCCGGGCTGCCCGGAAGGTGACCGTCCACAGGTCGCTCTCTTCCCGCGTCTCCATCTGCCAGACACGGTCAGTGGTGTAGGAGTGGTCCAGGGCCCGGCATGCTTCCATGTCCTTGGGCCACGCTGGCCGCACGTGCATCCTTCTGCATACCTCCCTGACAGTGTACCCTGGCGACCGGCCACCGTACCGCTGGTCAATCGCTGACGATGTCGGCTACCGCCTTACGGCTATTGTACCACCAGGCCATTTTTGAGGCAAACGAAAACCTGTCAATCCCGAGCCCGCTCGAGCCACGCCCACACCACCTGCTCCACCTCCTCCTCCGCCGTCTCGGCCACGCTGAACCATCGAATGGCGGGGTCTGTCAGGCGAAACCAGTTGTACTGCTGGCGGATGAAGCGGCGCGTG
>Ga0315277_10004928_pt1 | contig 17714 bp, 10 predicted proteins | sample YL17G05_15_MG_FD_203695 | JGI IMG/M metagenome (GOLD analysis project Ga0315277, IMG submission 203695) | Sediment microbial communities from Yellowstone Lake, YNP, Wyoming, USA - YL17G05_15 | ecosystem: Environmental > Aquatic > Freshwater > Lake > Sediment | place: USA: Wyoming | collected...
CGCCGTGCTGGTAGCCGGCGTCCACGTTGGCATTTGGCTGTTGGCGCGTTCGCAGGCACTGCAACCAGTTCTGCATGTGCTCGACCATCTCGACCGGTTCGACCGGTCCTTCTTTCTTGATCTTGTCGGGGTCGTCGCTGCCCGCGCCCGTGACGGTGGGTTTGTCCCAGTCGGTGCAATCCACCATTCCGCGTGTGCCAAGGAAGTGGAACAGATTGCCGCTGCCGTTGCCAAACGAGGTCGCGTAGCTGACCAACATGCCGTTGGGATATTCGAGAAGCGTCTGAATGACTTCAGGACAAGTGAAGGAATCGTTGAACACTTTCTTGCCGGTGAGAGTGACGGCGCGCCGCGGAAACTGCTCGCCCGTGATGTAGTGAACCAGATCAATGAAATGGCTCATGAATCCGCCGATCGGGCCGCTGGAGAACTCGCGATAGCCATACCATCCGGCCAGAAGTTCGGGATTGAAGGGGCGGGCCGGCAGATGGCCGAGAAATGCTTTCCAATCCACGTCCGATTCCTGGATGGGGCGCTTGGCATAGCTGTGCCAGTAGGGGCGAGCGCCGTTGCGAATTTGTTCGGCCTTGAAGATTTTGCCCAAGGCGCCCGACTGGACCAATTTGCGGCAACCGGCGAACGTGGCCATGCTGCGCAGCTGAGTGCCGGCCTGAACGATCCGATTGTTCTTCTTGACGGCGTCGGTCATCATTTTCAGGTCGTCCAGGGTCATTGCCCACGGTTTCTCGCAATAGGCGTCCTTGCCGGCGTTGGCGGCGGCGGTGAGAATGGCCGGGTGGAGATGATCGGGGCTGGCGATCATGACCGCGTCAATGTCGTCGAGTGCGACAAGGTCTTGCCAGCGGCTGAACGGGCGCGCCTCGCGGTCATACCACTGCTTGACCAGGGCGGCCGCTTGCTCGCGCATCTGTTTCCAGGGATCGCAGACCGCCGTGATTTCGACGTTCTCTTCTTTTGCCAGTTGGTGAACTTGTTTCATGTGGGCCTGGCGCCCGCGGTCGCCGCAGCCGATCTGACCGATCAGAATGCGATCGTTGGCGCCAAGGACGCGCGCATAGCTGCGGGCGGTGAGCTGCGTTGCGGCAGCTGCCGCGGCCGCTCCTGCTGCGGCGGATTTCAAAAACTCCCGGCGTGTATGACGTTTGGACGACATAATGATTGACCTCCAAAACTTGTATGGATCGCCAAGACAAGGATCAGCATATGTCCGGGTTTTCTCACTATGCAAGGCCAGACTGAAAACAAGAGGGGAGCGGCAAGAAGTTGAAAGCGAGAGAAAATGCAGAAAGTCCCCTACTGGATCGAATGCCGGCGCTTTGTGCAAACGATCACAACTTGTGCGATCAGCGAAACAGGGCTTTGTCGTCTTCGGAGAGGGGTGCCTGTCGGAGCGTAGGAAAGACAATCAGGCCTTGGGCGCCGAGGGAGCCTTGGATTTGGAAGGGGCGTTTTTGCGCGGCCCGCGCGATTTGTCCTTCTTCGAGCGCCGCCTTTTCGTCCACCCACATTTCGGCTGCGGCGCGCAAGATCGCCCGGCGCTGCGGCGTCAGATTGACATGACCCTTTGTGCCGTCGAGACAAACATACGTGGCCGAGGTTGGAGTCTGGGTCCAGAAAACGAGACCATGATCGTTCAACTCGCCATTGCCGCGCGCGCCGTCCATCAACTCATAAGGGATGCCGACGCCGAGTCGGAGCCAGTAGACCGGATCCTCGGCCAGCCAGTCGTGCGGGATTTTGAAGTCCACCTTCGACTCGGCGCGCAGCCGTGCAAGCTGGTTTGTGGCGCGCGCAGCCGCATCGGTCTTCGGATAGGTCGCCACAAGCCGCTCGAGCAACAGGACCTGGCGGTTGAGGTCGTCCATTTCGAGAATGCGGCGCAATTGCTCGTCGGCGGCGCGCTCGGCCAATCGCTTGTCGAGCCGAGGCGTAAGAACTCGCGCCTTGCGATAGGCGGCAGCGGCATCTTCATAGCGACGCAGTTTTCGATAAAGGGCGCCCAGCGCAACGCGGACTTCGGCTTGTTCCTCGGCGGTCAATCCATTGCTCGGGTTTGCCAGCAATTGCTCGCCCGCCGCCAGAACGTCCTCCGACGACACGGGATTGGCAACAGAGGCAACAATGGCCCGCACCAAAACGTCGGTGACGAAGAAGGTGCCCACTGCACCGAGCTGCGACACGGAAGGCAGCACCATCTCTGAGAACAACTCGATGTTCTGACGCGCTGTCCGTTCGCCGGTCAAAACGTAGCGAATCCGGCGGCCGCGGTAGTGCGACCTCTCCTGGTCGAATCGCACGCGCGGATTGTATTGAGGATCGTCCAGCCGCGCTCGGGCCGCCAATCCCGCTGGGGCCTCCGGATGGCGCAAGGCCAGATTCCGCTGGCTTTCGAGGGCACGTCGCCGATCACCGGTCCACTCGACCAGAACGGACAAGGCATCTTCGACGTCGTCGGCAAGCGGTGTGCCGGATAGAATGCGAGAAGATTGGAGGATGCTTTGCCTCAACCGCTCGCGGTCGCCCAGCGTCAATACCTCAAGCAAGTCGTCATAGGCGCCCTGCTGCTCGGGCGTGCGCAGGAAACGCTCGGTGTCGGCCACCGCGAGCGAGCGCCGGGTCCACTCTTTCTCGTTGTCAACCATTTCGCGGACGCGGCGTCGAAATGCTGTCTTGCCGCGATAGCCGGCTTCCTGGGCGGCACGCACATAGAAGTAGGCTTCGTGCCACCAGCCCCGATCGGCATAGAAGCGCGCAATCTCCATACACTTGCGGATGGCATCTTTGCGAAACCGGGCTTCCAGACGGGCCATACGTTCATGGAGACGTTCGGCTTCCGCGTCCTGGGGGTTGAGCCGCAGATGCGTGTCAATCAACCACCACTCCTTGCGCTCATGCGCAGTGACCTTGGTGAACTGCGTCGGCGAAAAGAGGAGTTCGACGACAAATCGTGCACTGCCGCCCAATTGGCCGTTGGCGAGGCGACTCAGATTGTGGCCGGCGGCGGTCAGAAGATCGGCCCAGCGGTTCCAAATATCCTGGCGATGGGTGCTGCGGAGGCGCGCGGGAAACGTCTCATTCACACCTGCCCGCAAATGTGTTTCGACCAGCGGATCGGTCGGTCGTCTCAGAACCTCGCGGTATCCGGCCACGCGGCCTTTCGGCGTGGCGAGCGACTCGGCCCAAAGCCAGGCCAGGTTATCCGTCAGTCCACTTGGGGCTTGCCCCTGGGATTGCAGCACCAGATCATACGACGTCAAGGCGTCCACGCTGCGTTGGATCAACCTTGGATTCTCCAGGAAGCTGGCCACAAGGGCGCGGTGGACGATGGCCTCGACCGGGAAAGTCGTTGCAGAGGTCGTTGGTGCGGCGGGCGTCGTTGCGGCCGGCAACAAGGAAACGCACAAAAGGACAACAAACGAAATGGGCGCGGGGATTGTCGCTCGCGTCATCCGAAACCACCCGTTCAGCGTTCGGCAAACTGCCGCGCCTGATGCATGAATGCCTCGAGTCGGATGCAGTTCGTGAGATTCTGCTGACCTGTGTAAATCATCGTCAGCACGGGAATGCCCTCGTGGTCTTCGCGCACACGCCCGATCAGAGCGTTGACAATTGTGCCGGGCATACAGGTGAAAGGCATTGCGTTGACGATCCCAGCCGCATGGCGATGGCGAATCAATTCGACGCTCTTGCCGATGGTCAGGATCGCTTCGCCTTCAAAGCTGGCATCGAGATAGGGCCCGGCGAGATCGAGCAAATGGCTCACGGGCGGATCGGGTTCCACACCCAGTTGCCGATAGATGCGACGTTCGAGAGCGACCTGGACTGTGCCTCGGAGTGTGTTGCCGAGGAAGGCGCCGAAGCTGCGTTGCGACCATTTGCGACGCGACCGCGTCAAACGGGAGTAGTGAATCCATTCGGCCATCGGGGGCATGGCCGCTTCACCGCCCATCTGCTCGATTCGCTCCACCAAACGATCGTTGGAATAGCGGTTGGTGCGGATGTAAATCTCGCCGACGACGGCGATCAGAGGCCGCGTGCCGCGTTTGCGCGTTTCGATCCGCTCATAGGCACGGCGCGCCTCGCGCAACATCGCGTCAATCGAGCGCCCGGCAGCGATTGCCTCGCACACCGCCCGCAAAGATCGCTCAAACCACCGATCGGTTTCGCCCGGGTGGATCTCATAAGGACGCGTTGAGAGCAAAAGTCGCTCAAGAGCATCGGCCGCGCAAATCCCGATCCAGGCGTTTCGCTCGAACTCGTTGCCGCCCGCGATTCGGATGTCCTCGCTGAACGTGTCGTCCTGATCAATGACGTAAAGAGGAACGTCGCGCAGACCCACCTCGTCGAGGACCAACCGATGGAGGTGGTTATACTGGCCAAAACGACAGGGCCCGTCGGCTGCGGCCATGAAAAACGCCGATCGCGCCGGATCGAAATCGCTGCGGCGCGTTTGTCGGATCATGTCCCCGGCGGTCAGCAACGCCGGATAGCATTCCTTGCCGGTCGTATGTTTCCGCCCCAATTCCACCGACTCATCATCGGTTTCCGGCATGACAACCGCATCCATGCCGCTCGAGCGCATGGCCGCCACCAACGCCTCGGCATGCCATGTCATGTTGGGCAGATAGATCGTGCGATGGTCGGTGTGGCGCCGCAGATAAAGACCGAATGACAAACCTTCCTCGATGACGGGAGCGAGACGGTGGTTGGCCAGCGTATCGAGAAAGGCTTCGCAGCGCGTGACAATGCCCGCATCGGCGCTGTGTTCGTCAATCTCGATCTGAAGATGAGGCTTATCGCCCATGATGTGGCTGAAGAAACTCAGAAGGAACGAGTCGGGACCGCAACTGAAGTTCGTAATGTAAATAGCGAACAAACGCGGGTCGCGCCGCACGATATCGGCCGCTTTGATGATCCGCTGCCCGTAGCGCCAATACATGCGGCGCCACTCGTGCGGAAGCGGCATCGCATCGAGCGGAAGCATGTCCATGGGAATCGGCAAGACGCCCAGGTTGCGCAGCTTCTTAGGCATGTCGAGATTCATACCGGAGTCGCAGCCATTGTAAGGACGACTGACAACGATCACCGCTTTCTCGCCGCTGCGCAACGCATCCAGCACCTCGCATCCGCGCTCCACGAGCCGCCTGCGAAATTGCTCTTGTGCCTCATAGCCTCGGGAGAGCGCGCGCCGGATTTCGCTGCGCGTGCTGCGCAAGATCGAACGATGTTTGGCCAGCACTTCGACCACACGACGCGGCGGCATCTGCATGTGGAGAGCCGGACTGAAGAATCGTCCCGACCGACAGCCCATCCGGGCCGTGGCCCGGACCATATAGGGTATGGTTTGCACCAGCGGACAATTGAAGTTCCAACGATCATACGGGCCGTAGTCGGGCGACGATGAGTTGATGACGCTCGGCAGGAAGATGAGGTCCACATCTCGGTCGGCCAAAGCCGCCGCGTGTCCGAGGGCGACTTTGATCGGATAGCACGTTTCGGCGGTGACTTGCTCGATTCCTTCATGGATGATCGCTTTGGTCGTTTCGCCCGAGAGGACCACCTCAAAACCCAACGCGCGGAAAAAGGCGGCCCAAAGCGGCAAGAATTCGTGGAAAAGAAGCGTCAGGGGGATCCCCACTCGTCCGCGCGTGGCCGGCGGGAAATCGTCGGCCGTCAGACAGGCGCACAACGCCGCCGCTCGCTCGGCGAAGAGGTCGGGCAGGTGCTCATCGCATCGCCTGCGGTCGCTCTCAAACCGCTCGCAGCGGCTCCCGTAGTAAAACGGACGGTCGTTTTCGACCGCGACGCGCCGAATCTCGCACGAATTGGGACACTTGTTGCAGATGAACGTCTTGATCTCGTAGTGGCGATTGCTCCAGTCGAATCCCTTGAACTTCGACGGGCCTTTCACTTGGTCACACGTTAAAAGAGCCACGCCGATCGCACCCGTCATTTCGTGGTGGGGCGGCACAACAACCGGCCGGCCGAGAACGCGATTGAACGCGGCGACAACGGCGCGGTTGAACGCCGTTCCGCCCTGGAAGAAAACACGCTTGCCGATTCGCCGGTCACCCACGACACGATTGAGATAGTTGTGAACGATCGAGTAGGCCAAACCCGCAACCAAATCCTCCTTGCTCGAGCCCGCGTGCTGGTGGTGGAGCAAATCGCTCTCCATGAACACCGTGCAGCGGTCGCCCAATGCTGCCGGATGCTTGGACAGGAACGCGCGTGCGGCAAACTCTTCCTCGATCCGCAAGCCCAGCCGTTCGGCCTGCTCTTCGAGAAACGAACCGGTGCCGGCGGCGCACGCTTTGTTCATCTCGAAGTCGCGGATTGCGCCGCCGCTGAGACTGATGTATTTGGAATCCTGGCCGCCGATCTCGAAGATCGTGTCCACAGTCGGGTCAATCGCCATCGCGGCGGTCGCCTGGGCCGTGATCTCGTTGCGAATGAGGTCGGCGCCCACCAGATCGCCGATTAGATATCGGCCTGAGCCGGTCGTGCCGCAGCCGCGAACCGCAACGCGGTCACCGACCTCTTGGTAGATTTCTTCGATCCCTCGCCGCACCGCTTCGATAGGTCTTCCGGCGGTCGGCAGATAGCGCTTGGCCACAAGTTGCCCCTGGCGATCAATCAGCGCGACGTTGGTACTCACCGATCCAACGTCAATGCCCAGGAAAACGTCGAGCGTCTCGCCCTCCGGCCATTCGGCGAACGATAGAACGGATGCATTGGTTGCCGCGCCCAATACATCCGCCAGAGGCTCGAGGCCGACGGTTTCTTTCTTGGCCTGCGAATGAATATGGGTTTCGAGCGCACGCAGGTCGCAGGGTGGCGTTTCGGCCTTCTCGTCCAGCAGGACCCGCGCAACTCCAAGGGCTCCCATCACGGCGTGCAGGGAATCCACAACCAGCTCGCCGCGAGGCAGTTCCAGAACTTCCTCGAATGCGCGGCGCATGCCGACGTTGGACGCCACACCGCCTTGGAATCCAACCGGCGCTTTGAAGGATTTGCCCTGACCAACCGTCGAGCGGAAGTTGCGCGCCAGGGCAAAACACAACCCCGCCACGATCTCGTGAACCGGCGTGGCGATCTGTTGCAGGTGGACCATATCCGACTTGGCGAAGACGCTGCACCGACCGGCCATGTGCGGCGGTTGTTGGCTCTGCAAAGCCAGCCGGCCGAATTCCTCCTCGATGGCAACTCCGAGGCGGCTGGCTTGTTGATCGAGAAACGAACCGGTGCCGGCCGCGCACAGCGCATTCATCGAAAAATCGCGCAGAACCGGCTGACCCGTTCGCTCATCCGGCTCGAAAATCAACAGCTTCGAATCCTGTCCGCCCATCTCGATGACGGTGCGAACGTGCGGCGTTCGAACCAGGGCCGCTCGGCTCTGTGCGACGATCTCGTTGACGAAACGGCACCCCAACAATTCGGCCAGTCGTTGACCATCCGCACCGGTGGCGCCGATGGCTCGAAAACGCTCGCAGGCAAAACGACCGAACAGATCGCGCAATAGATGGAACATGGTGTCGTAAGGCAGGCCGTTGTGACGCCGGTAGTGATGTTCGAGAATGTCACCCGTCGCGCCGCAAACGACGGCTTTGACACTGATCGAACCGACGTCCAGTCCGAGATAGAAATCGCTGTTGGCAACCATTGGCTCTATCGTCCGACTGCCGGAATGAGACACTTCTCTTCCGGCTCACTCCCGCGGCATAGGCCGCATTGTTGGTACAAGACTTGGGATCAAAAGGCCCGACGTTGCGAATCTTCGTCCCGACTGCGATGAATTCTGTTTCTCCTCTGCCAATCTTTCTATCGTTCTTTTCCCGGTGATGCAATTCAAAAATCATGTCGAAAGAATTGGATTCCGGTACGGGAACAGGCAGAACCGAGGAGCACTGATCGCAAGGGTGTACCTGCCCGATCTTGAGAAGAAGTGGAAAGACACCAGAAATTCGGGCTGGACTATTGACAGAGCATACGGAGGGACCGCAGGATTTGGTGGTCCATTCTTGTGACCATTCGAGAACACAAGGAGATAAACATGAGGCCACATACGATGGTTTTGCCGTTTGTCCTGCTGCTGTTCGTCATGCAAAACACCACGGGCGATCAGGCCGTGGATAATTTCCGCGTTGGTTTTGGCAAAGCGGAAACCACACCAACGATCACGGAGACTTTTAATGACACGAACCACAACTTTCTCTTCGACGGCGACATGAACAACCCGAATGGCGCCGAGAAATTCAAAGACACCAATGACAACGGTCGCTTTGACGCGGTTTTCATCGCCGGTCGCGGCGAGCCACGTCCGGCCAATTCGGTTCGCGATCCGCTCTGGGCGCGCGCCGTCGTGTTTGAAACCAAAGAAGGTTCCATGGGGATCGTTGTCCTCGATCTGCTCGGATTGATGGATCATGACTGCGATACATTGCGGCGGAACGCCGCGGCGTTGAAGCTCGGACACGTCATTGTCGCTTGCACCCACACGCATGACGGACCCGACACGCTGGGTCTTTGGGGACCAAAAGGCGTTTGCGGCGCCGACCCCGCTTACGTCGCTTTTGTCTGCAAGCAGGGCGCTCGTGCGCTCGCGGAAGCAGCCAAGAACCTCACGCCTGCCCAACTCGTCGTGGGTGAGACGCCCGTGGCCGATCTTCACGAGGACGACCGCCCGCCGCACATCACCGATGATCTCTGCCAGGTCATCCGCGCCGTTAGCACCTCCGGCGAGCGCACGCTCGGAAGCATTGTCGTCTGGTCGGCCCACCCCGAGACCATGAGTGGCCGAAACAACTCGCTCAGCCCCGATTTTCCCGCCGCAACGATTGCCAAACTCGAGCGCGACTGGGGCGGGATTTGTCTCTACCTCAACAGCGCCATTGGCACGCAGCAGCAACCCACGCAGCGGCCGCTCAAGGACGCCTCCAGCCGCGACCTTCCGCCCGACAGCGCCGAGCGCGCCGCGCAGATCGGCCGGCTCCTGGCCGAACGCGCCGAGAAGTATCTGGCCACATCGGGTGAAAAGGTTGTCTCCCCCACTCTTCGCTATGCCACACACGAGTTCTTCATTGAACCCAAGAACGAAGGGCTTGTGGAAAAGATGAAAGCGGGGCTGGTTCGCCGAGTCATTTATAAGAACGGTGTTCCCACGAAAGATTTCGCCGGACCCGTCCAGATCAAAATCCGCATGACACTGCTTCGAATCGGTCCGATTGATTTCTTGACGGTTCCCGGCGAGTTGAACCCCGAACTCGAAGTTGGGTTGCCGCCGGGATTCAATTCCAATCAGGGACCGATTCACGCCGAGAACTATACCGTCCGCAAGCCGCTCAACACCATTCTGCGAGGCAAATACAAGATCGTCATCGGCATGGGCGAGGACGAACTCGGCTACATCGTGCCCGAATGCGATTGGCGCATGACCTACTATGAGCCGCACATGTCGGTCAGCCCGGAAATGGAACGCATTGTGATCGAACAAACCGAGCGTCTGGTTGCTGACCCGGCCACAACAGAATCAGCGAGTAGTCGGTGAGGCATCGGAGCAAGTCCGCTTGTTAGCTTTTGATCATTGCGGACAAGGCGCATATCCCGGCACGGCGAATGATGGATCTCGTTGAAGAACTGGCGCAGATTGTCTCCCGCCTGAGGGAAGGAAAGGTCGAGTTTGCCCTTTGCGGCGGGCTGGCTATGGCCGTCTATGCTTTTCCGCGGGCCACGTTGGACATTGACATCATGATTCAGCCGGCAGCCCTCCGTCGCGCAAAGCAGGTGGCGTCGGAGCTCGGTTTCTCACACGATTCGGGCCTGATGAGATTTCAGAAAGGGGCCATACAGATTCACCGACTCTGCAAGATCGCCCAGGAGTCTGGAGAAACCCTCGTTCTCGACTTGGTTCTTGCAACGCCGCAGATGAAAGAGGTATGGAAATCGAGGCGGAAGGTTCGATGGGATCGAGGCATCATGCCCGTTGTGTCACCCGAAGGACTCATCCGGATGAAATCCATGCGCAACAGCGGCCAGGATCGCGACGACATCGAGCACTTGAGGAAACTGAGCCGTGAAGATTGACATGAGCCCCGAAGCGGTCACAAGGCGTTTGCGCCAGACGAGCGAGTTGCGCCGCCTCTGCCTGACTCTTGCCAAGAATCGGCCCATCGCGACGAGGAAAGACGGCAGAAACACCCCTCCCCACAGAAGCCAATCAACGGGTGGATCGCCGTAAACGATCCTATCCGCTCCGATCTGCCGCAAAGGAGGTCGGCCCGTTCCTTCGACTTACGGTTGATATTGCAGCGCCTTCTCCAATTCAACGTGGCCAGCCAGAAGAGCGTCCTTGTCGAACCACGTCGGCTTCAAGAGCGAATTCGAGAATAGTCTGTCGGCCTGGTCCAAATAGTGCGGCGACTGCGGGTCGTCGCTCTGGCCCCACGGCGTCACGCTCCAGGACGCCGCACCGCTCTTTTTGAAGACAACCAACTGGGTGCACGATTGGCCGTGATCGCCGATGATCTTCTTGCCGATCCACCGGCCGCCAACCGCGCGCAACGTCGTGCCGCTGCCCGATTCGCCTCCGCCACAGGGAAAGTCCCTGCCGCCGCGTCCGACCCGGTGGACCTCGCCCCAGGGAACCTCGATTCGCCCGTATTCCTTGCGCAGAGAGTCGGCGGCCGCGGCCAGCGTTTCAAGCCGGTCGCCGGCCATATCTTCTCGCCCGATCGGCTCACGACGCGCCCGTGGCTTTTGGTGCTCCCAAAACGCCCGATAGAGCGTTGCCCCCACGCTGTCCTTGTCCATCCGACCGTTCCATTTCGCCGCGATGTCCAAGACCGGCGCCAGCGTCTTCAGGCGCGGCTGATCGCCGGCGGCCTTGGCCGCGTCGGCCACAGCCCGCTGCCATGCTTCGGCTCCATCCGCGTGCGTGTCGTTGACAATCGCCATCGCCGCTTCGGTGGTCAACTTGTCGGCGGCGTCGAGCAATTCGACGGCGCGCCGACCGCGCGAATTGGTTTGGCCCGGTTGCGCTCCGAAAATGTAATCAGGATAGTCGGAAGGCCGAATCGGACAATTGCGCATCATCCTGTCGGGACCGATGTTGCAGTTTTGCATGTAGCCCGAAGCGGGATTGAGCAACTGCACGAGGTCTTTCTGCGGGTGAAGCCCCTGCCATTCGGTCGCCGATGTGTTGCCCGCCACAGGCCGCCGCCAGTCGTATCCCTTCGGGCGAATCGGCACGCGGCCCGTCCGCACATATTGGATATTGCCCTGGTCGTCGGCATACATGCAGTTTTGTTCCATCATCTGGCACATGCCGAGGGCCATGTTGAATTCGTCGAGATTGGTCGCCGTGCACATGCGATAGAGCTGCGTCGGCAGATCAATTTGATCCAGATAGGGACAAGCGATTGCATAAGCGATGTTGCCTTCGCGCAAGGCGATTGGCCCATGGCGGGTGTATTCGATCTCTCGAACGACGGTGCGAAACGACCCGTCGGGTTGGCGAACGCGAATCTCCTCTTTTTCGGTGCGCATATCCCGCCACTGGCCGTCGTAGCGATACTGCTTGGGATTCTTGGGATTGATCTGCTCCGCGTAAATATCCGTTGTGTCGGGACCACCCGTTGTGAACGCCCATCCCAGGCGGCGATTGTGGCCCAACCCAACCAGCGGCGTTCCGACAGGACCAAACCCGGAGATGTGCACCTTGTCGCCATGGAGGCGCATCTCGTAGAAACGGAAAACGCCCTCCCAGCCGATGTGAGGATCAATGCACAACATGGCGGCGGTGCCGGCGGCGGTCCGCTCGGGGCGCACGGCCCACTCGTTGGACGCAAAGTCGAACTTGACCTCCTTGCGGCGACCCAACTCGGACAGCGCCGTGCCCATCGGCCAGCGAAAGATGACGTAGCGCGCGACCACGATTGCCTGCGAGGGATGCAACTCGGGCGCCCAAGCGGGAACTCGTTCAGGATGTTCGGCCATGTAACGTTTGACGCCGGCCTGAAAAGCCTCGAGCAGGCGGCGCACCTCGGCGGGCAACTGATCGTATTTTGCACGGCACACCTTGCGGTGCTGTTCGATTCGGCGAAGATAGTCCTGTTCGACATGCGACTCTCCAAAGGCTTCGGCCAAAGTTCCCTCGGCCTCGCGGTAGTTGCGCAATAATTGTTCGAGACGATCTTCGGCTTGCGCATAGCCAATGCCGAACGCCGCCCCGGCGTCGGTTGGCGCATAGACATGGGGGACACCCCAGGTGTCTCGATAGAGCGTCACTTCTTCGGCGCCAATCCAAGCCGGAAGCAAAACGATGTAAACAAGCATACCGAGAATCGCGCGCGTTCTGAAAGAACTGCTTGTTCGTTTTTGCATTGGTCTCTCCTTGGACTTCATGATACATTCGGATGCGTTATCTGCCGCTTGGCTCGCTCGCCTTTTGCTGCCACGCTACGCCTCCGTAAGCAACCCTAAAATTGCATCCAACCGCCGGCAATCGGTTCGGAGTTCAAACTTTAGTTTGCCTTTTTCACATTCCTCAAATTAGTTGAAACGGCTGTCGGAGGATTTGAGCGAAAAGGCGAGAAGTCAAGCGCGGGCAGTATCCAGGAGGAAAACGATGCGCTGCGCCACGCGATCATTGTGTATCTTCTTCGCATTTCTCACTGTGACTCTGTTATTCGACGCGCCCGCCGTTGCCGAAAGTCAGCAACTGGCGCCACAGGTTGACGGCGCATGGTGGACGGTGGCCGGCGACCCCGACCTCGGCGACCTCGGTGACTCCAAACAACAGCCCGTGGATTTTTCCATCTGGCAGGCCGCCGATGGAACGTGGCAACTGTGGTCATGCATTCGGCACACCAAATGCGGCGGCGAAACGCGACTCTTTCACCGTTGGGAAGGCAAGCGTCTCACCGACACTGACTGGAAACCGATGGGAATTGCCATGCAGGCTGACCCCAAGGCCGGCGAGACGACCGGCGGTCTTCAGGCCCCGCATGTGATCAAAACCGGCGATTCGTATTATATGTTCTACGGTGATTGGGAGAATATCTGCCTCGCCATGAGCCCGGACGGAAAGAGGTTCCAGCGCCGGATCGCCGACAATGGCCGCACGGGCATGTTTAGCGAAGGCCGCGGGGCCAACACGCGCGATCCGATGGTCATTCGCATCGGCGACCTCTGGCATTGCTACTACACGGCCTATCCCAACCGCAAAGGCGCTGTCTTTTGCCGCACCTCGCTCGATTTGCGAAAATGGAGCGAATCGCGGATCGTCGCTTTTGGCGGCCGCGCCGGAACGAATCCCTTTTCCGCCGAATGTCCATTTGTGATTTCGCGTGGCGGGAACTACTATCTGTTTCGAACGCAGCGTTATGGAACCAACGCACAAACCAGTATCTATTGCTCGAAAAATCCGATGGATTTCGGCGTTGACGATGACGCCTGTTTCCTCTGTACGCTACCCGTCGCCGCCCCCGAAATCATCCTTCACGAAGGCCAATACTACATCGCCGCCCTCTTGCCGACTCTCAAAGGCATCCAAATCGCCCGACTGAAATGGATTGAGTAATGAGATTGGGCTCTATTGCCGAGAAGGGAATAGGAACCGCTTGACCCAACTAAGGCTCCTGGAGTAGCAGTTAGACTGACGAGTCAGGACGGACTCGGCGACAGGGACCAATCTGAAACTGACTAAGGCGGTGGGGTAAAATCATGAACCGCGAACCTGATGCAATCACTCGTCTGTTTCGCACGTGCGATCCCAACGAATCGCTTAAGCCCGACGATCCACGCTACGTCAACTGCGACGATGTGCGGGGCGAGAAACTGGTCGAGATCTTCGCGCGCGATCTGCGGATGGCCGATCCCACGAAACCGCTGGTCAAGCTATTCGCCGGCCATCGCGGCGTCGGCAAATCAAGTGAACTGTTGCGGTTGCAAGCCCTACTCGAACAACCGACGTCGGGCGAGGGTGCGCGCCGACCCTTCAAAACGGTCCTTATCAAGGCGGATGAATCGCTGGATTTGAACGATCTCGATTTTCCCGACCTGCTCGTCCTCGTCGCGGCCGAATTGCAGAAGCAACTTGGAACACAGAATGCCGGACCCGGCACACAGAGTGTGTCGCTGCGGGCGATATGGAACGACTTCAGGGATCTCGTCCCGAGTGACGCGACCGTCAAAGAGGCAGAAGTCAGTGTGGGCTTTGCCAAGCTGGTGCTGGACATTCGCAATCGCCCAAATGCCCGAAAGCAACTGCGCGAAGCCATCGAACTTCACAACACCCGCCTACTCGCAGCCGTCAATGATCTTCTGCGCGAGGCCAACGTCAACCTGCGCCAAAAAGGGGACTGCGAGGGTTTGGTCCTGATCGTGGACGGCTTGGATCACCTCGTTCGGCGCGATCTTGAAGGAGGAACCAACACGCACGAGCGTCTGTTCATCCACAGATGCTCGCAGCTGGCCAGTTTGCAGGCACACACCATCTACACCGTTCCCATCTCTCTCTACTATTCGCCTCTTTCTGGTCAACTACAACAGACCATCGGAGAATTCAACATCCCACTCTCAATGATTCGTCTTCGTGAAGGCAGTCGCTCGGAACTGACACCTGCAACGCCTGGGATGAAGAAAATGTGGGAAATCCTCGATAAGCGATGTGCAAGAGCGAATGTGAACATCAATGACCTCTTCGATTCCCCAAAGACAGGCCATTACGTTTGCGAGATGAGCGGTGGCCACCCGCGCCATCTCCTGATGTTTATCCAGGCGGCATGCGGCGCTGTGGATGCTCTCCCGATCACGCGAGTGGCCGCCGAGAGAGCCGTCTCGAACTACGCCAATAGCCTCTTTCGCCAGATCCCGGACGATTTCTGGCCCAAGTTGCGCAAGTTCGACAAACCTCAGAAAGACATCCCGAGAGACGATGTTCATCAGCAGATGTTGTTCCTGCTCCATGTATTTGAGTATATGAACGCCACACCCTGGTACGAGGTGAACCCCGTTGTCCGCACGATCTCCAAGTTCGCTGCCGGCAAGCGCAGACCTGGCAGGTGAGTCTCTGCGTTCGCTGTGGCGCGGACTGGCAAGGGCCGACGATTTTGCCCTATTCATCGCTGTCTGCAACAGCCCGGCTGATCGAACGAGATACATCGAACTGCTGAAGGAATCTCTGCCCGGCGTCCATTTTCACATCGTTGCGCTGAATGCCGGTAGCTGCGATCCTCTCGAAGAGACCATTCGACAGACGGGTGGCAAGCTCCGGGGGCCGGTCATGCTTACGGGTCTCGAAAGCGCCGCCCCCTCGCAAGAGGACTTTCGGCCGGTTCTCCAGGTGCTCAACGTCCAACGACCAAAATGGCCGGAGAAAATCCCACGACCGGTCGTCCTTTGGATTCCCGATTATCTTCTTGGTCTGATGGGTCGCGAAGCGCCGGATTTTCTCGATTGGCGAAGCGACACCATTTTCTTCCCGCCGTTGAGCGAGCCGGCGCTGATCGCCATGGACTCGACCGCGTGGGCGGGCGGCACAGACGGTCGCATGGCCGAACCCGATCGCCGCGAACGCATCCGGGAGCTTCGTTCGCGGCTTGCTGCTCACAGCAGCAGCGATGATCCCGTTGCTCAGTCCGCTTGCGCCGACTGGATGCATGAGCTCGGAAATCACTACTCCCTTCTGGGAGAAATGGACGCTGCCAGGGAAATGTATGAGAAGGCCCTGGAGATCAGCGAGCGGCTGGGTCGGCTGGAGGGCATGGCCAATCAATACGGCAATCTCGGCTTGATCGCTCAAACGCGCGGCGATTTGGACGAGGCCGAGAAGATGCTTCGCAAATCCCTGGAGATCGAGGAGCGGCTGGGTCATCTCGAAGGCATGGCCGCCGCCTGCGGTAACCTCGGCTTGATCTACGAAACGCGCGGCGACCTGGACGAGGCCGAGAAGATGCTTCGCAAGTCACTGGAGATCGCGGAGCGGCTGGGCCATCTCGAAGGCATGGCCGCCGACTACGGCAACCTCGGCCTGGTCGCTCAAACGCGCGGCGATTTGGACGAGGCCGAGAAGATGCATCGCAAGGCGTTGGAGATAGATGAGCGGCTTGGCCATCTCGAAGGCATGGCCGCCGACTACGGCAACCTCGGCTTGGTCGCTCAAACGCGCGGCGATCTCGACGGGGCCGAGAAGATGCATCGCAAGGCGCTGGACATCAATGAGTGTCTGGGTCGCCTCGAGGGAATGGCCAACCAATACGGCAACCTGGGGGCGCTCTGCCAGGCGCGCGGCGATCTCGACGAGGCCGAGAAGATGCTTCGCAAGTCACTGGAGATCAATGAGCGGCTGGGTCGCTTGGAGGGAATGGCCAACCAATACGGCAACCTTGGCTTGGTCGCTCAAACGCGCGGCGACTTGGACGAGGCCGAGAAGATGCATCGCAAATCCCTGGAGATCAACGAGCGGCTGGGACGGCTCGAAGGCATGGCCGCCGCCTACAGCAACCTCGGCCTGATCTACCGGACGCGCGGCGATTTCAGACAGGCACGTGAACTTTGGACGAAGGCCCGCGACCTCCATGCCAAAATCGGTATGCCTCAAATGGTAAAACAGATGCAGGACTGGCTCGACGGCCTGCCCAAGGAATGAGACGCACACCCCCACACCCGCCGAGCGACTACTGTTTCAGCAGCTGTACGAAATCCGTGATACCCATGCCGGCGCCCCGCAAAATCGAGCGTAGTGTTCCTCTGTCAAGTTCGCGATGATCAGGGACGACAACCTGGGCGAACGGTTCATCGCGACGCAGAATGATGGGACTTCCTTCTTGCCGTTTGAAACGAAAACCCACCTTCAGCAGTGCCTTCACACACTCTCGCCCGGAGACCTGTGGCAGGGCACTCATACGGCCACCACGAGAGCTTCAAAGCGTTCTTCGGGAACGGGAAGATGATCTTCCTCTAAGGCGGCAATATAGCCTTGGATGGCTTCCTTGATGTTGGCGATGGCCTCTTCCTTCGTTCGGCCTTGGCTGACGCAACCGGGCAGACTCGGACATTCTACAACCCAGTAACCATCCTCGCCCGGATAGAGTATCACCTGTCTCATGTGTTTCCCTCCGTGGCGGCATTGCCGGATTTCTCCGAAACGCGCCGGTGCGGTCCGCAACAATCATTGAACACGGGGCTTCTTGCGTCCGTGTCAAGCCCCGTTGGTCTCTAGATCTTTAGACGACGCGGGGTTCGAGGCCGAGCAGTTGGCAGTATTCGCGCAATTGTTTCTTGTAGTCGCCGTAGAAGAACAATTGGTGAAATCCGGGGTAGTCGAGCAGGTCGCTCACGCCGTCGAGCTTGACCATGACAGACACAACGCATCCTCCCGATGGCGGAACGGCGATGTTCTTCATGACCGTTCCGGAAGATATATACATGTGCGGCGGCACACCCTCTTTGTTGCTCAAACCAATGCTGGCAACCGTCATGCGCCGGCCTTCGCGCCACATCGGCCGCGGCACAGCGTCGCGCATGCCGTGATGGTGCGAGAGATAGTAGGATTCCGCCGGTTCGGTGAAACCATTCAGTCGCGTTGGGCAGGTGCAATGGGCGCCGATCAGCGCGTCGTTCGCCGTGTCGGCCACCGGGTCCTGCTGAAATCCCGGCCGATCGAAAAGATGCTGGACCAGCGCGTGCGTCAC
>Ga0315277_10004929_pt1 | contig 17713 bp, 16 predicted proteins | sample YL17G05_15_MG_FD_203695 | JGI IMG/M metagenome (GOLD analysis project Ga0315277, IMG submission 203695) | Sediment microbial communities from Yellowstone Lake, YNP, Wyoming, USA - YL17G05_15 | ecosystem: Environmental > Aquatic > Freshwater > Lake > Sediment | place: USA: Wyoming | collected...
GGGAAGGGGCCGGTGGTCTGCGTGATGTCGGGAGGGAACATCGACTCCTCTACCCTCAAGAAGATTCTGGACGGAGGGATTCCGTAGGGTAGGAGGAGAAATGAGTTCGAGCCTCGCCTCGGAAAAGACCATAGGGGAGGAAAGGCGAGGGGAGAGGCATAATCGCTAAATAGTCTGGTCCCCAATTGAAGGATAACTGGAGTGGAATGCGTTGAATCGCACGAGCATAATGGTGGGCGTGCTTGTTGTCGTCATTGCGCTAACCCAAGCCCTCGATGCGCACGAGGTGCCAGCCGCTAGGGCCGCTGCCGCAGGTTTGGTCGAAAGGGCTCCGATTCTCATCACAGGCAACGAGGGCTTCACCTTGGGGAATGGCGTATCGTCCGGTACCGGGACGCATGACGATCCATACATCATCGAGGGTTGGGAGATCAACGCTTCCTCGGCGCATGGGATCCGAATCCAAGACACGACTTCGTACTTCGTGGTCAGGAATGTCCATGTATTTGACGGGAGGTACTTCGTGGATGACTTCGACGCTAATGACGGCATCTCGCTGAACAATGTCACCAACGCAAGAATCCAGAATGTGACGGCTGAAAGATGCCGCTACGGAGTCTGGGTCTTGTCATCTGGCAATGCGGTTGTTACTGGATCCCACATATCGTTCAACAACTTCAGCGGCATAGGCTTTTCATCGTCGGAACATGTCAGTGCAAGTGCCAATCTCGTATCCGACAACATTGGGACCGAGCTGTGGATGGGATTCTGCAAGAACAGCACCATAAATGACAACACAGTGAGAGACTCAAACTTGGGGCAATTCCGAGTCGCGGGAATTGACGTCTGGCGCTCTGAGAATGTATCTGTCATCGGCAACTATATGGATGGGAACAGGGACTCCATATTCCTAGAGACCTCGTCCAATTGCACGATCTCCGGCAATACGATAGTCTCCGATATGGGATACGCGATATACGTGTACTATTCTGGTAATAGCACTTTTCTCTTGAACGATGTCTCATCGGCCGTATTCAGCGTGGCAGTTCAGGAATCGTCAAACAACACGTTCTTCCACAACAACTTCCGTTCGGGCATCTTTTTCTATGGCGCTGGTACGAACAAGTTCGACAACGGCTATCCCTGCGGAGGGAATTTCTGGGATTGGAGCGTCGGAGAAGACCTCTGCAACGGTGCAGAGCAAGACGTCGTGGGGCCAGATGGGATAGCTGACCAGCCGTTCTATTTGGGTTCGGGTTCTGTTGATCGGTACGCCTTCATTCGACCCCTTCATCCTGTCATCGCCATAGACGGAAACGACGAGTTCACGTCCCAGAATGGCGTCATTGGCGGGTTCGGAACTGAAGAGAGTCCATACGCGATCGACAGTTGGCTCATAGACACGAGTCTGGCACCATCTGATACTGCTGGTATATCGATTTCCAACACGGATGCGCATTTCCTCATTCGGGACGTGATCATACGCTCGGGTGGCATCTTGGTACCATGCATCCGCCTGGCGAATGTCAGCAATGGAAGCATATCGGAATCATTGCTGGTTGACAACTACGCAGGGATCGTGCTCAATTCGACCAGAGACATCGCTATTACGGAGAACCAGGTGCTGCGAAACGCGTTCGCAGGGATCCTCGTGAATCAATCAGATGGAGCAGTCGTTACCAGAAATGCCGTCTCGAACAGTAGCTACGGCATACGCATCGTCAGCTCACCGAACTGCTCCGTTGAGAAGAACATCGTCAGGAACAACAGCTGCGGCATATACGTCAACGAGTCTGCGCCCACGAGAGTCAAGGACAACACCTTCGGGGGAAATGCCGTGGACATAATCAGCGATGAGAAGCTGTCAAGCGGGGGGATCAACTGGTATTTGGTCGCATCAACGATCTTGATCGTCATCTTCGGAGTCGTCATCTGGATCTGGATGAGAAAGCACAGATCGCCTCCTTCTTGCAGTCCGTAGCTGTGAGTTAGGAAGCTTGTGAAGAGACAAGAATGAGTAGAAATGGCCTCCTTCTCGGCACGAATCCCTTGAAGCGCTGATGGGGCTCTAGTCAGGGTGAAAGCTTCAGATCTAACTCATAGCCTCGGAAGAAGCCATAGGTAAGGAAAGGCGACGAACCGAATCTTGGTCGGGTCCGAACTAGCCAGAGGAAAGGTTGTATAGCTCAATGTTGATTGTCCGATTCGGAGGGTTCGGGTGATGTCTGGGCAGGAGGTTCGCGTCGCATCGCCAATGCCATCAATCATGAGGCCATCAAAATGGCCGTGGACGATTGTGTCAATCGCTCTCGCTCTCTCGTTCGTATCAGGGACCTTCCTGGCCATCGACTCGTCTCAGCGCGCGATCGTGGCGGCGAAGGCTGCGACAATCCCAGTCGACTTCATCGGCACGAGCACCTCCTCGGAAGCCCTTGAGAATCCAAGCTACATAGATTACAACATCGATTGGATCATACACGGCCCAGAGGATGTTCGCGTTATCGAGGCTTGCGAGGTCTTGACTCACGCTTTCCTCAAGGATTCGCTCGGCAACTACCAGCCGTACTACACGGGCGGGTACTACCCGCTAATGTTCCTGCCGCAGGACAGCCAGGAATTCCTGACTTCATACAGGATCAGCGGTGATGTTCCCGAGAAGGGCACAGTCGCGCTTCCCCAGCAAATGGCGGATGATATGTCCTTGTCCGTTGGAGACACTGTGACTTTGTACTTCCCAGCCTCAGAGCCTAGGTTCGACCCTGCGATCGGTGACTTCCGCTGGTACTCCGAGGAGGCAAGCTTTCCCTTCATTGTGTCGCAGATCTGGACCCAGGACGGCTTGAAGGATCAGATAGTCACTCTTCCTGACGGTGGATCGCAGCAGTATCTCGACGTTGATCCTAGGGCAGTCCTGATACGAGAGTTCCTGAACCCCGTTTTTGTGAACATCAAGGACCTGTACCCGATCGTGAATAGCTTCGGGTCGATGCTTAGGAGCAAGTACGTTGACGAGGAATCCCGGACGCTGTACTTCATATGGATCGACCGAGAGAAGTACATTGACTACGCTGATGTCGAGGGTTCCATTCATCGCCTGGACGCCCTCTACGCTCGCCTGAGCGAAAGGTGCAGATCCTTCGGTGTCGACCTCATGAGAAGCGAACTCGTCCATGCCATCAGTGTCGGACAACTCGGAGGGACGTCTGGATATAGAGTGTACTATCTCGGTCTTTCACTTCCAGTTCTCGTGCTAGGCATCTATGTGACGGCAGTCGGAGCGAGCATTGGCGCCGACATGAGGGAGAACAGTCTCCAATCAGTTGCAGCACAAGGAATCCGTAGACGCACAATCGTCTGGAACTTGATGAAGGAGTCTGTCTCTGTCGGCCTGGTCGCTGGGGTTATTGGGTATCTGCTGGGTATCATCGTCAGCAATGCCTTTCTGTCATCAATCGTCACCGGCCTCGGTTGGCGCGAGGATGTCGATGTCACGGGAGTAGGTTACGCGTTCACTTGGTTCACCTTGCTTGCGACACTCGGGTTGGGAGTTTTGGCAGTTGTTCTTGTGTCTTCTTTCGTCTCTATGAGAGTGACGAAGCCGCCAAGACCCACTAAGTCGGAGTTCAAGATACTCCATCTGTTGCCAATCACTGAGGTCATACTGATCGGCCTCTCTCTCATCAGTGTACTAGGCATTCTTTCGGGAACTCAATGGGTGGGAGCGCATGGATTCGACTGGTATGTCGGTTCTCTCGATGCTATCCTGGATAATATGGTATTGATCTCCTTCCCGGCAATGCCGTTGATGCTGACCGTTGGCCTGGTTGGCTTACTAACAAGATGGCCAGTAGATCTGCAGGAGCGTCTCGCCAGGTTCTTCTCGAAGTATGCGGACAAGGCCTCGATCCCTTCTGAACCGATGGCCGCTCGGTGCGATAAGCGGTCTCGAAGGATGTCCATCATTGCCGCGCTGTTGCTGGTTCTCGTGATATTCGTCTCTGTTTCGATGAACACAATCGTGACGACTCATAAGGAATCGGTCCGACTCGACATCGCTTCTGATGTGGACGTTGACGCGGAATACATTGGCGGCTGGTGGCAGGGTGACGCGTGGTATCCTGACGCATCCTTCCCGACAGAGGCGAACTTCAGTGCGATTCCAGGAGTGAGTCACGCGGCTCTGCACCAATCATTTCAGACAACTGCTCTGTGGGATCAATATACATACCCCACCACGATAAATCCAGATAGCTACTTGGCGGCAGTTGGTCCGACAGCGAAAGACGCCAACGGGGATCCGACTGATGTCTTGTCATTGCTGAACTCATCTACAAACGTTCTCGTGACGGAAAGCTACGCTCGTGAGAAGAATGTCGATCGAGGCGACTCCATGACGATGGAAATGACCGGATATGTCGTAGGCTCAAACGACTCCGTCGTCTTTACTTTGAACCTGAACATCGCTCATATCGTGAACGGTCTTCCGGGACTAAGCTTTGTCGTGCTAGGCTATTCTGCGGTTTCATCTATCCCAAAGTACACCTTCGACCACATCGCAACCCGCGGCGGAGTGTTCATAGAGGCCGAGGATGACGCTGACGAGGAATCCATTGCCGCGCAGGCCATGCAGATATTCACTTCCTCCGGTCTCTACAGCGAGTACGCACGAATACTTGACTCGGAGATGGAAGATATTGATGACAATCCGGAGCAGGGAGGCCTGTTCAAGTTCTTGACCGCAGAGAGTGGAATCTCAGCGCTTGTCGTGCTGGTCGGGGTTGCCATGACCTCATACTCGACCGCTAAGTTCGCGGTGACTGCATCCTCGAAGCCGGGGACAACTCGCGAAGAGATCAAAGCTGTGAAATCTATGCTGGTGAGCGAGTCGGCTTCACTCGTGATTGTCGGCGCGTCTGTTGGAGTCTTCGTGGGTGTGCTTACCTCATATCTCTTCGGACTCATGTGGAAGCCATATGACTTCCCGAGGCCGACAGTTGGCGCGGACTTCACGGTCATGGTCTTCGTGACCGCAGCATTACTGGTGGCCGGAATCATCCTGCTGGCGACACTGTCAAGCCTAGTTGGGTCCTCCAGAGAACCTATGAAGTCTCCGGGACAGCTGTGATGGCCCTTGCGCATTTTGACATCCAATTGAGGCGATTCGAAAAGAAGAAGGAAAAGGGTTTGTGAGGGGCTACTGGCCTTCCTTTTCGTTACCCTTCCCGAGATGCTGTTCTGGAAGGACTTTGTACCTTTTTGAGTCGAGCCAGTCGAAAAAGTGGGTTCAAATCCCCTTCGGTCCGTCATAGTCGTGTCCAGACACGAATCTCATCCCCGGAAGCGGGATTATTTGCCTGCAAGAAATGACTCGCCTCATTAATCTGACAGGGAGTCTGGCAGCGTTGTTTTGGCGACAGCAATTTCGTGTTCAAACTATAAGGTCGCATTGAGCCCTGGGCACACTCGAAAGTGTTGCTCCTCTCTGTTCAAAGGATTGTTGCACCGAGCTAATTCCTTCTTCCTTCCTTTCACAAGCCACCTCTTGAATTGGCAAATGCTTGAACCGGGGTGCTCGGAGATGAATCTCAAGTGCCGGCCGAAAGAGACAAGTAGAACAGGGTGCATCTTGTCAGATGGGGAATTGGAATGGCTGTGTATGTGGTGCTCTCGAAGCTGACGGATGAGGGACGCAAGACTCTGAAGACCAAGCCAGAACGCGTCAAGGAAGTGAACGCTGAGATCTCAAGGATGGGCGCGAAGATTCTGCATCAGTATGCGCTCCTGGGCAAGTATGATTTCGTGACCATTCTCGAGGCCGAGGACAATATCACGATAGGCAGAATCATGGTGGAGCTCGGCTCGCGCGGGACTCTTGAGACCATGACTCTTTCAGCGATTCCTGTCGAGGAGTTCCTCGCGAGCCTGAGGAGCCAGGGCTGACCGCTGAAGTAGATGGCACCGGAATCGCTCGTCGTTGGCATTCAACGGTGACTACGTTGGAGGCTCGTCGCGCTGACTGTGGCGGCTTCGTGATGTTCAAACTATAAGGGGTTGCATTGAGCTGGATGTGAATTCGAACGTCGAGCTCTTCCTCAATCAGAGGGTTATTGCACCGGGATGGACTCCTCCATCTCGCAACTTGGCTTCAGACTCACCACCTATGAGATGCGTGAGAATCTTCAGATTGGCTGCCCTCTGAGCAATAGCTGCAAGCTCTGCATCATAGTACAATAGATTGATATATATAGATTGCATTATGGTACATTATGGTGAAGGCGAACGAAGTGCCAGTCGACAGGATCAGAAGGGCGCTCGCAAATCAGAACACGTGGTGGACCACCGGAAAGGTTCCCGCTGCGCTTCTACATCCCTATCGGAGAAGAGACTTCTACCCATTGATGGACAAGCTGTCCGACGAGAGGATCCTAGTGATAGCAGGCCCGAGAAGGGCCGGCAAAACGACAACAATGTTCCAGATGATCGACGAATTGATCTCATCAGGAAAGGCGGAGCCAAAGCGTGTCCTCTATGTGAGCTTCGACTATCCGTATCTCCTGTCCGATCTTGAGCATCCGTTCGAGGACGTCTTGAGGGTGTACACTGAGACTGTTCTCAAGGAGTCCGTTGACAATCTGGCCAAGCGCATCTATGTCTTCCTCGACGAAGTCTACTCCCTGCCCGAGTGGGGCAGAATCCTGAAGGGACATTTCGACCGGAAGACGAGAACGAAGATGATCGTGTCAGGCTCGAGCTCTCCCGAGATAATCGCTGAGGCCGCAAGGGCGTTGGTTGGCAGGGTCGAGAAGCACCTGATGCTGCAGATGAAATTCGTCGACGTAGTGTGCCACAACCTCAGCAAGGATGCGAACGAGATCAAGGATGTTTCTCTGGGACCTCTGAGAACCGGCTTCGAAGCATTCTTGGACAGGGGCAACCTGAGAAAGCTGTCCGGAGCATACAGTGATGCCTTCAACGCCCTCGCGCATCTGGAGGATGAGATACAAGGCCAACTTCTGGAGTACCTGATAAAGGACGGCTACCCGGAGAACCTGGATGTTTCAGATCTCTCCAAGTGCGCGCAGTCGATCATCACTGCAGTGGATCTCTCAATCTACAAAGATGTCATGCGCGTCTTCAAGAACCGGGAACCGCAGAAGATAGAGAAGCTGATGACCGTGCTTTCGCAGAGCTCGGGGAACGTCGTCGCATCGAACACGCTCGCTGACACCCTCGGGCTGAACTTCAGGACGATCGAGAGGTATCTCTCGCATCTGGAGGCTGTGTATCTCGTCTCGGTCTCATACGCCTATTCCGGATCATTGTACAAGAGCTTGCCAAGGGCGAGGAAGATTTATGTGGCTAATGTTGGAGTCAGAAACGCAATCATGGGCCTGATAAACGAGCGCATGGTAGAGAATTCTGTCGAGCTGGGCAGGTGTGCTGAGGCGGTTGCGCATGATCACATCAAGAGGCTTGCTTTCTGCTTGGAGCCAACCAGGGAGCCGCGCACCTACTACTGGAGGGACAGAGCTGGAAACGAGGTCGACATAATCACCGAGTTGAGGGGCAAGCGGGTTCCATTCGACGTGAGATACAGGGAAACCATCGACAAGAAGGACACGAAGGCACTGAATGCCTTCCTCGATGAGAACCCTGGATGCAGATGCGGGGTCTTGCTCACGAAGAGGAGATTCGGCGTGGACGGAAGGGTGGTGATGATTCCACTGTGGCTTTTCCTTCTGACGTGCTAGACCAGCACGTTCTTGAGGATGTGGCGTGAGCCTCTTCAAGCGCGCCGCAGCTGTCTCGTGTTCAGACTGTAACGACCGCGGCTCTGAGAAAAGACCATGGGGGAGGAAACGCGGGTGTTGTTCAAATCTAACCTCAACCTCAGTCCGTTACGCGCGTTAGATCTTCGGCCTTCCGGCGTTGTTTCTTGACGGTAAAGAACTGTTTTGCGTTTTCAGCTGTCGGAGTATCTGGCAGCTCTCTCGCAGCGTCGTCTCTCTCATGTTCAAATAAGAATCAGTGCTTGTGCTCTTTGCACGCTGACTCCATGCTCGCAGTCCTGAGACGGCCGCTGTTGAACTGATTGATGGCATCTTTCGCAGTGCCACTAGCGCCTACGAAGACTTGCATGCCATATGATACCAGCATCGTGAGGGCACTCGGGCCGAGGCCAGGACAGAGCACAACGTTGGATCCAGTGCCCTTGATCTGCTCGGGGGGCTTTCCAGTCCCGCCCATGTGGTCGCTCTTGTTCTCAATCACCGTGACCTCTCCGGACTCCGTGTCCACAATCGTGAAGGTCGGGGCACGGCCGAAATGTTGGCTCAGCTTGTCTTCAAGCCCACCAGCGCCATTAGTCGGTACACAGATTCTCATTTGTTCACGTTCCTCTTGATTCTGCCTTGTTGAGAGTGGATCTGGAGAACCGCTGTCTCCAGCCCTCCCTGACGATTGCTGTTGACCCACAACAGAAGCACTTCTTTGGCCGCTCGTCGAGTACCATCTGCAGGTCACATCCAGTGCATCTGAATCTGAATGTTCTCTTCTTCATCTCATGCCTTCCTGCTGGTAGGAATCCGAGTGATCCAATTGAGTGTCGAATCCATCCTTGTTTCATTCCCTGTTTGAATCATCGCACTTCCTTCCTCTCATGACCGTTCCGCACTTGGGGCATTTGACTTGCGAACACGGCACGCCCCGCTTCGCGTGTCGTATCTCCTTGCCGCATTTGGGACAGATGCACATGCTGGAGCCGAAGTCTACGTCATCAAGGTTCGCTTTCATGCTCCGCCTCTGAAGCCTCGCCCGTGTTCTCCCCGTCCTCTTTCAATGCAGGTCTGTCCTCCGGAACCATGCCGCCCACAAAGACCCTTTCGGGGTCCTCGGTCAAGCGCAGACCTGTGCATGTTCGTGCTGCTGCACCTCGGGCATCTCGAAGGCCTGCCGGTCCCGAAAGGCACCTGCCATTCATGCCCGCAGGTGTAGCATTTGAACGATCTCGTCTGAACCATCCCTATTCCCTCCTCAGTTCACCCTTTCTTCTCTATCGAATTCATAATTCTGTCCGCAATCTCCTCGAATGTCCTTGCGACGCCGTTGTTGGCCGAAGCCGCGAACGGCCTGCCATCGTCCCCGCTCCGTGCGATCTCAGGACTGAGCGGCAAGCTTCCCAGGAGCGGAACGGCCATGTCCTTCGCCGCCTTCTCTGGTCCTCCGTCCCCAAACACCTCTATCTCCTTGCCACAGTGGGGGCAGACAAGGCCGGCCATGTTCTCGACGATGCCAATCACATGTAGCTTGACGGCCTTCGCGAAGTTGATCGACTTCCTGACGCTCAGGAGCGCGACATCCTGAGGCGTCGTGACTATTACAGCCCCGTCCGGAGACGGTATGAGCTGCGCGATGCTGAGAGGTTCGTCCCCAGTACCCGGGGGGAGGTCCACGATGAGGTAGTCGAGCCTTCCCCATTCGACCTCTTCCAGAAACTGCCTGATTGCCCCCATCTTGACAGGCCCGCGCCAGATCACGGGCGCGTCCCTGTCGCCTACCAGGAACGCGATAGAGATTACTTTCAGCCCGGGCGGCACATTCATAGGCACTATGTGGCCGACTTCGTTGACGCTCAGAGGCAGGTTGGGTACGCCGAGCAGCTTGGGCACGCTCGGCCCATGGATGTCCGCATCCAGCAGTCCGACCTTGCGTCCCTTCCTTGCCAGGGCTACCGCGAGATTCACAGCTACCGTTGACTTCCCGACGCCTCCCTTGCCGCTCATCACGACGATCTTGTGTTTGACTGAGGCGAGGTTCTCCCTGACGGCTACAGGAACTGCCATGCCTTCTGCCTTCGAATCATTCGAAGGAGGCCCCTCCTTGCTGCATGATCCAGCGTTCATCTCGTTGGCCCTCCTCGTACAGTCTAGCAGGTGAAAACCCTGTCAGCATCCATCGTCTGGACCGCGAAGTCCATTAGGTTGATGAACTGCGTCCCCTTGATGAAGGAGTCCTTCCTGATCCCTCTCGATTCGAGGCATGGTATGCACACCTGCAGCGCTCCCCCGCCTTCGACGAATGCGGTCATGAGCTCCTTGATGGACGCCATGCCCTTCACTTGCGGCAGCTTGTCCGCGAAGCCCTTCTGAGCCAGTTTGACTCCGTTCCCTGTCAGGAAGATCTTTGTCTTGATGCCCAGGGCCCCAGAAGCGCCTGCGCACGCAAAGGCCATTGTCGCCTTCTCGACGTCCTCGTCCCCGTGCGTTCCTACTACTATGAATGACTTGTCCGAATATCTCTTCGTTCTGGTCTTCTTGGCCATTTCTTCGCCCTCTGGAGTAGGATACAATAGAGTTGGCTAAGCCAAAGACGGCGAACCCGTTAGCCAAGGTGGCAGAAGACTAGGCGAGTCCGCCCATATGGCCTGCGATTATCTTCTTCTGGGCTCTTCTGATCATAACATCGAGAGTGGCTTTGGATATCTCCAGTCGCTTGGCTAGTTTCTCGAGCTTGATTTTCTTAGGTATCTCGAAGTATCCGAGCTCGTAGGCCATCTGAAGTACCCTCTCCTGCGTCCGTGTCAGTTCAGGTGCGGTGTTCAGTCTCGAGATTTTCTTGAGTTCAACCGAGCATCCTAGAGCCATTAACTTGTCCACGAGCCCCTTGAGAGCCTCTGCGTTTGGCGCAATGACGTTCCACTGCAGCAAACCGTCCCTCTTCGAAGTCGCGGAGTCCAGGAAGCAACCATGCTCTGCAAGCAGCTTGCAGACCACGCAATTCGAGGTTTGAGCTGTCCCGACGAACCTCCCTGGGCCTGCTGATGCTAGCTTGATGTCGCATCTCGGTTCCAAGATCCTGATCCTCTCCGAAAGCAGGGTCCCGGTCATGTCCTCTGGACTGTCTATCTGCAGAAGGCTCATGCCTCCGCTGCCATTCATTGGGACGCACTTGAGCACCTTCACGGAGAGGTCGCACGATGTGCACAAATCGCCAATCCAGTTGCCCGGTATCTTCACGATCATAGTGGCCGACCTCATCTTTCATTCCTCCTTCTGCGGCGTTCGCAAGCACCTCCGGCTGTCATTGAATCACTGGTGTCCACCACCGAGTTTGATTTCTCCGGAGATTCGATCTTTATCGCGAGGCCCCCCACGACACTCTCAGCGATCTTCCGCCGGGCACTTGCCAGGATGCGGTTGAACGTGGGTTGGGAGATGTTCATCATGTCTGCGGCTTCTGCCTGGGATAGGCCGAGCATGTCGGCTAGTCTGATTGCTTCAAGCTCGTCCAAGCCAAGGTCTCTCCGGTCGAGGGAGTTCAAAGGAATACCTTGTGGCTTGAAGTACCGATAGCCCGGTTCACAACACACACGCCTGCATCTCTTCGGTCTCGGCATCGTTATGAATTATAATTCATTATCTACTTGAATCTGTCGGCCAAAAACGCAACAACCGAGGGCAAGTCGGATTCTCGATGGTGTGTCCAAACTCCTTCCCGAGATCTGCTGATACCGTGAGCGCTTTTTTGGGGCACGGAGTCCTTGGACGTTGGGACGCCTTGATGACAATCGGCGGTCTCAAATAGATATCTGAGATATACCTATCTCGGATATATATGTGCGACGATAGACACAGTTGCTGCTGTCACGCCGGGACAGGGCTCATCCAGTTGGAGATTCTCCGCATACTCTACGAGAAACCAACCCACGGCTATCAGATCATGGAAGGTCTCAAGGACTTCACGTCGAACGAGTACATTCCCGAAGCCGGTGCCATCTACACGATGCTTAGGAGGCTTGAGCAGAGGGGCCTCCTGACCTCTCGCTGGGAGAAGAAATCCTCCCGAGCGGACCGAAGGGTTTACACAATCACAGAAGAAGGAAAGCAGTTTCTGAGTAATGGCTTGGGGATGGTCAAGAGACGGAGGAGGCTCATGGATGATCTAGTGCGGTTCTTCGAAGAGAACTTCGGCGAAGGAACCGACAGAAAGCGAAGGAGGTCCTGAATCCATGGATGCGATCAAAGCGGACGGCCTGACGAAGAAGTACGGTGGGATTCTTGCAGTCAACGACATTAGCTTCGATGTACCAGAAGGCGAATTCTTCGGTCTCCTCGGTCCCAACGGAGCTGGCAAGACCACAACAGTCCGCATGCTCAACGGCATAGTGGAGCCCGATGCCGGGTCTGTCTCGATCATGGGCATCGACATGGTCAAGCGCCCTTTGCAAGCGAAGTCTAAGATCGGCTGCATACCGGAGACTGGGAACGTGTACCAGGACCTTTCGGCCCGGGAGAATCTCGACCTCGTCGGTCGTTTTCACGGGCTAACGAGAGTGGATAGAGAGTCACGGTCTGAGGAACTGCTGACCTCGCTGGGTTTGGCAGACCGCGGAGACGACTATGTGCGCACCTACTCCAAAGGAATGCGCCAGCGGGTATCGGTGGCTTGTGCCATGATTCACAGGCCTTCCATACTGCTACTGGATGAGCCCACCGAGGGGCTCGACGTCCACAGCCGGAGAGTCATCACGGACCTCGTGAAGAAGACGAACGCCGAAGGAAGCACCATTGTGCTGACCACTCACAATATCGAGGAGGCGAACAAGCTATGCCAGAGAGTCTGCATAATCAACAAGGGACGCATAGCTGCAATCGAGGCTCCGGAGAATCTCCGTCGTGCCTTCGAGAGAGTCCAGACTGTGGAAGTGGCCTTCGACAGAAAGGTCGATATCGCGTCACTCGTGACAGGGCATGTGTCCAAGGCGGAGGCGGCTGGGGACAAGTGGCGCCTTTCGACTGACGATCCTGATGAGGCGATCAAGCACATAACAAGAGTAGCCGAACGGGAGCGCCTGAAGATCATTTCCTTGTCAACTGTCGGTCCTAGTCTTGAGGACGTTTTCGTGATGCTAACGGAGGGGCATGCATGAATTACTCGTTGTTCCTTCGCGGTGTCCTAACCGTCGCCCGAAAGGACATGCGCATCTACTATCGAAAGGCTCCGGTCTACATCTTCGGCCTCTTGATGCCGACCTTTCTGTTCTTCGCGTTCTTCATTGGCCGAGACCTGGACCCCGCAAAATACTTTCCAGGGTTCCTCGCCATGACGCTGTTCTTCACCTCCTCGTCCGTCGGCCCGATCATTGTCCCTTGGGAGAAGCAGGCTGGAACATTCGAGCGTCTGCTGTCCATGCCAGTGACCGTGACCTCGATCATCTTGGGGGACATGCTGGCCGGAGCTATCTTCGGTCTGCTCATCAGCGTCATCGTTGGTGTTGTGGGGATTGTCCTTCTGGGGCTGAGCGTGACGAATGTGGTCCTTCTAGCTGTCCTGTTCGTGCTGGGCAACGCGTGTTTCGCCGCCATGGGAGAGCTTCTGTCATCAACGGGCGGACGAGTCCCCTCGAATGTCATGATGCTGTCGTCTCTGGTCCGGTTTCCTCTGATCTTCATCAGTGGGGTGTTCATCTCTCTGAGCGACATGACAGGCCTTGGGCTCGTGGCAGCGCACTTCTCACCCCTATCCTATCTAGTTGATGGAATAGGGGCTTCCATGGACCAGAACACAGTCTTCAACTGGGGTGTCGACATACTCAGCCTCCTGGTGTTCACGGTCCTGTTCGTCTTCGCATCAGGAAGGATTCTCCGCAGGAGCTTGATGAAGGGACTGTGACCCCTGCATTCTTTGCCGGTAGTTATTGCACCTAGCTTTGATTGCCGGCAGATTCCAGGCCAATAATCGAGCCTCGATTTGTCCCTAGCACTCGTGAATTCTATAGATGTGGGGTTTAATTGCCAGTAGATTCCGGGCAAATATCCGGGGCCTCGCACATTTGAATTCTATGCAAAGGATTTATGTTCGGACAGGAATCTCCACTCAGAAAAGGTCGTAGGGGCGGGAGAAGCCCTTGAGCCATCCAGTGCGATTCGGGAACGCAATTGAGAGTCCTGTCATTCCCTCTTGACGAACCTCAGCGCTCCTGATGGGCAGAATGAGACGCATACCCCGCATCCCGAGCATTTCTCCGGGTCTAGTTGCGCTTCGCCCCCAACCATATCCCAGGCCTTGAAATGGCATCGTTCTACGCATATGCCGCAATTGTCACAGAGCTCGGAATCTCGCACTGCAATCATATCAGAGTGCTCAATGATCTCCCTGTTGTATCCGAATCGCGTGATTGCCGCGAGAGTCTCGCAGCAGCAAGCACAACAACTGCAGATGACCTCAATCTTGCCATTAGCCCTGGTCTCGAAGGTGAGAAGGACCAGTCCCGCCTCGTGCGCTCTCCGGAGGGCGTCCATGGCCGCCTCAATCGTGATCTTCCAGGCTCCTCTCTCAGCCAACGCCTCGTCAGCCTGTTCGTCCGTGCATACGCAGGCGTCTAGAGGCCCGTCACAGCCCTTGATTTTCTCCCTGCAGCCGCATTTCTCGAGCGTTATGAGGCGAGCGGGTCTGAGGATGCGCTCAACCTCGTCGAGGTTGAGGACTCTCTGCTTCCCTTCGACAGAAATGTTCACAGGCACGGTGATGGCCCTGAGTTCCTCCAATACTTCATCGATTTCTGCGGTCGTCCAATCCTGTTGGTCCTCCATTGTTTCCCCTCCTGCAGTGTATCCGAAGTTCCTATTATAGATTTTCTTCGTGTTGCAGAGGGTGTGATGGACGTCCATGATTGGCAGGGGATGGATCAAGGGCTGATAGGTCGGCGGGACGCAGTCTGCTCTGCAAACATAAGGTCATGAGGTCGAATCCCGGTCTGTCTGCCCCTTCGAGACAGGTCCATTTCCTACCGGCAAAGAATTCCGCCTTGAATCTTCAAGCTCTGACCTTTAAACACCGGTAGATTCCGGGTCAATATAAGAATCCGGAAGCGATCAGATTCCGTCCTGGTGGCGCACGCCCTTCTTCTTGCGGAGCTTCTTCTCCGCTAGAGTCTCCAGAGTGGCCTTGATGGGGGATACTATGCCCTTCGCTTCCTCTAGCTCCTGAAGCCTGATGGCGAGAAACGCCTCCAGGATGATGTCCCTGCTCTGATGCACGCACTCGCTCAGAATCACGTCCCAGTCGAGACCCCGTTCTGCGAGAGGGCCATGTCGTCAAGATCTCCTGCTCTCTCAGTCACGCTCTTGAAGAGGAAGATGTCTTCGGGGGAAACGAGGTTGATATTGAGTCTCCCGTATACAGCGTGACGAGTGGAGCGATCTATCATCCCCTCGGTGATTCTGAGCTTCCTGCATACCGTCTCCACGAATATGTCGAAGCGCGTACCCCTGCTGTCCTGCATCATGATGGTCGCTCCGAGCCTACGATATGTCTCGTCTTCTGGCTTGGTCTTCGTGAACCCACGGCCGGAGAGCGCGGCCATGACTGCTTCTGCATCCTCATCAGACATCAAGACGAGATCGATGTCCTTGGTTGCGACCTTCGCATTGTAGAGGATCATCGCGCAACCACCGATGAGATAAGCGGTCACGTCGTGTGGGAGCGATGCACCTACTCTAGTCAGCGATTCCTCAATGTCATCCTTGCTAGACAGCATCTTCTTTGTCATCGATCGCCACCCCTCAGTTGCTGTCCGATTCTTCCTGATCTTGAGACGATAGGCGCGTTGTTCTTTTCATGCCCCTTGAAACCCTCGATCAGTCTCCTCAACTCTGCGGTCACTCCATATCTTCCTGCCTTCATTACGAGCTGATCGATGTTCCTCTGGAGGGTCTTCCGACCCCAGAGCATCTTCAGCGCGTTGATCTCTCTCGAACCTAGAGGCCTTATCAGTAGCGACTGCAGTAATACTTCATCGGGCGTTCTCCGCCAGCTGCCATGAGGGTGGTAGTAGTAGTGCCATTCCTGGACCAGAGGGAGACCGTAGCTATCGAATGCTGAGAATGCGGTCTTCCTGAAATCCTCGCTCTCCTTCCCAGCTTTCGTCCTGATAACGAATTCGCCCCCCCGTTCCCATATCACCACCGAATCCGAGGAGAACGCCAAGGCCTTCTTTTGATTGGAGAACGACATCAGTTCGCGAGCGAACTCTGCGAAAGGCGCGAACCGGTCTGATAACTCGTAGACGCCCCGTCCATGCATGCGGATAATCCCGACCGCTTTGAATCTGCTGAGAACCGTGTGGATAGTCCTTGGCGAGACCCCTGAGGACCGCTGTATCTCCTCTCTTGTTGATGCTGGGTGGATCGCAAGGGCGGCAATAACGCGCAGAGATGCAAGTGACAGAACCTCCTCCAGCCTCATGTGACTGTACTCATTGAGAATACGTCTGAGCACAGAAGCGTGCTTCAACTCCGAGAAAGAGAGTGAGCTTGACATCCCGTTCCTGCGAGCGACCACGATTCCCTTCGACTCGAGTGACTTGACCAATCGAGTTAGTTCAGGTTGGGACATGCCCAGGGCTCTGGCGACCTCCCTCCTAGGCTGCTCGCCATCTCCGAGGCATCTCAGCAACGCGATCTCTCTTGGGGAGAGCCCTACTTCTTCCTCTTTCATTGCAATTAATGTTAAGTAGTTTAATAGTATTTAACATTTATTGCATATTGGCACGGATTGATAGCGACATGGTGCAGGACACGTGCTTCGCTGCAAACTGTTCTGTGGGATAATTGATAATCGATACTTGTAAGATCTATCACAAATTGCACATATCATTGCGTTTGTGGTCTGAAATGCATTGGTACGCTCGCATCTCGCTGGTAAGTGTAGCTTCCAGCTTCAGTTGCCGGTAGATTCCAGGCGAATAGTCGGGCGTCAATCCGTCCCTTATGCTCGTGAATTCTATAAGTGGGGGGTTTAATTGCCAGTAGATTCCAGACGAATATCCGGGCCCTCGCACATTTTAATTTTGAATCAAATATTAATGTTCAGACTAGCACGCACATCTTGGAAGAGACCATAGGGGAGGAAAGGAAAAGGTTTGACGGAGGTCTCCTTGCTCACGGGGATGTGAACATCTCTGTTCCCTCGCCCCATATCTTCGGACCCATGGCGGTCGTCATGCCCATCTGGTGAGTCGTGTATCCGATCAGATACGCGAAATCTCCTGTCGCATCCGTCACCATGCCGTGGGATCTGAACTTGAGGGTAGAGAAGGTCCAGACACCACTCTCATATCCCTTGATGACATCCCCGGCCTTCGTCGTTATGACGAAGTTCTCGGCATAGTGCCTCACATTTGGTCCAGGCCCGACATTGTAGCTTTCTTCCGGAATTGGCCATAGCTCTATTGTCCCTACGATATCTCCATCAATGGTTCCTACCCAGTGAGGCGGCGGAACAGTCTTGTCAATCATGATATCGATCGTACATCTTAGAGGTCCAACCTCGTTGTCTTCTGCCGAGACCATTGGCACGGAAAGAACCGACATAAGTGCGAACATACAGACTACAAGCGCTGCTGATAGCACCGTTCTCATTCTGTTTCACCTCCCCCTCGAACCACCCTCGAGGCTACAGGGGAATCAGACTAAGTCATACTTGGAGCTGACTATCCCAATCGTCGACACCTGCCGTGTTAAGTCGTAGCGATGGAGGACTTTGTTCCATGAGGCTGGGAAAAAAGAAAGGAGTTTGAGCCTTGCATCGGAAAAGCCCATAGGGGAGGCAAGGCGACTGATGTTCAAACCGCAATCATAGCAGGTGCTAGGGTTGAGATTTCAATGAGAGGGAATTTGAACCCACTACAAGTCAGACATTCCATCTTTGATTT
>Ga0315277_10004931_pt1 | contig 17712 bp, 12 predicted proteins | sample YL17G05_15_MG_FD_203695 | JGI IMG/M metagenome (GOLD analysis project Ga0315277, IMG submission 203695) | Sediment microbial communities from Yellowstone Lake, YNP, Wyoming, USA - YL17G05_15 | ecosystem: Environmental > Aquatic > Freshwater > Lake > Sediment | place: USA: Wyoming | collected...
GCCCGGTTCGGCGTAGCTGTCCACGCCGCATTCGAGCGTCATCGCCGCGCTCCCTTTGAGCGTGATGACGGGAGCGAGGGTGTCGCGGACCGTCACCGTGCGCGTGACTTGGGCGGCTTTGTTGCCCGAGGCGTCGGTGGCGTCATAGGTCACCGTGTAAACCCCGACCTGGGCCGTATTGACCGCGCCCGTGATTGCAACGCTCACCGCCGGATCCCCGGCGTCGGCTACCGTCGTGCCCGGTTCGGCGTAGCTGTCCACGCCGCATTCGAGCGTCATCGCCGCATTGCCATTGAGCGTGATGACGGGGGCGAGGGTGTCTCGGATAGTCACACTGAGTATGTCACTGCTTGAGCTGCCATTATTATCCGTGACCTTGAGGGTGATTGTATAGGTCTTGGGATAAGCCCCGGCCGCGAGATAAGTATGGCTGGGCGTCAGCGTGCCGCTGGCGACGCCGCCATCGCCAAAGTCCCACTCTATCGTGTGAGTGTCGAGGATGCCGGGGTCAGTGAAGCTGCCGCTGAACGACAGCGGAAGTCCTGCTTCATCAATCTGATCCGTCCCGGCTTCGGCCGTAGGCGCGGCGTTGGCCACCGTCACCGTCAGGGTGTCGGTCGCCACGCCGTCGTCATCGTCCGTCACCATCAGCGTCACGGTGTAGATGCCGTTGTCGGCGTAGGCGTGGCTGCCGGCAATGGCGCCGGCCTGCGTGGAGGTCGGCTCACTCACGATGCCCAGTTCCGCAGGCGAACCATCGCCCCAATCTATGGCGGCAATGTGGGTGTCGCCGGCATCGGGATCGGTGAACGTAGCGGGGGCCAGTGCGGCTGGAGTGCCTTCCTGGATAGTCATGTCGGCGCCTGCCTCGAGCGAAGGCGCCCGGTTCGGCGCGACGGGAGATTTGAGGGCAAGCCCATGGTAACGACCTGCCGCTATGCTGGTTATCCCCGCAAGGCCGAGGGTCTGAACCGGTTCGAGCCGGTACTGGAAATCGGGCTCCGGTAGAAAGGGGCAAGACGATGGTGCTTGACACAACACTCCCTGGAGGTATAGACACCAGTCAAGAGGCCCCGCCTATGTTCCCCCTTTGCTCCTTCTCCCCCCCTTGGCAAACCGGCCCGGAAGGGGGGTGAACGAAATGAGAACGAAACCTTTCTTCAAGGTTGGCCGGGTGATGGTGTCCCGGACCGGGGATAAGGGATGGCTCCTGCGTTATCGCGATCCCCAGACCCAGAAGGACGTGAGACGGCGTTTCAGGAACACAACGGAAAAAGAGATTCAGGACGTGGCCGCGACCATATCCCATGAGGCGCTTTCAATGAAGGGCAACCTGCCCGGCAGGATCAAGCACGCTCCTGGCTTGGCGGTAATGGCGCGACTGCAAGGCTTGGCTGGCTTGCGGATGTTGGAAGCGGCGGCGATCCGGCGCGAGGACATGGACCTGGAAGCGGGAACGGTAAGCATCCCAGAAACCCCGCTCCACAAACCCAAGAACGCTTTTTCCTTCAGGACGATCCCGGTTTTCCGCGAAGTGCTTGATGCCTTGCGCGGGGCAATCGCAACGCAGAAGATCATCCCAGCTGGCGGCGAGCTGTCTGTCAATCACTATGGCGCTCCTTGGAATCTGTATTCTTTGTCCGAGGAGTGGACCGTGAGTATGCGCCGGGCGGCTGCGGCTCTGGCGATTCCCCGACTGGCGGCGATCCCGGCCCGGAAGCTTCGGGCGGCATTCGCAACTATGGCGATCCGCCTGGGTTGTCAAGAGGACTTGGTGCGCCCCTACGTGGGACACGCGGCGAACAGTATCCTAACCGGACACTATCGGAAGATCACTCTGGCGGACCTGAAGACGGTTTCGGCTCGGATGGATGGCTGGAGGAATCCGGTTTCTGAGGTGTCCGAATGGCACAATCCAGGCACTTCCTCAGAAATGCCTCTTGCAAGTCAATTGTAATCAGTCTTCCACGCAAAACGCCGAACAGATGGCCCGTCTGTTCGAGGCCCTTAAGGAGATCGTGACACCATGACCGCTCGAAAAGCCGTTGTCGAACGCAACACCAAGGAAACCCAGATCAGCCTGGAGATCAACCTGGACGGAACGGGGGCTTACGAAGGCAAAATCGGTGTGCCCTTTCTGGAGCACATGCTCGATCTGCTGGCGCGGCATGGCCTCCTGGACCTGAAGATCACCGGGAGCGGCGACACTCGCATTGACCCACACCACACGGTGGAGGATCTCGGGATCGTGCTGGGCAAGGCGATCGCGCAGGCCCTGGGCGACAAGCGCGGGATCACGCGATTCGGCGCGGAGACAATTCCGATGGAGGAGACGCTGGCCCGCTGTGTGCTGGACGTGTGCGGGCGGCCCTATCTGCACTACCACGCTCCCATCGAGAAGGAGCGCATCGGCGAGTATGAGGTCGAGCTCACAGAGGACTTCTTCCGGTCGGTGGCGATGAACGCCGGACTCACTCTTCATATCGAGCTATTGTACGGCACGAACAGCCACCACGCGGTGGAGGCGATTTTCAAGGCCTTCGCGCGGGCGCTGCGCCGGGCCATCGAGTTCGACCCGCGCGTGCAAGGCGTGCCTTCCACCAAGGGCGTTCTGTAAACCCCTTGTCCGTTTTTTTCAAAGGGATGCTCTCATCCGGGAGATATTTTCGGAGGGATCAGTTCCGGATGCGTGGAGCCGTGTTCGGGGAGCGCTTGGACGAACTCCGAGAGATCAGCGGCGGCATTGCGGAGATCCTGACAGGCTTCTTGCAGGTGATCCTGGTCCCCTGCCGAGAGGGCCTCGTTCAGTTCGCCTCCGATTGCCCGGACTTTCAGGACGATCTCGTCAAGACCTTTTGCCGTGCCGCGCAGGGCCTCGTGAGCTGCCGCATGGCGCTCGGATTCAACCTTTCTCTGGATGAGAAGGATCCTCTGAATACTGGCGGCCGCGTAGGCGGCGATTTTGCACAGCAGCACGAGGTCTTCCTTCTGGTACACCACGTCCCCCGTGCACGAATCCAGATAGAGGACGCCCAGAACATAATCGCGATAAACCAGCGGCGCACACAGAGCCGATGGGGCTACGCGCGGTTCACCGTTGGTTTCCGGTCGAGGCGCAACCCCGTCGGTGGAATTGCCCGAATTATCGGTGAGGACCGCGGTGCGGTTCTCGGCGGCATAATCGAGAAGTTTCTGGGGGAGGCGCCATTCCTTGTGTGCGGGCCGCATGAGGAACGGCAGACAGGGCGCGTCGGTTTTCTCACGAAAAAGGAGGGCTCCGCGGTCGGGTGTAAACACCTCGAAAACCTGTTGCACCAATGTGTCGAGGAAGATCTTCCGTTCGAGGAGAGAATCCGTGGCGTTGATAATCCGCGTCAGGGCTGGTGGTTGAGGGCCCGCCGGGGCGCCTTCGCATGCGTCCGGCCGGACAGGCAGGGAGAAAACGATGTTCTGACCCTCGAGGAGGATGACCGTTTGTCCCTCGACGGCTTGCACCGGGGTGGTATTGTCGCTCGAGCCTGCCGGCACTTCTATCTCTGCCTGTGCATCGCTGAGCAGAAAGAGCAGGACCGTGGCTCCGATCTTGATGAGGTCCTGGTCCTTGAGAGGCTGTTCCTCGGTGCATCGGACACCGTTGATGCAGGTGCCATGCGTGCTGCCCAGGTCGCGCGCGAAGTACTGCCCGCCCCGTTTGAGGATCAGGGCGTGGGAGCGCGAGGCCGCTGCGTCGTTGAGCACGATGTGATTGCTGAGGCTGCGGCCGATGGAGGTCTCCTCCCCAGCGATGGGTATCAGCGATCCCTCATCCGGACCGGCCTTGATGATGAAATGCGCCATGGTCTTTGCTTTCTCCCCGCTTTCTTAGATGAGGCTTTAGGCTGTAGGCTTTAGGCTTTAGGCTGTAGGCTTTAGGCTTTAGGCTGTAGGCTGCAGGAAAAACAAGAAAACGGTTTTGCAGGTCTTCTGTCTACAGCTCATTGCCTCCAGACTTCAGTTTCCAGCCTCAAGCCTACAGCCTAAAGCCTACAGCCTACAGCCTACAGCCTACAGCCTACAGCCTCAAAACTTCCCTCCGCTCAGCTTTCCCAGGATGCCGGGTAGCAGGCCGGCCACAATGAACGCCGCCGACAGATAGAAGGCTCCGGCGGGAGTAAGAAGCGTATTTCCGGTGGATGCGATGATGGGAATATGAAAGAGCATGAAAAGGGCGCCCAGGAGCACGAGGATGGAGGAGATGGTGTGTTGGGAAAAGGCGGAGACAAAGAGCAGGACGCCGGTGACAAGTCCTCCCCAGAAATTGGCGCCTGCACCCCAGTAATAGTAAGGCGCGATGAACTTGGTGAGAAATGACACTCCGTTGTTGAACAACAGGCTGTAGGGTCCGATGAGCCAGGCGATTATGATCGTCAGCCCCACTAGGGCCCGCGCGATGCTGAACCAAAAGGAAAGGCGCCTGGCGCCGCGGGGTTTGGGGAGATAGCGGGAGCGCGGGTGCCTTTCCGCATCTTCCTGCGGCGCCACCTTGAGGACCTCTTCCATGAAACGTTTCGCCTCGCCTCGGCCTTTTTTGGCAGCCTGGGCGTCGGGAATTCCCGCGGCCCGGAATTTCTTCGCCTCGATATGGGCCAAGGCTCTCCTGCTCCGGGCTCTGCGTAGCGTGGCTTCGAGGTCCTGGAGCCTGCGCACCAGCGGATCGCGCCAGGTGGCGAACTTACCGCGCGCGCCGATGCCGCGGACTTCGCCGTATCTCAAACGGGCCTGCCGCATGGCCTCGTAGCCGAAGAGGTTCTCGAAGAACTCCTCCCACTCCAGGCCGGTGAAGCCCGCCACGAAGTTTTGCAGGCCCTCTTCGCCGAGTCCGCGCAGACGCAGATCGCGCAACACCCGCCGCATCTTCTCGATTGGTTCCGCCCTCAGGCCGCGCAGCCGGCGCGCTATTCCCCACTGATAGGCGGCAGCCAGGACAAGCGCGAGGGCCGCGACAACGAGCCAGGTGGTAAGCCAGTTGAGATAGTAGAGGGTCACTGTGGCCAGGGCGAGCGTTCCGGTCGAGAGAATCCAGTTCTTGAGGGGCATTCCGAACAGAAGCCCCCTCAGGCGGCGGAAAACCGGATTGGGGCTAAGCAGACCGTCCAGAAGGACGTTCCAGGCCGGCGTAAGCGCCATCAGCGCCACCCACCCGCCCGCCGCGGCAAAGTCCGCGTTATAGAGCAAGAGAAGGATGACCAGCGGAGAGATGATGTAGAAGAAGAGGAAAACACCCCAATCACGCGCCAGGGCAAGGGGAACCGCGTAGAACTGGTCGTGGCACTCGTCGAGAGCGGCCAAGTGCTGCTCCCGCGCTTTGCAGGTGCCTTTCTGGGTGTCGATCCCCAGGTAGTGTTCCAGCGCTTTGACCACCGCCGCCATATCGGGATAGCGCGCGTCCGGGTCCTTCTCGGTAAGCCGGATCAGGATGGTTTCGAGGGCGGGGGGCGCGCCGGGCACGAGCGTGTTCAGGGCGGGTGTCGGCCTCTTGAGGTGCTGCCGGATCAGTTCCAGAGCGTTCTCGGCGCGGAAGGGGGGTGTTCCCGTGCACAGGAAGTAGAGGGTGCAGCCGAGGGAGTATTGGTCGGCGCGGGCGTCCACCGAGGCGGCTTCCCTTGCCTGTTCGGGGGCGATGTACATGGGGGTGCCCATGCCGGCGCCGTACCAGGTAAGGTCCGCTCCGGCCTCTCTCCAGTCCTCGGTAATGCTTTCGGGCGGAACCACCTTCTCGAAGTCGCAGGCCCTTTTGGCCAGTCCCATGTCCGCGATTTTCACGACGCCCTGATCGTCCAGCATCAGGTTTTCCGGCTTGATGTCGCGGTGGATCACGCCGCGTTCGTGCGCGTACTTGAGCCCTCGAGCGGCCTGGAGGACGTAGCCCGCGGCCTCATCCAGGGGGAGGGGGCCGTTCCGGCGGACGATGCCGGCCAGGGTTTCGCCCGGCACATATTCCATGCACAGGTAATGGTAGTCCTGCGCGCAACCGACGTCGTGCACCTGGATGACGTTGGGGTGGTCGAGTTGAGCGGCGCTCACGGCTTCCCGCGTGAACCGGGCCAGGGCCTCGGGGTTCTTCGAGAAGCGCGGGGCCAGGATTTTGAGCGCAACCATCCGATCCAGCGAGGTTTGCCGAGCGAGGAACACGGCGCCCGTTCCCCCGGCGCCCAAGTGCTTGGTGATCTGATAGCCCCCGAGCGTTTTTCCGATAAGATGGCTGAGCTCCCGCGAAATCTGATCCGGAGAGGGCGGAGCGCTCGCGAGGGGGAGGGCTGTCTCGGCATCGAGCGGGGTCAGGTGGATACGGATAGGCGGAGGTTCGTGGCGCCCCCGGGGAGGGTGAGCCACGGCGGTGGTCTCCAGGAAACTGACGGTGGTGGACAGGCCTTGGTTCTTGGGCGCGGTCGTGGCGGGCAGGCGCGGCGCGGGAGCCGGTGGTGTATCGGTGGAGGGAATGGGCGCGGGAATCGGCGGGGACTGCGGTTGCACACTGGACGGCGTTTTCGGGAGGGGGGGGGACCCAAGTTGGCGCGCCACGGCGTATTGCACCACCTCAAAGCAGTCGGGGCACTGGACGAGCGGCTCCGCGGGATTGGCTTCCCCGGTCCATTGGTGGTGGCACTTTGGGCAGGTCAGTTGCATCTTGGGCGGCTCCTGAAACGGAAGCGATTCGCGACGGTTGCGGGAAGCGCAAATCCGCCGGGGAATCTTTGGTTGGTTCTGTGGTCATGAGCGCCCGGGTAGAACAAGGTCAAGGTAGCGCCCATGACAACGACTTGTGCTGACCCATCTACTGCTCTTATACAGGACGGGCCAGGGTTCTGTCAACTGCGTTCTTGGCGTTCTTGGCGGGAATCCCTTTGCCGAGGTCCTCCCTTCCTGTTATACTCGCCGCGTTGAACCGGCGTTGCGGGGAAAACACCAGGATTCCGCGGAAAAGGGGGTAAACGAACGTGGAAGAGCGGCTGGATATCATGCACGGGGACGAGGGTGAGGCGCCCGGAATCGAAGCGTATCCGGAATGGCTGCAAAAGCGGCTGGAGTGGTTCCAGGACCTGAAGTTCGGGCTCTTTCTGCACTGGGGGGTCTATTGCCAGTGGGACTGTTGCGAATCGTGGCCGCTGGTGCCTGAAGACACCTGGGCGCGCAACGACCGCATGAAGTGCTGGACCCGGCGCGGCAAGGATATCCAGCGTTTCCAGCGGGACTATTGGGGGCTGAACAAGACGTTCAACCCGACGCAGTTCGATCCCGCCGTCTGGGCCGACGCGGCGCGCTACGCCGGCATGAAGTACGTGGACTTCACCACCAAGCACCATGACGGGTTCTGCATGTGGGACACGCGTACCACCGACTACCGCGTCACGCATCCGGATTGTCCCTTCCACAAGGACCCGCGTTCCAATATCGTGAAGGAGGTTTTCAACGCCTTCCGCGGCAAGGGCTTGGCCATCAGCTGCTATTTCTCCAAGTCGGACTGGAAAACCCCGTACTACTGGAGCCCTGATTTTCCCATCGTCAACCGCAACCCGAACTACGATACCCACGCCCGGCCCGATATCTGGGCCAAGTTCGTGGATTACGTCCATCATCAGATCGAGGAACTGATGACCGGCTTCGGCCGGATTGACGTCCTTTGGCTGGACGGAGGGCAGGTGCGGCCTCCCGACCAGGACATTGATATGCCGCGCATGGCCGCGATGGCGCGCACGCACCAGCCCGGCCTCATCGTCGCCGACCGGACCGTCGGAGGCATCTACGAGAACATCGTGACGCCGGAACACCAGATTCCCGATGAACCCCTCAAGGAGGTCTGGGAATCGTGCCTGACGATGTCGCGCAACTGGAAATACAGCCCCAACGACACCTACAAGTCCACGCACAAGGTACTCCACATGCTTATCGAGATCGTGAGCAAGGGAGGCAACTTCCTGCTGGGCGTGGGGCCGAAGCCCGATGGGACGCTGCCCGCCGACGCCCTGAAGCGGCTGCGGGAGATCGGCGACTGGATGGCGGTGAACGCGGAGGCGATCCACGGCACGCGGGCCGTCGCGCCCTACAAAGAGGGCAACATCCGCTTCACGCAGAAGTCCGGCTGGGTTTATGCTGTCGTGATGCCGCAACCGGGCGAGGACCAGCCCTCGTGCTATGTGACGCTGACGGCCCTTCAGCCGGCCGAGGGAACGGATGTGACGTTGCTGGGCCTTCCCAAACCGCTGGCCTGGCGGAAAGAGGACGGCAATGCCCTGGTCGAGATTCCGACGGAAACATTGCCGTGCCAACACGCCTGGGTCCTCAAGTTCACGGCGAGGTGAAAGCGGAAGGATGAATGACGAATTACGAATGATGAATGATGAATGATGAAGGATGAATGAAAAATGACGAATGATGAATGGAGAAGGATGGGGGTGAAGGATGAAGGCGGAACCATACCTGCTAAAACACGTAGGGTGCTGGCAAGCGAAGCGCGCCGCACCACAATACACGGGCGAAATCAGGAATGGTGCGGCGCGCTTCGCTTGCCAGCACCCTACGGAACTGCCCCCATTCTATGGGAGGCTCTCAGTACATTTCCACAAGGAGGCAAAGACCATGAGAGATGCTTGTTCCATGAACCGGCGCGAACTATTGAAGGCCGCTGGGCTTGGCGTCGCCGGGCTGGGCGCGCTTGCCGCCTCCGGCGGGCTGGAAGCGCCGCAGCCTTTGGCCGGGGGGAGGGTCGGCGATCCCTATAAGGGGTTGAAGGTCGGCGTCACCTCGTATACGCTGCGCCGCTTCTCGCTCGACGAGACGATTCGGATCGTCAAGGAACTCGGCCTGAAGTATATCGCGCTCAAGGACGTGCATCTGAAGATGACCTTGACAAAGAAGGAACTTCAGGCTGCGGCGCGCAAGATCAAGGACGCGGGCCTGACTTTGATGGGCGGCGGCGTGGTTTACCTGGCGAAGGAGGAAGCCGCGGCGCGCAAGGGCTTTGAATATGCGCGCGACGCCGGGATGCCCCTGATCAGCGCTTCTTTTGATCCGGGCGTCCTACCCATGGTGGAGAATCTGGCGAAGGAATTCGACATCCGCGTGGCGATTCACAACCACGGCCCCGGCGACAAGGTGTTTCCCTCCGCCCTGGGCGCGCATGAGAAAATCAGGGGCATGGACAAGCGCATGGGCTTGTGCCTGGACGTGGGCCACACCGTCCGCGAGGGCGAAAAGGAAGTTGAGACGATCCGCGCCGTCCAGGACCGCATTCTGGATTTCCATATCAAGGACGTCAACAGGCGCGACGCCAAAGGAACCACGGTGGTCATGGGCAAAGGCGTCATTGATCTGCCGGGCGTCCTCAAAGCGCTTCTGGAGATGAAGTACCAGGGACACGTGGCGCTCGAATACGAGAACGACACCAAGGACCTCGTCGCCGACGTCGCGGAGTGCTTTGCCTTCATCCGCAAAACGCTGGGGGAAATGAATGGTGAATGATGAATGGTGAATGATGAATGGTGAATGATGAGTGAAGAATGACGAATAATGAATGAAGAATGAAGAATGACGGATGATGAATATAGAATGATTGGGTGAAGGATGAATGACGAGTGATGAATGACGAGTGGGAAACGATGGGGGCAAGGGATGGACTCCCGAGTGAAAAGGACTTCTCCCTTCCGTTCATCATTCGCTATTCATCATTCATCATTCTGTATTCGTCATTTCTCTACGCCGTTGGCCGGCCCGAACGGTGGATCAGGGTCAGGAACTCGGTCCGGGTCGCGGCGTCGCTGTGGAAGCTGCCCAGGACCGATGAAGTGGTCATGACGGAGTTCTGCTTTTCCACGCCGCGCATCATCATGCAGAGGTGCTGGCATTCCATGACGACGCCGATGCCTTCGCAGTCTATCGCGTCGCGTATGTGCCGCGCGATCTGGGCGGTGAGCCTTTCCTGGATCTGCAGACGCCTCGCATACATGTCGGCGATGCGGGCCAGCTTGCTCACACCGAGCACTTTGTGCCGCGCGATGTAGCCGATGTGGCACCGCCCAAAGAACGGAAGCATGTGGTGTTCGCAAATGGAGAACACTTCGATGTCCCGGGCGATGATCATGTTGTTGGTTTCCGACTCGAAGATCGCGTCGTTGACCACCTTCTGCGGGTCCATCCGGTAGCCCTGCATGAGGAATCCAAACGACTCCGCCACTCTTTGCGGGGTCTTGAGAAGGCCCTGTCGGTCCGGGTCTTCCCCGAACTCGATCAATAGTTCACGAATGAGCTCTTTCACGCGTTGCTGGTTCATGTTTTCAACAACCATCCTTTCGAGTATTCCCATGCAGGGAGAACATGCGTCTCCGAAGTGTTGAGGTGAATGCCTCCTGCGGTATGAGGGCTTCTTTACCTTCGCTGGAAAACAATTCCGCAAAGCGCTGTCCCGTATCGGGAAGGGTCCCTTCCGGGTCGAGCTCGGCAAGCGGCGCTCCCACAAATGCGCGCCGCGGAATGTCCGGATCGGGGAGGGTAAGATCGGCGCTTGACAGAACCAGATCGCCATAGAGGATGAGGTCAAGGTCAATGGGCCGCGCCGCGTACCTGTCCCCGGTCCGAACACGGCCCAGCTTTTCTTCGATGGCGCGGAGCACGCCGAACTTGATCTCCCGCGGCGGAAGGTCCGTCTCGATCCGCACCACGCCGTTGAGGTAATCCGGCTGGTCCGGGCGGCCTAGTGCCGGTGTCTGGTGGAAGGTCGAGATTCCTGTGATGCGCGCGCGCCGCGACAACTCTTCCAGCGCCGCCGGGATGTTCCGTTCGGGATCCATGTTCGACCCCACCGCCACGTAGCACACGGCCGTTTGGGTCGCTTTCACGGAGGGAGATTGGCGCTGTGTCTCACGCATGATCGCTTCTTTCCCGCTCGATCTCCACTCCAACGGTTCGGGCGAACCTCAGGGCGGTGGGCTTCTCGACGCGCACGCAAGCCTTGCGCACGCGCGGGTCCGACAGGCAGATATCCGATACCGCTTCCGCCAAAGCCTCCACAAGGAAAAAGTGGGATGCTTCGACCGTTTCGACGATCCGCTGCTTCAGGCTTCGATAGTCCACCGTGTCCTCGATGCGGTCGCTGCGGCATGCCGCGCGGAGGTCGGCGTGGAGCGTGACGTTGATCACCACGTCCTGCGGCTTGGCGCGTTCGCCGGGGTTGGTGCCCACAATGCAGCGCACAAGCAGGTCCGCGATATGGATGCGGTCCAGCGGCGTGTCAGCCATACATGCTTCCCTTCATGTGGCGCCCGCCGTCCACGAAGATCACCTGTCCGGTCACGAAGCGGCTGCGCAAGAGGTACAGCGCGGCCTGGGTTACGTCCGCGGAGTCGCCGTGCGTTTGCAGGGGGTTGGTGCGCGCGAGCCGCTTCAGGTATTCCTCAGTCTCGCCCGGCGGGGGAAGGACGAGGCCCGGCGCGACGGCGTTGACGCGCACCAGCGGGGCGAACTCAAGGGCCATCATCCGCATCAGGGTGAAAAGCATCCGCTTGCTGAGGTGATAGGCCGCGTGGCCGGTGTCGTGATCCATCATGCGCGCGTCGAGCAGGTGGAGGATGGATCCTTCGCGGCGCTGGGCGGCGAAGGCGCGTGACAACACGAGCGGGGCCAGGGCGTTGATCCCAAGCGATTCGTGGAGTTCCTCGGGAGTGAGGGTTTCGAGGCGGCTCTTGGGAAAGATGGAGGCGTTGTTGACCAGGATATCCAGGGGCCCGGCCATCTCAACGGCGCGGGGGAAAAGAACCTCGACCTGGCGGGCGTCGGAGAGATCCGCCTGGAGTGTCCAAGCTTGCGTGCCCTTGGCGCGGAGCTGCCGAGCCGCGTCCTCCGCTTCGCTCGCCGAAGTGTTGTAGTGGATAACGACGTGGGCGCCTTCCGCCGCGAGTGCGAGCGCCAAGTCCCGCCCCAGCCGCTTGGCCGCGCCGGTGATTAGGGCGGTCTTGCCGGACAGCGGCGAAGGGGAATCCGGCGAGGAGTTATGTGGGTCGCTCATTCGCTCACTCATGACGCTCTTCTGCGCACCTCTTCCAAGGACCTTCCGCGCACCTCTCCTGAATGTTATAGGAAAAAGGGATGCTGGGCAAGAACTCTCTGGATTGCGGATTGCGGATTGAGGATTGCGGATTGGGAATGGGGAGACGCGCGGAAACGCGGTGCAATGGAAAAAGAGTTCGTAGTGCAGGCTTTAGCCTGTTGCTTATCGCATAAACGAAGCATGATACCGAAGCGTTAAAGCGCGGGTATGAGATCACATGAATTGCCCTGAAACAACAGGCTAAAGCCTGCACTACGAACCTCGCGAACTCTGGCGCCAGAGATTCAATCCTTCTCGAGCGCGTCCCATTCCTGGAGTTGCTTGCGGACCTTGGCGGCGTTGGGGTCTTCGATTTGCCCGAAGATGGCCAGGGCGGCTTGGGCCAGGGGGATCGCTTCGGCCCGGCGGTTGAGACTGTCGAGCGCCAGGGCCTTGTTAAAAAGAGTTATGCCTTCCCCCCGCCGGTCGCCGATTTCGCGAACGATAACGAGCTGCTGTTCATAGAACTCAATGGCGCGGCGCGGTTCGCCGAGGGCGGCGTAGGCCAAACCCAAGTTGCCGAGGGCGTTGGCTTCCCCCTGCCGGTCGCCGATTTCGCGGGCGATAGCGAGGTGTTGTTCATAGAACTCTATGGCGCGGCGCGGATCGCCGAGGCCGGCGTAAGCCAAACCCAAGTTGCCGAGGGCGTTACCTTCCCCCTGCCGGTCGCCAATTTCGCGAGCGATAACGAGCTGCTGTTCATAGGACTCAATGGCGCGGCGCGGTTCGCCGAGGTGGGCATAGGCATTGCCCAAGTTGCCGAGGGCGGCGCCTTCCCCCCGCCGGTCGCCAATTTCGCGAGCGATAACGAGCTGCTGTTCATAGAACTCAATGGCGCGGCGCGGTTCGCCGAGGTGGGCATAGGCATTGCCCAAGTTGCCGAGGGCGTTGGCTTCCCCCTGCCGGTCGCCGATTTCGCGGGCGATAACGAGTGCTTGTTCATGGAACTCAATAGCGCGGCGCGGTTCGCCGAGGTTCTTGTAGGCAATGCCCAAGTTGCCGAGGGCGACGCCTTCTCCGTGCCGGGCACCGATTTCACGGGCAATGGTAAGTTGCTGCTCATAGAACTCGATGGCGCGGCGGGGATTGCCGAGGTCAAAGTAGGCTAGCCCCAAGTTTCCGAGCGCGTAGCCTTCATGCACCCGGTCCCCGAGCTTCCGCGCGGCTGAAAGCCAAGACTCCAGCCAAACCATCCGCTCTCTGGGATGGAGGCGCAACGTCAGGCAAAACACTCCGGCATTGGAATAATCCACACAGAGGCGCGCGGCGGTTTTGTCCCCTCCCGCGCGCGCCGCGGCCCAGTCCCGCCCCGCCTGGATGTTCTCCCATTCGCGGTCGAAGAGCCGCAGCCCTCCGATCATCTTTTCACCGCCTTTCAGATAGAGCGAATGGGTTGCTATAAGAACCCGGTAGTAGTGCGCGGAATGGCGGCCCTCCGCTTCGGCCCGCTCCGCCGCCGGCATCTTTGCGGCGGCATAGTCCCGCGCCAGGTCGTGGAGGTAATAGCGCTCCTTTGTCCCATCCCATTCAATAAGACTATGGTTCAATAATTCTCCCAAGACATCTCGAGCGGTGCTAGTTTGGATCTCCCATACTGCGGCCGCCGCTTCGTGGTCGAAATACTTGGGGAATACCCCAAGCGAATTCCATAGTCGGCGGAAAATCTCATCCACGAGTTCGAGGCTGGATGTCAAGATGCCCCCGATCAAGCCGAAACGCTTGTTAGATACCGCAAAATCCGCAAGGAAATTGTCCACTCTGATATCGGGTCGCTCCGCTAAGGCCGAGGCGGCCAACTTCAACGCCATGGGATTATAACCGCATAGTTTGGCTAGGGCGGGCGTGGCGCTGCCGATGCGCGGAACAATCTTGAGAAGAAGTTCACGCGCGTCCTCCGCAGCAAGCACGTCCATTTCCACGGGATGAATGCCGTCCAGGTGGAATCGCTCACGCGAGGTGACGATGATCGCGCAACCTGGGGACAAGGGCAAGAGTGGCTCGATTTGATCGGGCCCGCCGGCGTTGTCCATAAGCAGAAGAACGCGCTTGCCGTGCAAGGCATTGAAGTAAAGCGGGCGGAGCAGGTTCTCGCCTTCGGGCAGCTTGGCCTCGGGCTGGAAAGACCGGATGATATGCCCGAGAACCTCGGATGACGCGAGGGGCTTCCTTCCGGATTGTGGGACGCCCATGAGGTCGAGATAGATTTGGCCATCAGGAAAGAGATTTTCCAGACGCGGGGCCGCGGCGCAGGCCAGGGCCGTCTTGCCGATGCCGCCGATGCCTCGCAATCCGAAGAGACCAACCGCTCCTTGGCCGATTTGCCGTTCGAGATCGGCCAGTTCTTTCTCTCGGCCCGTGAAGTTGGCCGGTGGAGGCGGGATCTGACGGGGCGTCTGCGGCAAAGAAGGTGAAGGCCGGAGCATCTGCGTCACATGGATATCGCGTCTCGCGTTGAACAGGTCTTCCCCAACGTTTACCTGCTTCTCAACCTTCTGGCCTTCCTGGTGGATGTCCGCCATGGCGGCGCCTCCGTGTGTGGCGCTGGATCAGAACAACCGCGTGATGGCCTCGTAGGCCTTGCCGAGCATGCCGCCGAGGGACGCGGCCGCCGTGGACGCCGCGGCAAGATCCGTCAGGACTGTTTTGGCCTTGTCCACGTAGTCGAGAAGTTTTGACTTGTCCGGCGGGGCCTTTTTGGCTTCCAGCACGGCTTTCTTGAGCGGGCCTTCCGCGTCAACAGCCGCCTCGGGAGCGATTTGGCCCTGTTGGGCGGCGCGGGCGAGTTCGGCCAGGAGTTTTTCGAGTTCGGCGGCAAAGGCTGCCTGGTTGCGCGCGTCGCCGAAGCGGATATCGCCGCCGGCGATGTGCATATCCCCGCCCGCCTTGTACTGGTTGCCCGCGACGTTGGTCTGCTTGCCGTGGACGGTCTGTCCGCGTTGGTTGAAAGTGGACATGGTTCAGAGCCTTTCGCCGGTCCGGGACCGGACTTGCAGAAACGGAATTCTAACTGAAACGGTAAGGCACAGATTCTACTGAGGGAGATTTTACCTAAACCTGGGGACATGGGGAAGTGTTTTTTCTCCCCAAAACGCCGGAATCGTATGTTCTTCCCCCGGCGAAAAGGGGGCCATGAATTCGGCGCGGGTGAACGGCTGATCCCCCCCTGGGCAAGACCGCCGCGTTCTGTGCCCTTGCGGAAAGGTTTCTCCTACTCAGCCACCGGCGCCAAAGCCAGCGAAGTCTGGATCGGGTACTCGCAGGTGCAGCCGGAGCCGCTTTCGGGTATCAGGATCAGCCCGCCCGCGGGGATAATACTGATCCAGCATCCCGGCCGGGACACCGTGGTCAAGGGTTGTTTTTCGCCCGTGGCGAGGTCGAACTGGTAGGGCAGCCTCGCGTCGGAAAAGCGGCTGAACGCGCAGAGTGCCGACAAGGAGACGGTGGCGCATTTCTGGCTTTTGTGCCATTTCCAGCCCGAGTAGGCGGACCCGTCGCTCAGGTTGCAGGCGAATCCCGGCCCGTAGACCACGCCGCCGACAAGGGCGGGATGCTGGACTTGCTCCCCGTGGCCGCCATCCAAAATGGTGTCATAGTCGGGCACTTGGGAGTTGCGCCAGCGCTCGTCGCCGCTTGCCGCGTCAAACGCAACCAATTCGTAACGGATGCGCTCCGCCGCGCCGACCGGAACATAGCGGGAGCCAGTGACCACCACAGTGCCGTTGGAGACGCTCAGGTAGATGACATGGTGCATCATACGAAGGTCCACGGGTTTCTGCCAGAGAACGCCACCCTTGCGCAGATCGAGGGCCACAAGGCGGGCGCCCTTGTCCAGCAGGTCGCTGAGGGTCGCGCGGCCGTTGGGCAAACTCAGGGAGTCGGGGTTGTCACTCTCGAGGAGATAGACGCGCCCGCCGGCAACGGCAATGGTGGGGTTGATGATAGCGCCGCGCCGGGCGGGGTAGACCCATCTCTTCTTTCCCGTCTCGCCGTTCAGCGCGAACAGCGCCTCGCTGGTGACGGCGGGCTGGAAATTGGACCATATAATCTTGGACACCACATTCTCCTCCAACTCGCGGAATGAAGCTCCGGGCTTCGTGGCGCTGCCGAGAAGCGTGTCTCCCACTCTTGCGATGTAGCCCCATTCCGCCTTATCGCCGGAGGCGGTTGCGGGCATGGCGTACTCCGCTTGCCGCCGGCCGGTCTGCGCGTCGAAGACCAGGCAACGCCCTCCGGCGGCCACGCAGAGCGTGTCATCCGACGCAACCATGTTGCTGCTGTTTCGGAAGGCCACGGTTCGGCGCGAATCCGGAACGTCGTGCTCCCAAAGAACAGTGCCGTTGTAAGCATCCACGGCGGCAATGTAGTCATCGCCGGAGATGAAGAGACGTCCGTTCTTGACAAGCGGCGCGACGGTTTTCCTGTGGCGGTCAATCATGCGGCGCGGACCGGGCCGGCCAAACCACTGGATCTCCATGGGCTCGTACTTGATGCTTGTGTCGAGGCTGCACGCGGTGTTGGCGGGATCGGCGTAGAAATGCGTCCACTCCCCGCCGCCCGGCAGGGGCTCGCGGCGCACGTATCCCGCGTGCCCGTTGACCTTCTTGAAGGCCTCGGAAAGGAAAATGTCTTCCGCGCCGAGGCCGACTGCCAATACGCCGCCCGAAGGACGGGTCAGGCGCTCGAGTTCCTTGCGATGGGATCGAAGAAAGTCCCGGGCCGGCGGCTCTCCGAAGACAATGAGATTGGCGAAGTACTTCGTGTAGGAGATCGAACCCTCCAGCGTTCCCTGGTGCACTACCACGCGGTTGCCATAGAGTCCGGCCTGGCGCAGGCGCTCACGGGCCTCCTGGATCTTCGCGGGATTCGGTTCCAGTCCGATCACCTGAAACTCGGACCGTGTGGCAATCTCGTAGGCGAGCCGGCCTTCTCCCGCGTTGATGACGAGGCAATAGCCCTTGTTCACCCCGGCGGCGGCGACGGCTTCCTCGGCCAGCTTCGCGATGCGCGGGGCACGTTCATCGGCGGGATAGGGGCTCTCGTGCTTTCGGTTTTCGGAAGAGGGCGCCGCTTTTTCGGTTGCGTGGAGTGTATCCCCGGCCGGTGATGGTCCGAAGCAATGGATGCGTCCGTCGTCGGCGCTCACGAGCAGATTGCCTTCACAGACGGCCAGACCTTCCGCGCGACCGGAGAGGTCCGCCTTCCATAGCTCGGCGCCGGTGTCGGCGTTGTAGGCGGCGACCTGCTTCTCACCCCCCACAAAGATGAGGCTGCCCGCCATGACGAGCGAGAATCCGGGATCGCGCTTGACCGACCAACGCTCGGCGATCGTGTTCTGGGCGAGATACCGCGAGCGGTCCAGCGCGATGAGAGCGGTGTCATTCAAGAGGTAGCTGATATTGCCGTTCACGATCAGCTGCCGCCCCTGAGCTTGGACCAGCCTTTCCTTGCTCCTGGCATCGAAGAGGTGAATCTGACCGTCCTCACTGGGGCCGGTGGCGAGTTTGTCATCCACCAGCACGGCAAAACACCCTCCCACGAGGTCCAGTCCCCAGGGATCGCTCCCGCCGATCTTGGCGAGATCGGAGCCGTCGCGC
>Ga0315277_10004934_pt1 | contig 17694 bp, 16 predicted proteins | sample YL17G05_15_MG_FD_203695 | JGI IMG/M metagenome (GOLD analysis project Ga0315277, IMG submission 203695) | Sediment microbial communities from Yellowstone Lake, YNP, Wyoming, USA - YL17G05_15 | ecosystem: Environmental > Aquatic > Freshwater > Lake > Sediment | place: USA: Wyoming | collected...
CGCCGTTTGGTGGTGCGTTACGAATATCATGCGGAGAATTTTCAGGGCCTAGTGCATCTGGCTGCGGCTGTTATCCTCTTGAGGTATTTATGAGATGGCTTCTAAGTATATCCGTCGAGGAGGCATTGCATCGTTTCCCGTACGAAGGGCACGCTCTCCTGGCGCATCATGTTCAGCAACACCATCACGACCGAGATAAACGGTATTGACATAGACTGATGATGGATGAGTGCTGCCCATGAGAAACTCGCCTGCTGGAATCAAGACCATCTCGGCGCCATCTCGTGGACTGTTGCGGACTTCATTCCATGCCAAATGCTGCGTGCCAAGCTTCTTGAGAAGGGCCTCAGCAATCTCCGTCATGGTCAGGGGCGGAATGCTGAGGTAGGCGATATCTGGATTGATTCCTGGGATTGTTGTCTGATCTAGGCGAATCGGAAGAATGTATTCTTTCCGGTTACGGATCGCGCGCGAGAGGGCGGACTCGAGTTCGTGGACGCTCCAAATTGATTCCGCAAAATGCCGTGACAATAAAAGGACGACGCATTTCGCGCGATTGGCGTAAACATCGGCCAACTGGATGTTAAGATTCGTTCCCCATAGTTCTGCCCGCCTATGCTCATCGTAAAAGACGGTAAGCCCGTATTGCACGAGGATGGCTGCGAGTTCCCTAGCATAGGCACGATCCGGTCCAGCAAAAGAAATCGCGACGTCGAACTGGGAATCGCTCTCAAGCTGATTTTGCATATCTAGTGGATGTCCGCTTCATTGGCGATGCGGGTTGCCAAGAGGCCTAACGACCCAAACTCAGCGACAGCCGCCGACGGCGACGCTGGAGCGGAAAGGAAGCGATGAATTTCCTGAACGATGGAGCGCAGAGCGGAGCGGCTGTTCGCTGCAGCGCATGGTTAGACCTCGTGGCTATGGTCATCGGATTACTCCTTGGGTGTGTCCTTCCCGCTTTCGCGGCGAAGCTCTGTAAAATATGCAGCAATGCAAAAGGCAAGAAGCCCAACGCCAGCAATCCTGCCGCCGCTGTCAGCCAGCGTCACGACGGCAACAACTGAAGCCATCCAAGCAACCAAAATGACAACTCCACCCGGACCTCGAACATTCAGCGCGAACTTTTTGGAATCGCCCGATACCCGCAAGTCTGATTTGTCGTCGCGCATGGTAACGAGGTCTAACAGTATTATTCGGACAAAGTCAGGGGCAAAAGCCAAAGTGCCGGCTGATGTGTCATCGTCGGCGATCGTAGGCCGGTCAAGCGGGGCGGCAAGGTTTATTTCCAACGACTTCCGGACGGCCCGGCCACGGCGTTGGCGTCGGGCGTGGCGGCTTTGGGCTTGCCCGAACGCCCGGTGGAAAGACAAAGTGAGCGAGCTTGATCTGCCAACTGGGATGCGCGGCAGCGCTTTGGGGTCGTCGCAGGTCCGCGACTTCAGCGTGGGCGGTTGGAAGCGCCGGACTTTTTCCCTGTCAACCCGCTCGCCGCCCGCTACCTTCCGCGCGATGTCCAAACCGCCGTTAATCCTGGTTGCGCCCGGCATTGAAGCCAAGGGTGAGGAGTTCCGCGACCTGTCCATCAGCCTTTCGTTGAATTACCAGCGGGCACTGACGGACGTGGGCGCGCTGCCGCTGGTGATGCCGGCCACGACTTCGCGCGCGTTGCTCGCCGAGTCCGTGCGGCGCGCGGATGGCGTGCTGCTGACCGGCGGCGAGGACCTGGACCCGCGCCATTTCGCGCCGCGCGCCTCCCGAAAGTTGAAAGCGAGGGTGACGCTCACGCCCGACGGCGGGGCGCGGGACTTGCGGGAGTTCATCGTGATCGCGGAGGTGTTCCGGCAACGAAAGCCGTTGCTGGCGATTTGCCGCGGGCATCAGGTGTTGAACGTGGCGCTCGGCGGGACGTTGATTCTGGACATTCCGTCACAAGTACGCGGGGCGTTGCGGCACCGACGACTGGATCGGAAGAGCGAGGTGGTGCATGAAGTGCGATTGACACCGGGTTCGCGGCTGCACAGAATAGTCGGCGCGCAGGTGCTGGGCGTGAACAGCACGCATCACCAGGCGGTGGACCGGGTGGCGGGACCGTTGTGGGTGGTGGCCCGCAGCCCGGACGGCGTGGTGGAAGGACTGGAGTTGAGGCCGGAGCACGCGCGCCGTTTGCCCTTCCTGTTGTCGGTGCAATGCCATCCGGAACGTCTGGCGGACCGGTATCGCGAGCATCGGGCGATCTTCCGGGCATTTGTGCGAGCCTGCGCGACGAAGCGAAAAGCCATTTTATGAAGGCCAGAATCCTGTTGGTGGATGACGATCTCGACATGCGGGAGCTGCTCGGGTCCATTTTGGGCTTGAACGGCTACGACGTGAGCAAGGCGGACACTGCCGCCGCTCTGCGGGAGGCGTTCGGCAAGGAACAGCCGGATGTCGTGCTCCTGGACTACAAATTGCCGGAAGCCGCCAGCAAGGCGCCCGAGGAAATCGGCCTGACCCTGATCCCGCTCATCAAGCGCGAATGGCCGGACGCCGAAGTCATCATGCTGAGCGGCCACGGCTCGCTGGACGTGGCGGTGGAGGCCGGCCGGCAGGGCGCGTACAATTTCATCAGCAAACCCTTCGAGATGGAGAAGCTCCTGGCCGACCTGAAGTGCGCTTTGGAGCACAAGGAGCAGCGGCAGGAGAACAGTTCGTTGCGCCGCGCGCTCGAGACGATGAGCGGCGTCAATTCACCCGTGTTCAAGAGCGCCGCCATGCAAACCGTCGTCCGCACCGTCGAGCGCCTCGCGCCCACCGACGTGGCCATCCTCGTCACCGGCGAAAGCGGCACCGGCAAGGAAGTCATCGCTGACCTCATCCACAGCCTCAGCACGCGCAACAAGAGCAAGATCATCAAGGTCAACTGCGCCGCGCTCCCGCGCGAGTTGATTGAGAGCGAACTGTTCGGTTCGGTGAAGGGCGCCTACACCGGGGCGCACGCGGATCGCGAAGGGCTTTTCCGCACGGCGGAGGGCGGCACGTTGTTGTTGGACGAGATTTCGGAGATGCCCGTGGACACGCAGAGCAAACTGTTGCGCGTGCTCCAGGACCAGGAAGTGCGTCCGGTCGGCGGCAAGAGCAGCTACAAGACCAACTGCCGCATCCTCACCGCCACGAATCGCAAGCCGGAGGAAGCCATCAAGGACGGCAAGTTGCGCGAAGACCTTTACTACCGCATCAGCGCCATCTCCGTGCATCTGCCGGCGCTGCGGGAACGGCGCGACGACATCATGCCGCTGGCCAACGCCTTTCTGAAACGGTTCGGCGCGCAGGCCAATCGCGTCGTCAGCGGGTTTACGGTCGCGGCGGCCGAACGGCTCATCGGCTTCGACTGGCCCGGCAACGTGCGCCAGCTCCAGAACGAGGTGCAGCGCGCGGTGTTGCTCTGCGAAGGCCAGCAGGTGGAGGCCCACGACCTCTCCGTCACGCGCCCGAAACACGAGGCCAGCGATTCGCACGACACGAACTTCACTCTGCTCGAAGGCGTGGAGCGCAACGCCATCGTCCAGATGCTCAAGGACACCGGCGGCAACAAGCTCGAAGCCGCCAAACGCCTCGGCATCGGCCGCCAGACGCTCTACAACAAGATCAAGGCGTACGGCATCGAAGTGTAGCCGGCAGCGCTAAACCGCGGGGTTGGTTTTGATTTCCGCGTTCCGCGTTTCGAGTTTGGAGTTCCGCGTTTAGTCGAGCCCGTATTTCTCAATCCACGCCTGCGGGAGTGTGCCGTAGCTCAGCAGCCAGTCATTGAACTTCCGCAAGCTCCAGCCGCGGCCAACGACCAACCGCTGGTGCAGCCGCGCGTTCTCCAGCCGCCCCAACCAGTAGCTCATCGGAACGGCGGGTTGCGCCGTGTACCAGTTCACGTCCGCCTCGGCGCGGGCGCGGGTGAAGCCCAGATGCCGCTGCATGTGCCGCACCGCTTGCTCGTAGGAGTAGCGGCCCGTTTGCAGGCGCAGGTCCACAAGGATGCGATGGCAGCGCCAGAGCGCGTCGTGGAGTTGCTGCACCCGCAGCCAAGGCGAACGGTCAATCTTCAAGTCCACCATCATCTGCTCGCACCACAGCGTCCAGCCCTCGTAAAAGACCGCGTGGGCGAAGAGCCGCCGCCGCCGGCGCGGATGCCGGTTCTGCGTGACAAATTGCAGATGATGGCCGGGGTAAGCCTCGTGGGCGCAGGTCAGCGACAGCCCGAAATGCTGTTGCTGCTCGGCGAGCTTCTCCGCCTCCGTGTTCTTCAACACGCTGAGATCGTTCACCCAGAAAATGCCGCGCTGACGTTTCTCGAATGCGCCGGGCTGCGAGTAAGCGGCGGTCGGAATCAGCGTCCGCAAGAACTCCGGCACGGGTTTCACCACCAGCTCGTCGCCGATGGGGAACGTGACGGCGCGCGAGGCACGGAATCGCGCCGCGACGTCGCGCGTCGTCTGCCGGTAAAGTTCGAGCAGCGGTTTGGCGGGCCGCCACTGGCTGCGCAACTTCGCGAGGATTTTGTTCGCGCTGCGTTTGCCGCCGAACCGCGCGCACTCGGTGGCGAGCAGCGCGCCCACGCGTCCGGCTTCGCCCAACGCCAGCGCCTCAACCTGCCCGAGCGTGTAATCCAGCCCCAATTCATCACGCACGCGGCGCTGCAATGGCGCGCCGCCGATGGCGAACGAGCCAGCGGGCGCCAGCGGGCAATCTTTCGCGGCGTCGCGGTAACGATGGAATGCTTTCTGCGTCGCGTTAACTTTCGCGGTGTCGTCCGCCTGCGGATTCGTCTTGGCAAGAAATTCCGTCGCACCCCGGAGCAACGCCTCGCTGCCGGCGACGGTGTGCTCCATGACGCGCAGCCAGACGCGCTCGGGCCTTCGCGGGAGTGTGGCGGCTTCGCCGAGGAAATCCGGCACTTGCTTCAGCAGCGAGCGGAGATTCCGTGCCGCGCGAGCCGGCTCATCATCGCCGCGCAGTAGTTCGTGGAAAAGAATGTCGAGCACCTGCTGGGGCGCATTGGGTTCGAGCGTGTGCCGGCTCCGAGCGAAGTCTTCACACTCCTTCAGCAATTGCGAGCGCAACGCCAGGCGGTCGAGTTGTTGCTCGGCAGAAAGCTCGCGCGGCGAAAGCTGGTCCAGCTTGCGCAGCGCAGCCTGGCGTGCGCGTTCGCGTTTCGCCACGAGCGCGGGCGACAGCTCGCCGAGTTTGCCTTCCGCGGATTTGATACCCATGACGGCGGCGTAAGGCGGCGCATCGCGCAGCAGGTTCTCGAAATATCCGTCCAGCAATCCTTCGAAGCGTTTGGCGGTTTTCTTCATGGGGCAAAGAAAGCACGAAGCCGCGCTCCATGCACGCCGGAAGTGACTCGCGCGGATGCGCTCGCGACCAAAACCGATCCGCTCGGGTCAGCCCGGCGGTTCTACCATGTGCTGGGGGTGACGCCGTAGTCTTGGGATCAGCGCAATGGCTGCGGCGGAACGCGTTCTCGCGCAAACGGCATTTCTTCCTCGGAATGAACGCGATTGCCCGCCGCGTCAATGATCGTGGGCGTGACCAGAACGATCAGCCGTTTGAGGTTCTTGTCGGTGGATAGGATGTGGTCCTCCTTGCCGTCTGGCTTGGTGATAATCTCCACCGGAAGCACGTTGCCAATGACGACTGTTTGACCATCCCTGACCGCGATTGAAGTCGTTGTTTGTCGTACGCGGAAATGTGGCAGCGGAAGCACAACGTGATTTGACGTGCCTGGCGCGTAATTGGGCACGAACGTCCTTGGGTCGTCGTAGCCAATGAACTCCGTCACGGTCGGGATACACGTCATCCGAATGGTATGACCGTCGGCGGAGACAATGGGGAGCACGTCTAGGACAGGGCCAAACGCCAAATGCTGTGTTTGGTATGCGAAATTGGTGACGTTGTTTGTTACCATGCTGGTCAACCCAGTGACAATGGTCTTGAAATCCACTATTTGGATCTGCGCCTGCCGCCCGCTCAAGGTTGTAACGCTTGGCCCAGTGACGATGTCCACGTTTGGATTTGCTTGCAACCCGTTCACCAACTTTCGTGCTTGGGCTGAAGTAAGCACGACGGCCCACCCGTCGCTCGCGGAGTGGCTCAACGGCGTCCACTTCCCCCAAAGTTCCACGTAATCGCGTTCCGGCATCTCGATGAACTTTGACCCAAGCGTGATTTGCGGTGGCGTGTAGCTGAGGCTCGCAACAAGGTCTTGGATCAACTCCATATGGAATTGTGTGGCGCGCACGATCAGTTGCCCGTCCCGGGCATTGAAGAACAACGACTCGGGTGGTCTCAAGTCGAGGCCAGCATTCGACAGGAACGCACGTATGGCGAGAAAAGCCGGGTCGGACGAATTCGTCCTCGTGGTGAGTCGGCTGTCCTCTTCTCGCTGAGGCGTGCCCCACGACTTCTGCGCGGCGGTCAATTCCGACACTTGGGCCTGCGACAGGTAGCCGTGCTCCTCCAGATTCCGGAAGAGGGTGTTCGGATCAATTTTAAAGACCCGTGTGAATAGCGCGGCATTGGCCTGCGAAGTCGGCGTGGGAAAATTCTGGCGGTCTGGTCTGTGCGAACGCTGGTCCAACTTATTGGTCGGCGTTTTCCCCGGCACTTCGACGGACTTCGGGCGCACCAAGACCTCCGGCTGTCTGGGGTTGAAATCTTCTGCGAGTGTTTGTATGAAATCCAGATCGGAAATTGTGGCACGCACGGTTAGCTCTCCATTCACATCGTCGAAGTAGAGAATCTTCGGTGGCCTTAGATCAAGGCCAGCATCAGAAAAGAAGGCGCTCAGAGCGCCCTGGATTGGGCCTGGCGAGTTTGTTCTCCTTCTCAAAATGTACAAAGAACCACCAACATTCATTGGTTCAGGCGGGCCCCAAGACTTCTGTGCGGTACGGGCATCCCTTACCTCGGCTTCAGATAGATAACCGCGCTGTTCTAACCTGCTGAAGAGTGCGTCTGGTTCCAGCTTGAAGGTGCGTCCTGCAAGCGCGGCGTGAGTTTGCGGTACCAAGCGATGGTCATCCCCATCCCGAAGAGGATTTCGAGACACCAGGTTCGTCTCCGGCCCACGTGAGAGAATCGCGCCAGCGCCCTCGGACTTGGCCAACCCATCGCCAACTGACCTTCCCAGCGGCAAGGCGGGCTCTTCCCCCTTTGCATAAAACGCGACTCCGGCCCAGATGTGGTAATTGATGGGTTTGTCGGCACCTTTGACAATCGCCTCCAGCAAGTCTGACAGGCGCACATTCGAGGATGCCGGGACGGTGACTTTGACCGAACTGAGGTCCACCATTTTGCCTTGGCTCGAAGAATATTTGATTCGGAAAGCAAAGCCATTCCTTTCCGGATCCCGGTGCTTTGTCTCCCAAGTCAAGTCTCGCACGACTTCGATCAGAGGCGTTTCGTTGTAAGCAGGAGAATCAATGCGGATTTGGTCGAGCTTGCAAATGATGGTTTCCTGGTCAGGCGGACGCCCCGGGCGGGGGATTTCTGACTGCGGTCGGCCGTTGTTGAGTTCGGTAAAAAGTCTCTCGATGGCTTCGATCTTGGCTCTAGGTGCGCGAAAGATTGCTAAGCCGCGTTCCTTGTAGAACGACGTGCAAGGCGGCTGGAGGTCCAACCCCATCTCGGCAAGCAAGCTCGGCAGCACTTGAATCACTTCTGTGTCTGTGCTCCTGTCGGGAAGGTTCATTCTCTGGCGGAGATTTGGCAAAAACACTTCCGGGTCGAATTTCAGGACCCGTGTGACGAGCGTTTCGCCCGCGGCGGGATTATCGTTCGTGTTCAACTTCGCGGTTCCCAGGCTGGTGCCGCTCGGCATCAAAGTGGGACTTTCTTTGACAGAACTTGCTGGTGGTTCACCCATCGGCAATGCCACCGCCGCGAGGAACAAAACACAAAGAGCGGAGACAATCGTCAGCCCGGCCTTCCGAGGCGGGCGGAATGTCACAAGCCGCTCGATGCGCTGGCGCAGGGCGTTGCGCGATTCGAGAATGCCGACCAAACCGAGGCTCGCCAGGGGACGATGGAAGGCCAGTTTCGCCACTTCCAGCAGCGTCGGGGCGTAACTCTCCGCGTCGTCGCACAACGCCAGCATGACGGCGTCGTCCACGGCTTCCTCGCGCGCGCGACGGATGCCGGCGTTGGCCAGCCAGAGCAGTGGATGCCACCAGTAGGCCACCTGGAGCAGCGCCTGCGCGCAGTTCACCCACACGTCTCCGCGCCGCAGGTGGATCAACTCATGCAACAGCACCGAGCGAAGTTGAGCCGGCGGAAGTTGCTCCACGAGGCTGCGCGGAAGCAGAATCACCGGTCGAATCAAACCGCACACCGCCGGCGACATCGGGCGCGCGGTCAACCGCAACTCCACGCGCCGGCGCAGTCCGGCTTGCTCGCGCGCCGCGGTGAGCAACTCGTCCACCCCGGGTGGCGCGGGTGTAGCCCGGCGGATGTCGCGCGCGATCTGCCGCCAGCGAACGCCCATCCAGCCGAGCAGCACAACGCTGACGGAAGCCCATGCGGCGAGCGCCGAGCCATCGCGCGACAGTCGCAGCGGAGGTGGCGTGTAAGCAGCCTCGACGACGGGTGGAAGCTCGGTGGCGGTCGGATTGCCGTAGGTCACGACGAAAGTCGGTTGCGGTTTGGCGGGCGGCGCATGGCGCGGTTGCAGCCACCAGCCCAGTCCGGTTGGCAGCGCCAGCGAAGGAGGCAGCACCAGCTTGAGGAGCACGACAAGCCAGAGCGCGTAGCGCACGGCGGCCCGGACGCGCCGCCGGAGGGCGAAGTCGAGGCCGAGCACCACGACGATCAACAGGCTGGATTGCCACAGCAGCGGCCAGGCGAAGCTCAGGAAGCGTTCACCCCAGAGATTCAGGCTTTCGATGAGCGGGTTCATGGCGGCAAGCCGGAGATGGGCTCGGTCGTGGAGACCTTACTTCTTCACGGCCTTCTTCTTCGCTTTGATGAGCGACTCGAGTTCTGCCAACTCAGCAGTCGAAAGGCTGTTGGTCTCAAGGAGGCACTGGACCATTGGCGTGAGCGCTCCGTTGAAGGCGTGCTTCAAGGCGTAAAGCAGTTCGCCGCGCTGGGCCTGGGCGCGGGTGACCGCGGAGCGGTAGAGTGTGAGGTTGCGGATCTTCTGCGCCTGGAGCAGACCTTTGGCCACCATCCGGTCCATCAAGGTGCGGACGGTGGAATACGTCCACGCGGTCTGCTTGAACAGCTTCTCCTGGATGGCCGGGGCGGCGCATGGCTCGTGCTCCCAGACGGCTTTGATGATCTGCCACTCGGCTTCCGTGAGTTCGATTTCGGGCTTGGGCATGGTCGTAATTTGAACGGCGTCGAGGATGCTCTACAAATGTCAAGCCGTCAAGCACAATCTTGACAAGTGTAGAGATGTGATTTGCTGGCGGCCCGTTGCCGGCGGAAGAATGCGTTGCAGGCCATCCGTTCCGCGTCTAACTTCGCGCACCATGAAACTTGAAACCCTTTGTCTGCACGGCGGCACGCAGCCTGACCCCGTGACCCTGTCGCGCGGTGTGCCGGTCTATCGCACGTCCTCGTTCGTCTTCAAGAATACCGAGCACGCGGCGAACCTCTTCGCGTTGAAGGAACTCGGGAACATTTATTCGCGCCTGATGAATCCGACGACCGATGTGCTGGAGAAGCGCGTTGCGTTGCTGGAAGACGCGCCGGAAATGGGCGGGCTGGGGGTCGCTTCCGGCACGAGCGGCGTGTTTTACTCGATCATCAACCTCGCGCAGGCGGGCGACAACATCGTTTCTGCCCGCAACCTCTACGGCGGCAGCTACACGATGTTCAACGACATCCTGCCCACGCTCGGCATCACGGTGAAGTTTGTGGACTCGAACGATCCGCAGAACTTCGCCCGGGCGATTGACGCCAAGACGCGCGCGCTGTTCTGCGAATCGGTCTCGAACCCGGCGCTCGAAGTCTCGGACCTCGACGCCATTGGAAAGATTGCGAAGACGAACGGGATTCCACTGATCGTGGACTCGACGTTTAGCACGCCGTATCTCACGCAGCCGCTCAAACACGGCGCGGACATCGTGGTACATTCGCTGACGAAGTGGATGGGCGGTCACGGCACAGGCATCGGCGGCGTGGTGGTGGACAGCGGGCGGTTCCACTGGGCCGCCGGCAAGCACCCGCTCTACACAACACCGGACAACAGTTACCACGGCTTGCGCTGGGGGTTGGATTTGCCCGACCCGCTGCGTCCGCTGGCCTACATCCTTCGCATGCGCACGGTGCCGCTGCGTAATCTCGGTGCGTGTCTTTCGCCGGACCATTCCTGGATGTTTCTGCAAGGCATCGAGACCCTGCCGTTGCGCATGGAGCGGCATTGCCAGAACTCGCTTGCCGTGGCGCAGTGGCTGAAGAAGCAGCCGCAAGTGACCTGGGTGCGCTTTCCCGGCCTGCCGGATGATCCGGAGTTCGAGCGGAACAAGAAGTATCTCCGTGGCAAGGGCGGCTCGATGGTGGTGTTTGGCATCAAGGGCGGCAAGGCGGCGGGCAGCAAGTTCATTGACTCGCTCAAGCTCTTCTCGCATCTCGCGAATGTTGGCGATGCCAAGTCGCTGGCCATTCACTCGGCGACGACGACGCACTCGCAGCTTTCCGAGGAAGCACAGCGCGCCGGCGGTATCACGCCGGACCTGGTCCGGCTCAGCGTTGGCATCGAACATATTGACGACATCCTCGTCGATTTGGCCCAAGCGTTGAAGGCGTCGGCTTGAACTGATTGAATTCTGGCGCCGCTACGTCCAGCGCAGCGGGCGCGGATTTCTTTTGGCATTCGGGCGCCAGCGATTAGACTCACGCCGGCAATTATCGGGTACCGACGCAACCATGCGCGACATTGGCAAGACCCAGACGCGGTTCTTCGAGTTCAAGGACCGCAAGAATCCACTGCGCCTCCGGGTCGGCGGCGAGTTAGACCGCTTCACGCTGGCTTACGAAATGTATGGTCGGATGAATGCGGACAAGTCGAACGTCATCCTGGTCTTTCACGCGATGACGGGCAGCCAGCACGCGGCGGGACACAACGCGGACGTACCGGGCCTCGACGGCCGGTGGACGGATGAAGTTCGCACGGGTTGGTGGGACGGATTCATCGGGCCCGGCAAGGCGCTCGACACGCGCATCTTCTGCGTCATCTGCGTGAATTATCTTGGCGGGTGTTACGGCTCAACCGGGCCGGCTTCTATAAATCCGAAAACGGGGAAGGTTTGGGGGCCAGCGTTCCCAGTGCTCCGCATGAGCGACATCGTGGACTCGCAGATGCGCCTGCTGGACGAGTTTGGCGTGCGGCGACTGCATGCGGTCATTGGGGCGTCCATTGGCGGTTTCCTCTGTCTCTTGCTGGCCACGAAGTATCCGGACCGCGTGCGCATCGTCATCCCGATTGGCACGGGTGTGGAGACGACGATTTACAGCCGCATTACCAACTTCGAGCAGGTGACGGCGATCGAGTCCGACCCAAATTTCAAAGGCGGCGACTATTGCCACGGGCCTCATCCGGATACGGGCTTGGCGCTGGCCCGGCGCATCGCGCACAAAATGTTCGTGTCGCAGGACATGTTGCGCGAACGGGCGCGGGGCGAGGTCGTGAGCCACAAGCCGCCGCACGGCTGGTACGAGATGAACCACCCGGTGGAATCCTACATGTACCATCAGGGGCTGAAGTTTGTGAGGCGGTTCGACGCGAACACCTACCTGCGCATTCTCGACGCGTGGCAGTGGTTCGATTTGGCCGCGGAGGCGGGCGCGAACGATTTGCACGAGGCGTTCAACCGCTGCCACGCGCAGGAGTTCCTTGTGTTCAGCATGGACTCGGACCTCATGTTTCCGCCGACGGAACAATCGAAGCTGGTGCAACTTCTCAAGCGCGCACACGTGCCCGTGATGTGGATTACGGTCCACACGGAGAAGGGTCACGACTCGTTTCTGCTCGAACCGAAGCTCTTCTCGCCGCACCTGCAACAGGCGCTGGAACACTAACCTCGCCGGCGGGCAATAGGAAGACGAACCTGCGATCGTGCGATCGGCAGCCCGCGCGAGTCAAACCGCCTTGGCTAGCGGCGGGTCAACCACCACCACAGAACGCCCGCGACGCTAAGAACCGCAATGGCACTTCCACACAGCCAGGCAACAGAACGGTGCGAGCGTCGCTCAATTTCTGACTCTCCCAGGATCCTGCGGTCTCGAATCTGAGAATCCGTCCACCAAACGTTCGCCACAAGTTCAATCTGATGGCCGATGAAATTCCACAGGGGCTTGGCGGCGCCCGTTGAGACGCGGTTCCGCTCAAACGTGCCGCAACAATAGCGCAACGATGGTCACGGCCAGCATCAGGCCGGACGGCATGAACTTTTTCGTCTTGGCCAGACGCACCCCAAAGACGACGAGCAGGACTGCCATGACGACATCGGCCAACCCGCTCCGGAACGCCGGCTGAAAGACCGCCGGTAGCGCGGCTAGAATGAGAATGGCGGCGGCGATGCACGAACTGACGAGCGAAACCCTGCTTTTGGCTTTGATAAAGCCGATCAGCCCGCCAATGACGAGCAGCACGATGTAAACCCACAGGACTTTGCTTGGTGTCATAGTGGGCGGCAGTTTAGCTCACTGCGCCACCACGTCCAAACTTTCGATAATTCCCGGTTCACACTCGACGACGACTTCCAGCGGGCGGCAGCAGATTTCGCAATCGGTGTCGAGCCGTTGGTAACCGGCGCTCGTGTCAATCACCATCTCAAACGACTGGCCGCAATGCGGACAGCAGATGCTCTTGGCGACGTCCATGCGTTCACTCTATGCCCGCCGCGTTGGAGCGCAACCGTGAATTCCCGCCGCTCGGTTTCACCGTTTCGCCACAATCTGCAGACGCATCCGACTCGACAGGCACCCGCAGCCGTCGCATCCTTCGGACGCGGTGCAACGGAATTCCGTTTCAACCAGTTCAGACCGGAATTGAGTATGAAAACCACACTCGCAGTCATCTTTGCCGTGGCGGTGCTCGCCATTGGCGGCATTTGCTTCTACCAGGCGCGGCAGCTTCAGGCCCGAAAAGCCGAGGTTGCGGCCTTGCGCCAGCAGGCCGAGGCGAAGGCAAGGCAATTGGAAGCCACCAAGGATGCGCAGGACCGGCTCAAACAGCAGCGGCTGGACTTGGCCGACAAGCTCGACGCGACGAGCAGCGCCTTGGAAAACGCGCGCGAACATGCCGCCTTTGCGTCGTCCAATGCCGCCGTGGCCGCCGCCAAAGCGAAGCAGGCGGAGGCTTCAGGCAAAGGGTTACAGGGCTTCGGCGGTGCCGTGGCCAAGATGCTCGAAAACCCGGAGATGAAGAAGATGATCGCCCAGCAGCAGCGCGTCATGGTGGACATGATGTATGCCCCCCTGTTCAAGGAGCTTGGCTTGTCGCAGGAGGACACGGACCGGTTCAAGGAACTGCTGCTCGCCCAGCAAATGAAGGGTGTGGATCAAGCCACGAGCCTTTTCGGCGACAAGGCGGACGCGAAAGCCAAAGCCGACGCGGCCAAGGCCATCGCGGACGCCGCGAAACAGTCGGAGGATGAAATCCAGGCGTTTCTCGGCGACGACCGCTACGCTTACTACAAGGACTACAAGGAAATGCTGGGAGAGCGGATGCAGTTGAACCAGTTCACGCAGCAGCTCGCCAACGGTCAGCATCCGCTCTCGGCTGACCAACAAACTTCGTTGCTCAACGTCATGAAGGAGGAGCGCAAGGCGATGGCCACGGACTTCGCCAATCTCGGCTGGTCCGGTGGCCAGCCCACCAACCCGCAGGATGCGCTTTCTGGGGACAAATTGAGCCAGTACTTGGACCTCCAACAAAGCCTCAGCCAGCGCGTTTACGAGCGCGCACGAAATGTTTTGCAGCCGGAGCAGTTGGACGCGTTCGGCACATCCCAGACCAACCAAATCTCGATGCAGCGGCTCGGGATCAAAATGATGCAGAGCATGATGGGTGACAAACAGCCTGCGAACGGCGAAGTGAGACCGAATCCGTGACGGCTTGCCGGCTCCTTGACCGCCAGAGGCTCGTCAGGCAGGTTGCAACGTGAAAACGAAACGCGATAGGGGAAAGATCTTCCAGTTGGCCCGGCTGCCAAACAGCGCGGATGTCACGCTCGCAGGTGGGGGCCGTCCGCTGAAAGGCAAGGTGCGTCAAATCGAGGTAGAACTGCTGGTGGACGCCGGCGCGGCGATGCTCTGCTTGACACCGAAAGTCATCGAGAAGTTCGGCCTGCCCACTACCCATGAGCGCGATGTGATCACCGGCAACGATTTGGTGAAACGCCGCGTCTTTGAGCCGGTGCGCATCCAAATTCAGGATCGCGAGGCGGACATGAACGTCATGGAAGTGCCAACCGGCACGCCATTATTGCTTGGCTACCTGCCGTTAGAGGCGCTCGACCTCTATCTCAATCCCAAGAAGCGCGTGCTGGAAGGCAACCCGCAATGCGACGGTAAACTGGTCACCGATTTGTTGTGAGCAGGAACGGCAAAGAGCCCTGCTGCGCGAGCTGTTCCTGCGCGCGCGGCCCGTGGCTTTGGCTGTTCCTGATCGCTGCTGCCATCGTCCTCGGGGTTGCGCTGTGGCCGCAGAAGCAGACAGGCGTTGGTAACCACGAACCAGCGTTTGCCGCTTCCACCAGCGCCAGCGGCTCAAAAGCGGAAGCGAAAGTTGACCTGCAATTCCTCAAAGGCCGCTGGCTGCGACCGGACGGCGGATACGTGCTTGAAATCCGGCAAGTGGATGCGGACGGGCAGTTGGACGCGGGTTATTTCAATCCGAATCCCATCCGCGTGGTGAGCGCGAAGGCCTCCAAGGACGGCGCGGCGGTCAAGGTTTACGTGGAGTTGAACGACGTCAACTATCCCGGCTGCAAATACAACCTCACCTACCTCCCCACGCAACGGCAGTTGGTGGGAACGTATTTCCAAGCTGCGTTGCACCAAACCTACGAGGTTGCGTTCGAACGGGAGCAGTAGTCGGCAGTTCTGCGTTCATGCGGTTGGCGCGTGGCTCCTCACCGGCACCGCCTGATCGTGGAACAACGAATCGCCGCACTCCACAGACTAGCGCGACGATTGCGGCATCAAAGGCGATCCCCGCCCGCGTCGCCGCTGCGTGCGGCCTGGAAAACCGCGCACCGTGCCCCTCCATGAAACCGAGCGTGCTGATGCCGAGATGGCGTTGGTCTTTGGCGTAGATCATCCGGACCTGCTGGGCGTCGCTGGGGGCGCCGTTGGGTTTGAACCCGGTCGTGTCCGGGCCCTTGACATCGTACTGGACGCAGTCCAAGACGCGCTCGGCGGTCAGTTCCCCGAAGAGGGCAAGGTCGGCGAGTTTGCCCGCCGGCACGGCGCTGAGCTTCTGACCGCCCCGGCCGACCGGTCCGTACGAGCCGTCCCCCGCCCGCCCGGAATAATTGATGTTGTTGATGGTGTATGGCAGCCCCGTATCCGTCGGGAGTTTGTGCAACGGCCAGCCCGGGCAGCGGAGCACCGGTTCGCTGGAGGGGACGGGTTAACTGAAGTTCCTTCAACGCCGACCATTTTCTGGCCCGGGCTTTGCCATTTTCACTTTTGTGACCCTCTGGGTGAAGTTTACTCGGATACCTTCCAGCTAGACGCCGTCTAAAACCGCCGGCCGCCACTACGCCTCACGGCGCGAAGATGTCATCGAGAACCGGCTGGAGAACGAACTTGACGCCGGCGCGGTGCGGGGCGCACCCTGCCAACCAGAATCCACTTTCAGAAAAGGTCACATGAGCTGGGGACCTGCCACGTTTGCCACGACTCACTGGAGCGTGGTGCTGGCCGCGGGTCAACGCGATTCGCCGCTGGCCCGCGCCGCGCTGGAGAAGCTCTGCCGCACTTACTGGTATCCGTTGTATGCATACATTCGCCGGCGGGGCTGCGCGCCAGAGGATGCCCAAGACCTGACCCAGGCTTTCCTGCTCCACCTGTTGCAGCGCAATCCCTTTTCCAGCTTGGATCAGAGCCAGGGCCGGTTCCGCTCGTTCCTGCTGGCCGCGCTGAATTACTTTCTGGCGGATCAACGCGACCGCGCCCGGGCGGAGAAACGGGGAGGGGGCCGCCCGACGCTGTCCTTCGACGCGCTCGATGCCGAGGCGCGCTATCGCCTCGAACCCGCGGACCAACGAACCCCGGAGAAACTCTTTGAACGTCGGTGGGCTTTGACCCTGCTGGCCTAAGTCCTCGCGCGGCTGGAACAGGAGTTCCGGGACGCCGGCAAGGCGCCGGTATTCGACCGATTGCGGGATTACCTGGTGGCTGGCACGGGCGACGAATGCTACGCCCAAGTGGCGGCGGCATTGGACATGACGGAGGAGGCGGTCAAGAAGTCCGTCCAGCGATTGCGCCGCCGCTACTACCAACTGTTCCGCGAGGAGATCGCGCAAACCCTCGCCAATCCGGCCGAGGTTGAGGCTGAACTCCGCCATCTTTGTGCCGTAATTGCGGACTGACGGTCAACGCTCTCTGGCTCTGACGGAAATCCCAATCACGGAATCCGGAATCTGAAACCAACCCGCTTGTCTGCATGATCAGGAACAGCAACCCAGACCCGCTTCAGCCGGCGATCATTACCGCTTCGGGACAAGTTGGTACACCGGGTGGGCATCGGTTACCCAGAGCGAGATTCGCGCTGTGGATTTCAGAAAGTGTCCCTTTTCGCGGGCGAATCCTGTACCTCTGTTGGCGGAATAATATCGGGACGGCGACATGAACAACGCAGACAAATGTCTGAAGTGCGGTGGGCCGCTGGTCGCAGGCCTGAACCCAAGATTCTGTCCCCAGTGTTTATTCCGCGAAGCCAGCACCAGCGTGCCCGACCTGGAGGCGAACCCTGACGCAGATGATCTTTCGACTGGAATGCCCGCTGCGTCAGGCACGCGGCATCCACCCTTGGCAGCGGCCTTTGGCGACTACGAGTTGCTGGAGGAAATTGGGCACGGCGGCATGGGTGTGGTCTATAAAGCCCGCCAAAAGAGCCTCGATCGGATCGTCGCCCTCAAGCTCCTGTTGTTCGGACCGCGCGCGCCCCCGGAGTCGGTGAAACGTTTCCGCGCCGAGGCCATCGCCACGGCCGCGCTGCAGCATCCCAACATCGTCGCCATTCACGAAGTCGGCATCTGCGAGGGCCAGCATTTTCTCGTCATGGATTTCGTGGAGGGCCCCAGCCTGGCGAGTCTCATCGGGCACCGGCCGCTGCCGGCCAAAGGGGCGGCGGGCTGCGTGAAGACCATCGCGGAGGCGATCCACTATGCGCACGAGCGCGGCATCCTGCATCGGGACCTGAAACCGTCCAACGTGCTGATGGATGCGCAGGATCAGCCGCGCGTCACCGACTTCGGCCTGGCCAAGCGCCTGTTGGGCGACTCGGAGCTGACGGTGACGGGCCAGGTGTTGGGTTCGCCGAACTACATGCCCCCAGAGCAAGCGACCGGCAAACGGGGCATCCTGAGCCGGCGGAGCGATGTCTATGCGCTGGGCGCGATCCTGTATCACGCGCTGACGGGCCGCCCGCCGTTTGTGGGCGAAGGTCTGGCGGAGACCGTGCAGCAGGTGCTCAACGTGGAA
>Ga0315277_10004935_pt1 | contig 17694 bp, 15 predicted proteins | sample YL17G05_15_MG_FD_203695 | JGI IMG/M metagenome (GOLD analysis project Ga0315277, IMG submission 203695) | Sediment microbial communities from Yellowstone Lake, YNP, Wyoming, USA - YL17G05_15 | ecosystem: Environmental > Aquatic > Freshwater > Lake > Sediment | place: USA: Wyoming | collected...
GCTCTGCCGAGGCGCCGCTACGCTCAGCTTCACCTCCCGGTTACGTCAAGACAGACAACATCTCCACCAGCGTTGCGGCAGTATATGCGGCCATTCGCCAGCACCGGCGTCGTCCAGCACTTGCCACCGAGGACCTGCGCGCGAGAGATGGGCTTGAGCTCCTTGGGCGAGGCTTCGGCGACGACCAGTTCGCCCTTCTCGCCCAGCCCGATGATTTTGCCGTCGGCGAGGATGAGCGAGCCTTTGCCGAACTTCGGGTCGCCCCATTTCACTTCGCCCGTCGCCCAGGTGAGGCAGCGCAATTCCTTTTCATCCACGCCGTAGAGGTGACTCTGCCACAGCACGCAACTGTTGAAATGGTTACGCATGTTCTTGTTCTGCCAAACCAGCTCGGGCTTGTCGCCGGCGACCTTGAGCAGCGCCGCGCCGTGGTTGTAGCCGGACGAAACGAGAACCTCGTCGCCGGAGAGGACCGGGTCGGCCGCGTTGATGTCGTAGTCGGTCTTCCAAGGGTAGCGCCAAAGCTCCTTGCCGTCGGCAACAGTCACGGCGGCGATGTGGTCCTTGGTGAAGAGCGCCACGGCACGCTTCCCTCCGGCATCAAACGGCACCGGCGTGGAATAATTCGCCATGTCCTTGCCGTTGCACCAAACCACTTTGCCGTCGGCCTTGTTCAACGCCGTGCCTTCGCTGCCTTCGTTGACGATCAGCAAATCGCCCTCGACCAGCACCGAGCTGGCGTAGGACCACGTGGGCTTCTTGGCGCCGATCTCCTCAGCCACCTTCTTGGACCACACCACCGTGCCTTTGGCGGCGTCCAAACAGAAGACCTCACCTTGCTTGCTGCACGTGTAAACGCGGTCGCCGTCCACGCTCGGTGTCGCCACCGGGCCGCCCTCGTGGTTTTTCGGTTCCAGCGGACAGGGATAAGACTGCTTCCATAGCTCCCTGCCGGTCGCGGCGTCGAAGCAGAAGACCGAGTCAGTGTCCGCCGTGTTGCCCATGGTATAGACGCGCCCGTTGGCGACGGCGAAGGAGGCGAAGCCGGTGCCGACTTTGGCTTTCCAAAGTTGTTTCGGCCCTTCCGCGGGCCACTCGGCTTTCCAGCCGGTTTCCTTGGAAATGCCGTTGGCGTCCGGCCCGCGCCAGCGCGGCCAATCGTTGGCTCGGGCCTGGGGCCACAGGGCGATGAGAGTCAAAGCAAGAACCCCGCGGGCAAACGTCATTTTCGTCATGCGCGGAAGGTAATCGCCGCCCCGCCACTGTCAACCGCCGGGGATTGCACTTTCCTGCTTTCCTGTCCGCCCGCTTGGTTCGTATGCTTCAGTCATGCGAATTTTGTCCGGCATCCAGCCGTCGGGCGCATTGCATCTCGGAAACTATTTCGGGATGATGCGGCCCGCCTTGGACCTGGCCCAACAACACGAGGCGTTCTATTTCATCGCGGATTACCACTCGATGACGTCGCTGTTCGATCCCGCCGAGCGGCGGCAGAACACGCTCGACGTGGCCCTTGACTTTCTCGCCTGCGGCCTCGACCCGAAGCGCACGGTCTTCTTCCGTCAGTCGGACGTGCCGGAAGTATGCGAGTTGACCTGGCTGCTCGGCACATTGACGCCGATGGGATTGCTGGAGCGGTGCACGTCCTACAAAGACAAAACCGCCAAGGGGATTCCCGTGAACTTCGGCCTGTTCGCCTACCCGGTGCTCATGGCATCGGACATCTTGATCTACGATTCGAACATCGTGCCGGTCGGCCAGGACCAGAAGCAACATGTTGAGGTCACACGCGACATCGCTATCAAATTCAACGAGCAGTACGGCGAGACGTTCGTGATTCCGGCGCCGCAAATCCGCGAGGCGACGGCGAAGGTGCCAGGCACGGACGGCGAAAAGATGAGCAAGAGCTACGGCAACACCATCGAGATTTTCGGAGACGAAAAGGCGCTCCGGAAAAAGGTCATGAGCTTCAAGATGGACAGCCGCACGCCGGAAGAGCCGAAGCCGGACGCGGAGCAAAACCTCGCCATCCAGATTTTGAAGCTCGTCGCGCCGGAGGCGGAGGCAAAGGCTTTCGAGGACAAACTGCGCGCCGGCGGCCTGGGCTACGGCGACTTGAAGAAGGCGCTGTTCGAGCACTACTGGATCTACTTCGCCGAAGCGCGGAAAAAACGCGCCGAACTGGCGGCCAACCTGGATTACGTCCACCAAGTTTTGCGCGAAGGTGCTTCGAAAGCCCGAGCGAAAGCCGCGGAAGTGCTCAAGCGCGCCCGCAAAGCCAGCGGCGTGGAGTGATGGTCGGAAGGTTGATTCGACGACGTTTGCCGAGGATCAGATTTGGCTACTGTTGGAGCGAAGCCTCCAGCGTGCAAGGGTTGCACTCATAAACTGCAGGCACGTTGTGGCAACGAGCCGAGTTTTGCAGGCTTGAGTGGATGGGTGTTCAAGCAAACAGCCCGGCACTGCATTCGCAAGGAGTTCTGATCCGTGTGCGGGGACCTCGCAGCAATTGAACATCCGCCTCACTGTGCCGAAGGAACCGCCGCCGGCGGAATAGACCGCGCGGACCATCCAAACCACGACAGCCGGCGCGCCCGGCCTCTCTTGTTTTCCTAGCCGCGCTGCGGGGCGCGAAGAGCGCGAGTGCAAGCTGCGCCGAACCCGGTTCGGCGCAGCTTCGACTTCAAGCACCGTTCGTTTTTACCCGCGCCACCGCATTCGTCGGCGGGCTTTGCTGGCGCGCGAGAAATTCGATCAGATTGCGGAAATCGCGCTTTGTGAGGACCTGGCCCAAGCCCTCCGGCATCAACGACAGTCCCTTGTCGCGCTGCTTGATCTCCGCCTTCTTGATCTTCACTACACCGATGTCCGCGCCGGCGATTTCCAGTTCGGCCTCAGTTTCGCGTTTCACCACGCCGGCGAAATATGCGCCGTTCGTCAGCAGCACCACCGCCGTCTCGAAATGTTCCGTGAACTTGGCGTTGGGGCGCAAGATGGCTTCCAAGGTCTCCTCGCGCGTCAGGCGCATGCCGACGTCACTTTGATCCGGGCCGATGTCGCCGCCCTGCCCGCCGATGCGATGGCACTTCACGCAGGCCGCGTTCGGGTCCACGGCGAAAACTTTGCGCCCCAATTCCGCGTCGCCACCGTAAAGCGTTTCCCGAAAGCCGGCCAAGGGATCGTCCTTGGGCCGCGCCGCCTCGACTTGCGCGAGCTTCTGCGTGAGGACGGCAGAAGGCATTTTTGCGGCGGCTTCGAGCACATCGAGCTGGATTTCGCGGGCGAGCTTTCCGGCCAGCAACCGGTCCAGCCATTGCCCCAGCGTGGTCTCCGAGGCGGCGCCGTTCGTAAGTCCGGCCAGTTCCGCGCGCCATCGCACAAGCGTCCCGGCGTCCGGCGAGGGTTCAACCGCGGTTGCGCCCGGCATCGCGCTCAACAACTCGCGCCGCTCGCGGACCCGCCGGGCTTCGGATCCCACCCAAACCACCGCCAGCGCCATGGCGAGCACAAGCGCAGCCGCCACGAACACCGGCCAGCGATGTTTTGCGATCCCGGGAGTGGAGTCTTCATCCTTCATCCCCAAATCTGCCGGTCCAGCGACCGGAGCTGGATCGCCTCGCTCACGTGGTCCGCCGCGATGCTCTCCGCGCCTGCCAGATCGGCGATGGTGCGCGCAACTTTCAGGATCCGGTCATACGCGCGGGCGCTGAGGTTCATGTCCGCCATCGCGAACTTCAGCAACTCCGTCGTCGCTTCGTCCAGCCTGCACCACGCCTTCAGCTCGCGTGAGCCCATGCGGGCGTTGCATGTGACCCTAGGTTTGTCCTTGAAACGCTCTTGCTGGCGGCGGCGCGCAGCCACGACGCGCTCGCGGATTTGCGCCGAAGCTTCGCCCGTGCGTTCGGCGGTGATCTCGCGAAACTTCACCGCCGGGACTTCCACGTGCAAGTCTATGCGGTCCAGCAACGGCCCGGAAATGCGATTGAGGTAGTTGTGGATTTCGCGCGGCGAACAACGCGACTCTCCAGGCATCTTGCCGTCGGGCGTTGGATTCATCGCGGCGACGAGCATGAATTGCGCGGGAAATGTCATCGTGCCCGCGGCGCGTGAAATCGTGACGTGCCCTTCTTCGAGCGGCTGGCGCATCGTTTCCAGCACGCTCCGTTTGAACTCAGGCAACTCATCGAGGAACAACACGCCGTGATGCGCGAGGGAAATTTCGCCCGGAGTCGGGTTGATGTTGCCGCCGAGCAAACCGGCATCCGAAGCGGTGTGATGCGGCGCGCGGAAGGGCCGATGAGTGACCAGCGCTTGACCAGGCGCGAGCAGTCCGACGATGCTGTGAATCTTCGTCGTTTCGAGCGCTTCGTCGAGCGTGAGCGGCGGCAGGATGGTGGCGAGCCGCTTGGCAAGCATGGATTTGCCCGTGCCCGGAGGGCCGATGAGCAGCACGTTGTGTCCGCCCGCCGCGGCGATTTCCAACGCGCGCTTCACCGACTCCTGCCCTTTCACCTCCGCAAAATCCACGTCGTCATCGGGCGCGTGGTCGAAGAGCTGCCGCAAATCCACTTTCACCGGCGCAATCTGGATTTCGCCCTCGAGGAAACTTGCAGCTTCGCGCAGATTTTGCACCGGGATGACTTGCAGCCCAGCAACCACTGCTGCTTCCGCCGCATTCTCAGCCGGCACGAGCACACCGACCTTGCCCTCCGCCTTCGCGCGAATCGCAATGGGCAACACGCCTTTGACCGGACGCACGCCCCCGGTCAGCGCCAGTTCCCCGACGATGGCAAAATTGTCGAGCTGGTCGGTTTCGATTTGTTCGCTGGCGGCCAGCATGCCCAGCGCGATGGGCAGATCGAAGCTTGGGCCTTCCTTCTTCACGTCGGCTGGCGCGAGGTTGATCGTCGTGCGGCCCATCGGAAACTTGAACCCGGAGTTGGTGAGCGCGGTGGAGACGCGGTCACGCGATTCCTTCACCGCCGCATCTGGCAGACCGACGATGACCACGATCGTGTCGCCCCAACCGGCGTTGACCTCGACTTCGACCGGGTAGGCTTCGATCCCATTGACGGCGGCGGAACTGACGTTGGCCAGCATCGGGACTGTTATGGTCAAGCCCCGCCTTGAGCGCAATCTGGTTTTTCGTCAGCCACCACCCGTTTCGGAGTTCGGATTTCGGATTTCCTTCGGCCTTCGAATTTCGAGTTTCGGATTTGAGCCGATGCGGCCCGCGTTTCACGCCGCAAACCCCAGCTCCGCCGCAATACCCTGCATCGCGATGATGACGTGCGTGATGTGCTCGTCCAACGGCAAGCCAAGCAACTCCGCGCCGCGCGTGATGTCCTCGCGCTTCACCGCGGCGGCGAACGAGTGCTGCTTCATTTTCTTCTTCACGCTGCTCGATGCCATGCCGGTCAGCTTCTCCGGCCGCACGTAGGCAACGGCTGTAATGAAACCGCAAAGTTCATCCACGGCGAAGAGGGTTTTGCGCAACGGCCGGTCAAGTGGGTATTGCTCCCAGTTCCACGTGGCGTGCGAAAGGATGGCGCCGACGATTTCCTCGTCGAGGCCGCGCTCGCGCAGGATGCGCGCCCCTTCGCGTGTGTGCTCCGGTGGATTCGGCCAGCGCTCGTAGTCGAAATCGTGCAGGAGGCCGGTCAGGCCCCACTGCTCGACATCCGCGCCGAAGTGCGCGGCGTAGTGCCGCATTGCCGCCTCGACGGCGAAAGCGTGCTTGAGCAGCGATTCAGACTTCGTGAATTCCTTGAGCAGCGTGAGGGCATCGTCGCGGGTCATGGCGTGGAGCGGCTAAACCAGGCCGAGGTTGTGCAGGATGCGCGTGGTTGAGCGCACCCTGTTGAGGGTGTAGAAGTGAATACCGGGTGCGCCGGCGCGCAGCAGTCCCTCGCATTGCCGGGTGGCGTATTCGATGCCGAACTCGGCGGACGCGTTCTCGTCGTGCGCGAGTTCATCGAGCTTCGCCAGCAACGGCACCGGCAGTTTCGCGCCACACAGTTGCGTCAGTTTCTTCACCTGCACGCCGCTCTGGATGGGAATGATGCCGGGTACGAGCGGCACGGTCGCGCCGAGGCGCGCGAGGTGATCGCGAAACTCGAAGTAGTCACGGTTGTCGAAGAACAGTTGCGTGAGCACGAAGTCCGCGCCGCGATCAATCTTTTCCTTCAAGTGCCGCCAGTCCGCGTGCTTCCCCTCGCGGCAGGCAACGTGGCCTTCCGGGAATCCGGCGACCGCGATGGAGAATCCGTCTGTCTCGCGCAGGAGTTTGACAAGCTGCCACGCGTATTCGAAGCCGCCTTCCGTCCTCTGGAACTCGCTCGCCCCCGCGGGCGGATCGCCGCGTAGCGCGAGAATGTTTCGTATGCCCCGCTCGCGGGCGTGCTCAATGATTTCGCGGATGTGCGCCTCGGTCGAGCCGACGCACGTGAGGTGCGCCATCGCCGGCAGGCCATGGCGTTGCTGGATGGCCTCGACGATGGCGAGTGTCTTGTCGCGCGTGCTGCCGCCGGCGCCGTAGGTCACGGAGCAGTAATCCGGCTTCAGCGCCGCGAGCTGCGGGAGGGTTTTGTCGAAGAAGTTGCGCTCGCCCTCTTCGGTCTTGGGCGGAAAGAACTCGAAGGAAATGACCGGCTGCACCGCGACGCGTTTCGCGGCGTAGAGATCACGGACTAAAGCAACGGGCTGCACGCGCGGAGAAAGTGGCGTCGGTGGGCGGTTTTTTCAAGCTGCCAATCCGCCGCGCTGGCTCAAAACACAGCCGGCACCCCTTCCTCCAGGAAGCGGATGCGGTTCAGCAAACCCGCCTCGCGGCCGATTTCCCGCAACCAGCGCGGCGGTTCATCAAGGTCTTCGAAGGAAAGTTTGAACGTGCCGTAGTGCATCGGCACCATCCAGTGCGCGCGCAGTTCCTTGAAGACCTGCAACGCCTCGTCCGGGCCCATGTGAACATTGCGGAAGGATTCCGGCCGGTAGGCGCCGATGGGCAGCAAGGCGATTTCCGGCGGGCGGTGCTGGCCGATCTCCTTGAACCCGCCGAAGTAAGCGCTGTCACCCGCGTGGTAAATCCGGCGTCCCTGATGTTCGAGGATGAACCCGCCGTAGCCCCGGTGATCGTCGCGCAACATCCGCGCGCCCCAATGCCGGCAGGGTGTCAACGTCACGCTCCAGTCGCGGTGCGTGAAGGTTTCCCACCAGTCCAGCTCGACGATGCGCTCGAAGCCGAGGTTGTGCGCAAGGTCGCCCATGCCCCACGGCATCACGCCGATCTTCGGATGCGGCAGGCGGCGCAGCGTGGGCTTGTGGAAATGATCGAAGTGTGCGTGCGTGAGCAGCACGAGATCAATCGGCGGGAGGTGCTCGATCTTCAGGCCGGAGCGGCGGACGCGCTTCAGCAGGAACAGCCAGTTGGCGAAGTTCGGATCAATCAGCACGTTCAGGTCGGTGAACTGCACGAGAAACGACGCGTGGCCGATCCACGTGAGCGCCACCTGGCCGCGCGTGAGTTTCGGAAAGACGGGCCGCTTGTGCCGTCCCGTGCGCGGCGTGAGCAACGCCTTCCACACCATCTCGCGAAAGAACGTGCGCGGATTGAACGCCTTCGAGGGCGTCAGGTCCCGAAAAGTGCGCGGCACGCGGCGCGCGCGCCGATAAACCGGATGTTGCGAATGCGGCTTTGTCATGTCCCGCTCCGGCCACAGTGATACCGCGTCGTTGAATAAAACTCAAACCTTCACGTCGGTTCTAGCAGAACAAATGAACGAAAGGGCAAGTATGAAAAAGTGGATGGCAGGTCTTCTGGGTGTGGCGGTCTTCGGAGCGTTGACCCAGGCAGCAAAAGCAGGGTGGAGCGTTGCGGTTTCCGGCGGATTCTGTGCCTCCCCCGCTGTGGACGCCGTCGTGGTGGGCGTGCCGCCACCTGTTTGTGTTTCCCCGCCACCGGTCGTGTACGCCCCCGCACGGGTAGTCGTTGTGCCGGCGCCCGTTGTCTATGCACCGCGCCCCGTCGTTGTGTATTCGGCGCCGGTTTACGTCCGCCCGGCGCCGGTGGTCCAAGTGCGATACGGCCACGGCTGGCATCATCGTCATTTCCGGGAACGGAGTTGCTGGTGACCGTTCCCCGGAGGAACCGAAACCTGCCTGGTGCGAACCGGGCGGGTTTTTTTGTTTCCGCGCACGGCGGAAACCGCTAAACGAAGCGCATGCCGGATACCGCCAACGCACTCGACACCTTTCTGCGGCGCCAGCCGAAACTCGGTCAGGGTGTTTACCTCGCCCGCGGCGCCGTGGTCGTTGGCGACGTGACCCTCGGTGAGTTTTCGAGCGTCTGGTACAACGCCGTCCTGCGCGGCGACATCAACGCCATTGTCGTTGGCCACCACACGAATATCCAGGACAACGCCGTGGTGCATGTGAACACGGCGCAATCTTGCTCCCTCGGCAATCTCGTGACGGTCGGGCACGGGGCCATCGTCCATGCCTGCACAGTGGGCGACGAAGTGCTCGTGGGCATGGGCGTGGTGATACTGGATGGCGCTACTATCGGAGCGCAGACGGTCATCGGCGCGCAATCGCTGGTGAAGGAAGGCGCGGTCATCCCGCCCGGCTCGTTGGCGGTGGGCGTGCCGGCGCGTGTTGTGCGGCAGTTGACGCCGGCGGAGCGGGCGCAAATTCGGAATGCGGCCGATCATTACTCGCGCAACGCCGCATACTGCTTGGAGCACAACATCAACGTCGGCGGTCCGCTGCCTTCTTGATGCGTGTCGCGGTCGGCTGTGATTGAAAGTGTTGGACCGGAGCGCGCCATTTCCAATCATACCACCACCGGAACCCGACTCGACAAGCGGTTCGTCCTTGCACACTCTTCCCCCATGGCACTGACACCATCCACCATGCTGCCGCTCGGCACGGACGCGCCGGACTTCCGACTTCCCGACACGACGGGCAAAACCGTTTCCCTCGCAGACTTCAAGAGCGCACCGGTGCTACTCGTGATGTTCATCTGCAACCATTGTCCTTACGTGAAGCACATTCGCGCCGGCCTCGCCCAACTCGCGCGTGATTACCAGCCGCGAGGCGTTGCGGTCGTCGCCATCAGCGCGAACGACGCTGCGAATTACCCCGAGGACAGCCCAGCCAACATGGCGCGCGAAGTGAAGTCCGCCGGCTACACGTTCCCGTACCTCCACGACGAATCGCAGGCCGTCGCCAAGGCCTACCGCGCCGCCTGCACGCCCGATTTCTTCCTGTTCGACCGGGCGCGGAAGCTCGTCTATCGCGGGCAGTTCGACGACAGCCGTCCTGGCAACGGCGTGCCGGTCACGGGCAAGGACTTGCGGGCGGCGCTGGACGCGGTGCTGGCGGGCAAGCCGACTGCAACATTCCAAGCCCCCAGCATCGGCTGCAACATCAAGTGGAAGGCAGGCAACGAACCGGACTACGCTTAAAGGAAGAATGCGGCTCGGCGTTGAAATCGGCGGTTCGAAGCTTCAGCTCGTTTTGGGAGACGGGCAAGGCGTCATTCACGAGAGACGCAAGCTCACCGTGGCGCGAGGCGAGATTGCCGCGGGCATTCGCAGGCAAATCGAGGAGGCGTTGCCGGATCTGCTCCGCGGCCGGAAGCCGGATGCTGTGGGCGTCGGCTTTGGCGGGCCGGTGGACTGGCGCGCCGGCAAGATTGCGTGCTCGCATCAAATCGAAGGCTGGTCGGGTTTCGATCTCGCCGGATGGCTGCGGCCGCTCGTCGGCGCGCCGGTGGTCGTCGAGAACGACTCGAACCTCGCAGCGCTGGGCGAGGCCACACGCGGGGCGGGTGCTGGCTTCAATCCCGTTTTTTATTTCAACATGGGCAGCGGCGTGGGCGGCGGATTGGTCGTGAACGGAGCGGTCTATCACGGCGCGCCGCCGGGCGAAGTGGAGTTTGGTCACCTCCGGCTGGATCGCTCCGGCACAATCGTGGAGTCGAGATGCTCCGGCTGGGCGGTGGATAAAAAGATTCGGCAGGCGGTGGCCGCGGCACCGGACAGCGCGTTGTCCAGGTTGGTCCGGGAAACGGCTGGCGGCGAAGCACGTCATTTGGCGGCGGCACTGCGTGAAGGCGACGCGCTTGCGCAAAGAATCCTGTCGGAAACCGTGGAGGATTTGGCGTTCGCCCTGTCGCACGCGGTTCATCTGCTGCATCCGGCAATCATCGTGATGGGTGGCGGGTTGTCGTTGGTCGGCGAACCGTTGCGCGGAGCCGTCGCCGCCGTGTTGCCGCGCTTCGTGATGGAAGCATTTCTGCCACCGCCGCCGGTTTGTCTGGCGAAGCTGGACGAAGACGCCGTGCCGGTGGGCGCGCTGTGCCTGGCCGCCAGCGCGAAGCCTTCCCCCCACGTGTCCGCTTGAGTGTCTCCCGCCGCGCCGCTAGATTTGCCGCACATGAACGACTGGATCACCAATTACATCAAGACACAGAATGCCACGCTGAATTCCATCCCGGTGGACGCGGTGGCGCGCATCGTCGGCACGCTGCGGACGGCGCATCAGGAAGACCGGCAGATATTCGTGTTCGGCAACGGTGGCAGCGCGGCCAACGCCTCGCACTTCGCCACCGACCTCGGCAAGGGCGCCTCCGACAAGCTGGGCAAGCGTTTCCGCGTGCTCTCGCTCAACGACAACGTGGCGTGGATGACCGCGCTCGGGAACGACTACGCCTACGAGGACGTCTTCCTCGGCCAGTTGCGGAATTACGCCAAACTGGGCGACGTGGCGTTGACGATGAGCGTGAGCGGCAACTCGCCAAACCTGGTGAAGGCCATCGAGTGGGCGAACCAGAACGGCCTGCGCACCATCGCGCTCGTGGGCGGCAAGCGGGGCCGGCTGGCGGAGATCGCGCAGCAGGTCGTCGTCATCGCCGACACGCACTATGGCCGCGTGGAAGACGCGCACATGGGCATCTGCCACATGCTGTGCTACGCGTTCATGGAGAACCCGCAGTGGGCGAAGTGACAAATTATCGCCGTCGCATCGTTCACCCGGCCGCGTGGGTGTGATTGGCAGTGGCGGGGGAGTGCAACTCTTCCTCTTCCTCTCAATCTGGCTCGTGATCTCTTGGAGCCGGGGAGAAACATTGGGCCCGAATTCCGAAGCTCGAAGACGCCGCATTGGCGCGGTTGACTGGCCGGACTATTTGCTGCCGAACTCCGGGGCCATTTTCGGGCTTTCGGATTTCGGTGTTCTTTCGGACTTCGGGAATTCGGACTTCGGATTTCAGGTTACGATTCCAATCAAGAACCCGGTCACGTCCCTCAACTGACCAGCTTGAGACTGTACGGGTACTGGTAGTCCTTCCCGTCGTTGGCCTTGATGCCGGCGATGACGGGGAACATGAGGCCACACAGGACGATGACCACCACGCCTGGAATCAGCAGAAATCCCACGCACAAGAAGGACAGCGCGAAGGCGAAGGCGCCAACGACCACCCCCGCGATCAACACCGTAAGCTGGAAGTTGAGCGCCGCCTTGCCGTGGGCCTCGACCGACGGGAACTCGTGCTTCTTGATCTGCCAGACCAGCAGCGGACCGAGGAAGTTGCCGAAGAACGGCACGATTAAGCCTGAAAGCGCGCTGAGGTGGCAGAGCATATTCCACGTGCGGGCCTGACTTTCGTTCGGAGTCTGGACGGGCGGCGGTGCATTGTCTGACATGGCGTTTCCTTTCGCGGTTTGCGTGTGAATACGGCGTCTTCCGCCAGCGCGCAACCTCCAATTTATCGCTGGCGGAACTCGGAAGAAAAACTGGTTGCAACCATGCGCAGAACGAGCGCATAGTAATGATGGTTGATGCGAATATGAAACCCATGAACCGTCAACAGACGCAGGTGCCGGCCCGCCAACCGCAGGGCGGCTTCACGTTGATCGAACTGCTCGTCGTCATCGCCATCATCGCCATCCTCGCGGGCATGCTGCTACCCGCCTTGAGCCGGGCCAAGACCAAGGCACAGACGATCAATTGTGTCAGCAACACGAAGCAACTGTCGCTCGCCTGGACCATGTACACCGGCGATTTCAATGACAAGATGCCACCCAACTGGCTGGGCGATACCCGCGCTTGGATTGATGGAACGATCGGCAGCGTTCACGAATGGCCATACGCCACGAACATCCTGGCGGTGACAAGAGGCTTGTTGTTCCCTTACAACCCTAACGTGGGGGTGTACCGATGCACGGCCGCCAAGGTGGGGCCTGCTACAATTCCGACGGCCTTTCGTGGTTTTCCCTTGTCGCGCTACTTTTCCTTGGAAGGCCGGATGGGCGGCGGCGATGCCAACGACGCGAGGAAATATGGGGCTAGTGACACCACTTGGGTGTTGGGGGATAAGTATCCCCAGTACCACAAGTTGGTGGAGGTGAAGAACCCACCGCCAGCGGAAGCAATCACGTTTGTGGACGAAAGCATCGAGACGCTCGACGACGGTTACTTCGCCGTGAACGCCAACGACCCCTGGCAGAATTCGCCCACGGTGCGCCATGGGCAAACCGGCGTGTTTGGCTTCGTGGACGGCCACAGCGAAAGTTGGAGGTGGAAAGTGCTGAAGGTGGACCAGGTTTTGGACGCGAGCGTGACGCAATATGGCGGCAACACGACCGTGGACTTACGGCGCTTGCAACGAGCGGTCTTTCGTCCCTAGCAGGATGCGCACACCGCCTCAGCGCGGTTTTTCTTAAACAAGGAGGCGGCCTTGCATCCGCCAAAGAGCCGTCGCTAACTTCCAGGTAATGGCTCTGCACGACCACATCCGCCGGAAGCTCGGCACGCTGCCGCATCGGCCCGGCATCGACCTGATGAAGGACCGTTCCGGCAGGGTCCCTTGCGTGGGTCATGCGACTACCACCTCCAACTGGTCGCCGGAAAACCCGACTTGGCCACCATGAGTTTTGAAATTCAAGACCTCTGGTCTTACCACTCGCCGGGTCGCGGAGATTTGGCGTCACCCCAATCCGTTGACGAACTGGCGCATCCGGCAGGACTCGAACCTGCAACCTTCTGATCCGAAGTCAGAAGCTCTATCCAATTGAGCTACGGATGCGCGTGTTTACCGGTGTCCGTTGAGAAATGCGCCGCTCAAGCCGTTTGATACCGGCCGGTATTGCCACGACAGCGGGCTTCTCGCGACCCGCCGTGTGTATCAGTTTTTGGGCGCTTCGGCAAGCGTCGCTTGCATTCCCGCGTCAAGTGACCGGGCACAAACGAGGGACGAGGTCCAAAGGCTTGTGCGATGTCGCGCATCAAAACTCGGTTTGCCGCGGGTTGCTCAACATCATCCGTCCGCGAGCAACCCCTCGTCGCCAAACCGAACATGAGTTTCCGGCGACGCATGGCATTGGGAATGCCACTTGGCGGTTTGGACCAGTGGAACCTTTGGGCCATCACACAGGAAGCCAAGTCGGGGTCCCCTGCAAGTTTCCTTTTGTTACACACCGCCGGCTTCGTTCAACGTTCCGCAAGCCGCTCGGCCAGATCAGACACCAGGCTCTGGGATTGAACCCATTCGGGAAACGCAGTCATGCTGATGCGCTGCTCCTGTGTTTGCCCAGAGCCGAATCTCCATCGGCGATTCCTGCTCACTCAGACCGTACGGTCCGCAGACCCTGCTCCACTACTTTGCTTCCTCTGTCTTCTTCTTGTGCCCGCTGACCGCGCCGGCCACACCTTCATCGAACGGCACGGTCAGGATCGGCATCACCCATTTCTCCGGCGTGCGGGCGTCGGTGGCCATCCATTCGTGGACGAACAGCGGATGCGCCAGCATCTTTTGCAGGCGCTCGAGGTCTTTGAACGGCTCGTCGCCTTTGGCGAGGCGGAAGGGCACCCAGGCGTTCTTCTCGAAGTAAAAACTCCCGGCGCGCACGGGCATCATGCGCGTGAAATTCAGGCCGCCGAACGGATACACGTTGGGCCGCGCCCAATAAATCCACGGCCCGTTTTGCACGTAGAAATAGGGCTGCGTCTCGCTGGGCGGCTGGCCGTAGCGGTTGCCGTTTTCGTAGGCGAGCACGATGTTCGCAAAGCCGACGCCGCGCTCGCGGTTGATGAACGCCATCCAGGGCGTGCGCGGCGGAATCTCCAGCGCGTGGATGGGATGTTTGCGCGCGGTCTCGATCTTGAGGCTCTGGATTTTGCCGAGCGCGTCCAGCCACACGAATTCATTCAGCACGGCGTGGTTGAAAACGATCTCCGAGTTGCGCAGCGCCTGCACGAACAGGTTCGTTTCCACCTCCATGAACGACGACATGAGCACGTAGGGCGCGCCGGCGTAGAATTCGTAGGTGACATTGGCCGCGACCGAAGTCATGTGCGGCAGCGGCGCGTAACGGCGGGTGCGATGCATCAGCGGCCCGCTGAGTTGGTCGGACTCGGGCTTCTCCCAATCGCTGATGTGGACCCAAGGTGTCGGCGGCGAGTAGATGTCGGGATTCCAATGCACCGCGCCGTTGGATTCGAGCTTGTGCTCCAGCAACACCGGCTCGCCGTTGCCGAGAATCGTGACCTGCTCGACCGAGCCGCTGTTGGTGGAAAGGAAGAACCGGTAGAAACCGTTCTCGACTGTCTGGCCCATGCCAGCCGCTGGCGTCACTTTCAAATCCGTGGGCGCTTGGAGGGCTTCGGCCTTCGGGTTGCCGTAAACGACCTGGTAAACCTTTTCTTGATAGGGCTGCATGTCCGCGAGGAACAACAACTCGACGCTGGTGGTGGCGTCGTAGCGATGGACGCGCTCCTTCGTTTCGGGATCACGCTCGTCCGAGTTGAGCAACTTCTCGTCCCGCCACACGGTCACGGATTTGACCTGGCACGGCGCGACGACGTAACCGCTGGCGTCGGCTTTGGGGCTGGTCGGATCGTGTGTCACGACGCGGATTTCGTTCTCCGGCTTCGTGATATCGTCGGCGAAGAAACCTAACGTCACATGGGCCGGCTCGCCTTGGCGAAGCAGGCCGGCGGTTTCGTGCAGGACGAGGTAGGTGGCGTGGGGCCAGTCCGCATTCCAACGTCCACCGCTGCCCGGCGCAGTGCCTTCAGACTTGTAAACGACTTCCTTGCCGGCGTCGGTCGTGACTTTCACCCGCAACTCGTGCTTCGAGCCATTGACCCAATGACCCGGCACGACGATCCGAAAATCCCGCGCGCCGTCGAGCTTGCCTTCGTAAGTTTCGCCCTCGGCCTCGCCGGCTTTGGTGGCCCTGGCGGGATGCGGTTTGCCGGTATTGAAGTATCGGGCGTCGCGGCTCTTCTTGCCGTCGAGTTCGACGAGCGTGACTTTGCCCGGCTCGATGACCTCCTTCGCCAAAACGACCGTCAGGTGGTGGTACGGAAACTCCGCCGTGGGCGAGCCGAAGGAGGTGGACTTCACCGCGGCGCGCGTCGCCGGGGACTCCTGCGCCACCGACACGCGGACGGCTTGGCCGGAGTCGCTCGTGCCTTCAACGACGACTTCGTAGGACTTGCCCGTTTCCCAGTTCGCGAAGACCGACACCGTGAAATCCTCCACGCCATGCACGCGCTGGTGGCCTTCGACAATCCCGCGATTCTCCACCAGGAACTCGGACTGTGCCACGCCATTGAGGGTCACCTGCTTCACATGGAAGGCCGGCGTCGCGTCCTTCGGGAATTGTGCCACGAGGTCGTAAGGCGTGCGGCCCAACACTTCCACGGCCTGGAAGCGCAGTTCCTTCTTCTCCGCCGGCGCGCCGGCCTCATTGTAACCGGAAGGGCGCGGATGCAAATCCTCCGCGGGAGCCGTCCCGCCGGGCGCGGCGCTCGCAGGCACAACTTGCAGCGCGATGGCGAGGAGGAGTAGAACTGCGCGAGAGGACGCGACTCTCGTGGGGGCTTTGTTGAACGTGCAGTAGAACCGGGAGAATTGGTTTTGTTTTGCGGCCATGCCGGAGAGCCTATTGCGGAGGCGCATGGCGTCAACCGGAATTCCGCGCCCCACATGTTTCGCAAAGTGGCCGCGTCAATCCACCAACTCGCGCTCGATTTGCTCCAGCGTCTTGCCTTTGGTTTCCGGCACGCGGCGCAGGATGAAGACGAATCCCGCCGCGCAGATCGCCGCGTAAAGCCAGAAGGTTTTCGCAGGACCGAGCCAGCCGTTCAGCAGCGGAAACGTGTAGGTCAACAGGAAGCACGCGACCCACAGCGCTGACACCGCCACGCTCACCGCCGCGCCGCGGATGCGGTTCGGGAAGATCTCCGCAATCAGCACCCAGGTCACGGGCGCGAGCGAAAAGGCGTAGCAAGCAATCGTCGCCAGCACCGGCACGACCACGATCAGCCCCTTAAGGTGAAGCTGGAAACAAACACCGATGAGCGCGTGAAACAGCGCGATGCCCGCGCAGCCCACCAGCATCAAGATGCGCCGACCAAAGCGGTCCACCGTTTGGATGGCAATGAGCGTGAACAGCAAATTCACCACGCCGGTGATGACGATGTTGAAGAGGATGGAGCTGACGTTGTAGCCCGCCGTGCGGAAGATTTCCTCGGCGTAATTGAAAATCACGTTGATGCCACTCCATTGCTGCAACACCGCCAGCGTCACGCCCACGAACAAAATCTTCAGCATCCGCGGCGCGAGCAAATCGCCGAAGCGCACGTGCCGCACTTCCTCGGCGGCGATGGTGTTTTGGATGTCCGCCACTTCCGCGCCGGCGAACGCGTCGCCGCCGATGCGCGCCAGGATGCCGCGGGCGCGGTCGGCGCGGCCATTCTTGACGAGCCAGCGCGGGCTTTCCGGGATGAGCATCGAGCCGACGAAGAACAGCAACGACGGTGCAGCCACGGCGGTGAACATCCAGCGCCAGCCGAACTGGCCGTTCCACGAGCCGCGGATAAGCGTGGCGGTGGCGTCGTCCGGCACGCGCCGGGCGATGAGCCAGTTGACCACCTGCGCCGCCAGCACGCCGATGACGATGGTAAACTGGTTGATGGCCACGAGGCGCCCTCGCAGGTGCGCCGGCGCGACCTCTGCGATGTAAATCGGCGACAAACCGGACGCCATGCCGATGGCCACGCCGCCCAGCACGCGCCAGCAAACAAACGCCGTGAACGACCACGCCCAGCCAGTCAGCACCGAGGACGCCGCGAAAAGCAGCGCCGCGAGGATGAGCAGCCGCTTGCGCCCGAGCCGGTCGCTCAACCCGCCCACGCCCAGCGCCCCGACGAGACAGCCGAGCAGGGCGCAACTATTCACCCAGCCGCTCAACCCGCCGTCCGTCAGAATTCGCGACGCGCCGTTTGAAATGACATCCTTGCTGATGCCGAAGAACGGTTCGAAGAACGGTTTCGCGCCGCCAATGACGACCCAGTCGTAGCCGAACAGCAAGCCGCCCATGGCTGCGACGAGCGAGATGAGCCAGATGTAGCGGAGGTTGAACTGCGCGGCGGTTGAGACCGTCGGGTTTGGGGGCGTGCTCGTCATCATGTCGCCACACTCCGGCGCCGGGTGATTGTGCTTCTGACCGGGCCCAGTCTTGCGAAAAGGCGCCGCACCTGTCGAGGGTTTCTTTCAGAGGCGCCGAGCAGCAGGCGCACCTTCGCACCGCCGCCAAGGTTCGTGGAGTAAGCCTCCGGCTTGCCGCCGTGCCGCCAACCTTTCAGGTGAATGGCGCTTACATAAGGCCAAGCCGCCGCAGGCGG
>Ga0315277_10004936_pt1 | contig 17692 bp, 14 predicted proteins | sample YL17G05_15_MG_FD_203695 | JGI IMG/M metagenome (GOLD analysis project Ga0315277, IMG submission 203695) | Sediment microbial communities from Yellowstone Lake, YNP, Wyoming, USA - YL17G05_15 | ecosystem: Environmental > Aquatic > Freshwater > Lake > Sediment | place: USA: Wyoming | collected...
GCCAGGGTGGCGATGACAGCGTGACCGGGGTTGATGACGTAGTCGGTGTAGTTGGTGCCCAGGCCCACCGGTGCTCGCTGGGGGGAGCCAGTGAGGTGGCTGATGCCCGCCAGGGGGGAGATGACCGCGCCGAAGCCGCTGAAGTCGGCATGGGGGCCATCGCTGCCCTGCATCGGCGCACGCACCATGATGATGCCCGGCTTGACCTCCTGAAGCCGCTGGTAGGTGAGGCCCAGCTTTTCGAGGGTGCCGGGGGTGTAGTTCTCGGCGACGATGTCGCTGACGGCCACCAGGCGGAGGGCTACGTCCAGCGTTTTGGGGTGCTTCATGTTGAGAGTGAAGGAGAGCTTGCTGGCGTTGAAATTGTTGTAGTAGCCACTGACGTTCAGGGTGTACCTGCCCTCCGGCATGGGGTGGGCAACCCTGAGGCCATCGATGCGCGCCTGCGATTCCACCCGGATGACCTGGGCGCCGTGGTTCGCCAAGATCTGCGTGTAGATGGGCCCAGCACCGAACCAGGTGAAGTCAGCCACTCGGATGCCTTCCAGCGGTAGCCTATTGGTCTGCATTGGGCTAATCTCTTTCGGCCTCAGATGACCCCGGCGTCAGTGAGGGCCGCCAGTTGCTCCTGGGATAGGCCCAGCTCGCCGCAGTAGACCTCCTGGTTGTGCTCGCCGATGCCGGGCGGGTGGTGGCGGATGCGCCAGGGGGTCTCGCTCAGGCGATAGGGCGGGCCGGGGTAGGTAATGGTGGTCGCCAGCTCGGGGTGCTCTACGGGGGTGAACCAGCGGCGGTAGTTGAGCTGGGGGCTCTCGAACAGGTCTTGGGGGTTGTTTACGGGCGCCACCAGCAGGCCCCGCCGCTGTCCTTCTTCGTAGAGCTGCGTCTTCGTATAGTTCTTGATGAACCTCACTAGGACCTCGTCGATGTGGGCCAGGCGAGGCACCCAGGTTGCCACCACCTCAGCGTCATGACCGAAGTAGATCTCGGCAATCAGGCGCATGTCGAGCTGGCCGAACAGATTCTGCCATCGCTCCTCAAGCAGGTCCTCGGCCTTGCCCTCGTCGACCATCCAGCGCGTGAGCGCTGGCCAGGGGGCGCCGAAGCCTGGTATGCCCACCATGAACGCGACGTAGCCGTCCTGGCACTCGTAGACGCCGACGGCCGGCAGCCGCCGCTCGTTCCCTACTCGTCCACGCAGTTCCTTGCGGATGTCCCAGTACTGCATGGCCGTTTCCTGGTTCATCAGCAGCGCTTCCTGCATGGACACCTCCACCTGCTGGCCCTGGCCGGTGGCGTCCCGGTTCAGCAGAGCCATGAGGATGCCCGTGCAGGCCTGGATGGAGGCGCAGTAGTGGGCCTGATTACCATAGGGCTGGTCGGGCGCCTCGCCGGGGAAGCCGGCGAGGTGCATCATGCCGCTCATGGCAACGGCCACAATGTCGGGCGCACTGTAGTGGCTGTGCGGCCCCCACTGACCAAAGCCGCTGATGGAGCAGAGGATGACATCGGGCTTGATCCGGCTGAGGGTGTCGTACCCCAGGCCGATGCTTTCCAGATAGCCGGGTGGGAAGGTCTCCACCACCACATCGGCTGTGGCTGCCAGGCGTTTGAGCAGGGCCTGGCCATCGGCGCTGACGATATCGAGAGTGATGGCCCGTTTGCTGGAGTTGAGGCCGAAGAAGTAGAGGCTCTTATTGGGGTCAACCTCGTCGTGGAAGAAGGGGCCGATGCGGCGGGTGGGGTCGCCGCCGGGCGGCTCGATCTTGAGGACGTCCGCCCCCAGCTCGGCCAGCAGCTTGCCGCAGTACATGCCTGGCTCGCCCGTCAGGTCGAGGACGCGGACGTCATCAAGGGCGAGGGGCGTCTCAGCAGGGTCGGCCATCGGCTCCTTCTATGGGCAGTCGGCTGCAAACATTATAGCTGATGCCTGGCCTGTTTCAAGGCGATTCCCCGCCCTCTTCTTCATTCGCTATTGGCGGTCAGAGCTCGCTCCCTCTTGCCAGCTGTCGCCCAGGAGCGATAATGGAGCCGACGCGGTGAGCGGGCAGTAAGGAGGACTTCGATGATGCTTAGGTTGCTGGCTATTCTGGGGGCGGCCTCGCTTGGCCTGGCCTTGCTGGCAGGATGTGGGGAGGAGGAGGGGGCGACGGCCACTCCTACCGCCACCGCTCGCGCGACGGCCGCGCCTGAAGCGACGGGCACGCCGGCTCCTACGCTCACGGCGACCCCTGCCGCCGGCCTGGGAAAGCTGGCCTTCGTGAGCGATGGCGACATCTGGGTGCTGGACGTGGACAGCGGCCAGGAACGTCAGCTCACCACCGACGGTGGCAATAGGGAGCCCCGCTGGTCGCCGGACGGACGCTGGCTCGCCTTCACCAAGGGGGAGGCGGGCGCTATCTGGGTGATGCGGGAGGATGGCAGCCATGCCAGCCTTGTTGTCGATTCGGCCAGAACTGGCCCTTCCTGGGTTCCCGGTGGTAATCGCCTCACCTATGCCACCGGCGAGGGCGCTCTTGGGCTGGTGGACGTCGAGAGCGGGGAGCAGGAGGCATTAATCCTGTCCGATTCGGAGATATCGCGCTTCGCCTGGCTGCCGGACGGGAACGCCCTGGTTGTGGAGCTGTGGGAGCGGCAGGAGCTGGCTACGCCTTCCTTGCCTTCGACCCTCCACCAGGGACTCTGGCGGGTCAACACTGACGGCGCCGGCCTGCTCGAGCTCTACTCCGCGTGGGACCAGCCGCTTACCGAGGTAGACCTGGGCCTCCTGTCGCCCGACGGCCGCTGGCTGACCCTTTGGGAGGGGTTCGTGAGTGCTTCCCTCCGCGCTGACGGTCTCCCTCTGAGGATAATGCCCGTCACCGGCGGTCAGCCGCAGGAGATAGCCTCGGCCACTCTCCTGAGGCCCGGATTTGTCGCCTGGTCACCCCAGGGCGACCGTCTGGCCGTCGTGGAGGGAGGTGGTCGGCAAACATGGGTGAACAAGCAGATCATGGTGATGCAGCCCGACGGCAGCGACCGCCGCCTCTTGTCCGACGCCAGCCGGGCCGACCTCTTCCCCGCCTGGTCGCCCGATGGCCAGCGTATCGCCTTCACCAGCGGGGAGGGCAACCAGTTCGAGAACGCCGATGAGAACTATCCCCAGATACTGGGGACGCGCCGCATCTGGCTGGCGAATGCTGACGGCTCCAGCAAGAGCCAGCTCACCGATGATCCCGCCTACTCTGACCAGTTCCCTCAGTGGTCGGCCGACGGTGATCATATTCTCTTCGTCCGTCAGCAAGCGGGGGCTATCGAGCCTGGAGACGAGGAGCCGATTCCGGTGGAAATTTGGCTGATGAAAGCTGACAGCACCGACCAGCGCAAGTTGGTCGATGGCCTGTCCGGCGGGTTCGGCTACTACGGTTTCGTGGACTGGAGCCAGGTGCTGGACTGGCATCGCTAGGGCTTACGGAAGACTGCCAGCAGGTTTACCCGCAGTGGCGCCAGCGCCTCGAATCGATTGACCAGCCGCTCGTAGGCCACGCCCAGGGCGAAGGCCAGGGGGTGGAAGGCCAGGTAGACGGGCGGCGTCTCGAACATGCGCAGCACGGCGACCCGTAGGCCGGCCTGCCGCGCGAGCCGTTTCAGGAGGCGGGGCGTGTTGGCTCGATACAGCGTGGGGTGAACCTCCACCGGCGTGAGACCGCGGCCAATGGCGACCAGCCGCTGAAGGGCAGGGGGCAGGAGCGAGGCCAGGAGGGGGACGTAGTGAAAGCGGTTGGGGGTGAGGACGAGCAGTCGCCCCTGGGGCCTGAGGACGCGAGCCAGCTCGCGGAAGGCCGAATCGGGCTCCGCCAGGTGCTCCAGCACGTGCTTGCAGATGATAAGGTCGAAGGTTTCGCTGGCGAAGGGGAGGGCGGTGAGGCTTGCCCGCAGGGGCCAATCGATGTTGGGGTTCTGGGCCACGTCTGGTGACAGGTCGACCCCCACGATGAGGCTGGCCCGCCCTCGCAGGTCGTAGGTGAATAGGTGGCCGCTGCCGCAGCCGGCGTCCAGCACGCGGTCGCCGGGGCGCACCAGGCGCTCGATGGCCTCCAGGAAGCGCCGCTCCACTTCGCCCACAGCCGAAGGGCCGTAGAAGCGGCGGACCAGCTCATGCTCGCGCCAGTGCAGCTCTGGCAAGGCACTCCTCCCCGCTGCATGCTAAGGGATGTGGCAGCAGAGGGGAATGGTGCGCCGGTCGTGCCACGCTGTGGCGCCGAAACCGCCGATGCTATAATCCCTCTGTGAGCGAGAAGCGCGACAAGCCTCTGCTGGTTCTCGTAGACGGCCACGGCATCATCCACCGCGCCTATCACGCCGTGAAGGGGGCCCTTACTGTGCGCACGACGGGCGAGGTTGTGACGGCGGTCTACGGCTTGGCGAACACCCTCCTCTCCATCCTCCAGGAGCTCAAGCCCACCCACATAGCCGTGGCCCTGGACAAGGGCAAGCCCACCCTTCGCATCGAGAAAGACGCGTCCTACAAGGCCCACCGGCCAGAGATGCCCGACGACTTGCGCGTCCAGATGGATCGGTGCCGCCAGTTCATCGAGGCCTTCAGCATCCCCATCTACGAGCTGGAGGGCTACGAGGCCGACGACGTTCTGGGCGCCCTGGCCCGTCAGGCCGCCGAGCTGGGCATCGAGACCTACATTGCCTCTCTGGACAGCGACATCGCCCAGTTGGTACAGCCGGGCGTCCATCTTTACATGTTTCGCCCATACCAGCGGGACAGCGTGATCTATGAGACGCCGGAGGACGTGCGGGAGCGCTACGGCGTCTGGCCCCAGCAGATGACCGACCTCAAGGGCCTCAAGGGCGATGCCTCCGACAACATTCCAGGCGTGCCCGGCGTGGGCGACAAGACGGCCGTCAAGCTGATCGAGCAGTACGGGAGCTTGGAGGGCGTCCTGGAGCACGTGGAGGACGTGGAGCCGGAACGGCTGCGCGAAGCCCTGCGCTCCCATCGGGAGCAGGCCCAGCGCAGCAAGGAACTGGCGACCATAGACGCCGAGGCACCGGTGACCCTGGACATGGAGGCCTGCCGTGTCGACCGCTATGACCGCGACAAGGTGCTCGGCCTCTTCCGCGAGCTGGAGTTCCGCAGCCTGATTCCCCGCCTGCCCGACCTGGAGCCAGTGGTGGAGGAGGTGGGGCCAGCGCCGGCGGTGAGAGAAGCCGCCGCTGGGGTGGACTACCGCCTGGTGCAGACAGAGGAGGAGCTGGAAGCCCTGGCCCGACGTATCGAGGCCCAGCGGTCGTTCACCTTCGACACTGAGACCACCGACATCGACGCCATGCGGGCGCGGCTGGTGGGCATCGCCATCGCCCTGGGGCCAGGCCAAGCCTACTATATCCCCGTCGGCCACCGCCTGGCCGCCAACCAGCTTCCGCTGGCGACGGTGCTGCGGCGGCTGGGGCCCCTCTTTGAGGACGAAGGCATCGAGAAGGTGGCCCACAACGCCAAGTACGACATGCTCATCCTGGCTGGCGAGGGCGTCTGGACCCGCAACGTGACCTTCGACACGATGATCGCCGCCTACCTGCTGGGCGAGGGTGGGGGCGCACTTTCTCTCAAATGGCTGGCCTCCAAGCGGCTGGGCATCGAGATGACCCCTATCAGCGACCTCATCGGCAAGGGGGTCAAGCAGATCTCCATGGCCGTGGTGGACGTGGAGGTGGCCGGCCGCTATGCCTGCGCCGATGCCGACATGACCGGCCGGCTGCGCTCGCTGATGGAGGGGGAGCTACGCCAGCAGAACCTCTCGCCTCTGTTCGTGGAGGTGGAGATGCCCCTCGTGCCGGTGCTGGCCCGCATGGAGATGGTGGGGGTGGCCCTCGACGTGGCGGTGCTGCGGGAGATGTCTCAGACGCTGACCGGCGAGATCGCCAGGGTCGAGGAGGAGATCTGTGGAGCGGTCGGCCACCGCTTCAACATCGGCTCGCCTCAGCAGCTCAGCCAGGTGCTGTTCGAGCAACTGGGGCTGCCCAAGACGCGCAAGACCAAGCTGGGCCACTCTACCGACGCCCAGTCCCTGGAGGGCCTGCGCGGGCTTCATCCCATTGTCGACCATGTTCACGAGTACCGCGAGCTCACCAAGCTCAAGTCCACCTACGTCGATTCCCTGCCCGGCCTGCTCAACCCCCGCACAGGCCGCCTCCACACCGACTTCAACCAGACGGCGACCGCTACCGGCCGCCTCTCCTCCAGCAATCCTAATCTACAAAACATCCCCGTGCGCACGGAGCTGGGCGGCCAGGTGCGGCGGGCCTTCGTGGCGGGCGGCGTCGGGCCCGAGCCTCTGCTCCTCTCGGCTGACTACTCCCAGATCGAGCTGCGGATCATGGCCCACATCACCGAAGACCCGGGGCTGGTCGGTGCCTTCGAGCGGGACGAGGACATCCACACCGCCACCGCCTCCCAGGTGTTCGCCGCCCCACTGTCTGAGGTGACGCCGGAGATGCGGCGGCGGGCCAAGGTGTTCAACTTCGGCGTGCTCTATGGCCTCACCGAGTTCGGGCTGTCCCAGCGGGAGGGCATCTCGCGGGAGGAGGCGGCGGAGTTCATCAAGACCTACTTCGCCAAGTACCCGGGCATCCGCAAGTACAGCGAGGAGACGGTGCAGCGGACGCGCGAGCGGGGCTACGCCGAAACGCTCCTGGGCCGCCGTCGCTACATCCCCGAGATCAACTCGCCCAACGTCAACGTCCGCCAGGCCGCCGAGCGGGCGGCGATAAACATGCCGGTGCAGGGCACCGCCGCCGATATCATCAAGATCGCCATGAACCGCATCGACGCCGAGATGCAGGCGCGCCGTCTGGCCAGCCGCATGATCCTCCAGGTGCACGACGAGCTGATCTTCGAGTGCCCGGCAAGGGAGCTCGAGGCTGTGCGAGGGCTGGTGCTGGACATCATGCCGCGCCCGCTGGAGATGAAGGTGCCGCTAAAGGTGGACACGAAGGTGGGCAAGAACTGGGGGGAGATGGAGTAGGTTAGCCAACGACCACCCCCGCACGTTATCCTTTGTTCGTCGATTGTCGCGGGCTTGGACAGATCGGTTCCTGGCCCGCAGCGTAATAGGAGGCAAATATGGGTAATCTGAAGCCAGAACGGGCGTATTCTCTTCTGCGCGCCCGGCTGCGCAAGATCAGGGATGACGGCGCAAGCGGAGCCCTGAGGTCGTGGACTCGCTTACTGCCGCTCCTGCTTCTCTCTGCCTTGGCCCTGTGGCTCTTCCTGTCGGGCGTCGGCAGCCACCCGGCAGCGGCGGCCGTCACCAATCGGGGATTTGAGACAGGTGATCTGAACGGTTGGAGCACCGGAACGGTCACCGAAACTGTGACGGTGGTGGGCAATGACACCATCGCTGCTGGTGTTGTGGCGAGCCCTCTGGAGGGCAACTACATGGCCCGGCTGGGCAAGTCGGAGCCGTCGTCGGGCGAGTACCAGCCTATGGGGCCCAACGAGCTGTACCAGGACTTCACAATCACCGAAAACACCCTTCGCTTCGCCTACAACATCTGGACTTACGACTACACAGGATACGATGAGTTTAGCTGGGAGGTGCGTCTAACTGGCACGGATACCGTCATTGGCACCTTTCAGACCCAGGCTTGGGGCACAAGTGGGGATACAGCGCGCAAGACCTCCGGCTGGCAGGTGGTGGAGGTGAACACCGCGGGCTATCAGGGGGATTCGGCTCGCGTCTCCTTCAGCGCACGGGGGACCGAGGACCAACTCTACGCCTTCTGGGTCTACATAGACTCGGCGGAGCAAACGCTGGCTTCGGGGGTGGTTGACTACTCGGGGATCAAGGTGAACGGCTTTTCGCCAAGCCGGAGTTCCCAGACGCAGACGATCTTCCTCACCCGTCCGCCCAGTACGGGCAACAACACAATCGCGGTGCCCATCGTCTGCCCTGACGGCAGCGACCCCATCAGTGTCAATCTGATCGTCTCTGGCCCTGGCGGCTACTTGCAGACCTACTCGATGACCAAGGACGGCGGCACCGTCTGGGAGGTCACTTTCCCCACGCCTCCTGGCGATGCTGGCGATACCTTTACCCTAACGCTAAGTATCAACTGCGGCGGCACCAACATCACCGTCACCATTGGCAGCCTCACCCTCGTCGACCCCAGCGGCTTTGTGACCGACGCTGTCACCAGCGCCGCGATTCCCGAGGCCACAGTGACGCTGCAAAGGTTGGACGGTGGCACCTGGGCAGACGTCAACCCCTACGAGACCGCTGGCGATCCACCTTCGCCTACGATAAAGCCTCAGGTCAACCCGCAACTTACCGACGAGGCGGGCCATTACGGCTGGGATGTGGCGGCGGGCACCTACCGCGTGGTGGTGGAGAAGGAGGGCTACGTGACCCAGACCAGCGCGTCCGTGACGGTTCCACCGCCCGTCACCGACCTGAACATCCAACTGGTGCCGAGCTCGGCAGGAACGCGGACGGTGGAGTGGGGGCCGGGCTGGCACAACGCCGTGTGGACGGGGGCCGCCAGCACGCCGGAGGAGGCCTTCGCCTGCGCCGAGGGCAAGTACGCGGCGGCCTACCGCTACACGTCTGCCGGCTGGCAGGGATATTTCCCGAGCCTGCCCGATAGCTCAACCATGACGAGCCTCGACCAGTACGACGCTTTCCTCATTCTGATCACGGAGTCCGTCAGTTGCCCGATGCCCGTCGAAGCGGCGCCGGGGGCGAGCCGGACGTTGGAGTGGGCGGTGGGCTGGCAGAACGTGGGCTGGACAGGCGCCGATGACACAGCACCGGAGGAGGCCTTCGCCTGCGCCGAGGGCAAGTACGCGGCGGCCTACCGCTACACGACTGCCGGCTGGCAGGGATATTTCCCGAACCTGCCCGATAGCTCCACCATGACGGACCTCGATCAGTACGACGCCTTCTTCATCCTGGTCACGACACCGGTGAGCTGCGACATGTCGACTGGCGGCGCGCCCGCGCCGGGACCCACACCGACGCCCGGTGTGACGCCAACGCCGACGCACAGCCCCACGCCAACGGCGACGCCGACGGCAGAGGACTTCGAGCTCGTTGAGGCCACAACAGCCCAGAACGTTGAGGATTCAGAGCCCTACGACCCCATCGGCGAGACGACTTCCTTCGATGAAGAGGATCCCCGCGTGTACGCCTGGCTGTACTTCGAGCACATCACAGTGCCCGAGCTGTGCGTCCAAGCGTCGTGGTATCTCCCCGACGATTCGCTCTATGACTTCGAGGAGTATTGTCAGGATGGCCCAGCGGAGCCTGGGGAGTGGTGGGCGAAATTCTGGTTCTGGTACGAGATCGCTGGCACGGAGTGGGCCGACATCCATGGAACGTATACGATCGAGTTGTCCGTGGACAGCGGGGACGGTTACGAGCACCTGACGAGCTTGCACTTTACGATAAGCTAGGGCTTCGCGCCAATATCGAACCTGCACGGTGTGTAGTCGACAGCACTACCCGACGGCCCTGGCCACGACCAGGGCCGTCGGGTAGTGCTGGTGGCGCTGGGCTGGCCGTGAACGACAGCGCTGGCCAGGCGGCAGTGAGCGCGGGAGCGTCTGCCGCACGCACGGAGGGGGCAGAGGTGCCTGAGCTACCCGAAGTGGAAACGATCCGCCGCGATCTCCTGTCGCGAGTGGTGGGGCGAACCTTCAGCCACGTTCGCGTGTTGCCGGGGGCGGAGCGTATCGTCCAATGGCCGCCGCCGGCCGAGTTTGCCCGTGCCCTGTCTGGGCAGCGCATCGAGGACATCTCTCGCCGGGGCAAATACCTCCTGTTTCGCCTCTCCGACGGTCGCCATCTCATCGTCCACCTCCGCATGACGGGCGCCATCCTCCATCGACCCAAGGACGCACCAGATGATCCCTATCTCCAGATTTGCTTTTCTCTGGATGATAGCAGCGAACTGCGGTACACTGACCTACGCAAGCTGGGTGGCATGTGGCTGGTGGAGGAACCGGAGGCTATCGTGGGCAAGCTGGGGCCCGATGCCCTGGAGGGCGTGACCCCGCAGACCCTGCGCTCGCTCATAGATGGTAGATCGGCTAGCATAAAGGCAGTGCTGATGGACCAGCGAGCGCTGGCTGGCCTGGGCAACATCTATTCGGAGGAGGCGCTCTTTCTGGCAGGCATCCACCCCCGCCGGTCGGCCAAGAGCCTGGTCGCCGGTGAGCTGAGGCGGCTGGGCAAGGCTATCGGGGAGGTTCTGCTGGAGGCTATGGGCCATCGCGGCAGCAGCTTCCGCGACTATGTGGACGCTGAGGGCCAGGGAGGCCAGCACCAGCGGCATGTGAAGGTCTATCGACGGACGGGCGAGCCCTGTTACAGCTGTGGCGCGCCCATCGAGCGTATCAAGGTGAGCGGGCGGAGCACTCACTTCTGTCCGCGTTGTCAGCGGTGAATCAAGCATTGTAGGCCGCTGAAAGGAGGAAGAGAATGACAGAGGCGGTTCTTGTTGATGCTGTGCGCACGCCCTTCGCAAGGGCGGGGGCGAGGGGGGTCTTGAAGGACATCACCCACGTGGACATGGTGGTGCCCTTGATGAAGGCCATCGTCGAGCGGAACAAGCTGGATCCGAACTTGATAGACGAGATCTCCATAGGCTCGGCGCAACTGGTGGGCGCTCTGGTCCGCGCTCGTATGTACGTGTTCGAGGCGGGCTTCCCCGACACCATCTCCGCCACCGACATAAACAAGCAGTGCGCTTCTTCCCTCCAGACGATAACGATGGGGGCTCACGCCATCATGTGCGGCATGTCGGACATTGTCCTGGCCGGTGGCGTGGAGACCATGGACCGCGTCGGCCCCATACCGCCCGGGGGCGATGCCCTCTCCGTGGACAACCCCCAGGTCATGATGGAGTTCATGAAGCGGGAAAACTGGCAGATGTACCCGGACAAGCAGGCCAAGCTGCTGCCCCAGTGGTTCAACGTCAAGGCGCACTGGATCCTGAACATGGGACAGACAGCGGAGAAGCTGAGCGAGGTTTACAACATATCCCGCGAGGATTCCGACAAGTTCGCCCAGGCGAGTCAGGAGAGGGCGGTGGCCGCTCAGGACACGGGCAAATTCGACCGGGAGATCATCCCCCTCACCATCGAGTACCTTGATGGTCGCACCGAGACCATCGACAAGGACCAGGGGCCCCGCCGCGAGAGCACCCTGGAGAAGCTGTCCACGCTGAAGGGAGCCTACAAGGAGGGCGGCGCGGTGACGGCCGGCAACTCCTGCCCTCGCACCGAGGGTGCCACCCTGACGCTGCTGATGTCCAAGGAGAAGGCCAAGGAGCTGGGCTACAAGCCACTGCTCACCTTCCGCGGTGCCGCTACCATTGGCACCGACCCCGAGATCATGGGCATCGGCCCACTGCCCGCCACCCAGAAGCTGCTCAAGCGCACCGGTATGACTTTTGATCAGTTCGACCTCATCGAGATCAATGAGGCATTCGCCTGTCAGGTCGTGGCGGTGATGCGCGAGCTGGGCTCGAACGAATGGGATAAGCGGCTGAACGTCAACGGCGGTGCCATCGCTCTGGGCCACCCCCTGGGGGCCACCGGCGGCCGCCTGGTGGGTACCATGGCCTACGAGATGGAGCGGCGTGGCGCCCGCTGGGGCCTGACGACGCTGTGCATAGGCGGCGGCATGGGCATGTCCATAGCCTGGGAGCGGGAGAAGTACTAGTAGACTGGCCGCTACCGTATTCGCTCTCGCCTGGACAATAGGTGCCCGCGGCATACGCTGCGGCGGGTGACTGGTGACATTGCCTAACCTCTGGGCGGCTCCGAGGTGCGCGGTGCCGTTGATCGAAACCGCTAGCCGAAGGAGAAGGTATTGAAGGTCTGGGCCTATGTCTTCATCACTACGAAGCAGCCGCGCAGGGTGGTGCAATCTATTCGCAAGATAGCGGGCGTGGTCAAGGCCGACGCACTCCTGGGAACGCCCGATGCCATTGCCATCGTGGAGGGCGATGACATCGCCTCCATGGATGCGGTGATAGACAGGATCGTCGAGGTGCCGGAAGTGGTGGCAACCGACTCCAAGGTCGCACGGTGGATCGAGTGAAGAGTCGGCAGCCTCAGCCACTCCCGGCCCTCGCGTTCCATCCCGTAACCTCTGAACGATGGCACGATCTGGAGAGACTGTTCGAGGAGCACGGGGCTTATGGCGGATGCTGGTGCATGTGGTGGCGATTGACGCGGGCTCAGTTCGCACAGCAAGTGGGTCAGAAGAACAAGGCAGCGCTGAAGGCGATAGTTGATTCGGGTGAAATCCCAGGTCTTCTGGCCTATGCTGATGGCGAGCCCATCGCTTGGTGCTCGGTAGCTCCTAGAGAAGCGTATCCGGCTCTGGAGCGATCGCGGACGCTGAAAAGAGTCGACGACAAGCCCGTTTGGTCGGTCGTTTGCTTCTTCGTGGCGAAGCCGTTCAGGCGTAAGGGGATCATGGTGCCCCTGCTCACAGGCGCTGTGGAGTACGCCAGGGCGCACGGCGCGAGGATTGTCGAAGGGTATCCGGTCGAACCGAAGGGAACCCGCCTATCTGGCAGCGATGGCTATACCGGTTTGGTATCCGCGTTTCGCCAGGCGGGATTTGTGGAAGTGCTCCGGAGGTCAGAGACTCGAGCAATCATGAGGCACTTTGGGGGGGAGCAGCAGTAGGGCGAGAGTAGGGAGAAGTTGCCCCTCGATGCGATCACGTCTGTCTCCGGCCTGCGCGTTGGCCACTGGACCGATAGGCGGGCGGCCACCGGCTGCACCGTCATCCTGTGCGAGGGGGGCGTCGTCGCTGCTGTCGATGTGCGCGGAGGCGCCCCCGGCACCCGCGAGACTGACCTCTTGCGCCCCGGCAACCTGGTGGAGCGCGTCCATGCCGTCCTCCTCAGCGGCGGCAGCGCGTTCGGCCTGGACGCCGCTGCCGGCGTGATGCGCTATCTGGAGGAGCAGGGTGTTGGCTTCCCCACCCCCGGCGGGCTGGTGCCCATCGTGGTGGGGGCTGTGCTCTACGACCTGTCCATCGGCCGCTCGGACGTGCGCCCCGATGCCGCCGCTGGTTACGCCGCCTGCCAGGCGGCCAAGGGCGGTCGAATCTCCCAGGGGAACGTGGGCGCGGGCAGCGGCGCCACTGTGGGTAAGGCCCTGGGCATGCAGCGAGCGCTCAAGGGGGGCATCGGGACCGCCAGCGAAGGGTCGGCGGGCGACATCATCGTCGGGGCGCTGGTGGCGCTGAACTGCTTCGGCGAGGTGGTTGACCCCGATAGCGGCCGCATCCTGGCCGGCCCGCGCGACGAGAAGGGCGGCTTCCTGAGCACCCTGGACATCCTGCGGCGGCGACCTGCTTCGGCCCTGGTCGGTGGCTTCACCAACAGCACCATCGGCGTGGTGGCCACCAACGCCCGCCTGAGCAGGGAGCAGGCCTATCGCCTGGCGGTCATGGCTCACGATGGCCTATCGCGGGCCGTTCGCCCTGCTCACACGCTTGTGGACGGCGACGTCTTCTTTGCCCTGGCCACGGGGGCCACAGAGGCGGCGGCCGATCTCACCACGCTGGGGGCGCTGGCCGCCCGGGCCGTGGAGCGAGCCATCGTGCGGGCGGTGACGGAGGCGCGAGGGCTGGCGGGCGTTCCCTCCCTGGAAGAGCGGCGGCGCTAGCTGCGGGCGTTCAATCGCGCTGCATCACGGTTGTTACCCCCAGGATGATCAGGCCACACCCGAAGATGGTGTTGATGCCGATCGACTCGTCTAGGACGGCCCAACCGAGGAACAGCCCCACGATGGGGATGATATAGGTCACCAGAGAGGATCTGACGCTGCCTATCGCGTTCAGAAGCCAGAAGAAGGCGCCATAGGCCAGGCCAGTCCCCAATACACCCAGAGTGATAAGAGATAGCCAAGCCTCCAGGCTAAGGTTGTAGTCGGGGACTCCCTCTACGGCGAAGAGTATTGGTGTCAGGATGAGGGCTCCGGCCACTAGTTGAAGCCTGGCTAGACTGAGGTGATCTTCGGAGTGGAGGAGTAGCCGGGCGTAGACGGCGCTGGCGCCATAGCAGGCTGCTGCGCCCACCACCGCCATCTGTCCCAGAACGTTGGAACGGGTGACATCCGTGCTGTCGCCCCCAGCCAGGATAGCCACCCCCAGAAAGCCCAGAAGGAGGCCGGAAAGCCGGAGCCAGGTCAACCGTTCGTCCACCAGGATGAGGCTGGCAAAGAGGGCTGTGAACAGTGGCACGGTGGAGTTGAGGACGGCCGCCCTGCCGCTCTCGATGTGGGTCTCGCCCCAGGATATGAGGAGGAAGGGGATGATGTTGTTCAGCACGGCCAGGCCCGCTGCCATTGCCCACAGGCGGGGAGACGCCCTGGCTGAACGACGAGCGAAGGTCGTGACGGCGACGATGGCCAGGGCGCCAAAGATGATTCGCCCCTCCACCAGGGCCAGCGGCGAGGTCTCCTCCACCACTACCTTGATGAACAGGAACGAGGCTCCCCAGACGGAGCCGAGGAGCAGGAGCACCCCAAGAGAGCGAGATGTCATTCTAGATCGTAAGCGTTGACGCCAAGCAAAGGCGCAGGGACATCCAATCGCGGGCGGGAGGTATTGAGCGCAGTTGCAGCGGCGCGAAGGCTGTGACTCTATTGAATCTGGTTTCAAATATTGCGTCAAGGGCTATTGCCATTTGGTGGCCGACCGTGTATATTATGGTTGCTATCGACCCGTAGGGCGGTAAGCCAGGACGCGACGAGCGTCTTCCATATCCCGAAGCGAGAGCTCGCTTGGATCGGGCAACCGACCGAGACGGCACATAGAGTTGGACAGTGGCTACCTGTGAAGCCCTCTCGGTTGTAGTCCGAGAGGGCTTTTGCTGTGCCGGGCGAGTCAGGAGAGGGGGACCGACATGAGGATCATGCTCAAGAGCAAGATTCATCGGGCGCATGTCACCGACGCCGATCTTCACTACGAGGGCAGCATCACCTTGGATCCCATTCTCATGGAGACAGCGGACATCCTGCCCTTCGAGCGGGTGCATGTGCTCGACATAACCAACGGGGCTCGCCTGGAGACCTATGCCATTGAGGGCAAGCGTGGTAGCGGTGACGTGGCGATCAACGGCGCCGCGGCTCACCTTGTCCACAAGGGTGATCTGGTCATTGTCCTGTCCTATAGCTCGGTCAGCGAGGAGGAGGCGCGAGGTTTCCTGCCCAAGCTGGTCTACGTCGATGGGGAGAACAGGATCGTGCGCCTGGGCGGCGCCGCTGTCGAGCGCCAGGAAGCGGTGGTGTAGGGAGGGCGACATGAGGCGCGTATCCATTCACGACCTCAAGGCGATGAAGAAGCGGGGCGAGAAGATCGCCATGCTCACCGCCTACGACTACCCCACCGCCAGGATCCTGGACGAGGCGGGCGTGCCCATCATCCTGGTGGGCGATAGCCTGGGCATGGTGGTCCTGGGCTACGACTCGACCCTGCCCGTCACCATGGACGACATGGTCCACCACACCAAGGCGGTCGTCCGGGGCAGCCAGCGAGCCCACGTGGTTGGCGATATGCCCTTCATGAGCTATCAGGCTAGCCCTGAGGATGCCCTGCGCAACGCCGGCCGCCTGATGCAGGAGGCGGGCGCCCAGTCGGTCAAGCTAGAGGGTGGCAGGACGGTTGCCGAGACCGTGCGCCGCCTGGTGGAGGCGGGCATTCCGGTCATGGGCCACATCGGCCTGACGCCTCAGTCGCTGCATCGCTTCGGGGGATACAAGGTGCAGGGCAAGACGCCGGCCGCCGCCGTCAAGCTGCTCAACGACGCCCAGGCCCTGGAGGAGGCGGGCGCCTATGCCATCGTCCTGGAGACGATTCCCGCCGTCTTGGCCAGGCTTATCACCGATCGGGTGAGCGTGCCCACCATCGGCATCGGCGCCGGGCCCCACTGCGATGGCCAGGTACAGGTGCTCCACGATATGCTCGGCCTCTACCCCGAGTTCGTCCCCAAGCACGCCAAGCAGTACGCTCACCTGGCCGAGGAGGCTGGCCGAGCCGTTCGGGAGTACCTGGCCGAGGTGGCGGAAGGCCGATTCCCTACCGAGAAAGAAAGCTTCATGATGGACGAGGCGGCCCTCTCCGAGTTGACCCACTTGGTCTAGCCGAGGGCAGCCTGGATTAGTCAGCCTTTGCCGCATCCCTGCTCGCCGGCCAGCAGGGATGCGGCTGACATTTGGTCAGCATGCAAGTCGTGACCACGGTGGCGGAGATGCGCCGTCTGCGCGCCCAGATGGCGGGCGGTGTCTGCCTCGTCCCCACCATGGGCTATCTCCACGAAGGTCACCTCTCCCTGGTGCGCCGCGCTCGCGCCGACAACGAGCACGTGGTGGTCACCATCTTCGTCAATCCCACCCAGTTCGGCCCGCAGGATGACTACCAGCGCTACCCTCGCGACCCCGAGCGCGACCTGCGCCTGCTGGAGCAGGAGGGGGCGGACGTTGTGTTCATGCCCAGCGTGGAGGAGATGTACCCCCCTGGCTTCGACGCCTGGGTGGAGGTGGGCGAGTCGGTCACCGGCCGCCTGGAGGGGGCCTCTCGGCCCGGCCATTTCCGCGGGGTGACCACGGTGGTGGCCAAGCTGTTCAACATCGTGCAGGCGCAGCGGGCCTACTTCGGCCAGAAGGACGGCCAGCAACTGGCCGTCATCCGCAAGATGGTGGCCGACCTGAACATGGCCGTGGAGATCGTCGGCCTGCCGACCGTGCGGGAGGCCGACGGCCTGGCCATGAGCAGCCGCAACGTCTACCTGTCGCCCGAGGAGCGGCGGGCGGCCACCGTCCTCTGGCGCTCGCTCGGCCGCGCGCGCGAGCTCTTCGACGGCGGCGAGCGGCGGGCGGAGGTCATCCGCGGGGAGATGCGGGCTGTGCTCGCCTCCGAGCCGCTGGCGCGGGTCGAGTACGTGAGCGTGGCCGACGCCGAGACCCTGGCCGAGCTGGAGGCCATAGGGGGGCCGGCGCTGGTCTCGCTGGCGGTGCGCATCGGCGCCACGCGGCTGATCGATAACGTGACGGTGGCGCGTAGAAGAGCCGAGTATCCCCTCAGCTAGGGTTGGTCGCTTATCAGCCTTTTCATGGTCTTGCCGAGTTCCCGGAGCAGGTCATCGCCAGTATGAAGGCGCGCGGGGTCAGCCCAGCTGGGTGGCAGTTGATGCATCCAAGCGATCGGGGCTGGCGGGACGTCAGTCCACTCGCTCCCGCTCGTATAGAAGAGGTAGATGTCCCAGGCTACCGAGCCCCCTAGGCCCAAGCCTTTCGCCACGGCCTTTCCTGCTCGTTTCTCCGGATCGTGGAAGTGACGGACACGCGGGTCATCGATGATGCGAGCCGCTCGTCCGGCCGCCTCCCTCGTGTCATCCGGGAGAATGTCGATCCAGACGATGCTCACACTGACGTCAGCTCGCGGGAAATCGTCGATAATGGCTCTTCGTACCGCCCGGGCACCTTGCAGGCAGGCTGGTCAGGTGGGCGACAGCAAAGCAAGAAATCGGCGCTTGCCCTTGTTGCTGTTGAAGTGATCCTTAAGCGGCTGCAACGAACCGCCAAGCGGGACGACTTCCACCGATTCGTCCGGACTGGCCTGCGTTCCCATGGGTCTCCATTCTAGCGCATTTTCGCCTACTGGTCATGGCATCG
>Ga0315277_10004939_pt1 | contig 17687 bp, 10 predicted proteins | sample YL17G05_15_MG_FD_203695 | JGI IMG/M metagenome (GOLD analysis project Ga0315277, IMG submission 203695) | Sediment microbial communities from Yellowstone Lake, YNP, Wyoming, USA - YL17G05_15 | ecosystem: Environmental > Aquatic > Freshwater > Lake > Sediment | place: USA: Wyoming | collected...
CCGCCCACGTCCACGGTGATCTTGCGCGCCGGATACCAGCGGGCGCCGACGCTGTATTTCTGGAACATCCGGCCGATCTCGCTTTCGCGCAGAACCGGCGCCCCGAGATAAGTGCCGCCGCTCTCATTCAGGCTGCCCTGGCCCTCCGTCCATTCGCCCTGGGCGTAGAGAACACAGTTGGTGACTCCGGAATAGCGCACATCCAGCCGCTCCCGCACATCAATGGCATCACCGTCCGCATTGCTGGCGACAAAGCCGGGCGCGTTGTTGCCAAGTGTCTGGTAGGTGCTTGAGCCGGCGTCCCAATCCTCCCGCTGCACACGGATGGACGGGGTCACGGTCAGGTTTTTGAACGGGATGGCCATCAGATTCAAATTCAACACGTATTCATGCTTGTGCCCTCCGCCGAAGAGATTGGTGTAACCGGCTCCGTTGATGGCATTGGGCGCGTAGCCGACATCGAAGTCGTTGCCATAAATCCGGCTGCCGGACGTGTCGTTGTCCAGATTGACGAACATGAAGCCGGATGAGAAAAACAGATTCTTCTTGATCCAGGTTTCGCTGAAAGCGTGGACATCAAACATTCCGTAGCTCGTGTCATCGCGGCTCGTGATCTTGCTTTCGCCCGCCAGAGCGCCTTCGTCGCGATATTGCCAAATCTTGCGGGCGTTGTTGAGGTCACCGGTCTCGTAACGCATGCCCAAGCCGAAATCCGTAGCTTTGAAACGACTTTTGGCGTTCAGTTCAAAGATGTCGCGTTGCTCATCAATATCGTAAAGACTCGGGACGAGACCCTGCGTGGGATAGATCTGCGCCGGGTGGGTTTGTCCCCAGCTTGTGGAGCTCTTGTCTCCCTCGCGGTATTGGTGGGCGTACTTGAAGGTGAGGCTGGTGTCCTTCTTCAACGTTAGTCCGCCCTCGAAAGAAACCTCCCCCCGCTTGACGCTGAATGCATCGTCACCGAGCGGATACCAGACATCGCCCGGCGGGAAGAAACCGCCGTTGCCGTTGTACCACGTGCGGAATTGCTGAAAATTGAACCGGAGAAACCATTTTTCGGGACGCGCCAACCCGAGGGTTAATCGGTAGTCGTCGTTGTCGAAGATGCCGCGGCCATCCACGGTGAACGTGGTATTCGTGGCCACGTCCGTTTGGAAGTGGAAGTCCTCGATCCCGCCGAACGCTCCGCGCGAGGTGCGGTGCGATTGTTCTGCCTGCGCCTTGCTGCCGCTGGTAATCATCCCGCCGAAGCCAAACTCCACCCAGTTGTTGAAAGTCTTGGTGCCGCCTTCAAAGAATTGTTCCGGTGTCAGTGTTCCTTTCTCGGATTCTTTCTTCTCTTCTGCTTTGGCCGTTTCCTTCGGGGCTTCTTTCTTCTCGTCGGTTTCCTTCGATCCCTCGGCGGCATGAGTTGACAGCGTCGTGACGCCCATCAACAACGCGAAGCAAATCAGCGCGCGTTGCCAGAATTGCGGGAAATCCGGCCAAGCTCGCAGACGACGGCGACTCGCGGACAAAACTGCCCGCGCTTCTGCCTCGATCCTCGTTAGTCCCAAAATCGTTTTCATCGGCGGGGAAGTTCCGGGTTAGAATCTAAGTGAGGAGTTGACACGCGAACCGTGGACCGCTTCGTGACAGCCCGCGGTCCAACAAGTGCCCTGTCTCAGGCGATCCGTGTGGTTAGCCCCACCAATGCGGATAACCCCACCTTGAACCTGCTGGAAGTGGCATTTCAGGCACAGATTCGAATCGCGCACGGTGAGCATTTTGGCGTTCACGGTGCCGTGCGCCCCGTGGCAGGTGGTGCAGCCTTCGCGCAGGGCTTCGTGTTCAAACACGTACGGACCTCGCTGCGTGGGGTGGCACTTCAAACACGTCTCGTCCTGACCACGAAGCGCGGTGCTGCCGTTGAGGTAAATCGAACCCTTGTGCGGCGGATGACATTCCGTGCAGGTCATCCTGCCTTCGGGGACCGGGTGGTGACTTGGCAGACCGAACTGTCCGCGCACGTCGGCGTGGCATTGGAAACAGACGGTTTCCGTTGCCCGCACCGCTGGGGTGCCAGCCCCGATGCCAGACGCACGAGGTCGCCCCGGGGTGAAACTGTAAGGAGGTTTGGTTTCACCGCCCGAATCGGAGTGGACACTGGCCGGGCCGTGGCAGGATTCACAGCCGGCGTTGAGCGCGTTTGGTCCGTCCGTGATCAACCGGGAATGATCCGCGGTCCGGAAGTTCCTGTATATCTCCTCATGACATTGCTCGCACTCCTTCGAACCGATGTATTTCGCCCCTGGAACATCGGGAAGCATGACCACGGCGCGGTTCACAGTGCGGCAGGAAATCACCGCCCCTGCCAACAGGACGCCACCGGCGATCACGACGAGCCATTGCCTCCGACGTGAGGGCTTTTGTTCAAGTGCGTCAGTGTTGCGTTTTGTCATGGCGTTTCCAGTTGCGGCTCACATCGGCCAGGTGGAATTGGATGGATTTGCACCGGGGTGTGGGCCGTTCATTCTACTCGTAAAGCGCTTCCGTAACCCATCGTTGCGCGGCGTCCAGCAGGTTCAGAGAATGCATGGGATTATGCACACCGAAACTGCCATCGTGCAGCACCAGATAGAGATTGAACCGGGCCCTCTTGATGTTGGTGGGGACATATTTCTGCTCGTCCTTGGTCGGGTCCGAATCCGAAATCGGCCCGTGAACTGTCTCCAGGCCCGCGGGATTGGAAAGCCCACCGGCATAGTAGTATTCCCAGGCGAGCGTGCCGTATTTCCGAATCTCCGCCGGCGCCTTGGTCGTGGCCCAGCGATCCAAGTCCGCCTTCACACTCTGAATCTCGTCGTTGACCTCGTTCTCCACTAGCGCAACGGTCTGTTCCGGATAGGGGTGGCACCCAAGGCAGGAGTCGTAGGATGTCACTTGGAACGTGTGGCTCGAACTCACAAACTGCACTTCACCGGGGCTGCTCTCCTTCGGCATGTGGCAACCGACGCATTGCTTCTCGATCCGCGTGGCATGAGCGGCACGGTATCGGGGGTCCCCCGAATCCAACTCACCCACAGTGCCCAACAGCATGTTGTACTGCGGCGAATGATGCGGCGGGCGGCTGGAACTGGTCCAAGCAGCGCCGCGATGGTTGTGGCATTGGGCGCAGATGTTGATGTTGGTGTTGGCGTTGTATTTGACGGTGAAGTTGTCCGTGGTGGTGAGATAGAAGTCGTTGGTGGAGGCCACAGGATTGCGAAGCTGAGCGGGATAGCCGTTGGTTTGATGCGGATCGTGACAGACGACACAGGTGATGGCCACGTTGGCGTCGTTGGTCACGGCCACGGCGGGGTCCTTGCCGTTGATCAGAGCCAGGCGCGACGATCCTGAGTGGCAGCGCCCGCAACTGCTAATCCGGCTCGCCGGGTTCATGTCTTCCGTCACACCCGCGTGAGCCGAGGTGGACCATCGCTCGAAATGCGGGCGATGGGAACCTTCGTTGTGGCAACCGCCGCAGACTTGGGCTGCCAGTTCGGCGCGCGGACGCACGATCCAGTCGCCTTCATTGGCCGCGTGGTTCGCCGCCGGCCCGTGGCAATTCTCGCATTGCACGCCTCCGAGGTGCAGGGTGGCCGGGTCTTTCTCGTTGAAGCCAGTGGGCAAGCCGTAGCCCACGGTATGGCAGGGCAGACAATTGGGGTCCTTGTCGGCTCCCGGTACTTCTCGAATCATCTCCAGCGCGCGGGCGTGACGGGTGTTCATCTCTGGCTGGTGAATGTTGCCGTGACACTCCAGGCAGGTATCGGCGCCCGCGTAACGAGGCGAGGGACCAGAGACGCGGAAGAACGCGTTGCTGCTGAGCGCGGTCATCGTGGCGTTCCGGACCAAGTTGGTGGCCTTGCCCACTGCCTGCCACCTGCTGCCATCCAATCCGAGTTTCTGATAGAGTTGGTAGTAGCCCGACGGACCGTCCCAAGTCACCTTCACACCGTTGGTGACGTGGGAGATTCCAGTCATGACCGGCGCCCCAGGCATGCCACCGGGCTGCGTGATGCTCAGATGTTCCGCACCATGAGTAGTCGCAGCCTGTCCCCCCCAGAACCACGCCGCCGCTAACATGAAACTGGGAAAGTACCTAAACAGCCTGGCTGAGTTGCTGGTCATAGGCAGCGGGCCGGTTGCCCGGAAATGCTCAATTGATTTGTCTAACGGCGTCACTCTCTCAATGCACCCGCGCGACACGGCCCGTCTTACAAGGCCGCGGAACAAAGCACGAATCGGGCATTGCCTCACAAGAGGATGCTTTGCACCGTCAACTGCCGTGCTCGCAAACTGTCCACAAAGCTAAACGGGCGCTGTTCTCACGCCAAACCTATATTGCCGAATGCTTTCCCTACATTGGCCTGCGAAAACTCGCGGGGTCTCCGGATTGCACAAGGTGCACCCGTGAAATCGGCGAAGAATTCGCCGGTCACAAGTCAGCCATTGAACAACACCGAGCTCGGATTGACTGTCAAACAAATCCATGGCGAACCGTCAACGGATAACGTCATCACAGCCCAGTACGGCCAAACTTGCCTATGGTGAGCCAAGATTTCCCTCGCCCGCCGTTGGGCGGTTTGCGAGACTTTTGGACTGGTGTTGAGTTCAAACGATATGCGTGATTCCAGAAAAGCGTCTGCCATCCTGACGACCGGCGAAACTGAACAGGGTCGGGCCGGAATCATTGCGCTGGTGCTGGCGTGCCTTGTGTCGGGTTTCGTCGCCGGTGCGTACTGGCATTATCGGGCCGCCCAAACCCGCAAACCAAACGAATATGCGCAAGGCGACATCCAGTTGTCGGAAGGCACCAAGTCCATTTTGCGGCGCTTGGAATCGCCCGTGGAGATCCGGTTCTATTCGCTTTTGAGCCAGGAGAATGTCTCCGCGTCTTTGCGCGCTTTTGCGGAACGGGCAGACAAGCTGTTGGCCGCATTCGAGCAAGCGGCTGAGGGCAGGATCAGTGTGGCACGCCACAGTACCTTGTCAGACGCCGAGATCAAGGCGGCCGCGTCGGACGGCATCCTCCCGTTCAATCTCGACAAGGGTGATGCTTGCTTTCTGGGTCTCACCGTGGTCCAAGGCGGTCAAAAGGAATCGCTGCGCCAGCTTCTGCCAGAGTGGGAGCAGGCTTTGGAATCTGACCTGAGCCGCGCGATCGAACGCGTCATCAGCACACGCGCGGCGGCACAGGAAGTTCTGCCTCCGTCAGCCACAGAACTCGCCGCGACCGGGGAGCTGCAGCGCAAGCTACCCAACCTGATTTCGATGACGCTGGAGGAAGGCACGCGAATTCTTCGCGATGCGGCGCTCAAGGAATTCGAGGCGGCGGCGACCGAAGGAGAGGCCCAACTCCAAGCCGCGCAAGAACGGTTCGCCCAGACGCAGAACAGCCAATCCGAGGCCGAGCGTCAGGCGGCCCGGGAACAATTCATGCAACTTCAGGCGGCACAAAGGGAAAAGCTCAAAGGCATCGCGGCACGGCTTCAGGCCCAAATCTCTGCTTTGGAACGACTGAAGAAGGCCCAGCCAGTCGCGAAATAGAACCAGCCGAAAGTCTGGTTCGAAAGCGGAATTCAGTTCGGAGCACGCTTTCGTGACTGCTTCGCCTGCGCATTGCTCGAAATCTCCCGACGGAATTTCGTCGGCCGGCGTGAGTTGAGCGGGAATCGATTCTTAGCTCCAACAATGCTTGCGCGCGGCCCTTTCACGGGGCTGCTGACCTCCGTCTCTCGGAAGCTGGTCACGGGAACGAGTGTCGCCATCACAAACGCGTGAAATACCCTTGCACCTGCGATCGTCGAACTCAGCTTCGCCTCAAAGGGGACGGTCGCGGATTCCTGTTGGCCCACGCCATGAAACGACTCCTCAGAAAGGACTTTCGTTCCCTGAGCCTTTGCGGCGAACGCTTCGTAAATAGACCCAGCGGCAGTCGATTCTCGCGACCACTTGGCTTTTCACCGGCACATGCTTAGAAACCAAAAACCCCTCCCCGGCAAACCGGGGAGGGGCGTTCAGAATTCTACCAGCAGAGGCGTTCCCTGCTTTGCGGCCTACGGAGTGAGTGTGACGACTCGGAAGAACTGCTGCGCGTCGTTGCGCGTCGGCGTCACGAAGCTGTATGCGGAGCCGGTCCCCGGGACCGGGCTGCCGACGGGTTGCCAACCTCCGCCCAGCGACGAGATGGCCTGAAGTTGGTACGTCTTGCCCAGTTCCGTGTTAAAGGCCACCTCCGCGGCGGTATAGATCTGGATCGTATTGGTACCTCCCGGCGTGGGGCCGGCATTCGCCCACACAACCCCATCGGGGAGGACCATCCCAGCCACCAGCGGATTCAGGCCCAAGGTGTATTTGAGCCAGTTCGGGATGCCGTCGCCTGCCGGGGCGGCATTGGGAGCGGCGCTCAGATTGGTAGCCGAGCCGAAGTACTGGATCTGCCAAGCATCGGCGATGCCGTCATTGTTGGCATCACCGCTGAGATCGGCAATGGAGGCCTTGAGCAGACCCACGGCATACGCGGTGTTGTGGACACCCTTGCTCAAGTCGTTGTTGACCAACTGATAGTTCCAAGCGGCTTGTAGGAACTTGGCTGGCCAGTTCGTTTTCACCGAAGGTGATTTCACCAACCCATCCGCCACGTAATTAGCACTATTCGACTGGTAGGTCGAGGGCGGAAACAGGGTAGAGAGCTTGGCGAGCAGTTTTCCCACCTCGGTCTGAACACCTTCGATGATGCCATCGCCGTTGTAATCCACCTTGACCATGTCGAAAGAGGTGATCGGACCGTGGCATTGGACGCAGACATCCACCTTGTCTACGACCACGCCGCTGGCGTTCGAATAGGTCATGCTGAAGGTGTGACCGCCGGCCTTGGTGAAGGCGGGATCGGAGGAGACCACGGGCTGCATATGGCAGCCGGCGCACGTATCGGTGACCGAATTGCGATGGGCAGAACTGGGAATGTCCTTGCCGTACGTGTAACCGTTGACACCTTCGAGCATCATGGCCGCCGGATTGTCATGCGGGCCGAAGCTGCTGGTGCCGCCCGCAAAAGTGGGGCGTCCCGCCGGATACTCGACCAAGCTGTTGGTATAGGAACCCGTGCGGCTTTGATGGCAATTCATACAAAGACTGCCGGCACCAGCATTGGTGATCGTCACAATGTTCGCACCGTCCGCGAGCTTGACGAGTTCGGCGGCGCGCAACTGATGCGGGTTCTCATCACTGTGCGGGTCGTGGCACGTCGCGCAGGTGATCGCGGTGTATTCTGTGTTGGCGGTGTCGGTACCGGTCCAAATGTTGGTGGTGCCCAAAGTTGCTGTGTAATTAGCAAAACCGCGGCCAGTGTGACAGCGGGCGCAGGCAGCGCGGGTCGGACCGGATGGAGTCCGCGTGGCGACGGCGTGTTTGGAGTTGTTCCATTCCGCGCTCTTAAAATGGACGGGTGCGCTGTCATGGCATTGGGCGCAATTCCCGGCCGCGAAGGTGATGGAGAGGCGAGGCCAGCCCGCGACGTTGGTCCGACCCGCTGCCGCGACGTGCTGGTTAGCCGGTCCGTGGCAGTTTTCACACTGGATGTTGGCCAGATTCACCAAGTCGGGATACTGGCTCTGCATTTTGGCCCAGTTGCCATTGGTCAGGGGCGCGGGGAAGGTCCAACCCAACTGCGTGGCGAGGTCATCAAAGCCACCGTTCACTGCGTTGGTGTTGGTGTCGTACCCGACGGTGTGGCATGAGATGCAGTTCTTACTGTAATGGGTCGTCGCGGGATCGGTTCCGCCATCAATCTGTCGGGCGAAGAAGCTTGCGTGCGGCGATGCCTGCCAATCAATGTACTGCTGGAGTTCCGCGTGCGCACCTTTACTGTGGCAGAGCACGCACGTTCCAATTCCCGCGTACGAGCTCGCGGTGATGTTCTGGGTCAGGCTGACCGGCGCGTTCGACTGAACATAGCCGATAGTGACCTTGACCGTATATTGGCCTTCGAGGTCAGGCATGAGCATCGTCCGCCCTGCTGAGCCCGCCGCCACCTTGTACACCGGGCTACCGGATTGATTGAAGCGGTCCGCCATCTTGTAGGGCGGCACGTTCGTTCCCAACGGGCTAGGGGCGAGCGCGGCGCTGGAGAACGAAGGCGTGGCGGTCAACGTCCAGGTGATATTGGTGATGTTCGCATCCTTCACCGCGTTGGCAACCAGTACCTCCAAGTAGGCCGGCTGGCCGATGCCTATGGTGTTCAATCCGCTCGCCCCTTGAGCGGTGGTAAGCGAGTAGGTCTTTTTCTCCGACGGCGTGAGGGGACGCAAAGAGATCTGCGCGTTCAACGCCTGGGCGGAAACACTGGCTGTGCTGGACAACCAGGCAGCCGTCAGCGCCAAGGCTGTGAGGCAAGTGGGGACTCGCTTGAGTGAGGTGGGGCTCTTCATACTCAGACTGACTTGATTCATGTGGTTTACGAACGTTCGATGTTAAGCGTACTTGGTGGCGAGCTTAGTCGCGCACGGATTTGCAACTACTCATCTATTGTCAAAAACCCATCATAACTTGCCTTCCGGGGCGACGGGGAAACTCACTGCGAGCATCGCGTGGCTGGCGGACTTCGCTGGTCTGGGTCAGTGGGAAACTTTGACCGCGGAACTCCAAAAGGAGTCAGGCCGTTGCTTCGGGAGCTGTCGCGGGTTTCTCAACGACCGGCCGGGGGGATGGGGACGCAGGCGGGGCGCCGACATGTTGCGCTTGTTCGAGCGGGTGTTCCTCGTGGCGCCAGTGTTCGGTCACACGGCCATCCCAGCAGGCCAGGTTCAGCGGATAGACATCCGGGTCAAACATCACGTGGTAGAAGTGCCAGACGACGATGGCGAGACAGGCCAGGATGGCTTCGTAGTAGTGGATGGTGAGGGCTACATCCACCACCCAGCGCGGCAGGAATTGCGTCACGTCCATCTTGAACCAGAGCATCAGGCCGGTGACCCCCATGATGATCGTGCCCCACACCACCGCCCAGTATTCCATCTTCTCCGCGTAACCGAACCGGCCGATCTTGGGCTTCTCCCGGCTTAAACCGGCGAGATACCGCACCGCGCCGAGCACATCCACGATGTCCTGCTTGATCGGGAACAAATCCTTGACCAAGCGACGGCCATCTTTTTGGGCGAGGATGTAAAGGATGTGATACACGCCGACCAGCAACAGCACGACGCCCGCGACCCGGTGTGTGTAACGGCGGAATTGCTCGCTTGAACCGAGCAGCCAGGCGACCCAGGAGTCGGGGTACTTGAGCGCAAACCCCGTGATGGCGAGCACAATAAAACTGAGCGCCAGCACCGCGTGCTGCCAGCGTTGCGTGAGGCTCATCCGCAACACGGGCCGGCCGGTCGAACGCAAATGGTCGGCGACCTTCCGCAGAAAAAGGACCAGGTTGTGCACAAACATCGCGCCGACGACGCCGAAGATCAGCACCAGGTAAATGCGCCGCACCCACCAGTTGATCTGGCTACCGAGGTCGGGGCCGCTCTCCTTGGCCTCGATGTTCACGTGAACTTTGCTCAGCGCGAATTTCTCATTCGCACCCGGATGGCATTTGCCACAAGTGGCAACCAGGTTGTCCCTGTGGATGGTTGACGCGGAGTTTGAGGAGGGCAGGACTTTGTGATAGCCATGGCAGCTCCCGCAGTTCGCCGCCACCGTCAAACCGTATTGCGCCGCCAGGCCGTGATAGCTCTCGAAAAACGTCTGCACGCGGTCCGTGGGCAGATGGTATTTCGTGTTGATACGCTCCGAGCCGTGGCAACGGCTGCACACGTCCTCGGAAATCTTGCGGGTGGCATTCGTGGAGAGCGCCTGGATTTGGTGTTCGGAGTGGCAGTCAGTGCAGGTCGGTGCATCGCGCACTCCAGCGGCCAATGCCTTGCCGTGAACGCTTGCCGCGAGATCCTGCGCCTCCTTGTCATGGCAGGCGCCGCAAGTTTCCGCCTGACGGGAGAAGTGCAGCGGCGAAGCCGGAGAATTCCCCGGCAGCACGGAGTGCGAATCATGGCAGTCCTGGCAGCCTGGAGCATCCTTACGTCCGGCCTTCACCGCCAACCCATGAACGCTAGCGCCGTAAGTTCCGGTTTGCTGTTCATGGCAGCGCACGCAACTAACCAGCTTGGCGGGGATTTCGTCGTCGGGGTGTTTCTCGGTGATGTCGCTGTGGCAACCGACGCACGTGTTGGTTTTGTGCGAGGAGGCAGCAAGTTTGGCCTCATCCACGAACAAAGAAACCACCTTCCCGGCGGCGTTCGTCTTCGTGAGAGTCTTGTCGGAATGACAATCCAAGCAGTCCTTGTCCCGCAGGCCCGCCCTCGCTGAGGGCTGAAGCCAGATTCCCAAAACCGTCAATCCGACTATCGATGTTCCCCGGATACCCATACGTTGCACGCTCGCACGCATACGCGGCCAACACTCCACCGCGCTTGCCAAGTTCTTGTCGTTTTTTGCGGCCACCAGCGCCTCAATGCGCGAGGCGGGACACCATGGCATAGATGATGAGGACAAGCAGGATGACGCCGATGCCGAAGAACAGGTAACCGAACGAGCGCGCGATGCTCTTCCAGCGCTCCCACTCGTCCTTCACGCGGTGCTGCTCCAGCTTCCCTTCGGAGAGCAACCGGTCGTACCACCGCTTCCGTTCGTGGAGCATTTCCGTCTGTGAGATGCGCCCGGAAAAGATCACGGTATCCATCGGGAATTTCTCCAGCCGGAAATGGGTGTTGAAGAAATGGATCGTGAAGATGAAGCCGGCGGCGAGCAGCGCCTCGTCTGAATGCACGATCAAGGCGATGTTGATGATCCAGCCCGGCAGGAAGCGCGAGAATGCCTCCGGAAACCACATGACCAAGCCAGACAGGCCAATGATCGCCACGCCCCAGAACACGGCGAAATAATCGAACTTCTCCCAGTAGGTCCAGCGGTCAAACTGCGGTTTCGGTCCCTTGCCAAAGAACCACTTGTTGTGCGCCACGAAATCCTTCCAGTCCTGAACCGTTGGGATCATCGAATCCGGCCCGAACAGCACGCCCCACAGCCGTTTGAGCTGGAATCTCCGCGTCTCCGGGTCGCGCACGGATTTCCGGCCCTTCCACACCTTGCCGGTCATTTCGACTAGATGCAGGCCGAAATAGAGGAACGTGACGATGGCCCCAAACCGGTGCAGCACCCGCGCCGTGTCAGGCCCGCCGATGATCGTGAACATCGCCTTGGCCCAATCTGTGTAGTAGAATTTGAGCGGCATGCCCGTGATGACCAGCAACAGGAAACTCGTCACGACGAGGAAATGCAGGAAGCGATCGAACGGCGCGAACCGCGTGAACCACTCGTCGTCTTCCTGGATCTCGATCTTCGCCTCGCGGAAGGTCTTCGAATCATGCAGATACAGGTAGATTGCGCGGACCAGCCACGAGAGGGTGTGCAGCCCGAAAAAGGTGAACACGCCAATCACCAGCCCGGTCATCCCGACGAACACCGCGTGCAGCAACGGATAGTTTTTCCGATCAAGGGGATTGGCGTGCGGCTTGTATTCGGTGAAACCCATCGAGGCGGCCGGGTGGCAGCGCTGGCAGGTGTGAAGAATGTTGGTTTTCGAGAGCCGGGAAGCGGGGTTGGACGGTGGCAACACGTCATGGTGGCCGTGGCAGTCATAGCAGGCGGCCACGTCCGCGGCGACGTTCGGTTTGCCCAACGCCATCGCCTTGCCGTGGTAGGTGTCACGGTAGTGGAGCAGCCGGTCTTCGTGGCACTTGCCGCACTTCATGTCGCTGGTGGCCTTGAAATGGCTGGACGTGGGAAGCTCGATCTCGTGCGCGGAATGGCAGGTGGTGCAGACGGGCGCATTGGTGTGGCCCTTGGCGAGCAACTGCCCGTGAACGCTCTGCTCGTAGGTCTGTTCGACCCCGAGATGACAGCGCCCGCAGGTCTTGGCGACGTTCTCCGGGGCGATCGGCGAACTGGGAATGGTGCCGCGCTTGATGTCGTGGATGCCGTGGCAGTCGTTGCAGTTCGGCGCGACGATCAACCCGCCCAGCAACGCCCGCCCGTGGATGCTGTCGAGGTACTGCGCCGCGACCTGCGGATACTTGATGCGGTAGCGGTCGGCAAGGGCCTGGTTCGTGTGGCATTGCGCGCAGGTGTTCGCCAGGTTCAACTTGAACACCGGCGAGGCGAGGTCTTTGACCGGGATCATCCCATGGCTCCCGTGGCAATTGCCGCAAGTCGCCGCGGCCATCGCGCCCTGGGTGTGGCTCGAACCGTGGATGCTGGTGTTGTATTCGCGCGCCGCCTTCTCGTGGTTTTCCTTTGGCTCGTGGCAGCCAGCGCAGGATGCCGACTTCACCGGGACGTTGTCGTCCGGATGCTTGTCCGTTACGTCGGCGTGGCAATTGACGCAGAGGTTCGCCTTGTGGACGGAGTTGGATAACTGGGCGGCGTCCACGAACAGGGGGAAGATCTTTCCTTGGGCGTTTGTCTTCGCCAGCGTTTTGTCCTCGTGGCAGAGCAGGCAATCGCTGTTCTTGATCGGCTCCGCCGGCGACAGCATCGCGGACCCCACGCCGACCAGCGCGAGCAGAAGCAGCGCGGCGCACTTTCGCCCCGACCCCGTGTTCCCCAGTCCATTCATGGTGTTACAGTCCTCCGTTGTGGCAGTCGTTGCAGGATGGGTTCTCATCCAAGTCATCCCCCGGATGGGCGAACTTCATGCCGCCGACGCTGAGTTTCTGCAACTCATCCCCCCGGCCCTGCGCGAGAATCGTGTGACAGGTGTTGCAATCGCTGGCCTTGATCGAACGCTTGCCATCGCTCGCCACGTGTTTGCCGTCGTGGCAGCGGAAACAACCCGGGAAGATCATGTGGCCGATGTTGTCCGGGTACTGATCCCAAGACGCCTTCATCTCAGGGAAGAAATTCTCCTTGTAAATCTTTTGCACCGTGTCAATCGCCGCGCGCACGCCTGGCTGCTCCTTGGAGAATTTCTCGGCGGGATAGCGCTCTGCCAGTATCGTGGCGATCCCCTGCATGGCTTGGGTTTCGTTGGTATAAGGCCGGGTGAGAGCGTACAAGGCGTTGGTCTTGATCCATGGCAGCGCCCGATCAATGCGCAGGCTGTCCGGGCGGCTCAGTGAGATGGCGAGGTTGACCGCTTTGTCGGGTGATTTGTACATGTGCGCCGGCCGGTTGTGGCAGTCCATGCAGTCCATAGTCCGGATGGTGTAGCGGTTCAGATCATTCGTGAAGCCCTTGGTCCGGAACTCGGTCACGACGCCCTGCGCGTCAATGATCCGCACCCAGGGGATCACCTGGCGCTTCTCGTCCGTGGCGATGTACTCGACCTTGTTGTTCTTCACATTCATGTGCCAGTGAATGCCACCTTCCGGCCCGTGGGTTGGGTCGCCACCGCCAACGTTCATCGTCAGGCGCACCGTGAACGGCGTGTTGGTTTCATCCCCGAGAAAGTAGTTGTAGGTGCGGTCGAGGTTGCCAACGAATTTCTTCGGCCAATGGCATTGTTCACAGGTTTCCTGAGCGGGACGCAAATTGTGAATCGGCGTGGGCACGGGCCGTGGATATTTGTTAAAGGTCGTTGCGTAGAGCTGATAGGTGCCGGAAATCTTGGCTTTGACGAACCATTGCGCCCCCGGCCCGATGTGGCATTCCACGCAGGAAACGCGGGCGTGCGGGCCGTGTTGATAAGTGATCAGCTCGGGCTTCATGACCGTGTGGCAAGTCTGGCCGCAGAAAGTCGTGGACTCGGTGAAATGGTAGGTGTGGTAACTGCCCATCGCCGTCAGGAGCAGGAAGACCAGGCTGCCGGCAATGAAACCGCCCATGATCTTGCGATCCCGCGGCCGGGTGAGGTCCACCACCATCTTGGGCACCAACCCACCGGCGGCCTGCCCCAGCTTCCGGCGCTCGCGCAACGCGCCGATGCCGGTCAGCAACAAACCAAGAATCAAGAAAGCCGGCGCCACCACGAAGGTGAGAATTCCCATGTAGGGATTCGACCCGTGCGCCAGCAAGTCCAGCATGAACAGCAGGAAGAACGAGAACAGGCTGCCGATGACGATGACGAGGCCGGTCAGGCTCAGCCAGTTCCTCAACAGCGAGGGGCGGGTCGTTCTTGAAATCGGGTTTTCAGCGCTCATGTTCAATCAGCCAGGCGGAGTTGCTGGAACAACCCCAGCCGGGAATGTTGTGTCCGAATTTCGAGTCTCATGGTTTCCGGTGAATTCACCTGTTACCGGTGGAGTGACCGGAGCCGCGTTTCTCAGCTAGGGAAGTCTTGCCCTTTGGCGTCCGGACGGCCTTTCAGTTCTTGGCAAATATTAAACATCTATTGCTTTGAACTCCAGGCTGCCGAGCGTTAGCTAATGCGCCCACGGACGACCCGGACGCCTTCGCGGCGCGCGCACCTTCCGCGCTATGCGACCGGGCAACCGCTCGCAAGCTGGTCCGCCAGGGCGCAGAGCTGCGAGTAGTACTCCTCCTTGTCCAACCCCAAGGCCGCCGCGCCGAAAGCCTCGGCGTCATCGGCGGAGGCGAACTCGCCGTAATTCACGAGCACCAACTGGTAGAGCACCAGCAAGGGCACCGAATCACGCTTCGTGAGATACGCCGGATGCACGTGCATGACAAAGCCGTCCTCCGGGGTTTTGCCTTTTGGAACCGGATGCGCGAATTCCCCGGGACCGAGCGGTGAGGCGTCAAAGCGCATTTCGCAGGGATACCGCACACATGCGCGGTCCTCCAAAATTCGAAGCAGTTCGTTCCAGCCGATGCACGGACCGTACTTCTCGAAAATTTCCGCGCCCTTCGCGGCGACATGCGTGTTGAGCGGTTGCCGGAAATCGTCAGCCGGGGGTTGCTTCGACATCGGTGGCGCCGGCGCTTCTGCGCCCAGTGGTGCCGGGTTGGGTTTTCGTTACGGCTTCAGGCTTTGCAGATACTTGATGAGGTCAGCCAGTTCGCCCTCGGAAATCTTGTCGCCCCAACCCGGCATGTACAGTGGCGGCTTGGGACTTTTCTCGTCCAGTTGTGCGGTCGTCGGTATGCCTTCAGTGATGTAGGACTCCAGGTAAACATCGGTAACATCCTTTGCGCCGGTCAGCGGCGGGACCATCTGGTTGGATTTGGCGTTGGGATTGGGCACGCCGCCTTCGCCGTTCGGCCCGTGACAACCGCCGCAGCCGTATTTGCGATACACGGCCTGGCCGCGTTCCACCGGCGAGGCCTGCGCCGGCACGCGCATGAACCCGACCACGTTGGTTTCTGTCAGCGAAACCAGGAAGGCGGACAGCGCGCGGATTTCTGGTTCGGTGAAATTGAATTTCGGCATCACGGTGCCGGGCGTGATCGCGGCCGGATCGCGGAAATGCTGGACGATCCAGTCGTTGCCGCGCCGCTTCGCGACCCCATCGAGCGCCGGGCCGACCTTGCCGCCATTGCCTCCCACCGAGTGGCAGCCGATGCAGCCTTTCTGTTCAAACAGCCTCTGGCCCAGTTCAGGCCCGGGGACGGTCTTCATGGAAACGTAATACTCGGTCAGCCGCTCGCCGGTCTGGCCGAGCATGAAAAGCGTGAGCGCCTCGATCTCTGCCTCGCTGCGTTTCAACGGCGGCATGCCGGAGCCGGGCACGATTTCGCCCGGCGTCTTGAAATGTTGGGCCAGCCATTCCGGACTGCGTTTGGTGCCGACCTTGTCCAACTCGGGGCCGATGTTTCCGCCGAAGCCGCCGAGCTTGTGACAGCCAATGCAACCTTGTTCCTCGAACACCGCGCGGCCACGGGTCAGGACGTTTGCCCGGGGCAGGTCCGCCGCAGAATGACACTTGGCGCAGGAGGCCTGGATGAATTTCATCGGCAGCATCGGATGCTCCCAATGTTTGACGTGGCCGTGCGCGGCCTCGCGATCCGTCGCCCGTCCCTGGCCCTGATGACAGATGGTGCAACCGAATTTTTCGACCGGATGCTGTTCGTGATTGGGGTGATAACCCAGCGGTTGTTGATAGCCGGCGTAGCCCGGGTCTTCGACGGCCAGGTGACAAGTGATGCAGCGATCCACCCGTTGCAGGCCCGGCAAGACAACCTGTTTGATTTCAATCGGCAGGGCGCGCGCCATTTCCTTTTGTTCGGGCGTGGTCGCGCGGCTGAGTTCCTGCGCGATGTATTTCTGCTGCCAGCGTTTCCATTCCCGGAATTCGTCCTTGTAGTAGCCGGCCAACACCAAGCCCCCGACGGCGAGCCCGAGCAGCGCAAACCACGGATAGAGTTTTCTCAGCGAGTCCATAGGTCAGTGAGAAGTGACGGCCGACGCAGCCCACGGCCAAACCCAGCCCCAGTTCGGCCCGCGGAAACAGGTGCCGATGACGGTGAGGACCACGGCGGCCACGACGCAAATCGTGAAGATCGTGACCGCCACGCGGCGTTCGCGCGCAAACCAGACGCCGACCCCCGCCCGCTTGCGGTCGAGGTAGGGCAGAGCGAGGAGCGCCACCAGCAACAGCGCCGGCACCACCACCCCTCCCCAGAACGCCGAGTAAGCCACCAGTTCCTGCAACCCCAGAAAATACCAGGGCGCTTTGGCGGGGTTCGGCGGATGCGTCGCAGTCGCAAACCCCTCGAGCGGCGCGTTCCAAAACACGCTCATGAACATGACCACGGCCATCGTCGCCAGGAACAGAAGAAGCTCGCGAAACACCAGGTGCGGCCAGGCGGGCAGTTCATCCTCGGGCTTGAGACCCACGGCGGGCGACGTTCCCCGCGCCAGTTCCATCAGCCCGTAGGTCTTGCTGGTGGAAAGCTGGCCGGTTTCCGACTGTTGCACGAGCACATCCGGTTCGCCGGGCCGCGAGAGTCCGCCGTCCTTGCGCACGCGCCAGAGGTGGAGGGCGATCAAAAACACGGCGACGGCGGGAAGCAGGATGACGTGCAAGACATAAAATCGGAGCAGCGCCGATTCGCCGACGATATTTCCGCCCAGCAGAACGAACTGAATCTTCTTGCCGACGACGGGCGCGTAGCCGGCGATATTCGTCCCGACCGTGATCGCCCAGAAGGCCAGTTGGTCCCACGGCAACAGATAGCCGGTGAAGGAAAGGCCCAGCGTCAGGACGAACAAGCCGACGCCCACCGTCCAGTTGAATTCGCGCGGCGGCTTGTAGCCCCCGGTGTAAAACACGCGGCACAGGTGCAGGAACACGCAGAGCACCATCAGGTGCGCGGACCACCGGTGCATGTTGCGCGCGATCATTCCCGCTGACACCACAAACTCCAGGTCCTTCATGTTGTCGTAGGCGCGCTCGGGACTCGGGACGTAAAAGAACATCAGGGCCACGCCGGTGATGCACAGGATCAAAAAGAGGTAGAGCGAAATCAGACCCAGGCCCAGCGTGTAGGAAAACTGGAGCGAATGCCGATGCACCTTGGCCGGGTGCAGGTGGAGCAGGAAGCTCGAAACCATCGCCTGCATCCGGCCCAGATTGCTCTCCGGCAAACCGACGCGAAAGAGGGACTGGCCGACGCGCGTCCCGGCAAACGTCTGCCAAATCTGCTTGAGTGATTTCATGCTTGCTAACTCCTTAGCCAATGGAGCGCCGAGCACCGTCTCGGCGAGTTTCTCACAACGTTTC
>Ga0315277_10004943_pt1 | contig 17676 bp, 15 predicted proteins | sample YL17G05_15_MG_FD_203695 | JGI IMG/M metagenome (GOLD analysis project Ga0315277, IMG submission 203695) | Sediment microbial communities from Yellowstone Lake, YNP, Wyoming, USA - YL17G05_15 | ecosystem: Environmental > Aquatic > Freshwater > Lake > Sediment | place: USA: Wyoming | collected...
GTCGGACGAGCACGTCTTCGACGCGATCCTCGTCGAGCGGTCGCAGGAGATGCCCGCTGTTCGGGGGGAGCGACACGGGGAGGCCGAGATCGCAGGCCCAGAGGTCGTCCCACAGCCGCCACGGCTTTCCCATGCCGCGCGCCATCGACCGGTAGACGGCGGCGCAGTTGTGAGCGACGCGGAGGCGTAGGTCATCGAGGTCCGAGAGATTCACGGCGCCCCACGTGGGGTATAGCGATAGCCGCGAGCGTGAACACCTGCCCGGCAATACGCCTCAGAGACTTCCGACATTCTGCCCCTGCTGAGCTCACTTGCTCGGGCTGAGCCGACACAACGTGCGGCGTGGCCGGGTCAAGGCCGACGGATCGTGCTGATGAAGCCGAAGGATCGAGCCGCAGAAGGAGAAGAAACCGAAGGGAACCCCTAGTCCCTCGTCGAACCCCACCACGAGCGGTGTCTTTCATATCGTTCTTGGGTTTCGGCCAGCACGCCCTGCCACTCTGACTTGGCGGGCTCAACGTCGAACTCCTCGATCAAGAATCGCAGAACCTCCTCGAAGGAGACGCGGGCCGTGGGAAGGTGCTTCTTGTCGAGTTTCATGTGGTTGCTCAGCTCGGCGCTCACATGAAGGTGGCACTCGGGTGGCTGGCTGGGGTGCCAGTGCCAGGCAAACATGTAATCGCGAGTGTCTGCCCACTCACTGACGTTGTAGATGTACGCCTGCGTGGAGACCTTCCACTCGCGTTTCTGTCTCTTGGTTCGGAACGATTGCGTTGCCGTTAGATACAAGACACCCCCATCGCGGGTCTGAAGGGGTATAGGTATCGGATTAGTGGAAAGCGCCCACTCATCAGCCAGGGGCTGCTTGCCTATATAGAAATACGCGGATGGGTGGATGCACGAAAGCGCTTGCTGGAGGTAGTACTTGTAGCGCTCCCGGGCCGCGCTCTCGGTCTCACCGTGCAGACGCACCCGAGACGACCGCCAAGTCATACGCGGCTGGATCGTCGTCGAGCTTGCCTGCGCGGAACGCGGCGGCGAACTCAGTCAAGGACATGTCGAACCGATCGCGGATACGCTGCTCCACGATTCTCCGAAACTCTTCGGGAGTCAGAGTCCCACCGGACTGAGGTTCGGCCACCTCTGCTACCTCCTCCGCGTGACGACGCCTGCTGAAGCGTCCCACGACAAGCCTCATCACTTCAACCATCTCCCGCTTTCTCCTTCGGCAAACAAGCCAGCCTAGTTCAACATTCCCCAGTGACACGGAGTCTTCCCTAGGGGAGCTAGCCAGTTTGTCAAGGGGATGAGTACCCAGAAAGGGCCTCTGACCAGCGGTTTTGGGCTAGAATAGGGACGCAAGAGATGGCCTGGCGGTGCGTGAACACCCCGGGCCCGGCAAGCGGATCGGGATGCTCTACGCGGACCCTCCGCTCCCGCACGTTCGCCGAGTTCCCGATCGACGCCGAGGAGGACCCGGCAGCGAGGACAAGCCCTGTCGGGGTGCTGCGGATGATGGAACCCGCGTAGCGCCCCTTCCCCCTGCTGGAGTCCCGTAGTAGCGTCACGGTGAGGATAGGTGCACGTACCTTCGCCTGGAGTTCGGGGGGCAAGGGATGTCGATCGAGGCCCTGGCCTCGTACCAACACTGCGTCGAGCGCATAAGGACCAACTGGCCCTCGTTCACCGGCAAGCGCGGCGAGTATCTGCGCCAGCAGGATCGCTACGGCTCAGCGACCGAGAAGGTCGCGGAGAACATCCTGCAGGACCTCTTCTCCGAGGTGCTCGACTGGTCAGTGGGCGAGATCAACAACCAGGTCGGCTACGTGGACCTCCTCCTCACCCGGTTCAGCATCAAGCACCTGGTGGTGGAGGTGAAGCGCCCCGGCGCGCTTGCCTGGAGCAGGACTGCCGTCGAGAAGGCGCTCTCACAGGCCATGCGGTACGCGGGCGAGCAGAGGGTGGCTACCGTCGCCGTGAGCGACGGCTGCATGCTGTATGCGGCGGACATCCAGCACGGAGGGCTGCACGACCGGGTGTTCGTTGACCTTTGCGCGCAGGAGCCGCAGCTCGCTCTCTGGTGGCTCAGCACCCAGGGCATCTACAGGCCAAGGACCGAACCGGGCGATGCGGCACTACGGCTGCTGCCGGAGGTGCCCATCGTGGAGCCCAGCGTCGCTCCGGAGCCCGGAACGCTCCTTCACCCGAAGTACAAGCTGCCGGCCCACTCCTTCGGGCACGTGGGCAACCCGGCCGACCCCAGGACCTGGAAGCTCCCCTACTGCAACGCCGACGGCACCATAGACCTGAGACGCTTACCGAAGGCGATCCAGGCGATCCTCAGCAACTACCGCGGGGTTCAGGTCTCGGGGATTCCCGAGCCGGACATCCCCGACGTACTCGTCAGGCTCGGGCGGGCCGCAGCCTTCCTCGGCAAGATGCCGCACCAAGCCGGTGATACCGCCGAGGTCTACATCCAGCTGGCCGCCGCCCTCGAACAGCTCGACCGGTTGAAGGAAGTCGAGGAGGCGCCATGAAGAGGTGCCCGTGGGCCCGCTCCTTCATGACATCAGGGAGTCATGTTGTGCGGCCCGGAGACATCGGTGACGAAACGCAACCCCTCATGCGCCTGTTCAAGTCGTCGCCAGCAGGTCCTAGAATCAGGCAGGATTCGACCTGGAGGTGGCCGTGGGCAGCAAAGGCAGGACTCCGACAGAGCAGTCGCGGCACGACGAGGCGGTCCGACGCAGTGCCGCTCAGTACAAGGCCCGGGGTTACAGGGTGACGGCCGACGTCGAGGGCTTCTCTCGTCCGGACCCGATCCGCGGGCGACGCCCCGATGTCGTGGCTCAGAAGGGTAGGGACAAGGTGGTCGTCGAGTGGGAGACCCCGAGCACCCTCAGCGCCGACAAGGCTCAGCAAGAGGCCCTCCGGCGAGGCGCTGAGGCGATGGGGGCTCACTTCGAGGTCCGCCTTGCGAAGGGTTCCAAGCGGCGCCGCGCGTAGCGTGTTCGTGCCGGAGCGTGAGGCTCGAGGCGACGTGATTGCGAGTGAATCCGACTTGCCCCGCACGGACACGTAGGCGCACGCAGATCCGAGAACAGGACACGCGAGTCGAACTGGCCAGGGTGACCTGCCGTTGGATTACGTTCTGGGTGTACGCAATCTGATCAGGGGTCTTGAAGGCGAGATCCGCGCTTTCAAGCTGGGACAGATCTGGGACCAGGCTAGCCCTGGGGAGAGGCGAATCCTTCTCAAGGAATTCCCGATGGAGTTTGGCGAGTTCGCGTACGAAGACAAGAGGAAAGCCAAGCAGACAGCCACGGAGCACAAGGTCAGGGCTTGGCTGCGACGCCATCAGGTCACGCGCCAGATCCTCATCGTCTTCTATGCGGTTCTCGCTCCGTACTTGTACCTCTCATCGAGGATCCGCTGGATGCTGAGCGTCGGACGCTTCAAGGCCGAGGATGCGATCCATCCAGCCATTACGGTTGCGACGGCGAAGCAGGTAGCGCCCCTCCTGCGCGAACTGTTCCCAAACAAGACTGATCAGGAGCGAGCCAGCCTGCTCGTGCTGTTCTCCGCGGCGCACGATGGCCGCCCGCTCGTATCGCTTGGCGACTCCCATATTGAGGAGCTGACCCGAACCCTCCGCTACTACATCCGGCTGGGGAATCGCGAACTGGGGATCGGGTCTCCGCAGATTGGGGATGAGTGCCCGGGGTGCCAGGAGTTCAAGGCGACGATGCTGGAGTTGGAAACCGGCCTCAAGTTCAAGCGTGATGAGCAAGGTCGCCTGGCTTCTCCGGTTGCCATAGATGAGACGCCTGAAGTCACCGACAGCGATCTGCTGTCGGCCATCCGCGTGATAGCCAAGAGAAGCGTCGAGGAGGACTGGGATCAGTACGCCAGGGCGATCCAGTCTGATCGGGAGTTCTGGTCCGCGTCCGATGCCGAGCGCCTACGGGATGCCTACGGGACCGGATGGATGAGCTACGGCGGACAGCCAACCCAAGACTGGGCGTCCATGAGTCCTGAGGAGAACGCCGCCCTCCTGGACGCCTGGGCCGCTTTTCAAGAGGAGAGCCTCACCGACCCGGAGTTTGGGTCGATACCCGACATCCAGCGCCTGCATTCAGCCTTCGTCCGCGGCTGGACGGCCCGGGCAACGTTCAGCGACGGCCACGAGCGGCCAGGCTCCCCTGGCAGAGGACCGTGAGACTGCCCTCAGAGCTCGTTACTCGTCAGCGGGTTGCGGGTGACGAGTAAGGATTGAGTTGGGACCTTGCAGTCAGGCTAGCGGCGGCTGTCGGATCAGCCGCCTTCCAGCCGCAACCGCTCGATTCCCGCAGCCAGTTTCGGCACGGTGACGGCGTCCGGCATTCTCAGGCCCCGGAGCAGCATCGAAACCTCCCCGAGTGACACTCCCGAAGCGCGGGCAAGCCGGCGTCTCCCGAACCTTTCCCCTGCGCGGATCAGCTCGTTCAGCCGCACCCGGTGGGCCTCCGGGGCGTCCCCGTAGACGATCTGGGCCTCCGGGTCAAGGCCGAGGTAGAACTGCTCCTCCCACCGCTCGGCCTCCTTGCCGACGTGCTCGATGTCACAGACCTCGATGTGGCGACGGGATGTGAGCCCCGAGTCAATGAAGTCGCCGTTCAGGAACTTGCCCTCGGGGTGTAGGTGGTACTGCGCCAGCGCCTGGCGATAGGTGGGGAGCAGCTCGGGAGCGACAGGCTCCCCGGTCTCGCGATCGAAACAGCCTTGGGCGGCGACCTCGAGATCCTTGTCGTAAGGCGCGACGGCCCGCGGCAGGTCCTCCGCCTTCGCCCGGCGCCGACGCTTGGGCGGTGCGCCGCTGGCGGCCGCTTCGGTCGGCTGGGTGTGCGCCCGGCGTCTCGCCTGGTAGGCGTACAGGAATCCGAAGGGCCGGACCTGCTTGCGGTAAGGCTTGCCCTCGTTGAACCCCTTGAACCACTGAAGCAGCGCCGGCGTGGTCGCGGCATAACGAGCGACGGCCGGACGCTCGAACTCCGGGAGGGTAAGTTCGACCTGATTCGGGTGTCCTTCGAGCGCAGCAGAAACGATCCGGTGCCAAAGGTCGTGCTGCCAACGCTCCACCTCGATGTCCTCAAGCTTCAAGACCGGCGCCTCCTCCTCTCCATAGGGCGCGATCAAGTGCCCGAGCCCATGCGCTGACGCCTTGCGGATCACCGGCCGGCCAGAAGTACCGAGGTTGAACAGGACGTAACGCTTGTCTGAGACCGCGAAGCCGTAGAGGGGTTCGAGTTCGTCGGTGAGCTTGCCCTCCTCGACGCGGAAGTTGGCATCCTCGAGCTTCAGGATCGGCTCTGGGATGTCGTAGGGGTTGAGCGCATCGAACCAGGAACGGATCCGCCCAGCCCGGCGGAGGAACTCCTCCTCTCGCAGCTCCTCGGGCTTCGCGAGCGTCCAGGAATCCGTGTCGCAGAATATCCAGCCGAGTCCCTCCCGCTCTGTGAGGACCTCGGTGATCGCCAGCATGAGCCGGGCGGCGCCCGTGATGAGGGTCGCGAGCAGCGGATGGAAGTAGCTCCCTGGTTCCTCGACGTTCCGCGACGTGGCCGGGAACCCCGTACCGTCGATTCCGTAACAGACGAGGTCCTGCAGGTCCGCATAGCTCCGGACGTTCAGCTCGACGAAGATCCCGTAGCTCGTCGCGCTCGCGAGGATCTTGAGGGCCTGTTGCTCTGCATCGAGGCGCTCGGCGCCGGCTTCGTCGCCCGCTCGCCGGGCCTCATCCCGGCGATGCTTCACCTCGGCCCGCAGCTCGATCAACCGCTTGAAGAGGTCGTCCGTGCAAGGGTCGATTCGGTACTCGGGGTTCCCGAGGAGATCGATGGGGCCGAGGCCTTCCTGCGGCTCGAGCGGGACGTAGCGGAGCGCCTTCAGCACCTTGGGGGGCCTACCGGTGAGAAGGGCGGAGACTATGCAGTCGGCGAGCGTGAACCACAGCGGTCGGTTGCTCGTGAGGTAGTTCAGCCCGATCGTGTGCTGCACTCCGTCGTACTTCGCTCGAACCGGGAAGAGATCCTGGTCAGGAAGCACCTGCACGATCGTCGTGAGCGAGCGCCAGAACGCCTGCATCCGCAGGTCCCCGAGCTTCACGGTCCGCAGGAGCTCCCGCACGTACGCGGTGGCATCCTCCGATCGCACGCCTTTCGCGATCACGAACCGCCAGAGACCCATAAGGGTGCAGACGGTCGCGTACATCGAGAGGAAGTCCAGGTACATGACCCGTGCGATCTCTCGGCGCAGCCGCACTTCCGAGCGCCCTCCGAAGTAGGTGGCCATGAATCGTCCGACGCTCCTGCGGGGGAAGTGGGGCTGCAGCTTCCTCCAGCCTTCGATCCCCATCTCGCGGAGCAGCGCCTTTCCGAGGCTCGCCTCCGAATAGAGCTTCGAAAGGAGCGTCTTCCGCACGCCGTACGAGGTCCAGAGGTCGCGGAGGCGTTCGAAGCACTCCCAGGTGACCTGCACGTCGTTTCCGAGGTAGTCGAGGTAATCGCAGGTGAGCTCCTTCCCGTGCTCGTCGGTCTCGGACTTCTTGTGGGGCGTTTCGAGGAGCTCCGCAAGCGAGGCGAGCGAGTGCGAGCCGCCGACGAGCGCCGCCGAGAGCGCTTTCAGCTCGGCGAAGAACCCCCTGCGGATCGGGATCCGGCGGGCGTTCTTCCGTAGGGAGCGGGCGGTCCGTTGGCGCCTCTGAGCGGCGAAGCGGATCAGCGCTGCGCGATTCGAGAGGTGCTTGATCTGCACATTAGGCCAGCGGGGGTCGGTCGAGAGCTGGACCGTGAAGCCGCCGCGCATCTTCCCCCTCGCGGAGTCGTGAGCGACCGCGAGTCTCGAGACGTCGAACGGTAGATTAAACCCGACGATCGTCGCGTTCAGCTTGTAGGCGATGCCGTAGAAGACGCGGTCGACGAACTCTCGATCGGTCCGGAGCTCGAGGTCGTTCCTCTTCGCGTAGCGGCGGAGTAGGCGGAGCTCGCTGCGCCCGAGCGATGCCGGATCGAAGAAGAGCCCCGCCTCACGCAGGGACACCCCCTTGCGGAGCTGGTAGGCGCCTACCCGCAGCTGCTGGGAGGCGACGACCTCGGTCTCACAGTCGAAGATCAACGCTAGGTCCGAGGGGCCGACACGAGGGGTGACTCGGAACCGCCTCTGGCGCTTCGGCTTCCCGGCGCGGACCGCGTAGGCGCGGATAGAGATCGCGAGCTTCTCGCCTGTAGGGATCATCGCAATCAAGCCCCCACTTCGGCCGCACCATAGGGGGGAGGGCAGCGGTGCACGCCTTCGAGCGCCAGCCGTCCGTACTCGCGGAGCTTCGCGACGATCGCCGCCAGCAACTCCGCGAGCCCGAGCAGGAAGTGCCCGATCCGCTCCAGCAGCGGGGGATCAGCCGAGGCGCGGGCGTTGTCGGTGGGATCGGACTGCTTCCGGTGGCAGTTCCGGCACAGGATCACCGCGAGACCATCGTTGGCCTTCCCGGCGACGTGGTGTCCTTCCAGACAGTGCCAGTCGCTCTCGCCGCAGACGACGCAGCGTGGCTCTCGTGTGCCCAGGCGCTCGTAGGCTTGCTCGCGCCGGCGATCCTCGTCCTTCGGTTCGTATTCCATCGTTCCTTTCTCCTTTCAGGCAACGATCCGGTAGATCAGCTCGTAGGTGTCCTCTGGTGTGAGCCCGAGCCGGTAGAGGACGTTTGGCCGCGTCTCGAACGGCCAGAACCTCCCGTGGATGTCGGTCAGCCCGTCGTCCTCGAAGGGCAGGAGCGCGGCCGGGTCGTTCGTGTCCAAGAAGTGGCCCACTCCCGACATGTAGCGGCCCCACTTCGCGGCTTCCTCATAGCCCCGCAGGACGATGACTTGATCCTTCCCGCGGCTGTACGTGAGGACCTCGCGGAGCCGGTCATCGTCGATCACGACGAGGCGCCATCCCCGCTTCTCCACCACCCCGGTCTCGAGGGCGTAGCGGCGCAGGCGCTCGGGGTCCACGTGGAGCGAGCGGGCCATCCCCGTGAGCGAGTGCCCTTCGCGGATCCGCCGCACCCCGAGTTCCAATCGAGGCTCGTACTTCGGGCCCGATACCCCCGAGACGAACGGCTCGCCCGGCCCCGGGTGCCCCCGGGCCTGTCGCCTGGTGAGTCCCCGCCTGAGCCCGCGGGCGATCCTCTGCCGGTACTCGGCTTTGAAGTCGCGCCTTCTTGCCATGACCATCACCTCTTGGGTGGAGGTTCAGCCGGTGGCGCTAGCGCGTCACGCGATTCCGTGCGCAAATAACGGGCGGTGTTGACGAAGCGAGAGATTCTGGAGACCGCCGAGCGGGCGCACTACGGCTCGATCGCGGTGCTCGAGCCGAAGTTCCGGAGCTGGCAGCGGTTCGGCCTCGTCGGCGTGGCGGTCGGCAAGACAGCGCGTCGTGGAGGAGAGGGACTCTGGCACCCGATCCAGCAGCCGATCTTCCTCGCGATCCTCAACAACCGGGCGCAGGGCGTGCGTCTCACGACGATGGCGAACCTCCCGGTCGGGCTCTGGCTAGCCCGGGCGGAGGGTGTGGAGCTTTCCCAGGCCCAGCGCGCCCTCTACTACTGGATTACCCGGCGGGCGCTTGGGGGAACGCCGGATGCGAGGAGGGGAAACCGGCCTACCGGGGCTCGCTCAATCCGAGAGCAGGCGATCCGGGCGATTGTCGAGAACATTGCCCATCCGGATGCAACCACGCAGGCTCGTCGCGAGCTCGCGAGGCAGATCAAGATCCAGGCCGACGGCCTCGCCCGTTCCCTTGGGCAGCCCCCGGCGGGGTTCCTTCGGGCCTACCTCGCTCTCGTCGCCCCAGATCGGGCGAGCACCGAGGAGATCCGCGCCGATGCTTCCAACCTCTACTACTTCATCCGGTTCCAAATGATCGCCGCAGATGTGCTGAACGTCCTCTGTGCGGACAGGAGCGACGTGCGCGCATTCTGGGGCTGGGTCCGTCGGTATGCGATGGACGACTTGGAGGCCGGAACGCCCGAGCGGCCCCCACCTACGTGGGCTCAACTTCAGGAGCCGACGCCTGCCCAAGTCGAGACGCTCTCACGCGGGATAGAGAGATCGTGCGCCTTGGCTCTCAGTTACTCCGGTGTCGGTCTGCGGATCCTCGCCGGCGGGGAGTGGCCAGAAAGACTCATTCGACCACCGATCTTGCGCGGAATCGAACCGAGCCCCACATGGGGTGAGCCTGATCACCTCCTCGACCTGATCGCCACCCAGCGGGAACGGTGGAGGCGTTCCGAGTAGGAATCGAGGGGGGCCGCTCACCCGACCCGACTAGATCCGACGCCTCGAAGTAGAAAACTACCCGCAAAGCGGGAAGGAGTTACCCACGTGACCGGGAGAAGCGGATGAGACGCGGTGTACGGAAAACGACACGGGAGCTGAGTCCATGCCAATCTTCTTAGAACCTAAGTACTTGGTGCTCTTGTGAAATGCGCTTCCCGCCCGGGCGAGGGAGTATGAGGTGACGAGAGGATGCGGGGTAGGTCGCATCGCACCGGTTCGTTTGGCCGCCGGATTCGTTTGAGCCGGATTCAGCCTCGGTTCCATCCGACCTCTCGCAGGCGCCAGCGAAGGATCAGCTTCTCCTCTCCTACCTTGAGGAGGACCTTTGTCGCAGCTGGGGTTTGCTGTGTGGGTTGGCTGAGCGGTCGGATCCAGTGCCGCACGCGGCGGCCGAGTCCCAGTTGCTCAGCCACCAACAGGTTGATGCGTTGACGAGTGACTCCCGCATACTTGGGTCGGCCGTATCGTTGGGCGGGGCGGGAGCGGCCATCCGGCAATCGACCCTTCGTGACCATCCACAGCTCTTCGGTCAGTCCGGCATAGGTCACGTGTATCGCGCTGTCGTTCTCGACCGTGAAGAGGTAGTGGCCGGGTCCGTTGGGAACGGTTCCGAGCGTGTCCCACTCGCATCCAGTTCCAGCGAACAGGGCAATCGTGCCACGGATCTGGAGGGTGAGCGGCGTAAAGCCCAACGAGGCCAGCTCCGCCCCAGTCGTTACGTGACCGGGAAGCGGTTCGAGGTTGCTCACGGCGGGATGGTAGCCGAGTTCGTCCGGGCCGTTCGGCACACTGGCACATTCCGCTCACCCGACCTGACTAGATCCGACGCCTCGAAGTAGAAAGTTACCGGTGAACCGGGAGGAAGTTCCCCGCATGACCGCTGGAAGCGGACAAAACGCGGCATGCGGGGGGCGCGGCAACTGGGGCCGTTCCGATTCGCAGTTGTGCGCCTGACCTGCGAAAATACGTGTTGAGCACGTAGGAGCAATGCCCCCGCGGTGCTGGGCACCCGGGGGCCGGCATACGGAGGTTGGTCCGCATGCGAGAAGAATCTACTCCATCACCTCAACGATCCCGCGCACCGAGGGTCGCTCCGCCCGTTGGAGTGTGTGAGCACTGCGCTGGAACTTTCGTTCCGAAACGCCAGACGAAGGGCCGGTTCTGTTCGGCCGAGTGCTATCGAGCATGGTGGAACGCGCACGGCCAGCGCGAGTGCGCCGAACGTGGGCTTGAGCGCCTGGAGGAACTTCGACGGACGGGGCAGGATCCCCGAGCGACCGAGCAGGCCGCCTGGAAGCGGAAGATGGCCTTTCGGGCCACCGCGCTTTCCCTTGGCCCTCAGGAGGAAGTTACTGACGATCTCGCATGGGCGGACCGCGGCGACTACTGGCAGGCCCTCGCCGACCCGCCTGAGGGTTTGCCGAGCCTGTGGGCACCGAAGCGCGATTCCAAGCCGCTGGTCCTGACCGGTCACGGCGTTCGCCTCAGGATCCGGCACGGTGCCCTGGAGGTCCGGCACGGGTTCACCCACTACCCCCAGAAGTCGCCGACGCAGCTGCTCTTCCCAGGCGACCGGCGCATCCCGTCTCGGATCGTGCTGATCGACGTGGACGGTGCGATCACCTTCGACGTGATCGAGTTCCTGTCAAGGCACGGCATCCCGCTAGTCGTCCTGGACTGGCGGGGTCGGGTCGTCAGCACCCTCAGCGGGAAGCCCGGACCCGCGGACCTGCGTCTCCGTGAAGCGCAGATCGCCGGGCAGACGAACGGGACAGGGCTTCGCATCGCGACGGGCCTGATCCGTAACAAGTTCGGCGGATCGATCGAGACTCTTCGGTCGCTTCCGCGGTCCCAGCGGATCGTGGCTGGGATCGACCGCCTCAGAGAGCTGCTCGACGCTCTCCGGACGGATCCTCCGTCCGACGTTCGGTCGCTGCTGATTGTTGAGGCCAACGGTGCCTCCGCGTACTTCGCCGCGTGGCTCGACGTGCCGGTCCGGTGGAAGGGCACAGGCCGGCGTCCAATCCCACTCGAGTGGCAGCGGATGCCGCTGCGGTCCTCGCTCATCGGAGAGCGGAACCGGAACGCGACGCACCCCGTTATGGCGGCGCTGAATTATGCGTTAGGCGTCCTGGAATCGCAGGTCCGAATCGCAATCACCGCGGCGGCGCTCGACCCGACCGTTGGCTGCCTCCACGCGGCGCACCCTGGTCGGCCTGCTCTGGTGTTCGATTTGATGGAGCCGCTCCGACCGCTCGCCGAGCGGCACGTTCTCGATTTGGTCCGGACCCACACCTTCTCATCCGGCGACGTGTTCTTGACGGAGAGGGGGGTGTGCCGCCTTCACCCACAGCTGGCTCGGACGATCGCAGGGCTGGCTGTGGTGGATGAAGCCGTGAGGGCGGAAGTGGCGTGGCTCTTCGGACTGTTCTTCACGTCCGACCTTCGGAGGACCGGCCAATGACGCTGGCAGCAGTAGCCACGGGCAGTTAGCCGACAGGGGGGTTGCTTCCCGAAGGTACATCGGGTCGACGTAGCAGAGCCGCACGCTCCATCCACCGAGCCAACAGATGGTCATCGATGACGTGGATGTCGTGCTGATCCGCGAGAGCCTGGGCGTGAGCCGTCAGATGCGAAGTAGTGACGAGGATCGCCTCATCTGCCTCGTGGTGCTGGTAGGCCATGCCGATGAACTTCTGCAACTCGGGCGACCGCACCGGGACATGCGGGCTGTAGCGTTTGCATTGCACAACCACGGCGTGACCATCCGGTGCCGCTGCAAGAATGTCAGCAGCAAGGTCGCCAGCTCCTCCGACCACACGGACGTTCCCGTATCCCTCACTTCTCAGGAGGCCGGCAACCTGCTCCTCGAACTCCGAAGGAGAAAGGAGAAGAAGCTCGCGAAGGGTCCTAGCGCGTTGGGCGGCCCGCTGCGCGGTGACTGCAGCAGCTTCGTCGGCTCGTCGGCGTCGCCAGTACAGGAATGCACCGGCAGCCACGAGGTAGCCAAGCAGGGCCACCAGTCCGGCTTGGAACGACCTGGCGGCTATCGCCACCATCGAGAAGAGGAGGCAACCGCCGACGGCGATACCGACCCCGAGCGGATGGCGCCGCGTAAGCCGAACGGCTCGGATCACCCACCAGACTAGGGCAACAACCGCCGCGACCATCCCGACTAGGAGCTCGAGGATGTATCCGAGCGGATCACCCCTGTAGGAGCTTCGCCTTCGGCTTGGCATCATTCGTATTGAACACCCGGGTTGTGTGCCGTCAAGTGGTGGACTTACGGATCGCTCATCCTGAACCCTCACGCGATCTGTGCTAGCAGCTCGTGCCGGTCTTCACTCTCTTCCTCGACATCGACCAGCCGCATGAACTCCGCGGTGAAGTACCGACGGTCCGCCGTAGCCCACTCGTCGTCTTGCTCTGCGAGCACCATCGAGGTGAGCCGAACGAGCGAGCCCCGGTTCGGGAAGATCCCGACCACATCGTGCGGCGCTTGATCTCCTTGTTCAGCCGCTCCAGCGGGTTCGTCGAGTGAAGACGCCGGCGATGGGCTTCGGGGAAGTGCAGGTGGGCGAGCAGGTCCTCAGGGGGCTGCGGCGTCGGGGGTCTTCTCGTTGAGCTTCCCTGTGCTCCATCGCTGGGAGCGACGGAGGTCCCCGTGGCGCCTGGCGAATCAGACTCCCGCAACCCACAAGCGTCGGAGAGGTGCTCTGATGTGAACGGCCATGTCCTACTAGCCCCGGGGCGTGACGAGCAAGGATGAGTCGGGTCCCTCGGAATCTGACGCCGGAGAGCTTGCCTGCGAGGGGTCCCGCCCTGAAGAATCAGGCCGACACCGGAATGGGGGCGAAGCGTGAGAGACGTTCTCAGCCGATTCTCCCAAGCACTCCAAGCCGAGATCGACCTCCTGAAGGAGGAGGAGCGGGATCGCACCTACCAGCTAGCCTCCGGTCAACGGGAGGAGGGGTCAGGTGGACCTGGCGGAGTCTACGTCTTCATCCTTGCCGATCCGATGCGTCTTCCCGAAGACGCATCTGGGACCCTCCGGGTTGGCGAATCAGACATCCGCGCAATGGTGGTCGCCCAAGAGGGAAACCGGCTCTGGGTCCTGCTGGAGTCGAGCGAACCCCTTCCGCCGTTCATCAGTCAAGCTCGCCTGGTCCTCTCGCAGACCGAGCTCCTTGAGCGCCTTAAGGAGCGCATCGATGAGATGGGCGGCGATGTGGGGATGGCTCCCAAGGTCTTCGGGCTAGAGAACGCTCGCGTCTCATGGGCGCCGATTCCGGAAGGTCTTGTCTTGGAGCAATCTCACTCGCTCGAGTTGACTTTGAAGCAATTGCTGGGATCCGAGGTCACATTCCTGTGGGGCCCACCAGGAACCGGCAAGACGTTCACGATCGCCGCGCTTGTAGCCGCACTCCTTGAGAGTGACGAGTCAGTCCTGGTCACGTCTCACACGCATGCCGGCGTTGAACAAGCGCTTTGGGCGGCTGTCGAGCCCCCAAGCGAAGATCGTCCCGCTGGGCTGCTCAACGGTTCCGAGATGATCGAGCGGGGTGAGATCCTGAAGGTCGGCCCGCTCAGACAAGAGAAGATCCCCAAGAAGTGTCACCTCGACTCCTACCTCGAAGAGAAAGCGCGGGAGCAGCAAGGAAGGCTGACCGCGCTCCTTTCGGAGGACGGGGTCGCTGGCAAGCAACTTGAGCGAATCGCCGCTCAACTGGGGCCATGGCGAGAACTGGCCGACGGAGAAGCAAAGCTCCACGAAGCTCGCTCAGCTCGTGAGCGGGCCGCTGAGAGGATCGATAATGGGCAGGCTGAACTCGCCGCTGCGAGAGTTCAGGTCGACGCCAAGATAGATGCGGTTCGGCGGGCGGAGAGATCCTTCTTCCTTGGCCGCAAGGGTCGAGTGGCCAAGGCCCAGGGCGTTGCCACAACGACCGTCTCGCAAATGAAGAGGCTCGAGACCTCGCTCACAGACGCCGAGCTCGCCCTACCCAGGCTCGCCGATTCTGTTGATGCCGCGGAGCGAGCGGTCGAGTTGCAGCGCAGGGCCACCTTGAGCCTGCAACCCAACGACCAGCTGGAGACGGAGGAGGCGAGGCTCAGGGCAAAGAAGGCTGAGCTTGAGGCTCAAATCGCTTCGCTCCGTGAGCAGTCTTCGGATTGGGCCAACGAGCTGCTCGAGGGTGCGAGGGCCGTGTTTGCGACGCTTACGAAGCTCTACATGGACCCGCACCTTCGGAGCAGGCAGTGGGACACGGTCATCATTGACGAGGTGTCGATGGCGATGCTGCCTCTAGTGGCGTTCGCGGCGGCCAGGGCGGGACGAAGGGCAATCATGGTGGGCGACTTCTACCAGCTCCCTCCGATTCTTCAAAGCAGGGACGGTGTCGCAGCGGAGGAGCTCAGAAAGGACATCTTCGAACGGCGAGGGATCCCGGAGGCGGTCGAGAAAGGAGAAAACCCTCCTCAGCTCGCGCGCCTCTCGCTGCAGCGGCGGATGCATCCAGCCATCGCCGAGGTGGCACGGACCTTGGCGTATGGGAACCAGCTCTCGGATCACCCCAGCTTGAGTGGCCGAGGGATGCCTGGCTGGTGCGGTGCGCTGGGGTCGACAGAGCCACTCGTAATCGTGGACACCACCGACATCCGCAGTTGGTGCGGCAAGATGCCGGGGGGGCGCATGAGCCGGTTCAACTTCTACTCTGCGCTCGCGGCCGTGGAGATCGCGGCCATCTATGCATCTCAACTCCCGCAGCCTGAAAGAGCTTCCGCGCCCCCGATCGGGATCGTTACTCCGTACACGGCGCAGCGCCGCTACCTCGCCAAACTGGTCGAGGTCCTCCATCTCGAGCGGTGGGTGGCTCCCGGGACCGTCCACACGTTCCAGGGAAGCGAGTACGACGTCATCATCTTCGACAGCGTCCTGGGTGAACCGCATTGGACCGCTCGACTGACGAACCCCCATGAGTGGCTGGAGGTTCGTCGCGACTTGAATGTGGCCGTGACTCGAGCCCGGCATCAGTTCACCTTCGTTGGGGATTCCTACTGGCTTGACAGAAGGGCCCGGTCCGGCAGCGGCTATGGGCGGCTGTGGACGCACCTCAAGGCCGCTGCGGAGCCATTGGACGTCACAGAGGTGCTCGGGCACGGATTCAGGGGGCGAGTATCGGCCGCGAGCTCGGTCCTCACCGGATGGAACGTGGAGACCAATCCGGAGGGCATGACGCTCCTTGATGAGACGACGTTCTACCCAGCTTTCCTGCGCGATCTTCAAGCCGCCACTAGGCAGGTCATCCTATTCACGCCCTTCATCGGGAAGACGAGGTGGCCCCAGATCGAGCAACACATCGGCGCCCTGACCGAGCGAGGCGTTGAGGTCTTTGTCCTTCACAAGCCGCTAACCGATCCAGAATGGCGACGAGGGGACCCATCCTTCGGCCATGTCGTGTTCGACGCGCTTGAAGCGCAAGGCGTTCACCTAGTTCCGTTGTCGGGCGTACACGCGAAGACCATCGTCATCGATGAGCGAATCGTCTACGACGGAAGTCTCAACTGGGCCAGTCAGACCTCGAGCTACGAACACATGTGGAGAGCCGAGAGCAAGGACCTCGCGGTCCTCGTTGAGAAGATGTTGCAGCTCCGCTCCATCATGGACCCGTATTCGACGGCCACCCGGGAGGAGTCGACCTGTCCAAACTGCGGCGGCCCTCTCATCGTGGTCAACCAGGCTCAGCAGAGCGCCCGTTATGACGACCGGCAGCCGCTCAAGTTGGGCTGCTACCGATACTCGCTCGACAAGAACTCGTGCAAGGGGTATCTGAGGAGGATCGATGCCAGAGCGCCGCTCCGGTCGCCGCCCACGTGCCCGAAGGGACAGGAGATGGCCCTCAGCTACACGAAGACTGGGCGACCCTGGGCCTGGAAGTGCGAGCACAAGACTTGCCGCCAGATCCGCTGGATGAAGGGGGACGTCGAGACGCGGCCAGCCTCGCACCCCTAGGGACATACGGTCGGAGAAGCAAGAAGGTGCTCTCTACTGAAGGAGCGGACGCCGGGGCGGGCACCCACTACTTCCGCGCACTCATCCGGCGGATCAGCAACGGCAAGGCGTCCGGGTGGTCGCCCGCCAAGAGCATCGTCGTGAGCTAGGAGGTCGCGGAGCCGGAAAGGAGACTTCTGTCCCCTTGCGAGGGTTCCGTCAACACGCATAGGGTCAAGCCGTCCACATGCATCAGAGCGCACGCCCCCCCATCGGGAGGGAGCGCACCCCGCAACACGGAGAGGGGTGGGGAGGATGCGAAGGACGATCGCCCTCCAAGGATGGCTGAACGTTCAATCCCAGTATGCCAACCCCATTTCTGGGCGCGGGCAACTGATCGTGTCTGACACGGGGGTTGAGTGGCAGATTCGGAGATTCCTTGGGGGCCGCCGGGATGCTGCGGCCTGGTACGAGATGTACACCTTCGGGCGAGAGGGCTCCGTTCTGCACATCACCTGGCTTTCGATCTCAAGTCCCGGTTTTGGTGACCCGTTTCTTAACCCGACGCCGGCTCAGCTCGAGGAAGCCTTTGAGAGCGCTCTGATGACTGCGGTGAGGTTCAAGGGTCAGCAGAGCGGGTGCCTGCAGGCGATGGCGGTGGCTCGGGCGCATCTCTCATCGTCGGGCTGGAAAAGTGACTGGGTCTCGCCGGAGGGTGTTCATCTCGGCGAAGTCTGGGCGAGAGACTGGGTACCCTCGGAGTCTGATGCGCGGGTCCGGAAGATAGAGAAGGAAGCCCGTGCACAGGCGGAGAAGACGCTGGCCGCTCTCGCCGACACAGGAATCACCTACGATCAGCTTCTTCAGGTCCAGTGGGAGTACCTGGACGTAACCAGATCCGGCATGGGCACCGATGTGTCCGGCCCCGCTTTCATCGCCTGGGCGCGAGAGCGGCTTCAGCGTAGTCCGCTCTACGATGACGGTGGAGCAGCCATGCGCCGTGTGCAGCAGCGTTGGTTCGGCAGGTGAGATTGACCGCATCCGGCAACTCAGAGCGTCCTCACGCTTGCGTCGCGAAGAAGATCACGGTCAGCTACGGGCTCGGCACGGCAAGGCCCCGGGGTCGTGAGCTGGGAGGCCCGGGAACCGGTGGCGGCGAGGCCCCCTGGGGGCAGGTGTTCACGCTCCCGGCTATCGCTATACCCCCACGGCGCCCCACGTGGGGTTGTTGGAGCGGGTGAGGGGAATCGAACCCCCGTTTCAAGCTTGGGAAGCTTGCGTTCTGCCATTGAACCACACCCGCGTGCCCCGACAGCTCGTCACGGCCGGGTC
>Ga0315277_10004945_pt1 | contig 17673 bp, 14 predicted proteins | sample YL17G05_15_MG_FD_203695 | JGI IMG/M metagenome (GOLD analysis project Ga0315277, IMG submission 203695) | Sediment microbial communities from Yellowstone Lake, YNP, Wyoming, USA - YL17G05_15 | ecosystem: Environmental > Aquatic > Freshwater > Lake > Sediment | place: USA: Wyoming | collected...
ACTCACACAAACCGTTCGTGGGTGATTTTGGAAAAGGCTGTTGCTCTATCCACTTGTCCGCCAAAGAGCATGGCGGATAAAAGCTACGGGGCCAAATGTTCTTCTGCTTTCACAGCTTAGTCCCGACAGACAACGTCGGGATTCTCAAAATCACAACCATTCATAGAAATCGTTCGTGGGTCATTTTGCCTGCTCGCCCCGACTTTGTCGGGGCCCGCCGAATGCAAGACCATCAACGGTCAGGCGGGGGTATCCACTTGTCCGCCAAAGAGCACGGCGGATAAAAGCTACGGGGCCAAATGTTCTTCTGCTTTCACAGCTTAGTCCCGACAGACAACGTCGGGATTCTCAAAATCACAACCATTCATAGAAATCGTTCGTGGGCCATTTTGCCTGCTCGCCCCGACTTTGTCGGGGCCCGCCGAATGCAAGACCCTCAACGGTCAGGCGGGGGTATCCACTTGTCCGCCAAAGAGCATGGCGGATAAAAGCTACGGGGCCAAATGTTCTTCTGCTTTCACAGCTTAGTCCCGACAAACAATGTCGGGATTCTCAAAATCACAACCACTCACACAAACCGTTCGTGGGTGATTTTGGAAAAGGCTGTTGCTCTATCCACTTGTCCGCCAAAGAGCATGGCGGATAAAAGCTACGGGGCCAAATGTTCTTCTGCTTTCACAGCTTAGTCCCGACGAACCACGTCGGGATTCTCAAAATCACAACCACTCACACAAACCGTTCGTGGGTGATTTTCCCTGCCCGCCCCGACTTTGTCGGGGCCCGCCGAATGCAAGACCATCAACGGTCAGGCGGGGGTATCCACTTGTCCGCCAAAGAGCACGGCGGATAGAAGCTACGGGGCCGGTGAAAATAAACGAATTTCGAAGCTTCTCTCCTCGAATGAGACCGATCTACGGCAAAATCTCATTCATTGAGTCACCAAAAGAGTCACTACCGGCAGACTGAAAGAACGCCAAGCGAACACCGGCTGCCACCCCCTCGACACTTGGCATCTCCACTCTTGCGAGTGATTTGAATTTGGTTTCTTGCGGCAGTGTGTTCTTGGGGTCGAATTAAATCTACGAAACAAAGCACGCTAAGGCAAGGGGATGGGACTGAGGCCAATGTGTGGTGAGAATGAGACGGCTACCTAGTCAGCCGGCGTACGCTGAGGCCGCTCAGATTGACTTGTGCTAATGCTTTGGTGGCTGTCGCCCTAGGAACGACACCCATTCCCTTCTCTCCCAGGCTTCTCGTGAATCCTGAGGCAAGTGGCAGTTGCCCCGGTTACAGCGACGTTCTTCGGTGGCAATCGGGGGCACGTCACTATGACACAGTCTGCTTTCGAGATCGCTTTGGATTCGCACAAAGAGTTATTTGTGCTGAGACCTTACAATGAAAGGGCAATCGTGAAGTTTGACTCTCAGTGATTTTCTTGAAACCCTCTCGTGAATCCTTCGATAAAGATGGGTCTTCTCTTCGCCGGAACTAGCACGAAGAAGCGATTCAGGTGCTTCCTTAGCCACTTAGCCACTTTAACTGGTTCGTCCAGAATTCTTTCTAACTCCTCGCATACAGCAGCGTCAACATGTTGACCGACGTTCCTCCCTAGTTCGAAGCCGGGGTTGAAAAAACTAGAGCGCCCAACTTCTCCCCCCGCCGACCTAATAACTTTCGGAACCGAAGCATCAATCAAGAGGCCCTTGAAATAAGCAGGAACACGTGCTTTCCGGATCCTCTGCTCCCATTGTTCATATTTGGTCACCATAGGATGTACCCTCCCTGAAAGATATTCTCTTGTGGCTCACACCTAAAGCCCTGATCTCTGAGCCGCTACCTCCACCTCTGCGTTCGCAACCCGACTCGATGAGGCGAGTGAATCAGCACGCCAGGCGGCGACGTTCCCTGCGAAACACGATGTCGAGATCCCCGCAGATTCCGCATCGCCCCAATCGCGTTTTCCAAGAGTTAATGCCAGACTTGTCAAAAGTTGCCGCGAGTGCCTTGCTCGGACATCAGTTGCGCGAAACGCGACGACCCCAATCTGTAGCCCTTCTGCGCGTATCCGGGCGTCCAGACAACCGCTCCGCGCGAAACTTTGAGGGTCCCAATCAGATCCTTCTTTCTTTTGCCTTTCTTGACCCTGAATTCAATGTCGGCCTTTCCGACCTCGCGCTCAGGGATGTGGAAGCGGACCTGGTGTGCCATTGCGGTGACCTCCTTTGAGCGAACAGAATGTGTGGCTTGAACGGTGGAAATGTGCAACGGGCCTGCACTAAGCAGTTCCAGCGGTGCCGGGCAGATGACGCTTGTAGAACCTCTCGAACAACCAGCTGAAGAGGTACCGGCGGAACTCCGGATCATCGGTAACCTGCTTGTAAAACTTGAAATTGGACTCGATCATCTCCTGCAGTCGGTCATTCGCCACCTGGTCAAATGTGAGCTTAACGTTCTCCCTCGGATTGATTCGGACGCTTGCATCGAGGGCAGGATCACTTACGAGTTGGCTTCAAATTGCTGGATGAACACCTTGTCGTCCTCTGAGAAGTTTGTGCCAAATCGCTCATTGAGATCCTTGATGATTCTCGAAAGAGGCTCCATGTCTTCAGGTGCAAGAGTGACAGGACCCTTCGGTCCCATTGGCTCTAGCTCACCAGGCCCGCGCGCAAGCTTGATGCGTCCGTTGGTGGTTTTTTGTATCCGGTAGGAATCCACATCAATATTTTGCTGGATTTCAACCGGGAGCCGCTCCGGATCGACGGGGAGCCTGCGCGACAATAGCCTCGCGAAAGCGTAGAATTTCTCAAGTTCCACATCAACGAACGTGATGATCTGAGACAAGAAAGCGTAAAGGCGGACAAAATCCGTGACCGCACTTCGGAAATCAACTTTCTCCTCCTTGGTGGCTTCGAGGAAGCGATCGACAACCGGCCTGAGGATGGAAAATAGCTTGTCCTGCGTCGCCTTCTCATCAAAATACGCCCTCGCAAATGCATCTACCTCCGCCGAAGTGTGAAAATGGAATGACTCAATTCTGGTCTGCAGGTCGTAAAGCAGGTTCGGATCCGTCGCCTCCTTAAGGAGGGTTTTCTCATAGTATGGTTGAAAGGCCTCCTGAATCTCCGCCGAATTGTTCGCAAAATCGAGCACGATAGTCTCTTGCTTGCGCGGATGAATTCGATTCAACCTGCTCAGAGTTTGCACAGCCTTCACGCCCGCAAGTTTCTGGTCAACATACATCGTGTGGAGCAGGGGTTGGTCAAATCCAGTCTGGAACTTGTAGGCCACGATGAGGATCCTGTACTCATCCCCCTCAAATGTCTTGGCCGTCTGTGATTCAGGAACTTGCCTCCCCGCCGTCTGGCTATTCATCCCGCTTTCTGTATATGAGCGTCCATCAAGGGGATCCTTGACTGATCCCGAAAAGGCAACCAGAGTCTTGAAGGCGTATCCTCTCTCCTTCAGATACTGATCCACGGCAATCTTGTATCGGGCAGCGTGCAAACGGGAACGTGTGACGATCATCGCCTTTGCTTTCCCATCGATCCGAGGCATCACATATTCCGCGAAATGCTCGATGATGATCTCGACCTTCTTCCGGATCGTATGTTCGTGCAAGTCGACAAATGACCCAAGGAGGAAGTTTGCCTTCTTGCGGTCGTAACGTGGATCGTCTGAGATCTTTTTCAGAAGACTGAAGTAACTCTTGTAGGTCGTGTAATGCTCAAGGACGTCCAGGATGAACTTCTCTTCGATGGCCTGCCGCATGCTGTACAGACTGAATGCACCGAATTTGCCATCCGGCAGCTTCACGCCAAATAGCTCGAGCGTCTTTGGCTTCGGAGTTGCCGTGAAGGCAAAATAGCTCACATTTGGCAAGCGACCGCGAGTCCTTGCCTCTTCGGCGATCTTGTCCTCAAAGTCTTCTTCCTCAACAGACTCCTCCTTTTCGGCCTCCTCCAGGCTCGCGACCGAAAGCACTGCCTTAAGGCTCTTGGTTGCTTCACCCGTTTGAGATGAGTGTGCCTCGTCGATGATCACCGCAAAACGTTGGCCCGGCAGCTCCTTTACTTCATCAACAATCACCGGAAATTTCTGAAGGGTGGTGACGATGATGTTCTTACCTTCTTCTAACGCCTGTTTGAGCTGCTTGGAAGTTGTGTCGATGTTCTCAACGACACCTCGCGTTTGCTGGAATTGGCGTACCGTTCGCTGGAGTTGCCTGTCCAGAACCCGGCGATCTGTTATGACGATGATTGAGTCAAACACCCTTTTGTCGTTCGAATCATGCAGGTTCACAAGTTGGTGGGCGACCCAAGCGATGGAGTTGCTCTTTCCGCTTCCCGCACTGTGCTGGATGAGGTAACGCTGGCCCATCCCGTTCACCTTTGCGTCTGACACCAGACGGCGAACCGCATCGAGCTGGTGGAAACGCGGGAATATGAGCTTCTTCTCGCCTGTTTTGCGCCCTTCGTCATCCTCCAACTCAACAAGCTGAATGAAGTTCTGGATGAGATCCAAGATGCTATCGCGTGACCAAACGTTCTCCCAGAGATAGGCAGTGGCAAAGCCGTCCATAGAAGGGGGATTTCCAGCCCCCGTCCCTCGGCCTTTGTTGAATGGGAGGAATTCGGTTTCTGGCCCTTGAATGCGAGTGGTCATATAGACCAGTTCTGGATCAACAGCAAAGTGGGCAAGACAGCGACCGAAGAGAAAGAGAGGCTCGCGAGGGTCGCGGGTGTGCCGGTATTGGTTGATCGCGTTCTGGACGTTCTGTCCCGTTAGGGGATTTTTGAGCTCGGCCGTAAGAATCGGAAGGCCGTTCAGGAAGATGACGAGGTCGAGTGAATTGTCGTTGTGCTGGCTGTAGCGAAGCTGGCGGACAACAGAGAAGATGTTGGCGAGATAGAGTCGTTCGATTTCGGGATTGAGGCCGCTTGATGGCCGGAAGTATGCAAGTCTGAATCGGCAGCCGTTGGCCTTGGTACCATTCCTCAAGACATCAAGCGTGCCCCGGCTCTTGATCTCGTTGCTGAGGCGATAGAGAAATTCATCTCTTGCCCCGCTTGGATGCTGTTGACAGTATTTCTCCCACTCTTTGGGCTGAGTCGCTTGGATGAAGGCAATTACATCGGTTGGGATGACACAGAGGGTGCGGTCGTTCTGGTCAGGTGAACGCTTGTAGTAGCCACCCGGGGCAAACGCGCTGTAGCCAACGGTAGCCTCAGCTGCAGCTGTTGCACTTCGATTGTACCGAGCTGGTGCCTTGCGTAGGAGGGTCTCTTCAATAACGGATTCGAAATTCTTTTCGGAGATATCCATCAAGGGGAGGACTAGATCCAACGATGCTCTCTCAAGCGGCCCCAAGCAATTCTGACGTGATCAGGCTGAAACTTGACGCGCTTTGCCTCGTTCCACGACTGAACTCCATCAATTGCTACATTTACATCCGATTTTACCCGCCCGTCCTCTTGCGCTAGCCAATGGACTGTTGAAAGGAGTTCTAGCCCGTAAGGCGTCTCAAACCCTTCGATGAGTCTGGAAACGGCCTCGAGGTGAGCTTGTGTGTCCCGATTGTACGCAACGACTTCCTTTGCTTCCCTGACCGCTCGCGGGACAACGGTGATTGATGCCTTAGCGGTCCGGTCGCCGTACCCGCGAATAAAATGTCCTTCAATGCGTTGAAGCAAATGATTAAGCTGCTCTGCGTACGGCCCGTACTTGGCCCTCGCGTAAGTCAATTTCATCGGTTCGCCAGCCACCTGTAAGAAGTACGCCAGCTTCTGTGCTTCCAGAAGTGTAAGACTGTACCCGGGAAGCAAGTATCGATTAAATGCAAGAACGAGGGCAGCTCTCGCTGGCGTCCAATTTGGAAGTGTTGTCGCGACTTTCATTTTCGCCGCAGCGGGTCGCTGTTGAGGCGGGTATAACAGAACTCTAACCTCTGGTACTCTTGCGAGGGCGCCTTCGATCTTTTCCTTCACATCCGTCCATTCGAGGCCACCGTTGCCACAACCGAGAGGTGGGACTGCAATTGATCGAATCTTCTCACGCCTTACAACTTGAACCAAGTCTTGAAGACCTGCTTCGATGTCGCATAACTTAGCTTTTCCTCTCCAATGCTTTTTCGTAGGGAAATTGATGATGTAACGCGGCCCTACCAATTCGCCCGTCTGGAACACAAACATTTCTCCCAACGTGACATCGCCATTCTTGCAGGCCTTGACGTAGGCTTCATGGTTCTTCCGGAATGCTTTCTTGAACTGAAGTGCAATCCCCTTTCCCATCACCCCGACAGTGTTCACGGTGTTGACCAGAGCCTCAGCGTCAGCTTCCAGCAAGTTGCCGTACGTGTATTCAATCATTAGTAGTACCAGGCTTGTTTTTCTTTGACCTGTGGTTGGTAGGACGCTTTTGATATGATCGATTGGACTTTCTTGGCGATCGTAGCATCGATGACGCCGATCCCAAGGAAGAGATCCCAGGGGACAAATTTGGACACAAGAAATTCGGCTTGCCGTCGGCGACTTCGGTCGGGATCATCCGGGGTATCATTCCAATAGGTCGCCTTCATGACATCCCAATCAATATACTGAAGATCGCGCAAATCGTCAAAAAATCGACTAAGAGACATCACCGCGTGACCATCAGTGAAGACGAAGGATAAGCCTGCCTTTTGAACCCTTTCGACCGTTGAGACGAGGTGAACGATAGGTTTTTCACCGCCCTTGTACGAATCTACCCCACCTTTGTTGATAACGTACAACATCGGGGAGCGGGGCGCAAAGTGGAATGGCACGTATTCGGAAAGCACACCTCGTTGACCACAAGTCACAACCCTACGCGATCGCCTGTCCTTTAGGCTCATGTAGGCGATATTGAGGCAGTTGATTTCTTGATTTGCACGCTCCGCTTCGCACCACAATCCATTCTGTTTGACGATAGATCGAAGGTTGTTGAGGTGAGTGATGTGATAGATCGGCGTCGCCATCAAGCCTGTTTCCTCACATCAATCTTCCCCGTCACCGCCGCAGAGATGAGGGCCGTGCGGTATTCCTTCAACCGCTCAACCGCTTCATGGACTTTGTCAACCAGCGCATCGATCTTCGCGGTGTCGCGGTCGAGGAAGTTGGCAATGGCGCGTTGCTGCGTAACATCTGGATACCACATAGGCAATGCTGCCAAGGTGGCGGGATTTATGGCGGGGTATCCGACGCCTTCGGAGTGCGAGACGACAGCATCCACAAAATTGGGCGAGCTGACGAGCCAGAAGAGGAACTTTGAGTTCAGAATGCTTTTCGGGCAAAGCACGGCAAAGCCCGTCGAAACGATCAGATTTGGTTCTGGAGCCTCCAAAAAGCCAATAGCCTTCAGGTATGTTCGCACTGTCGAGATGATGGTATCTCCTGCCCTCACTACTCTTCGTGCTCTGCTTGGAGCAGCTTCAAAAGAAATCTCGTCTATAGCGAGTATTTGCCCGCGGTCATTCACATTACCTATATCCAAGTACCTAAGTTCATATGATGGGTCAGTTGCCTCGCTAAGAACATCGTCGTTGATATGAGCTACCAGCTTGAGCCTCTTCACCTCCCAATGCTCCGGAATCCCTCCCAGCCACTCGATGCCGGAGGGTTTGTAGGCGGGGTAGGGCTTGAAGGATGAGGGAAGAAGGCGAAAGGATGAAGTGGTCGAACCCTCATTATGCCTGAAGGGTGTGGCTGAATCGCTGTTCATCGCGTTCTTCTCAATTTAGTCTTCTTCGCTATAGTCACGAAAATTGCCGTCAGCTCACTTGATTCTCTGATCGCCTCATCAAGTATCTCCGAATCCACGGTTTTTGCCTCGGCAAGAAGCTCAAGCCAGTATGCTGTCTCCTCAAGCTCCTGCAGCCCACCCTCTACTTTGCTGATGAACTCCGCATTTGATCGACTACGCATCGCCTCTCGGTAGTGAGCACCCACAGAAGTACCTGATCGCAGCAACTGTTTTCCCAGCACCTGGGCTTCAGTCGTCTTCGGCAGCGCCGAGTACAGCCGGATCACCATCAGCGCAAAGTCTTTCGTGCGCTTCTTCAAATCAAGCGGTTTCCCTTCATCCTTCATCATTCATCCTTCAGCCTTTTCACCGCAAGTTGCTCGCGTGCAACGCGGATGGCTTCGTGCAGTTTCTTCAGTAACAATTTCTTTGGCGGCAGTTGTGTGAGGTATTCGGCCACACGAATGCCGCTCTTCTCCAATTCCAGTAGCTCCACGTGTTCAGCGGACTTCTCGGCGCACAAGATCAGGCCGAGTGGAGTGGCCTCCTCCGCTCGACGCTCATGTTTGTTCAACCACCGTAAATAGAGCTCCATTTGACCTTTGTCTGCAGCTCTGAATTTTCCAAGCTTCAGATCAACTGCCACGAGTCGTCGCATGCCTCGATGGAAAAAGAGCAGATCGATATAGTAGTCCTCGCCGTCGATGGTGATCCGCTTCTGCCTCGCCAGAAAAGCATAGTCATTTCCAAACTCAATGATGAACCGTTCAAGCTCCCGAAGAATGGCAGTCTCCAGTTCCTTCTCGCTGTAGCTGTCTTTGAGGCCAAGAAAATCCAGGACATATGGATCCCGGAAGACCAAGTCGGGTGTCATCCGATCTTCGCTGCGCAAAACGGCGAGATCTCTCTTTGCGACTTGAGCAGGCTTGCGGGAGATTCCGGTACGCTCGAAGAGCATTCCCTGAATTCTTTCCTGCAATGTGCGCACGCTCCAGCGCTCGTGACGGCAAATCTCAGTGTAGAACTCTCGCTTCACAGCGTCTTGAACGTATGTCAACACTTTGAAATGCGACCAGCTTAATTCTCTCCACAGTGTGGAGAGTTTCTCATAGTCAGGAAATGCCTCGACAAATCGAATGAGATGCCAGAGATTCTTTTCGGAGTAACCCCGGCCGTAATCTACCTCCAATTGTCTCGACAGTGTGGAGACAATCTTTTCACCATACTCCGCTCGCTTCTCACGAAGGATGTCGCGTCGTATCCGAGATCCGATGTTCCAATTGAGAGCAGTTAGCTCAGCATTTACGGCCAACGCCGTCCGAACGCGTGCCTGCTCGATAAGAGCGCGAATGTCCTGCAAGAGCCGATGAACAACGGACCCCAAGGCAGCTTTCGCTGTTCCCAGTTCTCGTTTCTGTGTGCGGCGTTTGAGTGTCACCGGCTAATCTCCTGCGGCAGGTGTAAAATGCCATTCTCCACTGCTCTGACGTTTGCCACGATCAATCTTGCTCCCCCGGCCCAGCAAGCTCAACGATATCGTGGCTGGTCCGTTTTATCCCTATGTCGTTTTGCATCATCAAATCAACAACTTGCTCGCCGTTCATCAAAGCAACTGGAACGGCATTTGGCCGCCTTGCCTCTTTTCTTGCACCGGCGCTGAAATCACTCGTGGTAATGATCAGGCCCCGGTCGTGTGTTCCCAAGCTCCCCCGCACTTGCTGAACCGTTGGCGCTTGGACATTCCGCGTCCATCGCTTCACTTGGACGGCCATACGCGTCCGAATAGTATTCCCAACAACAAGAGTTCCCGTCACGTCTATGCCGCCGTCGCCGGAGCGCCCGGTCACTTCTACTTCGTTGAAACCGAGAGCGGTGAGCAAGAGGCCTGCAAGCTCCTCAAAGCGCTTGGCTTCCATCTTGCGGATGGAGGCAAGAAGTTTCTTTCGTATCTCCCTGTTGTGTTGGTCAATCTGAAATGCTAGTCCCTTGCCCAACCACCTCCTCAAGCCAACAAACCCCTTGCCATGCTTCGTGAAGCGAGATTGTCTTCCCGCTTTTGTCGAGCGCGCAATCTCAGTAAGAATCTGAGCGTACATCGTGGCGGCCGGCGTCTGGCCGATGGTCGAGATCAAACCTAGCTCCAGAGCCTTGTTTGTGATTTCCCGATAATGCATCGGCTTGTTGTTGCCGAATTCCGAAAGAACTTTTTCAGCGGCATCTGTAAACGATATCTTCTTGGCGGCAGCAGTACTCCTCGGGGCTACTTCCTTTGCAGCCGGTTTGGTCCCACGCAATGCGAAGGTCCCCTTCCCCACACGAATGAACTTCGACAGGTCTCCGTGTTTGATGATGTCAACGGCAATTTGCGCATTGATGGTTGCGACGGGTGTCTTGCCCGACGTCTTCCATAGTCCTTTTTCCAAAATGCGCTTCGTGATTTCACGATAGTGCAACGGCCCGCCGGCCTCAAGAAGCACCTCGCAAGCAGCCTTCAATGCGCTCACTGAGTCATCTCCTTCAGCGCGTCGAGAATTTCCCTCTCCATAGCTTTGATATCGGCGTCGATTTCGTGCAGCGGCCTGGGTGGCTGATACTTGTAGAAGTACCTGTTGAAGTTGATCTCATAACCGACCTTGCCGATCTCGCCGTCCTTGTGGTCGCGAACGTCCTTGTTGACCCACGCATCAGCGACGTGCGGCTTGACCTCTCGATCAAAGTACGTCCAGATGTCTTCCTTTAGCGGGACGTTCTCGTAGTCTCGGATCTCGGGATCAGGCTCGGGATTGCCATCGTTGTCGCGGCAAATCTCAGCAGTCTCGTCCCTTTCGGATACAGCAGACAGAATCGCCTTCCGAATTGGAGCTGAAAGCTTGACCCCTGATCTTTCACTGGCCTCATCCAGCGCCTTCTGAAAGAGAGCCCGGTCTTTGAACAGGGTCTGTGGAACCGCGCGTACCATAGCTATTATCGAATCTTGATACTTCCGCCCCAGCTCTTCCTCCGCAGCCTTTGCCTTTGGGTGTTTCTTTAGACTCACGGCTAGGTTTTTGAATGCACTTTCATCTTTCAGAAGTGCTAACCTTTCCGCTGTCACCTGGAAGTTGAGGCGAAGCGGCCGCTCGATAGTGATTTTTCGATATCCAAAGTCGGGAATATCGAAAATCTTCGAATATTCACCGTCATTGAGACCTTCGTATAACTGGGTGATGCGCTGGATCTGGTCCGGAGAGATTTCCCTGCGCTTGTCTCCAAGGCTCTTTCTCATTGGCACCCAGAAATCGGCGGCGTTGATAAGCTGTACTTTTCCCCTGCGGCGTTTCTCTTTGTGGTTGCTCAGGATCCAGATGTATGTCGCAATGCCAGTGTTGTAGAAAAGCTGCTCTGGAAGCGCAACAATACCTTCGAGCCAATCATTTTCAAGTATCCAGCGACGAATTTCGGTCTCACCGCTGCCCGCATCGCCGGTGAACAGGGGTGAGCCATTCATAACGATTGCTACGCGCGTGCCACCTTCCTTCGGATCATGCAGGTGCGAGAGCATGTCCTGCAAGAACAAAAGCTGACCATCACTGATACGAGGAAGCCCCGCACCGAACCGCCCTGCATAGCCGCGTTCGGCCTCCTGTTCTACGGCTTCTTTATCCATCTTCCATTCTTTGCCGTAAGGAGGATTCGCAAGGCAGTAGTTGAACTTCTGCCCCCGATGCTGGGCATTGGATAGGGTGCTGCCGAATTTGATATTCTCAGCATCCTCGCCCCCTGCGCTCACCATGTATAGATCAGACTTAGAAACCGCGTATGTCTCTGGATTTACCTCCTGTCCGAATAAATACACCTTCGCATTCCGATTAGTCTCAAGGATTCGCTCCTTAGTGATAGTTAACATCCCGCCGCTTCCGCAGGCCGGATCATAGACGGTTCTAATGATGTGGTTCTGTCCCAGTGCCTCCTTGTCTGCCGAGAGGATGAGATTCACCATTAAGCGGATTACCTCACGAGGGGTAAAGTGTTCGCCGGGGTTTTCATTAAGAGCCTCATTGAATCGCCGAATCAGATCCTCAAAGATATATCCCATCTCAAGATTCGACACCTTGTCCGGATGGAGATCGATGTTCTTGAAGCGCTCCAACACGAGGTAGATGAGGCCTGATTCTGCAAGCTTGCTGATCGTGTTGTCGAAATCAAACTTCTCCAACACCTCGCGCATGTTATCGCTGAAAGCGTTGATGTACGCCCTCAGGTTGGATGCCAGATGCGGTGGGTCGTCGAGCAACGTTTCGAAGTTGTAACGAGAGGTGTTGTAGAACGCAAATCTCGAAGCACGTCGCAGTTGGGGGTCAAGGTTCTTCAGGCCTTTGCCCTTCAGCTTTGCTGCCGTTTCAAGAACCTTCTTTTTTGTCGGTTCAAGTACACAGTCGATTCGCCGAAGCACAGTGAGGGGCAAGATTACATCCTGGTACTTGCTGCGCTTAAAACTGTCACGCAGCAGCTCAGCGATGGACCAGAGGAAGTTGGCTTTATCGGAGAAGTTGTTCATAGTAAAGATCGATTGTGCTGGCAAAAGAGCAAACCCGGAGTGTCACCTCTCGCAAGCTTGTCTCTGGAGGTTAATTGGCTGGTACACACTTTCGTGACTCCCGACGGCGCGGAGTGAACGGATGAAAAATAGCCTTGTTGGAGTTCAAAATCAATCATTGCGCCCGCTTGCCGCCTGCAAAAAGCTACCGCAAGCCAGACGCAAGGTCAATGCCGTAAACTCCGTATTTCTTGAACTCACAGATTTTGGCCAGCTTTCATTACTGCTCCAAACGCCCTCCAATAGATAGGGGCCGAACGTCCGACGAGACACCGGCGATCGTTCGTCAATCAGGGTCTTCTCCCGCTCCTTTAGAATGTCTCGGTTGCACTCAAAATGAGCATCTCGCGGGCAAAGCCCGGGGAGGGCAAGCAACGGTTTCCAGCACCGTAGAGGGAACCGTCGCTTTCAGTCGGGTGAGAATCCGACCTGCCCGCGAGATTTCACAGATACCAACTCGGTCTGCCACGAGGAGGCTTTCCTCTGTTCAGCTCACCTTCCTTCCGTTCTTCCCATCTTATTATTTCAATATACGTTCTCTTACGTGTTCGTTCGTTTGCGATAATGTTGCAACAAAGTACATAAAGGCCTCGCGATCAGCGGTTTATTTGAGCGACTTGTTGGGCATGAAGAATTATGACTTGTAGATTTCATTCCTTTTATCTTGTGGCTGGCACTCGGTTTTCCCCTTACACTCCACTTACTCAATCGTGCCTATTGCCCCGTTGACGCTTGAAGTCCGCGTATGCCTTGCAGTTCAACCGGAGGTTGCTTCTGCATGAAAGACCGCCCACCAAGGTGATCAGTGGCTTGCGGCGTTGCCACAAGTTGCTGTACACCCTGCGCAGAATGCGCGGCATGGAATAGAAGCGCCTGTCGCAGGAGATCATTTCTTCGATGATGCCGTCCAGAGACAAATGCTTATGCCGGGCCACCGGGAAGGTTAGCGTGTAATAGTTCCAGTCCTCCGGGAACGCATCGAGGGCGATGCGGTCCTCCGATTTCATCTGCTCCCACAGGCGCGTGCCGGGCAAAGGCGTCAGAAACAGCACGTTGAGATAGTCCAGGCCGTACTGACTGGCCACCTCGGCGATATGGTTGCCAACGCCCGGTTCGTCTATGTCAAAACCGATGATAAAGGAACCTACAACCTGAATGTTGTGCCGCTGTATGCGGCGTACGGAGGCGCGGAAGTCCCGGCCCTTCAGAAGGTTGAATTTCTTGCCGAGTTCCCGAAGCCCTTCCGGCGCGGGGGATTCAAAGCCGATGAAGACCCCGCTGCACCCGGCCTTCGCGGCCAACGCCAGAAGTTCTTCGTCATCCGCGAAGTTAATGGTGGCCTGGGCAATCCATTCCTTTCGCAGGTTCGCCTGTGCCAGGGCGCGGAACATCTCCTTGGCGCGGGCGATGTGGTCAGGCCGCGTGCCGATGAGGTTGTCGTCAACCACCAGAACACGTTTCTCACGAATCAACCGAAATTCCCGCACGACATCCGGAATGGGTCGCTGCCGGTAGCGGGCCCCGTTGAATGCCGTCACGCTACAAAAGCTACAGTTCAATGGACAGCCGCGTGTGGTCTGAATGGCTCCGAAGGCATATCCCGTAGCCAGCAAATCATGACGGGCGAACGGGACGTCGTTCATCTTGGCGAGCCCTCCGTCATACCGGCGCTTCATGCTGCCATGGCGGGCGTCATCCAGAACCTGCGGCCAGATGCCCTCAGCTTCCCCCGTGACGACCGAGTCCACGCGCTTCATAACCTCGTCCACGCACATGGTTGCGTGAATGCCGCCCATGACGACGGGCACGCCCAGACGCCGGAAGTAAGTGGCCACTTCGTAGGCGCGGTTCGCCTGCGAGGTGAAAGCGGTGATCCCCACCAGGTCCGGCCGAGGCATGGCTGGATAGTTCGGCGCGCCGAGGTTCTCGTCCACGATCGAGATTTCCCACTCCGCTGGGGTCAGGCCAGCAAGGACCATAAGGCTGAGCGGTTTCCATACGCGGTAACGGTTCCAGCGGTTCTCCTTGACTTTGACGATGCTCACAAGCGGGTTGGAGGGGTTGATCAGATATAGTCGCACGGCGTACATTCACTCCTGGATAGGGATTTGCTTTTTCTCCTTCTTTTCCTCAATGCTGGTTCAATGAATAGAATGTCGCAGCTACTATTCGTTGGCCTAGCGGCTTGGAGCCAAGCTGCCGCCCTGACACAAAATGACATTGATTTGTAGACACTGAGCAAACCAATGTCGCAAGCAGTTAAGGCAAAACGCCCGTCCGCCCTCTTAGGTCAAAGAAGGCCGGGCGGGCAGTGTTTCTTGTTCTAGGAAAGATCTCCGTTGTTTGACCCGAGCTTACCAAACCCTGCCTGCCGAAGTGCCTTCGGCACGCAGGCAGGCGCACCAAAAAACATGGGGCGAGTGAATGAACTTGATATTAGCCCGCGAGCGCCGGTTTGTGGCTTGATATTGAAAAAGTCTTCGGCATCACTCAAGGAACGCGCAACTTTAGATTGGACGCATAGCCATACGTTCCTACGTGAGTCCCGCTTCGCCTGCCTGCCGTACAAACTTATCTCGGAATCACCAGCCCAGGCTGAGCGGCCATGGCTGAGGTATTGCCAGAAACATCAAGGCGGCGCCCAGCAGGGCGACATTCTTCTTGAACATGGCCTGATTCATTTGTCTAGCCTGCGGATCCCTATCAGCCCAGTAGTTGTGCATCCCGATCGTGACCGGAACCAGGAAGATGACTAGAAGAATCACTCCCCACGTTGGCTGAACGCCGAAAACGACACTGATGCCGCCGAGAATAGCCAGTACGCCGGAGCCGAGGACCGCAAGCTTCGGTGCAGGAATCTTCTTGGAGGCAGTGTAGGATGCCATCATCGACACATGGGTGAAATGGTCAATACCGGCAAGGATAAAGAAGCCACCGAAAAGAATTCGGCCTACCAGACAGAAATATTCCATAGGAACCTCCTAATGACTTTCGTTCGGTGAATAGTGTGAACGCCGTTTCACATAATGTTTAGGCGAACCGCTTGCCCCGATGCCTTCTATCGGGGCCGTTGCGGCCCGCCACCTCCAAATGATTCATTTCTCGTGGCGGGACGGCATGGAGCGAGGACTTTACATTGAGCCAAGCTGAGCTTCAACCCTGACTTGTCAGAAAAATGTGAGCGCCGTAAAGCAGCGTTGTTAGCTGGCGTTTCCTCCTTGGATCACTGGCTACTTTATTTGGCCAAAGTACAAATCGTCCTGTGATTCCTCAGTTCGTATCTTGGGGGAGTTGCGCATGGTCGAAAGCATGGAGTCGCTCATGGCGAGAGACAATGGCTTATACTCATCGCCGAACCACAAGAAAGTTGACTGGATTTTGGATAAGCCAATCAGCGGGATCAGCCCCTTTTGTGCCTCCACAACATAGCCGACACTCTTTTGGCTTGCAATCTTCAATCCAATGGAAGCGTCAGAACTAGTAACAACGCTGACAAGAAGAATAACACTATCAGTGAGCAACTCCTTCCATTCATGCAGAATCTCATAGCAGTTTCTCCTTCTCAAAGTGAATGTTGACTGGGCTGCCAATATATTGTGCAATGCAGCATAACTGTTGAAATAGCGAATCTCGTTCTTGGTCCTCGATGAGAGCGAAACTGTATTACGTTCTTATTCTTCAGCGGCGTCGAGAACGAATTGCATTCTTTTCCCCTATAGAAACAAGGAGCTCATTCATCGCTTTTCATCGCGAATCTGGAGGTCTATCCCCTCAACTAGATTTCTTTAGGTTCGTTGGCAGGTGGCCTGGAGTGTCTGAAGGCCACTCAGATACTCCGAGCAGCCGCGGTGCTACGTGCAAAGTCTAAGTAGCTGAGCAGCTTTGAATATTACCACCAGTACGTCGGGCAACGCTCAAATCCAAGCTAGTCAATTCCCCACAGGGTGTCAATGGGGTAAAGTAGGAAGCGTCCAATTAACGGTTGCCGATTTTGGGCTATTTTAGCGCAGGGCGTAACCAGCCCATAGGATGTCGAACACCAGCCGCTTGGAGCCGTGACTTGCCGTTGAGGTGTCTTCGGGATCCTCGGCAATCGGTATAGGGCTTCTGCCGTAGATACGCCACCAGCAGATTCATGTAACCGATCGCTGTCGCTCGATGCTGAAAGGCTTCAACCGTCTTGAACCGACGCTCCAGTTGCTTGTTCACATTCTCCACGAAGTTCGTCGTCCGAGGCAGTCCCGCCACGCGATGATGCATCATCAGATGATCCCAGTGCCGCTCTAAGAACCTCACCGCCTTCTGCTGTTGGGCCCGTGGTAAGCTCAGCGACCACCGGAGGCACTTCAACTCCTCCCGTGCTTCCCGCTCACTGTCAGCAAACAGCACCCGACGACACGCATTCCAAAGCTCTCTGATCCCTCGGTGGCGCTCTGAGACCGACCGCGTCTGTTGCCAGTGACCAACAAACTCTTGCCGTGCTCGTTGTACCCAAATCCCCCTCCGATCCCTCAGACGCACAAACTCACCACGCAACAGGTTCCTATTCGTCCGTTGATAATCTGTGATCTCCCTATATCGAATGAGCTTCTCGATGGCTGCCAATGCGTGTTTTACACAGTATTGATGAGGCTTTCCTGCATAGACCAGCTTCACCGCCTTCGTCAACGCTGCATCCAAATCCGTCACGATCCCTCGAACCCTCATCGGCAGCGCTACCACCTCCTCCAAGAACTTCATCGCCTCTTCCACCGTCAACTCACTCACCGGCCGGCAATGAACAATGTCTCCCGTCCGATCCACCGCCAGGTAGAACCATTGTTGCTCTCCCCGTACCGAACACATCTTCTCATCAAACAACACAAAGCCATCCCACCTCGGCCGCAGCTCCTGACTCATCTCCCACGCTGTCTTGCATCGCCTCCCAACAGCTTCTACCATCTTCTGTAACGATGTCGGCGATATCCTCCTCCCACTCCGCTCATACACCCTCCTGGCGATCACCCGGTAACTCTCTCCTCCCTCCAGGTGACGCCGTACCACTTCTTCCTCAAACGCTTCACTGTACCGATACCGCTTCGCACGCCGCAAACTGAAACTCTTCCCACATCCTCCGCACGCAAACCGCTGTACCCTTACCCTCCGCTCCCGCTCTACATCCAACTCTCGGATCACCCGGTGTCCGTTCCGCTTGATCTGCCCGCTCCCACATCTCGGGCAGAGTCGATGGTAGTTTTTTTATCCATAGAAGTCCGTTCTCTCTGCTGACAAAACAAAATCTCTCGAACTTCCACAACATAAACAACATACCACCAAAACAGCAACCGTAAACTGATACGCTT
>Ga0315277_10004946_pt1 | contig 17672 bp, 17 predicted proteins | sample YL17G05_15_MG_FD_203695 | JGI IMG/M metagenome (GOLD analysis project Ga0315277, IMG submission 203695) | Sediment microbial communities from Yellowstone Lake, YNP, Wyoming, USA - YL17G05_15 | ecosystem: Environmental > Aquatic > Freshwater > Lake > Sediment | place: USA: Wyoming | collected...
ATCACAAGGATGCAGAGAAGAAACAAGATAAGAAGAAGTAATAAGCTCGAAATACCGACGGGAAAAGGGATGACTTCTACAAGTCATCCCTTTATTATTTTTACTAACCACTCCCGGAGATTACAAAATTATCATTTTTTAGTCATTCCAGTATCATCTTCCCAAAGTATATTAGAAGTAGATAATTGATATAAATAAGTATTCTTATACGCAATGAAAAGAATGATAGGAAATATTCACAAGTTTGATCAAAGCGGGAATGATAATTCACCGGTGTCGCTCGGAGACAGGAAAACAATGTTATATCTTCTGCTTGCTGCCGGAATAGCTATTCTGCTTTTACTCATTATTCGTTTCACAATACTCTGAAGATTATAAATGATTAATACCAATTTATGTTTAACTATTAAAAGGATACTAACCATGAAAAAACTAACCAGACCATCGATTCTGAGGAGTGTACTGCTGTTAATCGGATTCCTCGGCGGAATTTTATTCCTGTCGATTATTGGGACATCGACAAAATCTACTTCTGGAGTGAATGGACAGGTGGCTGCATCAACTCCGGTTCTTACGGCGCAAGGGAAAGAACTCCTGAACCAGTTCAGCTCGGCCTTTGAGGCAGCAGCCGATAAGGTAAATCCCTCTGTAGTTCCAATATTCAGTGAACAGGTGACCAAAGTCAATAATCCATTCGGAACAACGGAAGATCCATTTCGTCAATTCTTTGGTGATGACTTTTTCAAACGCTTCTTCGGAAACCAGAATAGTGGTGAACAAAAACAAACAATCCACGCTCTCGGTTCAGGCGTCATTGTATCAAATGACGGATATATTCTCACGAATAACCATGTCGTGGATGGTGCCGACAAGTTAACCGTCGTTCTGAAGGATAAACAAAAATACACTGCTAAAGTAATAGGACGGGATCCGCAAACTGACGTCGCTGTGGTCAAAATAGACGCTGCGAACCTGCCCTTTGCAACGCTTGTGAATTCTGACGAAGTCCGTATCGGACAATGGGTCATCGCCGTTGGTAATCCGTTTCAACTAATGCATACGGTAACTGCTGGTATCATTAGCGCAAAAGGGAGGTCCTCTGTGAACTTGGCGGAGTATGAGGATTTCTTACAAACAGATGCGTCTATTAATATGGGTAATAGCGGCGGAGCCCTTGCTGATCTGGACGGAAACGTCATCGGTATCAATACTGCGATCGTCAATCCCACCGGAACGGGGGGCAATATTGGAATTGGTTTTGCGATCCCTATCAACATGGCAAAAACTGTCATGCATGAATTAATTACGAAGGGTAAAATCATCCGCGGTTATCTCGGAGTCTTACCTCAGGACATTAACGAGAATTTAGTAAAAGCATTAAATTTAAAATCGACCGAAGGATCATTAGTTGGGGATGTCACACCAGACGGGCCGGCCGAGAAAGGTGGAATAGAAAGAGGAGACATCATAACCAAATTTAATGGAACAAAGATTGAGAATAGTGCACAACTTAGAAATATTGTTGCTGCAACGGAACCCAGTGAAGAAGTTAAGATTAACATCCTGCGCGATTCAAAGGAAATTGAAAAGAGTGTTATACTTGGGGAGAAACCTGTGGACCTTGCGGCCAGTAAAGGGGGAGATGAAAGCCCTGATAATAAGCCAAGTAAAGTACTTGGGCTGTCTGTACAGACACTTACCTCTGATCTTGCATCACAACTGGGATATCAGCATGATCAGGGAGTTGTAGTCACAAGTGTGGAACCCGGAAGTCCGGCAGAGGATGCTGGGATAAAACAAAAGGATCTCATCAAAGAGGTGAATCGGGTGAAAGTAATTTCCGTGCAAGAATTTAATCGCACAATGGAGAAAATCAAAAAGGGTGAAAATATAGCGCTTCTTGTTCGAAGGGGACAAAACACATTCTTTGTCGCAATACAATTGCCGAATGCATAACTTCAAACATAAATACTAATCATCTGATGCCGTGATTACGGTGAATCAACGGATATGCAAAAGGTGTGCAGACAATGTTAAAAGATCCAATATGCGGTATGGAGATCGAAGATCGTGATTCGGTCATCAAGCGGAAGTACATGGGTAAAACTTATTTCTTCTGTTCGTTTTCGTGTAGGGATGCATTTGATAAAGAACCGCATACCTATTGCGACAGATTTAATAGCGATTTAAAACATAATTGTTACGACAAATGGCTAAGTGCAGCTAACTTCAATGCTTGAAGCTGGCTGCACGCCGTTTACCGGAGGCATTCCCAATTAAACTCAGTTACTCGTAGGTCATCCCAGCGCAATAGTACATTATGATTTTTATTTGAAAGTTTATTATATTACTCCATACTACTTTCTTTAAAGATTAAAGAATTTCCGGAGGGGGATAAAAATGCGACGGTGTTCTTACTTAATTTTCCTGACTTTGTGCCTCGCGGGTATTTCTATATCACAACCAAAAGATAATAAAAATAAAATACAAGGTACGACTGTCAGTTTTGCAGCGCGTGCCCTGCAGGGCTTCGGTATGAAAGTCTGGCTGAGCAACCAGATGAAGTCAGGACTCCAGGCATGGGACTGTAACAGTCAGGATTGCATTCCTGCTGATTGGCCTAAATACGGAATGCTATATCCGTTAACATCCAATTGTGAACATTTATATGTTTTATGTCCCTTCATAGGCGGAATTATTGACGGGAGGATATATGTAGATCAGGGATATAGCTTTAATTCCGGTAATAGTGAATTGGTACCGGAATATAGACATATCCTACGTGAACATTTTTGGAGAACCGCAAGACTAGATTCTGTCGGTGTCCCAAATCGGAGATATTGCGATGATGATGGGGATGGTCTAATTGATGAGGATGATTTAGACGGTACCGATAATGACGGTGATTGGAATCCTTCTAGCGATGATGTGGGGGCAGATGGACTGGCAGATCCGTATGAAGTCAGTTGTGATGGTATCCCTTACGATCCAATAAATAATCCTGATCCTGCGGGTGATAACTTTGCTCCGGATGACCGTGATAGTTGTCATGCAAATGCTGATGGCACTTTTCCGTTTAAAAATAATCGTGACCGTTGGACCGAGAAAAACGGATTACCCGATCACGGTGAACCGCATGTGGATGAGGATTATGCGGCGGTATCTGATAATGATTTGTATTGTTCTGCAATTGATACTTTTACAAGACCAATAATTATGAACCCTGTACCGATGGGAATAAAATGTATACAAAAATCATATGCATGGGACAATGAATCATTTGATCTTGTAATACCCTTTGATTATTACTTTATAAATGTCGGCCGCAAGACGATCAACGATGCGTACGTAAGCTTTTATGCGGATATGGATATTGGCCCCATTGATTGCCCGAATTACCTTGGACTCAATTATTCAGGGTATATGGAATCTTTGCGAACCGCCTATTCACATAATCCTATTTGCAGAGGCTCAACACCTGCAGGTATCACACTTCTTGGAACATCGGTGAAAATAGATTCACCCTGGATAGTATGGAATTGGTGTGATCCCGGGGATTATTCGTGTTTTGGACTCGATGATGACTCGTTAACATATCAATGGATGAATGGTGACGCTTTCCCGGGACAATGGATCTTTCCAGACCAGGTGCCGACAATGCCCAGTGATACAAGATTTCTGATTTCGATCGGTCCATTTCGTGTATTCGATCCCGGAGATACTATCAGAGTATCAATTGCACTTGTATCTGGCGATGATGTTATCGTTGGACCTAATAGTCTCAGGGAGAATGCAAAAAAAGCACATGATATATATGCACGTTCTTATAACTTGCCAAGTAAACCCTTATCACCGAAGTTAGAAACCATTGTCGGAAAACATAGGGTTGAACTCAAATGGTACCCGCATACTAGCGCGTTAAACGATGGAGCTTCTACGTTCGATGTTTGGGACGATTCGAACAAACTCGCGCAATCCTATCCTGACGATCACTGGCGGCGGATTAATCCGCCATGCGCGGACCTAGTCAGCGGGTGTGCCTATCATCTTTGTGATGAAAATGGAAAGTTACCGGGCGGTAGAATATTCTCGGGATTTCGGCTATATAGAAATGAATATGATGGAAATGTTAATTGGCCATCCAGAGAAAATTTCACTCTATTGAGAGAATACCTTTTACCTGATACTGCAACAGAATGGTCGATTTCTCAGCTTGATTCTGTATTTATTGATTCTAATTTAGTCCGGGAAAAAAGTTATTGGTACGCCGTTACTTCTGTTGGATTACCCAATATTACTGTGCTGCCAATTCCAAAACCAGATGGAACGGTAAGGTATGATACATCATATTCGGTGGATAACGAATCATACATCGGCCAAAACAGGATCAAGGTAGATATACCTCTCAGCATATCATCCGAAGAGGCAGGCAAAGTTTTGGTCGTACCGAACCCTTATAAAGTGACTGAATATTATTCGTCGGACTATGGTGGTTGGGAAGGGCCGGAGAGGGATTGGAATGAGAATAAACGGCTGGTAAAATTTATCCGGTTACCTAAAGGCGAATGGACGCTTCGTATCTTCACCCTTGTGGGGGAGAAGGTAACCATAATAAAAAATACTATGGCAAATGGCTATGAACAGGGAGGTAAGTGGATGGGATCTTATCGGGAAAATCGTGCGGATATCTCATTCGATTTGCTCACCGAAAGCGGTCGGGCGCTTGCCAGCGGCGTATATATATTCCTTATCGATTCAGAATTCGGCCAGCAAACCGGGAAGTTTGTGCTGATAAGATAACTACCCGATTGAACACGGATGACGCGGATTAAACAGGATTTCCACGGATGTTAATCCGCGTAAATCAGTCAGATCCGTGTTATCCGCGTTCTCTTTGAGGGCAGCATGGCACTTCCATCAGATCCTTGAGTCTGAAAAAAAGATACTCCAGATCGTACGGCTTGTCGATTATCTCATCAGCTCCCATAGCCCTACATTTCTCAGTGTTTCTCATATCGCCGTAAGCAGTTAATATTATTACCTTCGTCTGCGGATATGTCGCCTTAACAAACTGGAGCACGCCAAAGCCGTCAATGTACGGCATCTTGAGATCAAGAATAATTGCTTGGTATGAACGACCGTGAATGAGCGGGATCGCTTCATTTCCGTTCGCTGCGGTTCTTACCTCATAACCTTCGTTCAACAGATGATGGAAGAGAGTCTCTCTGATTTCCGTGTCGTCTTCGACTATGAGAATTTGTTGTTTTTCAGCCATTTTATCTAGATTTCTCCATTCGTGCGAAATATAAGCATTCGGAAAAATAAAGGAAACAGCGAGGTAACGGATATCACACTATAAAAAATCCCGCCTGAACCAGATTTTTACGTGATTCGTCCGGTATTTACACATAGTTTAAACACTGTCTTACTTATAAAAACCATCGCATTGCTAAGATGTAACCGCTGGAAAAAAGTTGTATATTAGTAAAATAAGACTAACTTATTATCCGATGTTCTGACGATACGGGGGACCTGATTATTAATAACAGGTGAATTTTACTTTTTTATCTGCCCCGATTCGCTTTATAATTTATTCCTCTTGGTGAGTTGTTTCATTTTCCCATTGACCATTTATTGGCTTAGATGCTCTACAATAAAAAAGCAGATCTGATACTCGCAGATGGTACACGGTACCAGGGGTATTCATTCGGTACCGAGTCGAATGTGAGCGGCGAGGTTGTGTTTAATACAGGCATGGTCGGTTATCCCGAAACCATGACCGACCCTTCGTACTTCGGACAGATTTTGGTTTGTACATACCCGCTCATCGGTAATTACGGTGTCCCGAATAACGACAGAGAAAATAATCTGCTCAAGTACTTCGAGTCGGAGAAAATCCACATCCGTGCATTGATCGTTTCTGATTATTCCGATCGGTATTCACATTGGAATGCCAAAAAATCACTCCCCGAATGGATGAAGGAACACTCTATCCCCGGTCTGTGTGGTATTGATACAAGAGCACTCACGAAGAAATTGCGGGAAAAAGGAACGATGCCCGGCAAAATCATCATTGGTGAATTACCCGATATTTCTTTTGAAGATCCAAATCAAGTTGACGTGGTGTCGGGCGTGACTATTCCATCTCCTGTTCGTTACCATAAACCGGGGAAGAGAATCGTGCTCGTCGATTGCGGTGTAAAAAACAGTATTATCCAGGCATTCCTCCGACGCAATATCTCGGTCGTACGTGTTCCCTATAATTATGATTTTCTGCTGGAAGATGTGGAAGGAATTGTTCTCTCCAACGGACCAGGCGATCCGAAAATGTGCATTGAAACCATTAGAAACGTGCAGAGAGCGATGAATGAGAATATACCGATTCTCGGAATATGTCTGGGTTGTCAGATACTTGCTCTTGCCGCCGGCGCGGATACATATAAGCTGAAGTATGGGCATCGCGGACAAAACCAGCCATGCGACGAATCGGGAACGAAAAGGTGCTACATCACCTCGCAGAACCATGGTTATGCGGTTGCCGCGGAGAAACTCCCCGAAGACTGGCGGGAGTGGTTCCGCAACGATAATGATGGAACTAATGAGGGTATCATTCACATCTCAAAACCATTCTTCGGAGCTCAGTTCCACCCGGAAGCATCGCCGGGACCTGACGACACTGAATTCATATTCGATATGTTTGTGCGGGCGTTGAAATGATAAAGAGAGAAAAACCGAAAAAAGTTCTGATACTCGGCTCCGGCGCCTTACAGATCGGACAGGCGGGAGAATTCGACTATTCGGGTAGTCAGGCAATAAAAGCGCTTAAGGAAAATTCTATCTTTACAATTCTTATCAATCCAAACATCGCCACCATCCAGACATCGGATCACCTTGCCGACAAAGTCTACTTCCTCCCTGTCAATGTTGAATTTGTAGAAAAGGTTATCGAAAAGGATAAGCCCGATGCGATGCTCCTCGGTTTCGGCGGCCAAACGGCACTTAATGTCGGCGTGGAGCTGTACAAAAAAGGTATCCTCGAACGAAACGGTGTCCGCGTTCTCGGCACTCCGGTCGAATCGATCATCAACACCGAAGATAGGGAACTCTTCAAAAGTAAAGTTAAGGAGATAGGTCTTAAGGTTCCGGTAAGTAAGACCGTCGCTTCCGTTGATGAGGCAGTGCGCGCTGCCCGTGAAATCGGATTTCCGGTCATGTGCAGGATTGCTTATGCGCTGGGCGGCCTGGGATCAGGAATCGTGAACAATGAGGGGGAGCTTGTCGAGAAAGCGCGCCGCGCCTTTTCGTTCACGACTCAGATACTGATTGAGGAATCGCTTCGCGGATGGAAGGAAGTTGAGTATGAAATTGTTCGAGATATGTTCGACAACTGCATCACCGTCTGTTCCATGGAAAATGTTGATCCGATGGGAATTCATACCGGCGACAGCATTGTCGTAGCGCCTGTCCAGACTCTCTCAGCATCGGAAAATTTTAAACTGCGGTCTATCGGCATCAGACTCATCAGACACCTGGGTATTGTCGGCGAGTGCAACATCCAATATGCACTCGATCCGAGTTCGGATGATTACCGGATCATTGAAGTCAATGCCCGCCTGAGCAGGAGTTCCGCGCTTGCCTCTAAAGCAACAGGATACCCGCTGGCGTTCATCGCGACAAAACTTGCACTGGGCTATGCTCTCAATGAGGTGGAGAACATAGTCACGCGCGAAACGTCGGCGTGCTTTGAGCCTGCCCTCGATTACGTCGCGTTGAAATTTCCCCGCTGGGATCTGCAGAAATTCAGCCAGGTCAGCACCCTCCTCGGCTCAGAAATGAAATCCGTCGGAGAAGTAATGGCTATCGGCAGGAACTTCGAAGAAGTTCTGCAAAAGGCGATTCGCATGCTCGATGTAGGACTTAATGGATTCGTCCGCAACAACATGCATATTGATGATTTACCGAGAGAACTGCAGGAACCGACCGACCGAAGGATTTTCGCAGTCGGACAGGCAATGAAAGAAGGATATTCAATCGATCAAATCCATGATTTATCGAAAATTGATAGGTGGTTTCTCCATAAGGTAAGAAATATTATTGATGTTGAGAAGGAAGTCGAGAAGTACAAACTCGATTCACTCCCGAAGGAATTGCTTCGCATAGCGAAACAGAGAGGATTTTCAGATCTCCAGGTCGGTATGATGACCGGTGCGACAGAGAATGAGGTCCGTACCAAGCGTAAGATTCTTGGAATTACTCCGAACGTGAAACAAATTGACACGATGGCTGCCGAGTATCCTGCCAAAACTAACTACCTTTACTGTACCTACAACGGCACGGAAAGCGATATCGGACACGGAGAGGATAGACAGATCATCGTTCTCGGTTCAGGTACGTACCGTATCGGTTCATCGGTTGAGTTCGATTGGTGTTGTGTTAATACGGTCCTGACACTTAATCGCATCGGCTACAGGACCATCATGGTCAACTACAACCCCGAGACTGTCAGCACCGACTATGACATTTGCAGCAAACTCTACTTTGAGGAGCTCACATTTGAGCGTGTACTGGATATTTATGAAATTGAGAATCCGCTCGGTATAATCGTGTCGATGGGGGGGCAAATACCGAACAACATGGCGATCAGACTTCACCGCGCCGGCGTGAAAATTCTTGGGACCTCCCCGGAGCAGATTGATAATGCGGAAAACAGATATAAGTTTTCTGAGATTCTCGATAAGTTAGGAATTGATCAACCGCAGTGGCAGGAGCTGACGAACCTGACCGAAGCGAAGGCGTTTGCGGAGCGTGCCGGTTATCCCGTGCTCATCCGTCCGAGTTATGTCCTGAGCGGGGCAGCGATGAGCATTGCGCTATCCAGCAGTGAGCTTGAGTTATATTTGCAGAAGGCATCGGATATCAGCAGAGAACACCCCGTCGTCATCAGTAAGTTCATTACCGATGCGCGTGAAATAGAAGTCGATGCTGTGGCAAAAGACGGTGGTCTGTTTTGCTATGCTATTTCTGAGCACGTCGAGAATGCGGGTGTCCATTCAGGAGATGCAACGATTGTCTTTCCACCCCAGCGCACATACCTTGAGACAATCCGGCGGGTTAAACTTATTACCCGGCAGATCGCAGAAGCCCTGCAGATTACCGGACCGTTTAATATCCAATTCATTGCCAAGGACAACGATGTAAAGGTCATTGAGTGCAATCTCCGCGCGTCGAGAAGCTTCCCGTTCGTTTCGAAGGTCCTGAAGATCAATTTCATCGACATCGCGACAAAGCTGATTCTGAATGAATCTGTCCCGGCATTCAGCAGTTCAGCATTTGAGCTGGATTATGTCGGAGTGAAGGCGCCCCAGTTCTCGTTCACACGCCTGAAAGGTTCTGATCCTGTACTGGGTGTTGAAATGGCCTCAACCGGGGAAGTTGGATGTCTTGGAGATGATTTTGACGAGGCATTTCTTAAAAGTTTGATATCAACGGGTGTGAACGTCACACCGAAAACTATTCTGCTTCCGGGCGGGACGATTAAAGGCAAAACCTCATTCATCGAAGAGGCACAGATCCTTAATTCGATGGGGGTTCAGATTTACACAACAGGGGAAACATCGCAAACCCTGCAGGACCACGGCGTCCGGTCGGTGCATCTCGACGAGACGCGCGACGAGAAGGTGCCTGGTGTCCTTTCTCACCTGCAGGAGAGAAAGATCGATGTCGTCATCAACATTCCCAAGAATGATGACGCCAGTCAACTTGAGTATGATTACCTGGTAAGAAGGAAAGCGGTTGACCTTAATATCACGCTTATTACAAACGTCGAGTTTGCACGTAGGTACATCAGAGCGATCCGCAAGTACAGCACGCAGCAGCTGGGCGTAAAGAGCTGGGACGAGTATGTCTGATTTGTATATTCATGGGATGGTCAACGATTGCCATTCCAACCCTCTCTATGATCTCCCCCTTATAAAGGTGGAGATGCTTTGCAGACTTTTTTATCCCCAAGCTGAGCTGATAAATTGTTCCAGCTGTAACTTTCCCCCTTCACAAGGGGGAAACACAAAGGGGGTGGACTAGGGAAAGCAACATAATAGCTCAGTAGATCAAAATCGTTGTGGAACCTCCGACATTTTACCTGTTTGTTTTTTTTGTCATACCCGCATGTTTCTGGCGGGTATCCAGAACTCGTCACACTTCCGACAATTTACACGTTGGCTAATCAAACTTCCGATATTTTCAAAATAAAAACCGAGTCAAATATCGGAAGTTGTCAAGCCTCTGCGTTTCTTTGCGTCCTCAGCATCTCCGCGTTTCATTTTTTTATATCAGTAATACATTCCATATCCGAGCATCCCATAAAGTTTGACTTTAGGCACCATTTTAGTATATTTCATTCAAGAACCGACATCACATACGATACATATGAAACAACATTCGAATATACTTAGTGGAGAAAGTGCGAGTAACGGTGAACATAATGGAACGAAGGAACTGAATAACGGACAAAATGCACAGATAAACTCTCCGTCAGGAGAAACTGATTTTACTGTCCTGACATTTGAATCGGAAAATGAAGAGGGAAAAGAGAATCAGCAAAAATTGTGCGCCCTCAGAAATGCAATATCAACATACCTCTTTGAGTACCTGCACGGCTTTCACATCCCCACTCACTTTGTTTCGAAACTTTCTGAAATGGAAATGAGTGTAAAGAAAGCGGAGGCAATCTCACTCATCTTCAAGATATACAACACGGTAAACGGGCAGCTTACGAAGCGCTTCGGTCTCAGAGAAGGTGTGAGTATCGAATTTCCAATTATCGAGCACTACTACATAATGAACAACCGCGGGAGCTCGTGGGTAAATGAGTACCATATTTACGGACTGGGAATTTCAACGCCTGAAGAATTTAAACAGATGAACCGCATCGCGACAAAAGTTAATGCGGTTCTACGCGGACTATGCGACCGGAGGAACCTTAACCTCTCGGAGGTTAACCTTACATTCGGCCGCTTTAAAGGACAGGCGCTCCTTTGCGGGGAGCTGTCGCCGCTCACGTGTCATTTTCTCGATGCCTCTCATGACCAGAAGAGCAAACGCGATCGCTTCACGCTCGTACAGGAAAACGCCCAAGAAGCCCTCATGGAATTAGCCGATAGATTAATGGTTAAGGCATAGCAGGGAAAGCACGATCAGTGATAACACCGTACGGGAAAGGTATTGTTCGGGCGACGCTTGCACTTTCGCTGATCATTATCATCATCGGCATACTTGCCGGCGGCGGGTGGCTGATTAACTTCATCCTATTCATTATCGCGCTCTCCATTACAACTTTCGTTCTCAATTTTTTCCGAGATCCGGACCGGAATCCACCCAATGATGAACGTGCGCTTCTTTCTCCTGCTGATGGAAAAGTTATCTTGATAAAAGAGTTATTCGAGGAGGAATACCTCCATGAAAACGCCATCCAGGTGAGCATTTTCATGTCACCCTTAAACGTACATGTAAACAGGATTCCGATGTCCGGGATTGTCGGACACTACCGGTACATTAAGGGAGAATATCTCGTTGCATTTAACGATAAATCATCCGAGCGAAACGAGAGGACGCACATCGGCATCGAAGATCACGGTTTCAGACTCCTCTTCAAACAGATCGCGGGCACCGTTGCCCGGCGCATTATAGCCGAAATAACTCCCGGTCAGCGTGTAGAGCGCGGTCGGCGATTCGGCATGATCCGCTTCGGTTCTAGAGTTGATGTCCTCATGCCGATTACCGTTGAACTTGCGGTCGCGCTTAACGATCGGGTACGTGCCGGTGAATCAATTCTGGCTCGTCGATTAACAACTCATAAAGGAGCCAATTCATGAGAATCACACGGGCAGTTGTACCGAGTTTATTTACGATTCTCAATATTTTCTGCGGCTTCCGTTCCATCATTCACACATCACAGGGCGATTACGTACTCGCAGCGTGGTTCATAATCCTTGCGGCGATATTTGACATGCTCGACGGAATAATGGCGCGCATCACAAAGTCGTCTAGCGACTTCGGTGTCGAGCTGGATTCGCTCTCAGACGTTGTCTCCTTCGGAGCCGCACCCTCGTTCCTCGCATACAGTGTCCACCTCAGGACGCTGGAAGGGTGGGGCATGCTGATCAGCGCAATGCCTATGATTTTCGGAGCGCTGCGGCTTGCACGCTTCAACGTTCAGCTTATCGGATTCGACAAGGATTTCTTCAAGGGTCTCCCTATTCCCGCTATGGCTGTAACGGTGGCATCGTTCGTCCTTCAGTTTGTCGACGAGGTAAACAGGATGCCGCTCCTCGCTGAATTCCTTCTCCCGGTAATGCTCGTTATACTGTCACTGCTGATGGTGAGCACCATTAAGTATGATACTATACCGAAGTTTTCCCGCCGCGGCATCAAACAGCATCCCTTGCGTTTCACTATCGGTATCATCGGGATAACAGCGATCGCCGTGACGAGGGGAGAGGCGCTCTTTGCGTTTTTCGTATTCTTTGTTGCAACCGGGCCCATAAGGTACATCGTACAATATATATACCATGCCGCTCATCCTTCCCACAAGGAAGCTGTGGAAAAAGGGAGGGAAATTACGAGTATAGACATTTAGAAAGGCTCTTCACACATGTACAGAGCAAAGATTCTCATAACGCTAAGAAAATCTATCCTTGACCCGCAGGGGAAAGCAATTCACCATGCACTTGAGAGCCTTGGTCTTTCATCCATTCAGGAAATACGAATGGGCAAGTACCTTGAAATGGTAATCAACACGGCAACAACCGAAGAAGCCAGTAAGACAACACAGGAAGCATGTAAGAAACTGCTCGCCAATCCCGTTATGGAAGATTTTAACTATAGTATAGAGGAAATAAAGGACTGAAATAGCACGCCATGACTGATTTAAAACAATCACAGTCAATATTTGATCGAAATCAGCCGAAAATCAAATTCGGCGTTGTTGTGTTTCCCGGATCGAACTGTGATCATGATGCTTACTATGCGGTCGGACATGTTCTCGGTCAGGACGTAAAGTTTTTATGGCACAAGGATACTTCAATCGACGGTGTTGATGTTGTCATTCTGCCGGGCGGATTCTCATATGGCGATTATCTCCGGTGCGGTGCCATCGCGCGGTTTTCTCCCATCATGAAAGAGGTAATTGCGTTCGCCAGAGACGGCGGAATCGTGGCGGGTATTTGCAACGGTTTTCAAATTCTTTGTGAAGCGGGCTTGCTTCCCGGTGCATTGCTGCGAAACGAGTGCCTGACGTTCGTCTGTAAATTCGTCAATCTGCGCGTTGAAAATAACCAAACGCGCTTCACGTCGGGATGCAGTAAAGGGGAAATTCTTCAGATTCCTATCGCACATGGTGAGGGTAATTACTTTGTTGACAAAACCACGCTTCAGGATCTGGAGAGGAACGGTCAAATCCTATTTCGCTATTGTGACGCAGACGGTAAGATCAATGAACAGGCAAATCCCAACGGCTCTCTGGAGAACATTGCCGGTATCGTCAATAAGGAAGGAAATGTCATGGGAATGATGCCGCATCCGGAGCGTGCGGCAGATCCTCTCCTCGGTCATGCAGACGGTCAAAAGATATTTCGGTCAATCATTAGGTATTTTCATTCAATGGAATACGGGAAGTCATTTTCAAAGGTAGAAAGGAGTTAATCTATGTTCGGTAATATTGGTACAGGCGAGATAATACTAATACTCGTAATCGTTCTCATTTTCTTCGGAGCAAAGAAGATACCCGAACTTGCGCAAGGTCTCGGGAAAGGATTGCGTGAATTCAGGAAAGCTGCGCGTGACATACAGGAAGAGGTAGAAAAATCTTCTGAGGAACAGAAAAAGCTGAATACGAAGTAGCCGAACATGGGAGGCACTACCGCTGGTTATTCGATACTTACTTGCTATGCTTTATAGTATTCATCCTTTTAATCCTCTGCGATCCTCTGAGTACTCTGCGTCTCTCTGCGTTTAAAGCTCTTAATCGCAGAGGTACGCGGAGTTGTTGGCATTTTAATTAAAATATTGATACATTTATACGCCTGTAATAACAATATCCCGCAATTTTAATAATATTCAGAGTATATGAGCATATTAGTTGATAAATCGACGAGGCTCGTCGTACAGGGAATAACCGGGGGCGAGGGTACATTCCACACGCAACAAATGATTGCCTATGGTACGAAGGTTGTCGCCGGCGTAACACCCGGAAAAGGCGGTTTGCTTTACAACGGTAATGATCAATACCAGTTCAAGAAATCGGTTCCGGTGTTTAATACCGTTGCCGATGCAGTAAAGGAAGAGGGTGCGAATACTTCGGTGATTTTCGTACCTTCAGGATTTGCCGCAGAAGCCATCCTTGAGGCGGCAGAAGCCGGAGTTGGGCTGGTCGTAGCAATTACCGAGGGAATTCCCGCCCGCGATATGGTAAAGGTGTATGAATACCTTCAGTGTAAAGGTGTCCGACTCATAGGTCCGAACTGTCCGGGTATTATTTCTCCGGGTAAGTGCAAGGTTGGCATCATGCCTGGTTTTATACACCGGCAGGGAACGATCGGAGTCATTTCGCGAAGCGGGACACTGACTTACGAAGCAGTCTGGCAGGTAACAGAACTTGGTCTCGGTCAGTCGACTTGCATCGGTATCGGCGGCGATCCGGTTGTAGGTACGCGCTTCCTGGATGCATTAAAACTTTTTAACGAAGACGATGAAACAGAAGCAGTCATAATGATCGGCGAAATCGGCGGTACGGCGGAAGAGGAAGCTTCTGCATACATCAAGAAATACTTTACGAAACCGGTTATCGGTTTTATAGCAGGACGCACCGCTCCGCCCGGAAGACGCATGGGTCACGCCGGGGCCATCATATCCGGAGGAAAAGGTACGGCTGCGGAGAAAATGACCGCGATGTCGAAGGCGGGCATTCATGTTGTTGAAAGTCCGGCAATGATCGGTGCGATGGTTGAAAAGGTAATGGGGAAAAAGACAAGGAAGCGCATTGTCACCGTATCTGTGCACGGAGGAGCGAAACGGAAACAGAAATCACGGAAAGCGAGTAAGAGGAAATAAATGACGGAACGTACACTGGCAATACTAAAACCTGATTGTGTAAGGAAAAGCCTTACGGGGGAAGTGATCTCCCGGATTGAGAAAGCCGGTTTCAGGATATTAGCGATGAAGAAAATTCATCTGACGAAAGAGACGGCGGGCGGTTTCTACGCCGTTCACAAGGGGAAGGGATTCTATAACGAGCTTGTGCGGTTCATGAGTTCCGGTCCCTGTGTGCCGATTGTTCTGGAAAAGACGAATGCGGTGTCGGACTTTCGTGCCCTGATCGGGGCAACCGATCCTAAAGAAGCGGCGCCGGGCACAATACGAAAACTCTACGCGGATAATAAGGGTGAAAACATTGTCCACGGATCCGATTCTGTTGAAAACGGTAAGGTAGAAATCGCTTACTTTTTTTCAGCCAGAGAGATCATAGAGGTAAGTTAGTTAAAAATAGCACTATTTTTTATCAGCCGGTTCTTAATAAGGAGCCGGCTTTTTTTGTGCCTTAGGTGTTATTTCCCGGCGCTCAACGCGTCACGTTGTTTCCTTGCTTCATACAGGAAAACAGCGCTGGCGGAGGCAACGTTAAGTGAGTCGGTCTCCTTCATCATTGGTATGGAAATCTTTTCGTCGCAAACTTCGAGAACTTCTCTAGAAATTCCACTATGCTCGTTACCGAACACGATGCAGATCGTGTCACGAAGTTCCTTCCTGAAGAGAGATGTGTTTTCTTGCGGATATGCCGCAATGATTCGAATGTTATATTCTTTACGCAATATCTCTATCGTACTGCACAAATTATCTGTATGGATAACCGGAAGCTGGAACACCGCACCCATCGAGTTCCTCACTGCACGCCGCAAGTACGGACTGCTCGATGTTTCCCCTACGATAATAAGTTCTACTCCGAATGCTGCGCAGTTCCTGACGATGACCCCTACATTCTCGGCATTTACTAGTCCGTCAAGAGCAACGATAATAGACGACGGAGACATATGCCCAAGAATTTGTTGAAGTGAGGGTTCGATTGGAACTGAAGCGAGAGCCATGATCCCTTGGTGAAGTCGATAACCGACAATTGTTTCCAGATTTCCTTTGTCTGCAACGTATACCATCGATTCATATAGACGATTGAGGTATGGATTTACGGTGTCGTTGGTGGGGGAGTTCATCCAGGGGAATAATGTGTCGAGCCATTCCTCTGTCAGTAGTAGGGAGTGTATTTTTAATTCAGAATCTAGTAGCCGAACTACCACTTTTTCACCTTCAGCGATAAATATACCTTTCTTCCAATGTTCTTCAGGTCGGCGTAAAGTACGATATGGCTGGAGATCAGGGCCCTCAAGATTATTTATTTTAATGATTTCCATATGCTGTCTGTTAGAATCTAATCTTGGATAATTTAGGTAAAAAAGGGCAATTTTAAAAAATAATCGAAAAAGTACTTGACAAGAGGGTGTAACTTTTGTATATTTAAATCGTACAAAACGAATATATCGTATTATTCAACACAAATAGGATTTTAAATGAACACGGTGTTATCGACTCAGGAAGTGGCTGCTTTGCTTAATGTCACTGAAACGACCGTCAAAAGGTGGTCGGATGAGGGGCGAATACTATGTTCGAAAACCCTTGGCGGACACCGGAAGTTTGAGTTGAATAATATCATCAAATTTGCAGAAAATAATGAAATATCCTTAACCGGAGTATTGCCGCCACCAATTGGTGCGGCCCAACAAGAGCAGTTACAGCTAGGCGTTTTAACCAGGAACTATCAGAAGATCGCTGATGTTTTTTTACAGGAAGCACTTCAGTCCGATAGAGAAGGGCTGACGGAGCTGCTTCTATATCTTCTAAAACACCATATTCCATTTTGTATTATCGCCGATGAAATTATTCGTCCGGCATTAGTGCAAGTCGGGGATTTATGGGAGAAGGGTAAAATCAGCATTCATCAAGAACACCTGGCATCTCAAGCCGTAACCGAAGCGCTGATACGAATAGCTCCGGAGGTGCATCGTAAACCTTCGAACGGATTATCAGCAGCATTCGCTTGTGTTGAAGGTGAACTCCATGATATCGGTTTGAGATGTCTGGCGTATTCTTTTGAAAGCGAGGGGTGGAAGATCCACTACATCGGTGCGAATACTCCGACTGACAGTGTTCTATCATTCGTGAAAGCTTTAAAACCGGAATTAGTGGCATTATCATTCACTATGATCGAGAATACAGAAAAAATGGTAAGAGATTTTAAAAGAATATCTAATGATATTCATTTATACGGGGGAAAATTTATGATCGGCGGATCTCGTGTTGAGATGCTCACTGAAAAGGACTTGCATTGCGATCGGATAGTCCGCTCTGCAGCGGAAGCGCTGACGTTCGCGCGTGATGCGTTTCAGCTTAACCGAGGTCCTAAGAAGCAGCATAACCATCACGATGATTGATATATTTAATAATTAAGAATGAAAGATAAATCACAATCAACACACAGAATAACTATAATTCTAAAGAAAGGAATATTGTAATGAAACGCTTATTCATGTTTGCAACGGTTGCTCTCCTAACAGCATCGCTCTATGCAG
>Ga0315277_10004947_pt1 | contig 17672 bp, 16 predicted proteins | sample YL17G05_15_MG_FD_203695 | JGI IMG/M metagenome (GOLD analysis project Ga0315277, IMG submission 203695) | Sediment microbial communities from Yellowstone Lake, YNP, Wyoming, USA - YL17G05_15 | ecosystem: Environmental > Aquatic > Freshwater > Lake > Sediment | place: USA: Wyoming | collected...
CAAATGGACAAGGAAGGTCCGTTCGATGCTTACGAGGGATCCGAGCCATTCATCTTCGTGAGTTACGCACATAAGGATGAGGCCGATGTTTATCAGGAAATCAAGGATTTGCACGAGAAAGGATACCGCATCTGGTACGATAATGGTATCCGCCATGGTGATCGATGGTTGCAGACAATCATTACCAAGATCGAGCAATGCCACTTGTTCCTGATCTTTTTCACGAAAGCTGCAATGGAATCGGATTACGTTCTGGACGAGATTAACTGGGCTCTTGGTCAGAAAAAACCATTCCGCGGGATTTTTCTCAGTAATGCCGACGTTCCCAAGGAAATCTGGTTCCGTATTTCCAAATTTCAACACTTGTACAAGTATGAGCTCCCGGCAACTAAATATGAGAAATCTTTATTGCAAGCCCTCCCACAGGAGACAAGGATGGAAATTGTCACGCATTCAAGCAATGATACTAAGATCGATTCCATCAATTCAAAACTCGCCCGTGATCTTCCTCGTGAGGCTAGTGGAAGCATATCCTTGCCAGTTACCAACAATCACTCCGAGCAGAAACGAGATGCAGAACATAGGCAGCTCGTAAAGCAAGGCATCAAGGTCAGGCTGGAACCCAAATTCCGTTCCGAGGGTGTTATCCGGCAATGTCAAGATATGAATCTCTTCAAGAAAAAGCAAACGTACATTGCATTGTCCACGCGGAAGCCTGCAATTTATTCCTTCTTGATCCGCATTGACAATATTAATCAAGGAACGGGAAATATGCCCGTCCTGGAAGCAGATAAACGCCGGACGGGAACACTTGATGCTGGCGATGTCATCGAACTCTATCCATATTACATCCCGGAAGCAGATCGAATTGTTATTGGGGTACCAGAATCGTATAATCTAGTCACGGCAGGTAACTGGACATCAAGCTTTAAGCCGGTGCTCAAGGACAGGATCATAGATGGCGGGGATGTCGCGAACTTTCCCGTGTCCATCGATAAAGACACCATGATTATTCAAGGAACCTTTATCGATTCACGGCCGAAGTTTCCAGTGAAAATTGGAATTAATACCGTGATCGAGGTGAAAAAAGTTAAGAATGATGAGCTCGCAAAAATCAGCGCGGGCATCGAGCAGCTCAAGGTCGATCGCACCCAAGCTATCGAAAAAACGGTCAAGTCGGCTCATGCAGAATTGACTGGGAAGATCAAGGCAGGCCAATTTGAAAGCGTGGCGAGAAAAATCGATTTTGCAAATATCAAATCGATCGAAATGCTCGACTCGCAAATTAAACAGATCTTCGCGGGATTAGAAAACTTCGAGGAAAATATTTTAGAGGATGGAATGATTTTTCTATCCCACCGGTCCTACGTTACAAAGGAGGGGGATGAATTACAGACTGTTATCGAGTGCCAGATATCGGGCACTAATGATAAAGGAAATATCCAGCTCCTGATCTGCACGAAAAGCAAGGATAACGCGAAAACATTCGCATACAAGTATGACGAAGTCATCCATGCACGTACTCAAGGATTAAAAAGTGGATCTGAATTACTTGATGCAAGCTGCCCGAACTGTGGCACGGATTTACCCGTTGACCAAATGAACGTGCAAACGGGTCGCGTGGTATGTTATTCTTGCAGAACGCAAGTAATGTTGCCAAGAAAGTATCGATATTAATTAAATCAAATAATGATTTCAATAGAAAAGGATTTAGAACGGTGCATCGACTATCTTGACAAGCTGAGAAGAATCACAACCTTACTTTGTTGCTAGATTATTTTTTTATAAGGGAAAGAGCATTTTTACATTTTTCCTTGAAATTGATGTCCTCCCGGTCTACAGCGACCGAAAATAATCGGTCCAGCATCTTCGTTGCAATAGTTCCTTGGCCAGAATTTCCAAGGTCTAAGGCTCTTTGCAACATGGTATCAAGCATCTGTATTTCCATTTCAATGAATTTTGATTCCAGCGGGAAAAATTCTGGCTTGAAAACATTGCTTGTTTCGTTATATTGCTTCGCTGAACTTGTCATGCCGATTTTTAAAGGAATATTGATATATGGGATGATTATTGATGCCGGAACCACGAGCGCGGGAAATCCGTCCTGGATAATAAAAAAACCCCGACCGATCTTGACCATCAGATCATCGATAAGTCCTTCAGAGATCAAGTCAAGAATCTTAACCGTTGAGGTGACGCTGGTTGTGATGGCGAGAACGGCGTCAAGTTCGATGGTTCCGGAAACTGGAGCGAGATTCTTGTCCATAATTTGCAATGGTGGCATTTTCACGATAACGCGAGTTAACATAGGAATATCCTTGATGTCCTTGATATGATTGGCCTTTACTATTTCTATGCTTTCTTGCTCCACGATGCCCAAGCTGTTTTCCTTGGATATAGCAACCAGGTTATCTACCGGGGATAATTCGCTGCCGTCTTTTGCTTTTCCTCCTTCTCGTACATGGAACTCGATTGTCGCCCCTGGCCATGAGGCAAGGAACCCGGCACGAATCACGGAAGTGAGTTGCGGGATCGCGGGCTTTTCGGGATTGATCATAACGTCATAATTGACTTTTGCTTCCACTTTCACGAGGTGCAATGGATGACTCATAAAAATTGATTGCTGCATAGCGAACTCCGTGAATTTCGTGCCGCTTTCGTGGCGATACCATTTCGTCTCGGTACCATTCGTGACGGCGCTAAGCATTTTCGGGTAGAACCGGGAATAGGTCATGAGCGATTCGTCATCTATGCTTGAATGAAAGATCGTATCAGGATGAGAATGGTAGATACCAACGAATCCAATCCCCGTCGGTAGCGATGTCACGAGTTCCTGCAGTTCCTTGGGATCTGGTCGTGCCCCGATGACGGTTTGCATCGTGTATCGATGGCAAGCAATTGCTGAAATAACTTGAACGTCTCCATTTTTATTTTCATACCCGATAAGCCAGCCGTAGATCTCCTTCGACGAGCAACGCGCTTGGGACTTGATAAATTCGTCGATCCACGATTCAATGCATGTACCTTCCATGAAACAATGCTACTCTTTTTTATCGGTCTTGTGATCTCCTTGCAAATGCTTGCATGCAAAGCAATTCGGGTCTGGTCTGGTAACGTGGTGGGTGAATTCGCCAGAAAGGCCATTGTATGTTAAATAATTGACGAGCTTTCCGAACCCGAGTAAATATTTCAGCGTTTCTTGGACCTGGATCGCGGCGATGATGGCCATGGTCGTGGGTAATGATGACGTGCATCGTTCTCCTTCTTCACGTTCGATCTTGCCCTCGATCATGCCCCGGCAGGCTATGCACGCCGTTTTTCCTGGGATAATGGGCTGCACGTGGCCGAGGAATGCGGATCGTGATGCCCCGCCATCCATGAGCAGAACTTCTTGATTGATACATTTCTGATTGATGTACATTCTCGCCGGGATGTTATCAACACCCATAATTACAGCATCGCTTCGTCCCACGCAATTCTCGAACAGCTCCTCGTTATTATAATGCATTATGTCGCCGGCGTGTGGTTCGGTAACAACATCGGGATTGATTTCGTGGATGCGTTCCGCGATAACATCAACCTTGGGGCGACCTATGTCTTTGGAATGAAAACCGAGTCGGTTCAAGTTCACAATATCTACCTTGTCCATGTCAAACATGAATAACTTTCCGATCCCGCATCGTGCAAGCATTTCAGAAGCAATCATCCCGAGTCCACCTACACCGGCTATTGTGACCACCTTCGAATGCAGCTTTTCCCAGTCTATGTCATAACCAAAAGCATTGATCGCTCGCAACCGGTCGTACCGGTCTGCAGTTTTCTTACCCGAGCCACTCGTTGACTATCGCCGATTTTTTCTACGTTCTCGAATTTACCTGGAAGCATAAATCTTTTTAAAATATCGCGCTAACTTTTAGCTATACATCCAGTCGCAATGGCGTATTCATTCGAAACCGAAGGTGCATCGGGTCCATGAGCGAAAACATAACCTTGCGATTCACGACACGGGTTGGCATAAAGAAAGAAGTAATACCGTTCCCGGCTGATGAATCACTGCCGTTTATCGATGTTGTCCAGGAAATATGCAAAAAAGTAAACGAGAAAAACGTGAACTCGCTAAATATCGCAACACCGGCAGGTAACGTGCTCATGAAATCTGACCTTTTCAAAAGCGTTGGTGAAATCAAGGAGGAATTCGGTATCGATTTCGAGATCATCATCATCGGCACGGTGGGATAAAATGGTACCTGATATTAACAAAGGAAAGGCGTGGCAGATAGGCATCGCTGAGCTTCACGTGCCACCATTTGCACTGCAATGGGAAGCAATCGGGCCAAAACACCCCCTCTGGATCGAGAGAATCAAACTGGAAATTACCTTGATCCATAAATACATCGATTACTTATGCAGCGAAAAATCCAAGCCTTGGTTTTACATCAAACCGGACACGAGCCCTTCGATCAAGGGCATCGTCTGGCGGGGGAACATCCTCGTTCCAGCCAAGCCAGAGATCAATTTCGACATTGTCATCGTGCTTAACCTCGATTACCCAAAGGTCGCACCCAGAGCATTCGTGGAAGAACGCCTCATCGGGCTCGCGGGGCAGAAAATTTACGTGAAAAACCGTTTCCCTTCTGAGCAGGATCCGCGCACGGGTGAATGGGTAAAGGATCCACAGACGGGCAAGTCGTATGTCATGATTTGCCATGATCATATCGCGGAACTGGAAGGTGCGTGGACCCCGAACCTAGGCATCGTGCATTTCTTCATCCGCGAGGTTTGGTACTGGTTTGCGGCCATGCAGAACCAGATCGTCGATCTCTATAACCAGCAAGTTGATTTTTCGAAATGAATAAAAAATAAGCACATTTATTTAAATCAATTTGACAGTCTCGACGATCTATATCTTGCCGCTCTTGTCTTTTTCCTTTTGATTCCAAGAAGCGAAATTTGCATCGAGGTTCGGTTCTATTTTGGCCGGTGGCGACTTTGACTTGAACTCGTCCTCCGTTAAAGTGCCATCGATCTTGTTCTTGGCGATCAAGCCGATCAAGAGGTTCCGTACCAATTTCTTGTCGACTTCTAAGAGAACCGCAGCCTCGTTCAAGTTCACTGTGCCGTTAGAGATCACCAGCCCACAAAGAGTCTCCGCCTTGTCTTTCAAATCGACAGATTTATCCTTCTGCGCTTCTTTCTCGTTCACCAACAAGAAGTTGGACCGGATAGCCATTGCTAGAATAACCGCTCCAAGTCCCATCGTGATGATTGCAGTGATTAAATAATACACCGGATTGATAGCAAGAAACACCACGCCGATAAGGAATATCAAGCCGCCAAAAATGTAGCCATATGCTGTCATGTTGTAATGGTCCAAAAATGATCACCTATTTGGTTTTGTTGCTCCAATTCCTATAGATATCATCCAATGATGCAATTATTTCCGCAAATTTCGCGACATCACCTTCAAATTGAAATTTATCCCCGGTAATCTTACCTTGAATCAAACCTTGGCCTATCAACCTCAACACCCATCGTTTAAGTACCATGACCGTCAAACCAGAATGACGCGCAATTGGATCTTGTGCCATCTCTTGAAAATCCATGATGTTTCCTTGTTTGATGTTTTGAACGAGCCAAGTCTTGATGTTGTCTTGAAAATTGACAACCATCGATCTCTTTTCCTTTTTTAAGGTCAATCGCGGTACAAGGATGAAAAAGCTACCCAGAAACACCATACCGGCCGCAATGAACACCCTGGCAACAATCGCATTTGTTTCACCAAGATCAAAAAAACCAAACACGGGCCCCGATACCATCGCGACGACCAGGCCGAAAATCATTAAAAGTATGCCAATTCCACCATAGGCAAATTGTTTTAGCGTCAGAACACGTCCAATTATTCTTTTTTCCTTTATCGAATCATCCAAAGTCTTGGATTCCCTCATCTTTTTCTGTCGATCCACGAGAGCATCGATGGAACCTTCGTTCTTGAACAGGTTCCTTCCCATCGTTCCCGATATCAGCCCCTCATCGATGAATTCTGATATGGTCTTCATAATGCGTTTTTTTGTTGTATCACATAGTTGCACGGCGACTTTAAAATCGACCTGGCCGGTCGTGACGATCATTCCAGCAAGTCTGTTCTGCTCCTGCAGCGTTTTTTTGTTCATTTCTCGATTCAAAGTCATGTAAACCACCATACGCATTTTGCTTTATATCTTGGAGATTTTTTTCTTTTCTTTTTGCTCCCATTCCTTAAACGACGCATCGATGTTGATCCTCTCGTCTAACTTGGATTCTTTCGTTTTTTCTTTTTCGGTCCACTCGGCAAAATTTCCCTCGATGGATGTTGCATCTTTATCCATATCCATCGATACGGGGGAGAAATATCGATAATCCTTCAAGACCCCCTTAATATCTCCAACCGCGGCCAGTTCAAAAAGAATATTTAATGCGGTCTTTTTGCTTACCTTTAAATCGTGTTTTAATTTTGAGATATCAAGGTTTTGTCCCACACTTGAATTGATAGTTTCCTTTACTATATCTTTATATTTTTCGTACAAATCCTTGATTCCCATTTCCCTAAGCTTGGCAATTCCGACGCGGTTAAATATTATTCCGAACGTGATGGTACCCGCAATAATCGGCCATAGAAAGAGCAAAATCGTAAATAATTCGATTTGTATCAGCCCTATTATAAACAAGATTATCCCGGTTTTCTTGAAACCTATGAATTTGTTTATCTCCTTGATGATTTTGTTGTCCATACTCCAAAGTCACCACGCATGAAAATTGGAAAAAATGGAAGATATCAAGAAAGATTTTCTCTCATTTTAAAGTATTTTATTTGTTTAATTGTGATTTAACGACTTTCCTTAAATAATTTTTCAAGGGATTTGAGTTAACGACCAAGGCTTTGACCCACGACGAATGGCAAGCATTGGCGAGCAACCAGTCCATCCCTTTCATCACTTTCCTTCGGTGCTCGCTTAGCCGAGTTCAACGTGGCTCGCCGGTGTTGATTTACTCTCGCTCGACCGATCTTGTTAATCCGGTTCGCTTTATTACCAGCACTTGGAAGTCAAGATCAATGGTCGTGAAACAAGGGCGGCGGCGCGCGTGGTTCTAGAGGTCATCCAAGTGGTCGACGAGTTTCCCTTATTTTCCCGTCTACCCCATAACCTAAAGTGGAAGCGCAAAACGCACTTCATGATGAAGCTTAACGATTGGCTTAGAATCATGAAAGTGATCCAAGTGAGGTTTCCAGAAAGGAGTTGATCGAAACTGCCCGTTCAAATTCGGAGTTGATGTCGCACTAACTCTTCCGGCGCTTGAGGAAAAAATCTTATCAGCGAGGTTAATCCTGCCTTTTTCAATTTATTAATGGAATTAATCGTTTCCTCGGTCAAAGTCGTTTTAAACGAGTCCAGAGGCGTTGCTTGCGCTATTTCTACCTCGGTGTTTAGGTTCTCATCGAGGGCGTTTATCTCGTTCCAATCTTGGATCTCATCTTTGTTCAGCGTTACCTCTGGAAAGGTTACGATTTCCCTGGGATACCTCAAAAAAAGCACGGTTGAATTTACCTCCGACTTCGTTTCAGAATCAAACCAAGTATAGGCGGGAACTAAATCTTCCTTATCTTGGACGATAATTGCATATCCTCCGAAAACGTCTTGCATCAAGGCTCCTTCAAACAGCTTGCGGGCAGTATCTAGATGCATTCGTATCATGTATGGGGGGAAAGGGGAGTTCCCCGTTACTTTCAATTTTGCAGGATATTTTGAACAAATCAGAATACTCATGTTTTCCAATAAGAACTTGGATATTTTTACTTCCATGTCGTGTAATGAGCCGCATGGGCTCGTGAATCCTATTTTTCGAAAGAAGAGCCGTTGATCCTTTATGGCAACCATCGCGGCGTCCCAACAGATATGGAGCGTTCCTTCCGTAGGATCTTCCGCAATCTCGAAAGAATTGTAGAACCCAAATATAATAGACAAGGCAAGGAATTTGTTGTTACCCGTAAATTGACGTACAATAGGCTCGGAAAGGACCCATCCTTTTCCAGTCCATTCTTGTTTGTTTTTTTGCAACACTTCATTGAATGTTGATTTTAAAGAGTTCTTTATCCAATCTGAGTCGATTTCTATGCTCTCAGACAATTCAAAAATCATGCTTTTACCTTCTGCCAGTATCGTGGAACCACCTTCCTTTTATGATGATCTACCTCAAGATATTTTATAAAATACATTTTCTTTAAGTTCACTTCGAATACTCTCGATAATCGGTTATTTTAACCCGCGCCTCCATTACCATTCTCCCCATACTCCACCGCCGTTCTCGATTTTTGCAGTAGCGATGGGCATCAACCTGCTGGCAGCCCTACTTTTACATCCAAGCATCAAACGCCGAATTGGAAAGAGCAAGGACACCTCACCGACGGAAAGTAATAAAAGAGCGGGATGAAGGAAAGGCAAAGTCATTGTTTTAGAGATCTTTTTAAGAAATCGCAAGAAAAAAGAAACGGGAAGCCATTAAGCGATTTATATCTACACTTTTTTTTGCTTGTCCTTGCCCTTAGCTAGCACTTCATCTTTTGCTTTCGGTTTGCCTGCATCGGCATCCCCTCGTGCTGGGGCCGAGGCGTGCTCTTGCTCGCCGTGCTCGACCCCCGCATCCCTGCTGCCCGCACCTTGGTGCAAACCCGCGGGGATGTTGCGCTTTCGCACAAGCAGGCCGTGCACGATGATCGCCGCAGCGATGATTACCGCAACCAGCACCAAGCCCGTGATGATGGCGTTCGACAGTGCCAACACGGGGTCTTCGCTGGACATTACATGCACTTGCACGGTATCCGAACACGTGCCGCCGAAACCATCGCTGACCGTGATGCTGAACACGTGCCAACCCGCCGCGAGCCCGTCCACTGGCACGGTGATGGACACGCCAGAGGTGCACGATGCATCGACGATAAAGACGACCCCGTCACGCAATACGGAATAGGTCGGTGATGCGGCACTCGGATCTACGAACGTCCACGTCACGACGCTGCCCGTGCTGCCGGCCTCGATTGACAGGTCTGTTGGCGTCGCTGTGAACGACGGTGCCATGTTCGTGACCGTTACCGAGACGATATCGGGGCAAGAACCACCATAGCCATCATTCACCTCGATGGAGAACACGTGCGTTCCGACTCCCAAACCATCGGTTGAAATGTTGATCAGAATGCCGGGTGTGCATATCATATCCACGATGATGGTGATGCCATCACGTGACACGGAGTAATTGGGCGACGTGACGCTCGGATCCGAAAACCTCCACGCCACGACGTTGCCCGTACTGCCGACCTCGATTGACAGGTCTGCTGGCGTCGCCGTGAACGACGGTGCCGTGTTCGTGACCGTCACCGAAACGACATGGGTGCAAGAACTGCCGTGGCCATCATTCACCTCGATGGAGAACACGTGCGTTCCCACCCCCAAGCCATCGATTGAGACGTTGATCGGAATGCCGGGCGTGCATGTCGCATCCATGACGATGGTGACGCCATCACGTGCCACGGAGTAAGTGGGTGACGCGACACTCGGATCTGCGAATGTCCAAGCCACGACGTTGCCCGTGCTGCCGGCCTCGACCGTCAGGTCTATCGGCGTCGTTATGAACGACGGTGCCGTGTTCGTGACCACCATCTGGACGCTGTCTCTACTCTTGCTGCCGTAACCATCCATCACCTCGATCGTGATGAGATGCGTTCCGAGCGATAACCCGTTCACGCTTATCGTGATGTTTGCAGACGAGTCGTTTAATTCCCCGTCCGACACGACGAGCCCGTCGATGGATACCGCATACGACAGTAACCACGGCGTGGTGTCCACGACGAACCACGATGCAAGGTGACCATTCGTACCGATCTCGTATGTCAGGTTGGCCGCCGTGGCGATAAACCGCGGTATCGTGTTCGCCAGCGGCTTCCGGTCGTAGTCATGGGCGCTCCCTGACACAGGATACCACACCTCACCGATACCATCGCCGTCGGCATCATACCCGTCGTAATCGGACCAGTGATTCCCGACCGTCCCGTTGTCCCACGAGTTAGACGTCCCGTTATCGATCGCATTGCCGATAGAGTTGAAAATGAAGCGATTGTAATAAATCACGTTTCCACTGCTGGTTGCGTTCAAGGATATACCAATACCGTTGCATTGGACAGTATTTTGTGTAAAATTGTTCCCGTTGCATCCATCATTCATCATTATCCCGTAAACCAAATTATCACATATAATGTTGTCCGATACCGTGTTGTCGTCACAAATGATATATAGGTAAATCCCGGAAACCGTGTTATTGCTTGCGATGTTGCTTGAGACCGTGTTGTTGGTGCAATTGTCGAACAAGCAAATGCCATAATCTTGTTTCGTGGTTCCGGCATTGCCCGCCGTGTTGTTGGTGACCGCGTTCCAGTCGCACCCGGTCCGCAATCGTATCCCGTAATCCGTGTTATCGTTTGCTGTGTTGCCAGAAATAGTGTTGTTATCGCAATCACCCCACACGAAAATACCTTCCTTCTGGGCCGCGGTCACGACGTTGCCCGCCATGTTGTTCGTGATAACGTTCCTGTCGCACCCGCTCCTTAGATATATCCCATATTCCGTGTTATCGTTTGCGAAATTGCCCGAGACCGTGTTGTTGTGGCAATTATCTAGGGAAATGCCAACCATCTGGTTCGTGGTCCCGGCGTTGCTCGCCGTGTTGTTGGTGATCGTGTTCCTGTCACAACCGGATTCCAATGATATTCCTTCGCCCCTGTTGCCGTTTGCGATGTTACCCGAGACTATGTTATTGTCGCTTAAGCTATATAGATAAATGCCACGATACTGGTTCGTGGTTCCGGTGTTGCCCGCCGTATTGTTCGTGATCGTGTTCCCGTTACAGTCAGATTCCAAAAATATCCCGTATTCCGTGTTGTCGTTCGCGGTGTTGCCCGAGACTATGTTATTGTCGCATATGTGACATAGATAAATGCCACGATACTGGTTCATGGTTCCGGCGCTGCTCGCCTTGTTTCCTCTGATGGTGTTCCCGTCGCATCCGGTATCCAGATATATCCCATACTGCGTGTTATTGTTCGCAAAGTTGTTCACGATTTGGTTTTTGTCGCAATCGGCATATAGAAAAATGCCATAATCCTGGTTCGTGGTTCCGATGTTACTCGTCTTGCAGGACCAGATACCGTTCTCGTCGCATTCAGTATCCATATAAATCCCCGAATACCCGTTGTTATTTGCGGTGCCGCTCACTATTATGTTTTTGGTGCATTGATATAGAGCGAACCCTGTCCGCCGGTTATTAGAAGCAGTGCATGTCAAGAAGCTTACGTTCGTGCAGTTCACCAGCTTGAAACCGGCATCGGTCCCTGCCGTGCCCGATCCCGTCGCCGTGCAGGTATTGATGGTAAGGTACCGCGTGGTGTTCTGGATCACGATAGCTGACCCTGTGAAGCTCGCGTTGACATCATAATTGTGTATGACATGAGCCGTGAGCGGGTTGAGGCCATTGGTGCCGTTTCCCGCGCAGAACGCGTCCAATGCCGCGTTCCCGTCTATGAAAATCTTCGCGTGCGGGCTTGACGTGGTTATGGTGGTCGTTTGCCACCCGCGTGGTGCTGGCTGGCCTGTTCCTCGGGATGAAGTTTTATCTGATATTATGCCGCCCATCCAGGCGACGATCGCGAAAATTGCGGCCAATAGCATAAGCTTTGAAATGATATTCCTTGATTTCATGATTATATTCCACCTATTTCATTGTTGTTTGTTCCAGGAACAAAGATGTACACGTGAATCTTTGTTTCAAATTCTTGGCTCGTCCTTCGATATTTCTTATAGGTATATTTATTCATAACCAATTTGTAGTTATCTATACGACCTTGTGCAGAGACCAAGACCAAAAAGGAGAGGAACCAAGGATATTTCGTGAAAATGAACCAGAATGGGAATTATAAACGAGATAGGAGGTAGTTTAAGGAAGCTACCTTTTATGACCTTTTTGAGGCCAAATGCGATGCAACAATATGGGAAAAAAGAAATGGATAACGACCCTTGCAGGGGCGTCCCGGCGCGCCGCAGATCTTGAGTGATTTCACGTGAAATGCTTGATCACGAGTTGATTGGCTTGGTTGTATTCGGGTATGTTGCAATTGTGGGCTTCATTCAACTTCTTGGCGAAACTTTTTTCGAAATCATCAGCGAACTCATAGAGCCGGGATAAAAATTCTTCATGCATCTCGGTCGCGAACACCACGAACGCGCAATACCTCCTGTAAGTGCATGACACGATTTTCCCTTCGATCCGGAACTCCTTGAGATGATGCTGGGATGCCAGGGTTTCTTGAGCAAAGTCATCCAGCGCCCCGAGCAATCCACTAACCAGGTCGCTCGATTTCTTGACAAGCCCCGAGGCTTTGTCGTACTGGAACGGGTATTCGAACAGCACGAGACTATCCTTGATAAAAATGACATACAGGTATTCAAGACTCGAAAGCCAGGAGAGTTCTGTTAGATTGGGCATGTGCTCCCACCCCCGGGACATGAGCACGCCCCCGGCGAGCATACTGCCGCTGGTGATGAATGGCGTGGCCGGCCAAATCGGCCAGATCGCCTTGTTCCAGAAGAAATTGTTGTAGAACACCAAGCCGATGAAACTCGCGATAAAGCCCGAGATGATCCACCTCGCTGGATGCTTTTTCCGCACGGTCCTCAACGTGGAGAATTTGTTGATGAACTTGATGACCGAGTGGAAGAATATAGGAACGATCAGCATATAGAAAGCATATAAATAGCAGATGGTTTTACTTGGATCAAACAAGAGGCTGCGAGCTAGGAATGGCGACAATGCGGTGAAGATCACGAGGAGCAAGCACGATTTTGAATATTTCTTGAATAAGTTGCCGCTTCGATGCACGTGCCGGACGATGTCGACCTCGGCACATGCGACGAAACAAGCCATGCCCGCTATGAAAAAGTAGACCCCGACGTTCCCGATGATCCATTCCACAGGTAAGATGATCGGATCCGTGTAATTTACTTGAACCGTCCCCACGCCTTGTAAAACGCCGAGGCTCGTGATGAACAGGGCATTGCCTTTCGCCGTCAAGAACGACCCGCCATTCTTCATGTGCTTGAGCAAGTTGTACACCAGCAAGAAAAATGCAAAGGTCGCAAAAGCCCCGATGAGGAGGTTTATGTCCCAATATACTTGAGGCATGCCTTCAAAAACCTTGAGTTGCATAACGTTGGTATTATGGATGGAATCCTTAAACCTTGTGACGGGGAGAATGCTTGCCGTAATTCTTTAAGACGCATTGATCATCCTTGGTTTTCCATTCTGAGTTGAACCAGATTCCAGCAAGACCACCGGGTGGTAATCCACAAGGTTTCATCGGAAAAATAGATAACTTTCTTTGCGGCTAGGATCCAAGTTGCTCCGCTAGAAGCTCAAACGCTCGGATCACGTTTTCACCAGTTTTTGCAGAAATCTCGAGGGTTTTAACCGATAATTCCTTGCCGAGTTGCTCGAGATCCGCGAACGGCACTTTCCGTTCCGATTCAAGGTCATTTTTATTTCCAAGGACGATGACGGGAATGCCCGCGAGAACGGACTTGACATCCTTGACCCAGCCCTTGATATTTCGGAAGGACGCTAGATCCGTGATGTCGTACACGAGGATGGCCCCGTGCGCGCCCGCGTAAAATTGCTTTCGAAAGGAGCTGAACTTCGCGTGCCCTGCGATGTCCCAGATGATGAAATTCACGAGCTTGCCATCGTGCTCCAATGCTTTTTCGGTCAAGTTCACGCCAACCGTGGGCAAATACGTGCGCTTGAAGGCCTTATTCGTGTATTGGAGGATCGTCGATGTTTTTCCCACGGCGGGATCGCCGCACACGATGATCTTGTGCTTGGAGAATACTGTTTTAGATACTGGCCTGTTTTGCTCTTGCTCGCCGTCGGGAAAGGCCATCCCGTCCGGTCTTGCCATCTCAGCATCGCGCAAGGATTCCACGAGCTTGTCGAGGGTGATATAGATTTCATTGATCTTGCCGACTATCTTTTCCTTCCTCGCGTGGTTTTCTTGCAATTCATTTAGATCGATGGCGAATTTTTCGAACATTTCCTCGAAATCCTTGAAATACCTGTAGAAGATCAAGTCATCTGCCTCATTGAAGAGCAGCGCGAGGCTCGTGGCGTTGGAGTGGCCGCGCAAGTTCACATCATTGTATTCAAACATTTTCACAAGTATCCTGGAGTTGTACTGGGGAAGGGGTATTTGACAAAGCTGCTTCATGACTTTATCGATTCTGACTTTCAACTCGTCTGTACTTTCCGCCACTCGGTTAGTCAATTCCTCGGATAATGTCGGCGGAAAGCAGGCATACGGTACCGGTCCAATTTTCTGGTCAAACACAGAATAAACGATGCCGCGAATCAGGCCTGAAGCCATGAGACGATAAACCTCTCCGCAGTTGGATATTATCGATTCTTGCATCGAAAAAAAATAAAGGTTGCGATCAGACACCCGGGCTCGATAGACATTCACCTATCAAGGGCATAGACATGCACCTATCAGTCATCTATCAAGGTTTGTTCAGAAACTCCGTGAACGCAATCACTGCGTCGCTTGACAAGTAAAATCCAGAAGATAAGAGCTTCTTCAAGTCTTCCATCGATTCTTCCTTCTTTTGTTTCTTTGTTTTAAACGCAAGAGTAATGATGCCCATGGTTCCCAAGGTCTTAATCCCGTGAACTTGCGCTATTCTACGGCCTTTCTTTTCATCCATAAGCAGCAAGTAGGATGCAGGATCAGTCAGGCAAGCATTTATTGCCTCGGATTCACCTTTCCCAAGCGGCAAGTCGGGAATTCGCAATTTTAACGGCGCGTCGATGATGATCCAACCTTCACGAACGGCTTCGTGTATTTTTCCTACCTGGACAGGGGATGACCCTTGGCCTTGGGTCAATTCCTCGTGAACCGATGCTGGCACGTGGATCGTCGTGAAGAGGGTTTTTAACACCTGAAATTCTTCCTTCTTGATGAAAGCGATCAATGGTGAACTATCCGCGACAGTGGTTTTCACGCGTTTCTAGCCTCGGCAATAGTTTTCAAGTCATCTTGGAAATCCTCGAGATCGTAGTGCAGCGGGATCTTGCGCGCGCGCAATTCATCCAGGAACTCCCAAATCGATACGTTACTTAGCGACGTCGCTTGACCTAGAGACGCTTTTCCTTGTTGAAATGCGTTTACTGCGTTTTCCAAGTTCCATTCAGCGATTGCACGTGCCAACAATCGCCTGACCACGCTTGATTTATCCAGGTGCTCTGCCTCAGAAATCTTCTCGATTTCCTTCACCAGGTCATCAGGTAGACGGGACGTGATGGATCGTCCCATTTCACTTCATCTCATTTTTGTTGTATTCAGATGACATGTAATCATTACATCACAACGCATACAAAAATTTTTGGAAATTGATGTATCAAGCGCGATTTGGGAATTCAATGGCGATCCAGAAATGCCCACATTTCAGGGATATCAAAGATAATTTTGACTCGCCGCCTGAACACGTCGAGATCCTTGCTCTTTTCTCCCAGATGTTCCCTCAGAATCTCCCGATACGCTTCGTTGTAAAACCGGGTTTGCATCTTGAGCGCGTCCTTGATTGATTTGATAGGCAACACGAATAAAACCCGGATGTATTGGTGTTCTGGTTCCTCGATATCCTTGATATATCGAACCGCCAATTCGATGGGCGCAAGCCCACCTTTCTTCACATATTCCATGCAATCCTTGATGATGGCCAAAACCTTGTCGCTGGATATCGTGATCTTGTCCATGAAATCCTGGACATCACTGGGAATCCTCTGACCATTTAAGCACGACATTAACGAAATAGATTCCACGTCGCCTTCCAATGAAGAGTTCATCAAGTTTACGGCAAAAATGTCTTTTTATACCCATCGGTTTTCCGAAACCAATGTTATCGAAACCTTCCAGCAGCAGAATATGTAGAGCGATCAATCCCCTGCTTTTCAGAAATCTTTGAGTGTGCTTTCTTTAAAAGAGAATGGCCAACAATGATATCATAATGTCGCTGGAACCAGGTCACCACTTGACGGGCAAGGCATTGCTCGCCCGGATGCAATTGTTCTTGGAACAGTATCGCCCTTTGTTACCTCAACTCAAGGTCACTTCATTTGAAGGACGTACGGCGTCCGTGCATATCATTCGCTGCATGTTGCTAGAAAAATTTCTTAGCGTGCTCGATGACGAGGCTATACTTGCCCATATCCAGAACGAGCACAACATCATAAGCTTGTTCCTTCACGACACGCTCGACCCTGGAACTCAGCCAGTCATCAACGTTCATGATGAGGCGGGGATAGAAATCGACGTTCACATCCACGGGAAAAAGATCGAGCTCAAGACGACACGCGATGTCGACGCCAGCGATGTACCAGATATCATCCATCACTGGTTCGACGCCATGATCGACACGCAAGGCGATAAGGACTCGTGGTGGCTCGTATACTTTGTCCAGCGACCGGATACAAAAGCACAAATAGGAGTTACTTGCTTGTACTACATAACCGCGATCGAGATCCCGACCCGAGGCATCGACGAACGGGACGAGGATTCTATCATCTCGGAGGCAGTTGCCTTGATCCAAAAAGCTGAGAAAAAAGTGAAGAAAGAAGACGGCATCGTCGAGGGTGCGTTGCTGCCGGTTGATAACGTCGTGAATGCAGACCGGCTCCGCAAGAAGTTGAAGGCGCGGGACGAAACAATTCAAAACATGGAAAAGACCATCGAGGCAAAGGAAAAGACCATCGAAGCAAAGGAAAAGACCATCGAGGCAAAGGACAATACCATCGAAGTAAAGGAAAAGACCATCGAGGCAAAGGACAATACCATCGAGGAGAAAGACAAGGAGCTCGACGAAACGAAGAAATTATTAGCAGAGAAAGACAAAGTGATCGCGGACTTGAAAAAACGCCTTCACAAAGCGTAAATCCTAATGATGGGCCACAAGAGGTTTCAATTACATGTTTTGATAACTTCTGTTTCTTTCCGCTCCTTGAAAAAAGATTATGACGCTTCCTTTGCTCGCATCTTTTGCATTTTGCTTTCTGCTTAGAAAGATCAAGCATCACGGCCGTTGAGTGTTATGCCCCTTTAAAATGTAAAAATCTTGACGTGATTACTATGAAATTTTTAACGTCATTACTTTCTATTCCGCAAGGTTTCGAGCTCTTGCTGGGCATCCGTGACTGAGAAACGCCAATGCACACCCCGGCGATGCACCTCGTCGATCCAATCCCAGAGATTCAAGCAGGCGATTTCCGAAGCCTTCCCGAAGGATACTTTCCCATCTTCATATGCTTTAATAGCTTGTTCGATGCGTATTTCCCGGATCGATTTCCGTAGCAATTGACGAATCAACGAACTCTTGTCAAGCTGCGTGACCTTGAGCAACATTTCCAATTCGCCCTTCAAGTCTGGAGGAATCACGATCGTTATCCGTTCACTCTTGCCCGTTCCCCTCTTTTTCATTTTTCTTCACGTTAGGTTCTACTTCTTATAGATGATATGGGATCACGGCTTATCAATCGTACGTGATAACTTC
>Ga0315277_10004948_pt1 | contig 17670 bp, 10 predicted proteins | sample YL17G05_15_MG_FD_203695 | JGI IMG/M metagenome (GOLD analysis project Ga0315277, IMG submission 203695) | Sediment microbial communities from Yellowstone Lake, YNP, Wyoming, USA - YL17G05_15 | ecosystem: Environmental > Aquatic > Freshwater > Lake > Sediment | place: USA: Wyoming | collected...
CGGCTTCGGGCGGGGCTTCGTCGCGGCGGCGGCGGGCGAGTGGGGCGGGCGCATGACGACGGACCTCGTCGACGCCGTCGCCTGGGCCGTCGAGGAAGGCATCGCCGACCCCGACAGAGTGGCCATATTTGGGTTCAGTTATGGCGGCTACGCCGCGCTCGACGCCCTCACGACGCACCCAGATGTTTTCTCCTGCGCCGCGGCGCTCTCCGGCGCGGCGCGGTTCGACAGCTCGCGCAGCCTCAACCCGCCCGGCTGGGTGCCGCCGCCGCCGGCGCCGGGCTCCGAGGCCGCGGCGCGCTTCGAGGAGCGCGGCTTCGAGATCTCTCCCATAAATCACGTCGACAGCCTCCGGGGAGGTTCCGCTTCTTCTTCTTCTTCTTCCTCTTCGAGCTCAAACGCCTCCTCCTCCTCCTCCTCCTCTTCTCCGCAGTGGCTCCTCCAGGCGATCGGCGGAAGGGACGAGGGCAAGCTGACCTCGGCCGCGAGGGAGCTCGCCAAGGAGGCCGCGAAGCGTGGAGTCATTTCGGAACTGCTGGTGTACCCGAAGGAAGGGCACGCTCTGAGGCTGGACGAGTCGAGGGTCGACTTCGCCTCGAGGCTGACGCGCTTCCTGGGGCGGTGCCTCGGGATTGCGGACGCAGAGGGGGGAGGGAGGGAGCCCCCGCCGGTCGAGGTCGCGGGGGTCGAGGTGGAGGTCGAGCTGGCGAGGTCGGCGGCGGCGGCGGACTCTTCCTCCATTCCTCCGAGGCCGATCAGGCTCGGAGACAGGGCGCCGGCGCCCAACTCGACCGGGCGGATCGACGAGGCGGGCGTCGTTGCGAAGGGCGAGCTTTCGGCGCGGGGAAGGGCGCCGGCGGGGGCGTGAGGAAGGAAAACAAAAACTGTGTGTAAAAACTTTCTGTTCGAGTGAAACGATATCGAGTCATTTTTTCTTTTTGCTGCTCTCTCTCTCGCTTGTCTCTCATCGCTCGCAAAGCGCCACCAGTGAGCTGCTACCGACGGAGCCTAACAGCGCATCCCCCCCGCCGAGGAGAAGAGCAAAGGGATTAAACGAAGCTTTCGTTTGCCCCCTCTCTTTCTAATCGAGAGCTGTCGATGCTTCGTCCATCGACGTCGGCTCGGTCGTCGGCATTGAAAGGGAGCTTCCTCCTCTCCTGCGGACCTCCGCGCCCCCGAGCCGTCGCTCGCTCCGCATCTGCTTCTGCTTCTTCAGCTTCGTCGTCGTCGTCTGCTACGATCGCGACCTCGCCCGACGAAGCAGCAAGAGGGAAATCGAGCGCCGAAGGAGGAGTAAAAGCAGCAGCAGCAAAGTCTCGTCGGGCGGCGACGACCCCGACAAAGCCGGCGATGCGCGCAGCAGCCCGGAGCCTCGTCGGTGAGAGAAGAGAGGACAGAAGAAAGAAAGGAAAAACCCCAAGCTCTTAAACGCCTTCGCGCCTTTGTCTCACTCACTCGAGATCGCACACTCACGAACGAAACCATATCAGCCCGTGCCCTGGCCTCCCCAGCACCAGCGAGCTCCCGCGGCCGGGCGAGCAGCAGCAGCAGCAGCAGCGGCGGCGGCGGCGGCGGAGGGGCAGGGGCCAAGAAGGCGATGAAGAAGAGCGGGATCGAGCTCGCGGCGGTCGCGACTGTCCCCTCTTCTTCGTCTTCTCCTTCCGTTTCTCCTCCTTCCTCTTCTTCCGCCACCGAGAAAGTCGCCGACATCGTCCTGGGTATCGACCCGGACACGCGGGGAGCTATGGCAGTGCTCTTCCGAGAAGGAAGAGGAAGCGGCGGCAAAGACGAAGAGAGAAAAGAAACTAGCTTTTCATCTTCTTCTCCGTCGATTACTAGAACCTCGACTAGCAATTTCTTCATCTCGGCCGTCCACGACACCCCGACCGTCGAGGTGCCCCTGGGGCGAGGCACGCTGAAGAAACCCCCGAAGACGCGCAGGCGCCTCGACGCCACCGCGGTCTCCTCGCTCATCGCGGAGTTAAAAAATAAAGCGGAATCGGAGGGGAAAAGCTTGGAGGCGTGCGTCGAGCAGCCGAGCCCGAGCCCGCTCAACGGCAAGCTCGCTTGGTACGGCAGCGGCCTCGCTTTTGGGATTTGGTCGGGCGTGCTCGCGGCCCACGGCGTGCGCACGAGCTTCGTGCGCCCCCAGGAATGGAAGCGGGCGTTCGGGCTGGAGGGCGGCGGGAAGGACGCGGCGAGGGCCGCGGCGGTGGCGGCGCTGGACGAGAAGAAGAGCGACGGCGAAGAAGAAGAAGAAGAAGAAGAAGACCCCCCCCAGCCTTCTCCTTCTGTTTCGATGGCGACGACGACGACCGCGGCGGCGCTCCTGACCCGGAAGAAGGACCACGGCCGCGCCGACGCCATGCTCATCGCGCTGTGGAGGGCGCGGGGCGGGGCGGGCTGGGGCGGGCTCGGGGCCGACGCTGCAGCCGCGGCCGCCGAAGTGGAAGCTCTCGCTCTTGCGTCGGCGGAAGTGTCCGGCGAAGAAGAAGAGGAAGAGGAGGAAGAAGAGGCGACGACCGCGGACGAGACCGACGGAACCGAGTTTGACGATGACGACGAAGAAGAAGAAGAAGCGGAGGCAGAGGAGAGCAGCGAGAGCAGCAGCAGCAGCGGCAGCGACGAGGACGAGACGACGACGGCGGCTGCGGCCAGCAAAGGGAAGAAAAAGAAGGGCAGCGTAAAAGCGGCGGCGTCGGCGGCGAAAGCAGCGAGTGAGTGAAAAGTTTGTTTCTTCGTTTTTCTCTTCTTCTCTATTTTGCAAACGCACGCGATCTCTGTCAGCACCGAAACAAAGAACCTCAGCACGAACAAACAAAACAACAAAAAAAACGAAAAAGGGCCGTTCTCGACACCAGCGGCTGCCCCCTCCTCCCGCCTCCTCGGCGGGAGCGTCGCCGGCAGAAGAAGAAGGAGCTTCTCCTCTTTGGCCGCCCTCCCCGGCTCTTCCTTTGCCGCCTCCGACGATTCTTCCCAGATAGACCTAGCTAGTTACACCTTCATCGTCGATGACACCGTTTTCGCGCCCTCGTATCGCTCGTCCGGAAGCGAAAGCGGGGCCGAGAGCGAAATAGAGGAAGGCGGGACCGAAAGAGAAGAGGAGCGAGGAGGAGAAGCGGGAGGCGAAGGGGGCTCGGCGGCCTTCGGTCAAGTCGGTGGATCGGGCCCGCAGGTGCTCTTCGGCTTCGTGCTCGCCACCGCCGTCCTGCGGAGGCTCGGGGTCGGCGTCGCGGCTGCGGCTCCCCCTCTCCGCGTGCCCTCGCTCGCCCTCGTCGCGGGGATCGGCGAGGGCGACCTCCCTCCCGCTGCCAGCCTCTGGCTCCGAGAGGCCGACGCCGCCTTCGGCGTCTGCAGAGGGGTCTCGTGGATGCAGCCGCCGCTCTCCACCCCTCGCGCGTGGCAGTTGGTCGAGGGGGACGGGTCCCGGACGCAGGTGTGGCGGAAAGCACGCGGAAGCAGCGGAATCGCAAGCGGAGGAGGAGAGGAAGAAGAAGCGAGGGCGGCGGCACTGCTGCCGCCCCTGGTTCCCGATCCTCCCTCTTCTTCTTCTTCTTCTTCTTCTTCTTCTTCTTTTTCTCCTTCTTCCGTCTCCATCCCCCGAAGCGTGCTCCAAAACGCCAGGGCGCACCACGCGGGCCTCGACCCCTTAAACCCGAGGCACCCCCTGTGGCTCTCGGCGCTCCGCGCGGCCGCGCCGCGGGGAACACGGATCAGCGCCGAGACGTTCCAAGAGTGCTCCCGCTTCCCTTCCCCGAAAGAGCTCCGCGCCCTGCTGCGCCCTCTCGACTTCTTTTCGCCGAACGAGGCCGAGGCGGCGAGCCTGGTGGAAGGAGAGCGAGGAGGGAGCGCTGCCTCCGCGGCTCGGAGCTTGCTTCTGGCTGCTGCTGCTGCCGCTGCTGATGCAGGAGGGGGCGGCGAGGAAACTTTCCTCGATTCCGTCGTCGTCCGCCGGGGGGGCCTCGGCGCCGTCCTCGTGTCGAGAGAGAGAGAGAGAGCCCTGAGCGTGCCCTGCGTGGGCAACCTGAGGCTGCGAGACACGACTGGCGCAGGCAACGCCTTCCTGGGTGCGCTCGCCGCGGCGGCAGCGGCGAGCCCGAGCTTGTCCGACGCCGCTCTGGCCCTGGGCGTCGCGAGCGCCGCGGCCGCCGCCGTGGCCGAAGTGCTGGGGACGCCCCCGCTCTCCGCGGACCTGCTCTCTCCTTCGAACTCCCAGGTGGAGCGCGCCGCGGAGAGGGCGCTCGCCGTCAGGAACGCGGGCGAAGAGGTCGAGGTTTGAGGAGGGTTTGTTTTTTTTGATTTTTTTGACGGCTAGAATTGCAATCACTTCAACGAATTCTTTTCAAAGTTTCCTCTCTCTCTTTTCCCTTCGCTTTCAGCGCCTCTCTCTTCCGATAGCTATGCCTATCGTCAGGGTGACCTCTGCGCTTTGTTAGGTCGCGCTCTCTCCTACCTATAGTACTCGAAGAGGGCCTTTGGAATGACAAAAGCAGCGCATGCGTCGGCGGCAGGGGCGACGCGGGGTGCCGCTGCCGTCCCCACGCCGGCGGCGGATGTCGCGTCGTGCCTCCGCCGCATCGCGACGGCGCACGAATCGTGCCCTTTCGAAGAGTGAGTTTGCACAGTTTGAAGACCAGAGAGGTTAGGGAAGAGGACAGAGACGGACGATATCGAACTCGCATTGAACTTGACCGAGGCCCTTCTTCAAACCACAAAAAAAAACAGACGCCTCGCCCTCGCGCTCTCCCTCGCCTCGGCGCTCCTGCAGGCCGAAGGCAGGCAGGACTGCGTCTCGATGCTCGAGGAGCTGACAGGAAGCAGCAGCAAACATGGAGCGCGAGAGGGCGAGGCCGCGGCGGCGGCGGCGGCGTCGGCGGCAGCGCTCCTCCCGGCCAGGGCGCGGGCCGCGGCGCTCGGCGCGATCGGGGACTGGGCGTCCGGCCTCCTCCTCCGCTCCTCCTCCTCCTCCTCCGCCGCCGCCGCTGCTGCTCCGATTATCGCTGCAGCAGGAGGAGGCCCCGGCGATGCGAGGCTGTGGGCCCTCGTGGCGGTCTCCCTCAGGGCGGCGGGAGGAGGGGGCAGCGGGGGCGGGGGGGCCGACGGCGCGGGGCCCAACCCGGCGCTCGTCGCCGCGGCGGCCTCCGCGGCAGACGCCGCCGCCGCCGCCGCCGCCGCCACCGCTTCGGCTCCAGCTTCGGCTGCAGCTCCGAAGAGCTCCTTGTCATCCTACGAACCTTCCACGCTCGCGGCGTTGGCTGCCTCCGAGGCCCTTGCAGCTGCCCGCTCGTCCGGCAAGGGGGGCGGAGCGACCGGGGGCGGGGCGGGGGGCCTCTCCGCGGCCTCCGTCGACCACGCTGCGGCGCTCGCCGCCGCCGCCCTCCGCTGCTGCTGCTCCTCGCCTTCGCTCTCCCCCTCCTCCGCGGCGACGCAGGCCCCTCCTCGCGGCTCTGCCCGCCTCGCCGTCGACGCCCTTGACCTCCTCCGCTCCCTGGCCCTGGCGCACCCGAACCCGCGCAGGGCCTTCGACGCCGCGGTGTCCAAAAGCGCGGTGCTGGCGCTGCGGGCCGTCGGCAGAGGGGCGCGGACGAGCGGGGCGGGGAGGGAGCGCGGCGGCGAGGGCGCCCCTGCCCCTGCATCCTCCTCCTCCTCCTCCTCCTTCGGTTCCGTCTCCGCGGCGGCTTCGAGGGCCATGGAGTCGGTGCTGCTCCTGGGGAAGGGAGGGGGGGCCGCGGCGCTCGTCTCTGCCGCGGGCGAGGCCGCGGCGAGGGACACGGCGGCGGAGGCCAAAAGCGCAAAGAAGGGCGCTGCTTCTTCGAAAGGAGTTTCCTATCCTCCTCCCTCCTCTTCCGTCGTCGTCGTCGTCGCGCATCAGTGGTCCATCGTCAAGGCCATAGAGGCCGCGGCCACCTCGGAAAAAGACCCGGAAGCCCTGGTCGACCTCGCCGCGGGGTGCGGGTGGCTTTGCGAGCGCGCGGCGGTGGCGGCGAGGGCGGGCGGCGGCGGCGGCGGTGTCGAAGGGAGCAGAGTTTCCTCCTCTTCCGATCACTCCCCGTTTTGGCTGTGGTGGGCCCTTCTGCGACCCTTCTTGCGGCTCCTGCTCGCGTCCGTCGATGTAGGGGGAGCAGCAGTAACGGAAAAGGACGACGAGGCGAAGAAGAGGCCGCGGAAGCGCGCCAAAGGGGAGGCGCCCTCTCCTCCTACTCCTCACCTCGTCGTCCCCTTCGCCGCCGCGGCGGACGCCGCGACCGCGATGCTCCGCCGCGTCTCTTCGATCTACAGGGCCACCGACGATGCCGACGGGAGACAGAGGGCGGCGCTGGCCGAAGTCGCGGAGGCGCTGCTGCCGCCCGCCGCGGATATCTGGACCAGGGAAGGGGAAAAGTCGAGCCCTTCCGCTCCGGCGGCGGCGGCGGCCGCCGCCGCCGCGAGGGGCGCCGCGGCCCTGCTCGCCTGCGAGCACCGATGCCTCTCCGGGGCCCCGCTCGAGGCGCTGTGGCCCGTCGTATGGGCAAGCGCGGGCGCGGGGGCGGGCGGAGGAGGCCCGCGCGCCGCGGCGGCCCGAGGGGCGGCCGTCGCGGCCGCCCGCGCCGCCGCTGCAGCCGCGCTCGCGGCGGCGGCAGAGACGCGCTCGTTCCCCGCGGCGCTCTCCGCCCTCGCCTCGGCGCTCTCCTCCCCCCCCTCCTCCGACGGCGGCGGGAGAGGCGTCTCGGCGCTCGCTGCGGATGCCGTGTTCGACGCCGAGGGAGAGTCCGAGGCGCACAGGGCCCTCGGGGAGGCGGCGCGCTCGCTGCCCCCGAGGGCGCTCCCGGCCGCGGTGGCGGCCGTCGCCCGGGCCGTCGGCGGCTCCGCGGCCCTTTCCCTCCCTTCGCCGCTCGAGTCGGCCCCCGCGAGGGCCGCCCTGGGCCGGGTGCTCTCCACGGTGGCCACGCTTGCGGTCCCTGAGGCTGGGGTTGCCTCAGAGGCCGCGGTGGCGGCGGCGGAGCTCGCCGGGAGCCTCTCGGGGGTCCTCGAGAGGAACGTCGCCGTCCCCGTCGCCGAGGAGGGGGAGGAGGGAAGAAAGGCGGACCTCTCCGCGGCCTCCTCCGCGCTCGCTCTGTATTCCGCTGCCCTTTCCTTACACGCCGAGTGCGTGGGAGCGGACCCGGCGCTGGACCCCCTGCGCGGGCAGGAGACCGGGGACGTGCGAGGAGGGGGCGGCGGCGGCGGCGGCGGAGGCTTTTTTGCCGCCGCCGGGCTCGCCGCGGCCTCGCTGCCCGCGGCGCTCCGGGCCCTCGTCCCTCCGCAGTCGACGGCTCTCTCCTCCTTCTCCTCCGCCTCCTCTTTGGTGGACCCGGAGCTCGCGGCCGCCGCGGCCTCGGCGGCGCTGGCGAGGGCCAAGGTCCTCCGGGAGCGGCTCGCGCACTCGCGCTCGCGCGTCGCCGGCCCCGAAGAGGGAAGCGGCGGCGGCGGCGGAGGCGGAGGCGGAGGCGGAGGCGAGGGCGGGGAGGAGGAGGAGCGCGAGCTCCGCGACCTCGCCTCGTGGCTCTGCGGCCTCTGCCGCCGCCGCGCTCCCTCCGCCCCTTCCTCTTCGGCTCCTCCTCTCCTCGCTTCCTGCCCGCAGGCGGCGAGCGCGCTCGTCGCCCTCGGCGATTGGTGCCCCCCGGCGGGGGCCGCTGCGGCGCTGCGGCCGCTGCTCGCGTTCGCCGCCGAAGAAGCGACGCCGGAAGCGAACGAAAGCTCGCCCCTCGCTCGCTCTCGCCGCCGCGCCCTCGCCCTCGCGACGCACCCGGCCCTGCTCGAGTGCGAGCTGCTCTCGAGGGCCTGGGCGGAGGCGGCCGCGGGGCTCCTCGAGGAGGGGGAGGAGGAGGAGGAGGAGGCTTGCCCCCTCGCGGAGGCTCTCTCGGCGTCGCTCGGGGGCATCGCCTCGGGTCCCGCCTCGGCCTCGGGCCCGTCGAACCGCTCGACCCCCCCGATGACAGCGAGGGCGGCAGCGGCGCTCGCCGCCATCGTCTCCCGGGGGGTCTCTTCGTGCCCTCCCCCGGCGCGCTCTGCTGCGCTCCTGCTCCGCGCTTCGCTGCGTGCAGCGGCTGCGGCGGCTCCGTGGGCAGCTGCCGCCACGGGAGGAGGAGGAAGAGGAGGAGGAGAAAGAGAGACCGCGCTGGCGGCGCTGCGGGCGTGCCTCTGCGCCGCCGCGGACGCAGCGGCGGCGGCCGCCGCCCCGGCGGCTTCGGTCTCCTCCTCGTCCCTGCTCGCCGAGGCGGGCGCCTCCCCCTGGCTCTCGAGGGTCTCTGAGATTCTGCAGGCCTCTCCCGGGGGCGGCCTCGCGGCCGCAGCGGCGGGTTTTCTGCTCTCTCTCTGCGCGGAAGGGGGAGGAGGAGGAGCGAGCTCGGCCGAAGCGCGGCTCGCGGCTGCGCAGCGGCGGCGGTGGCCGAGGCAACGGCGACGGCGACAACGGAGAGAGTGAGAACGACGACGGCGACGACGACGACGACGCTGCCCGAGCCCTCAGGGCTGCGACCTCCGCGAGCGCGCGCGGGGCCTCTGTTGCCGAGGCCGCGGCGCTGCTGCTCGCGGAGGGGGGAGGAGGAGAAGGAGGAGGAGAGGGCTGCGGCGTCCTGAAAGGAGGCGCCGCCGGCAAAGGCGGCGGAGACGACCGCTGGCCGCTCGCGGCGGCTCGCGCCCTCGACGCCCTCGCCGCCGCCGTGGCCCTGTCCTCTGCCCCGCCGTCCCCGATGGCCCTCGGCGGGCTGTTCCTCAGCGTCCTCGAGTCCCTCCCGGCGCCGCCGCACCCGGCGGCGCGCGTGCTCCTCGGCGGCGGCGGCGGCGGCGGAGGAACGGCAGCAGACGACGGCGGCGGCGGAGGCGGCGGCGGAGGGGAACGGTCGAGCGTCCGCGGCGCCGCCCTCGCCGCGGCCCTCGCCTGCTTCGGGAGCAGCAGCAGCAGTGGCGGCAAGCGGCGCAAGAGCAGCAAAGACAGCTCGCTCGCGCCGCTGCTCCTGGCGCTCGCTCGGAAGGTCGAGGCGAGTGCTGCCGAAGCAGCCGCCGCGGGGACAGGAGAAGAGGAGCGAGGAGAGAAGAAGGAGGCCCTTCTCCTCTCGGCCCTGGCCGCCCTCGAGGTCGGGAGGGCCGCCGTCGCTGCGAGCGCCGGGGTCGAGAGAGGAGAGGGAGGCGAAGGCGAAGGCGAAGGCGGAGGCGAAGGCGGAGGCGGAGGCGGAGGCGGAGGCGGAGGCGGAGGCGGAGGAGAGGGAGACGAAGAAGAAGCTCGAGAAGGAGAGGCCGCCGCCGCCGTCGCGCTCTCCGCGGCGGCTCTGGCGTCGCTCCCTCGCCTCCTCCGCCTCTGCAGCAGCTCTCCCCCTTCTCTTTCCTCTTTGGGTCCCTGCCTCGCCGTCGCGGCCCTCAGGCTCGCGGAGGGCGTCGTCGCCAGGCCCAGGGCCTTCCCCTCGGTCCCGGCCTCGGCGGCCGTCGCGGCGCTCTCGGCCGGCGCGCGCGCGATCGAGGGGCTCGTCGCCTTTCCCGGCTCGGGCAGCCCCTCGGGCGACCTCCCCGCGCTCCCTTTCCCGGCCGTCGCGGCCGCCCTCTGCGCCGGGGCGTCCCTCGCCGCGGCCACGCTCAGGCACCGCCGCGGCGCCTCGAGGCGCGGCGGGGGCGCGATGGTCGAGACGGTGGCCGCGTCGGCGGCGCTCCTGGCGAGGAGGCCGGCGGTGCCGGCTTGGGTCGCGCCCTCCTCCTCCCCTCGTCGCGCTGGGTCCTCCCTCTCCGACGCCTCCGCGGCGGCCGGGGCCGAGCTCGGCAGGCTCCTCCAGTCCGTCGCCGCCAGCCCCAGGGACGCCGGGATGGGGGCCTACCTGCCGCACGCCGTCGCGGCGTTCGCGAGGGCGGCCGGGGTCGCCGCGGCCGTCGCCTCCTCCTCTTCGAGCGGCGGCGGCGGCGGCGGCGCCTCGCGCCCCGCCGCCGTGCCCCCCCTCGCCTCCGCCGCGGCCGCCTCGGCGGCTCGCCCGGGCGCGGCGGCGGCCTTCGGCGCGCTAAGCCCGGCGCAGGCGCAGCACGTGCACGCGATGCTCGGGGTCGCCGCGCCGAGGGGCCCCTCGAGCTCGGGCCCCTTGGGCCCGGGCTCCGGGCTCCTGCTCCTGGGCACCGCGGCGCGCGTCCTGGCCGCGCCGCCGGCGGCGCCCTCTGCCCCCCCCGCGGCGCTCGCGGCCTCGTCGCGCGCCGCGCTCGCCGAGCTCCGCGCGGCCTGGGAGACGGAGTACAGGCACACGGGGAAGGTCTAGAGAGGGGGAGAGGCCAGAGCGTTGACGTACGAAGAAAAAACAGGCGAAGAAAAAAAAACCGATTTTGAAGGAGTGGGTCGCGGGCAGGAATGGCGCGAGCCAACGAAAAAGGGAGCCCTTTCTCTTTTTACACGCTTCCAGCCGCGCTTCCCCTCTCTTGTTTATTTGGTGGAGTTCTCTCCTCTCCTTTGGTGTCTGAAAACTGCCTGATTTTTGTTATTGATGTAGTGTTGGGGGAAGGGGAGGCCTCCCTCCCTCTGTCGAAAGAGAGAAAAAGAGCGGCCGCCCTCCCCCTCTCTACTTTTGAGTCGCGTTTTCTTTTTTCCCTCTCCATTTTCTCTCTGCTCCGAAAAGGTCCCTCTCCTCCAGCCTCTCTAGACGGCGTTGAGGTCCTTGGTCGCCTCCCACGTGAACACGTCGGTAGGCTCGCGGCCGAAGTGGCCGTACGCCGCCGTCTTCAGGTAGCGCGGCTTGCTCAGGTCGAGCGCGCGCGCGATCAGTCCCGGGCGGAAGTCGAACGCCTTGAGCACCTTCGCGAGGATCTCCTTGTCGGGGATCTTGCCCGTGCCGTAGGTGTCGACGTGGACCGAGAGCGGCTGCGCGACGCCGATGGCGTACGAGACCTGCACGATCGCGCGGCGGGCCAGGCCCGAGGCGACGATGGACTTGGCCGCCTGGCGCGCGATGTAGGCGCCGGAGCGGTCGACCTTGGTCGGGTCCTTGCCCGAGAAGGCGCCGCCGCCGTGGGCTCCCCAGCCTGATCGATCGGGTTTGTTTTTGAGAGAGCGTTGGAGAGAGAAAGAGAGGGAGAGAAGGGTGAGTACGAAGGAAAAATGGAGAGGGAAAGCGACGAGAGAAAAAAGGCTTCTTCGCTGCCGCTCGCAGGGAAGGAAAGAAAGAAAAACCCCAACTTACCTCCGTAGGTGTCGATGATGATCTTGCGGCCCGTGAGCCCGGCGTCGCCGTGGGGACCGCCGATCACGAACCTCCCCGAGGGGTTGAGGTGGAAGATGGTGTCCTTGTCGAGGTACTTGGCGGGGACCACCGGCTTAATGACGTACTCCTGGAGGTCCTTCGCGATCTGCTCGTTGGTGACGTCGGGGCTGTGCTGCGTCGAGATGAGGATGGTGTGGACGCGGATGGGGATCATCGCGCCGCCTGAAGAAGTACGTACGTACGTAAGATCGAGAGATCGAGAGAGAAGAGAGCGAGAGAGAAGTGCGTTAGTTTCACTTTCGAGACGGGGGGAAGTGGAGGGAAAGGAAAAAAAGGTAAAAAAAAGGTCACTCGCCTTCCTTCTTGTACTCGCAGGTGACCTGCGTCTTGCCGTCGGGCCTCAGCCACGGCACGGTGCCGTTCTTGCGGACCTCGGTGAGCTTGAAGCCGAGCTGCGTGGCGAGGACGTGGGTGAGGGGCATGAGCTCGGGGGTCTCGTCGGTGGCGTAGCTGTTTTTTTTTTTTGAGGGTGAGTTTGTGCCTCTTCTCTGCTGGCGGCGCCGAAATTCGAAAAAGCAAAAAGAAAAGAGAAACGCTCCCTCTCTTCTCACCCAAACATGTGACCCTGGTCTCCCGCGCCGATCTCCTCGAGCGACTTGGTGCCGAGGCCGTGCACGCCCTGGCCGATGTCCGGGGACTGCTCCTCGAGCCTCACGAGCACCTCGCACTTGTCCGCGTCGAGGCCGACGTCGTCCGAGACAAAGCCGATGTCGCGGGCCGTCTTGCGCACGACGGCCTCGTAGTCGACCTTGGCCTTGGTCGTGATCTCGCCGAAGACCATGATCATGTTGGTCTTGGTCGCGGTCTCGCACGCGACCTGGAAAGGGGGGTGGGGGTGTGGGACAGAGAGGAAGAGGAAAAGAAAAGGTGAGAGGGGGTCGTGAGAGGGGGAAGAATTCAAGCGTAGCGCGCTCTCTCTCGCTTTCTTGCTTTCTGTTTCTTGCTTCTCTTGCTTTGGGTCTGTCTCTCTTCTTTCTCTCTTTATTTTTCTTACCTTGGCGTCGGGGTCCTGCTCGAGGCACGCATCGAGGATGGCGTCGGAGACCTATGGGGGAGAAGTGTGCGCGTGTGTGTGTGCGAGAGAGAGGAGAGAGAGAGGAGAGAGAAGAAAAGGAACAGGTGAGCGTCGCATCTGTACGAAAAAGCGCGATCATTGTTTCCGTAGGATGCTCTCTCTCTTTCTCTCGACATCCTTTCTCTGTTTCTCTCTCTTCTTTCAGCTCCTTACCTGGTCGGCGAGCTTGTCCGGGTGGCCCTCGTTGACCGACTCGGAGGTGAAGAGGAAGGTGTCTTCGTCAGCCATCTGTGTTTTTTTTTGAGGGAAAAATAAGTTGAGTTGAGAGCAAGATTTCAAACGAAGCGAGCGAGAGAGCGAGCAAAGGCCAACGAGCAAATGCTGCCATTTGAAGGCGCCAAAAGGGTGCGATTCACGAGCTCCCTGTGCTTCTTCTACGCGCGGGCGATGATGGAACGGATGTCTCTCGCCACCGCGATACAGGGAGGCGCCGGAGGGGAGGCGCGGAGAGGGCGAAGACAGCGCGTGTGCCAGGGAAGAAGCGTTCGATCGCTTCGGCGGCAAAAACTCGAGCTCAGTGGCGACGTTGTCCTCTCGCGCGAGCCCACCCTCAAACAGCCCAGGCGCTATCCCTTCGCCTTCCCTCCTTGCAAGTGCGTCAAACGAGAGCAGCGCGCTCTCCACATGACGCTCGCGCGAGCGACGAGGACAAAGGCGAGAGGCTGTGCGGCGAGAGCGGGCGGCGGCGCCGAAGTAAAAAGGCGCGCCTCCTCGAACCGCCGCCGCCGATGCCTCATCGACCGACAAACTGATCGTTGCCTTCCCCCCGCCTCCGCACGACGCCGACCCTCTCGGGCCCCAACTCGCGGCCCGCCGCGACCGCGACGGTCTCCTCTCGCCCTCGAGCGAAAGAACGAGGAGAGCGAGGCTACACACGCACCTTGGCGAACTTGTGTTTTCGTCGAAATTGAATTCGAAAAAAAGAGAGAAGTGGCGAAGAGAAAGGGAGAGGAAGGAACAAAAAAAAACAACCCTCCTCCTCTCCACTTCCTTGGCACTTTGGCCCTCCCTTCCCTCTTCTCCTTCTCTCTTCTTATTTTTTCAAACTTTTGCACACTTCGAACGAGGAAACGGACGGTTTTCACTCACTCGTCCACCCTGCTCCGCCTCCTCCGCCTCTCCTCCCGCAGCCCAGACCACAGCCAGCTCCCCGCCAGCCCAACCGCCGCGACGCCAAAAACCCCCGCGGCCCTCTTGGCCGACCGCGGAAGGCTCTCTTTCCCGTCTCCGTCGCCGCCCGCGAGCAGCCTGGGCCCGAACTTGACGGCGACCAGCGTCTCCGTGGCTATGATCGCGAGCATTAGCCAGGCGCAGGGGCCCAGTCTGTTGCTGGCGGGGATCGAGGGTGAAAGGCCCGACGACGCTCCCCTGTTCGGCAGCTTCTTCCGCCGCTCCTCCTCGGCCGCCCGCTGCTCTCCGGCGACCACAAAGCGGTAAAACTCCTTGAAGGCGGGGAGCCCCAGGAGGAAGAAGCCGCAGAGGCGGTGGAGCGTTAGAGGGTTGAGCTGCGGGACCCAGAGGGCCGCCTTGAGGAAGAAGGAGTTGAGCTATTTTTTTCCCTTGGATGAATTGTTTTTGAAACGACGGGTGAGAAGAGTCGAGAAAGAAGAAAAAGAAAGAAAGAAAGAAAAGAAAGACCCGAGAAACCTTGAAAAAAAACACTCCTCTCACGTCAAACAGCAGGAACGCCCCCACGAGGAACAGCGCCCACCCGGCCCTCCTCGGGCTCCCGCGCGGGTCCCAGTCCCTCTCTTCCCACGACCGCGGCGAGAACTGCGCGGCGACGCGCCCCGCCTTCGCGAGCGCGCCTCTCCTCGTCGAGACACCGCCCCAAGCGTCGAGCAGGCCCCCGCTCCGCCGCTCGCGCGCGCCGCGCCCTCTCTCCCGCGACCGCAGCAGCGCCGCCGTCGCCATCCCGAGCTCCATCCCGACCAGATTGCACACGGCGACGTCGAGCACCCACCGGTCCCACCAGCACTCGCGGAAGTTGGGCAACGCGTGCGCCAGGGCCGCCTCGGCGAGCTCAAAGCCCACCGAGAGCGGCCAGAGCAGGCGCCGGTCGCGGAGGAGGATCGCCTTGGCCCACCAGCCCAGGGCGTGCGCGACGACGAACTCGTCGAGGAGCGTGGATTTGAGGGCTGCCAGGTTGAGCTCGTGGGAGGAGAAGAGGGAAAAGGGGGGGGAGAGGGAGGAGCCGTCGCCGCTCGCCGCCGCAGCGGGTGCCTTTCTTCGGAGAAGGCCGCAGTCCCCTTCGTAGCTCCTCTCCGGCAAGGGTTTCCCAAGCTCTGGGTGCAGCAGCGCGAGGGCTCCCCGGGCCCCCTCGGCGGTCTGGCAAAGGAGCCAGACCAGGGCGAGGAGGTAGGCTACGGCGGCGCCTGGGTTTTTGATTTGTTTTTGACAGAGAAGAGAGAGAGTGTGAGCTTTTCCCCCTTCTTTCTTTCTTTCTTGCCTCTCTTCTGATTCTTTGTTCTTCTCTTTTGCTCTCTCTCTCTCTCTCTCTCTCTCAACTCTCTCTCTCTCTCTGTATATCAACCCACCGTGCACGAGCCTCCACACCGCCGGGTGCGGCCGCAGCAGCGGCATCCGCGGGGAACCCTGCAAGAGGCAGTAGAGCAGCCACGTCGCCAGCGCGGCGACGAGGCCCCGCCGCCTCCCGGTCGCGGGGTCGTCTTCCGCGGAAACCTCGCCGCCGCCGCCGCCGGTGTAGCCCGAGCTCGGGATGTAGCCCGAGAGGGCGCCAGTGTAATAGATCAGGAGGGCGATTCCTGGAGCAGTTTTAAGAGAGGAAGAGATGGAGAAGAGGGCGATGGTGACGAGGGGAGACCGAGACAAGGAAAGGAAAGGAAAGGAAAGGAAAAAAACCTTCCGTTCTCTATCTTCTTACCGATCACGAGTCCGGTCAGGGTGTGCGGCGTGTACAGGAAGCTGGTGGCCGGGTCGATGCCGCCGAGCTCCTCGAGCTCGCACGCGTCGGCGGCCTCGGCGGCGGTGAGCGGGGTTGGAGTTGTCAAGGTCTTCGTCGCCGCCGAAGGTGTTGCCGAAGAAGGCTGTCGTCTCCTCTTCGCCGCATTGTCGTCGTCTCCGTCCGCTGCTGCCGCCGCCACCTGTCTGCTGCCTCCGTTCCCCGCTTTGCGCCTCGCGGCTGGAGCCATGATCGAGTTTTTTTTCTTGTCTAAACTGCGGCGAGACTAGATCGACAAGGGGGGATCGACAGGAGCGTGTAGCCGAGGCGCTGAAGGTATCCTCTCCGAACAGCAATCGACCATCGGAATCAAGAGTGAAAAAGAAAAAGCAATGCTTCCTCTTGTCAGTTTTTTTCTTCTCGTTCGCTTCTGTTTCCGCTTTGAGAACGACAACCAGGCTCTCACACTTACCGGAGCTGAGCACCTCCCTGTCACATCTGCCCTCACAGCCCTGAAGCTAGCAGCGAGAGAGTCGTTTTCGATCCTCTTTCGGCTCGTCAAAAGTGGAAAAGATCATTGTCGTCGCTTGTCGTCGTCGACCCTCTTCTTCGACCTCTTCTTCTTCGGCCGTTGTCGACCTCCCTTCAGAATCAAATGCAGCACATCCTCCTCATCCGCCACGCGGAGTGCGTGATGAACCTCCACCTTGCGACTACAATCGGAGGGAGAGCGAACGACTCCCCTCTCACGAGGCGAGGAAGAGCCCAGGCGGCCGCGCTCGGCGCGAGACTGGCTTCGCTCCCGGAGAACCTGCGCCCGAGCCTGCTCTTCGCCTCCACTGCCGTGCGGGCCCGGGAGACCGCCGAGGCGATCTCTCGGGCCCTGAGAGAAAGCCACGCGACGGTCTCGCTGCCGCCGGTGCGGCTGGAGGAGGACCTCCTCGAGATCGACATGGGCAGCTGGGCGGGAGCTGACAGGAGGGCGACGTACACCCCCGAGGTCCTCGCCCGGATCCGAGCCCGACCGCTGGACTTTGCCGCGCCGGGAGGGGAGTCGCAGAAGCAGGTGGAGGAGCGCGTGGCGAGGTGTGTCGAGGAGGCAGTGCTGCCCAGCGCTGCCGCCGCTGCCGCGGAGCAGAAGAAAAGCAGCGGCAGCAACGGCAGCGACAGCGGCAGCGATATTAAAACTCTTCCCGTCGTCGCCGTTGTCGCCCACGGCGTTTCCATCAAGACGATGCTGCGCCGAGTTCTAGCCTCGGACCCGGCCAGGTTCGCGGCAGCCCGGAATATCGCCCTGGCCAACACCGGCATCTGCGAGATCGCCTTGGATACCAGGCATTTTCCTAGCCACGACGACTACGGCGGTGATCCTGGTGAAGTCACTCCGAGCGGTTCCGCTGCTGCCTGCGCTGCCGATCGAGAGAAGTGGCACTTGATTCGGATCAACGACGCAGCTCACTTGGAGGGCCTCGCTGCTGAGACGTTTGAAGAAGAGGAAGAGGAGGAAGAGGAAGAGCAGGCCGCGTCGTCGCCGAGGCTGGACGCTTGAAAGAAGAAGGTCAAGGGAAGAAAACAAATTGGAAAAAAGGAAAAAAGAAAAAACTCCACTCTTGGCGGTCGTGCTTGTTGCTCGTGTCGAGCCCCCTGTTTCATTCTTTCTTCGTCCTTTCAACAACCCCCCTGTAATGCAGCACCTCGTCCTGGACCGCGACGTCCGGGACTGGGTCCTCGTCCCCCTGACGCTGTGCATCGCGCTGATGATGCTGATGCGGCAGTACGCTACCGTGAGTTGATGCCTTTTTTTCTCGATCCCATCAAAATCGTTTTCCCCGACGAGATCGTTTCCATCGATTGCCTTTCGTTTCTTCTTCTTCGCCCTCCTCTTTCGAGCATCTTTTCTGTGGCTCTCGCTCTTTCAACGAGCGATGCTCCTCGATCGTGTCTACGCGTTCGTGACACATAATTGCGAGATGGAGCTCATTCGAGGACTGAAATAAACCACCTTCATTCAATCAACAGACGCTCATGGCCGCCCCGCCCGCTGCCGCCAAGGCCACGACGGCAGAGGCCCGCGAGCGCGGCGTGCTCGCCCGCGCCGCCCTGCTGCGAGGCAACGGCGAATGGATCTCGGGCACCGGTCTGGCGCAGAGGAAGGCGTATCTGGCCGCCAAGGTGAGAAGAGAGAGGGGGGAAGATTGTTGCCTTTTTTTTTTGCTTCTTCTCTTCGTTGACCGTTGAGCTCAACCTTGACCGCGACCTCGACCGCGACCTCTTCTCTCTCTAAAAAAAAAAAAAAACATCAAGCCCTCCGGCGTCCTCTGCTCGAAACCCACGTCCAAGTCCGCCCACGAGGCCATGATGACCAACCCGGAGGCAGTCACGGGCATGCTCAAGCAGTCTCTGGGCGGGATCGTTCCCCAAGTCGCCATGGGGGCCTTCATCTCGTT
>Ga0315277_10004950_pt1 | contig 17667 bp, 12 predicted proteins | sample YL17G05_15_MG_FD_203695 | JGI IMG/M metagenome (GOLD analysis project Ga0315277, IMG submission 203695) | Sediment microbial communities from Yellowstone Lake, YNP, Wyoming, USA - YL17G05_15 | ecosystem: Environmental > Aquatic > Freshwater > Lake > Sediment | place: USA: Wyoming | collected...
GAAGTGGCGACACTGGTTGATGAAGTACAGAGTGCGGGATATAAGAGCGTGGAATGGGACACGCGAGCAACCAACGGAAGAGAAATCAGCAGCGGTGTATATTTCTACACCATGAAAGCCGACGATTTTGTCGTAACGAGAAAGCTCGTTCTCATCCGTTAATACACATATGAGCGGCACAGGGATTATTTTCTCCTTGTGCCGCTTTATTTTTGTTCAGGGGCGGTCGATGTATTCCTCACTGCCCTTTTTATTTTTAGACAATTTATTATTGCTTTACGATAACATCTGCATATTTTCGATAAAACATGTATATTTCATAATATGTTGGATAAAATAGCGGAAAATGAGAAAAAGAGAGTAGCGCTTTCGTCCATCGCAGCGGCAATTTTCATCACTGGTTTTAAGCTTGTGGTCGGATTGCAGACGAACAGCCTCGGGATCCTATCGGAAGCTGCGCATTCGGGATTGGATTTTATTGCTGCAGTAATGACGTATACCGCCGTTGTGATCTCCGGAAGGCCTGCAGACGAGAAGCATCACTACGGGCATGGAAAAATTGAGAACGTTTCTGCGTTCTTCCAGACTCTTCTCCTTGTCGTTACATGTGCCTGGATTATCTGGGAAGCCGTTGATAGGCTGATTACTCGTCCTTCACATGTTGAGGCGTCGGTGTGGGGATTTCTCGTGATAGGAATATCGATTGTTGTTGATATAAGCCGTTCACGTGCACTCAATCGGGTTGCGAAAAAATATGACAGTCAGGCGCTGGAAGCCGATGCTCTCCATTTTTCAAGTGATGTCTGGTCCTCCTCGGTGGTTATCATTGGACTTTTATTTGTTTCTCTGAATTTTATCTGGGTTGATGCCGTCGCAGCAATCGGTGTGGCATTCCTTGTTCTGTTTGTCAGCTACCGTCTCGGCCGTCGGACAATCGATGCGCTCATGGATCGCGTTCCGGACGGAATCCACGAAGACATAGTTGCTCTTGTTAAAGACGTCGATGGCGTGGAGAGAGTAAAAAGTGTTCGCGTACGCACATCCGGGGGTAAACTATTCGTCGATGCGACCGTCGAGATTCCACGGGTCGTACCGTTTCAGAAAGTACACGTCATCATGGACAGGATTGAGAGGTCGATCTACGGCAGATATCAGAATGCCGATGTCATTGTACACGCGGAACCCTGCGAATGCGAGGATGAAACAGTTACGGATAAAATCCGGATGATTGTGGTAGGAAAAGGATTGCGCGCTCCTCATAATCTTGAAGTGCATCATTCGGGTGGGAAGTACTACATTGATTTCGATCTCGAACACAGCAAAGGAAAATCATTCGTAGAAGCGCATGATCTGACCTCTGAAATTGAAGATGCGATACGGAGAAAAGTTCCTGACATCGGAAAAATCACTATACATATGGAAGAAATCCAGCTGGATCAGAGCGGAGTGCTAAGAAAAACGAAAGGATTGGATAATCTGAGAGAGGAAGTGCGGAGATTGATCATAGCAGATCGCCGTGTTCTCCGCTGTTCGACTATCGATGTAATGAGAGTTGGTGAAAAGTTTAATCTGTCACTTACGTGTCATTTCGATCGGGAGAAAACCCTCGATGAAATTCACCGGATCATTTGTGAACTGGAGGTAAATCTGCACAGTGAATTTAAGGAAATCAGACGGGTAATGATTCACGCCGAACCCGAATCACCACCGTAAGTCGGAATGGAATTCCGACCTACATATCTTAGCGTTTAATTTATTTTAATCGCCGAGTCCCGCCCCCGCCTGCCGTTGCTTGTTCATACGTGGCGGGCAGGCTCCCCTATGAGGGGAGGATGTCATGGCTTCATTTTTTAAAAAGGATGAGATCGAGAGTCCCCTCTCCTCGTAGGAGAGTTTATCCGCCGATCTCTGTGGCGGGAATTAGAGAGAGGTGAGTAAGACGAATTAACAAACCTACATTATTTTCATCCAGACCTCGTTTCCATCCTCAGTTTTTATGCAAAGATCTGCTTGATGTGGAGTAAAACTTCCCGATTACCCAGATTATCAGACTAACCAACAATCCTATATATATAGGTTCGATGTTGAATGGATAACCACCTGAGAAATTCGGAAGAATGCTAGCGAGGAACCAGCATGATGAAGCTACCCACGAGCATATCATTGCCAGAAATGCGTACCGTGCCGATATATGTAAACGTTTGAAGTAACTTGCCACGACGGGGAGGAGAAGTCCGGGGACAACAAGCGTGCCTACGGTGTACCATATCTTTACTACACTCGGAAGAATAACCGCCAGCATGACGGAAAATAGTATGGTAATAATGAGTCCGATCCGCGTCCATCGGGTACTGCTGATTTCCATCGATCGTTGATCTGTTTTATTTTCCGTTTTCGATGCCTTTAGACGACCGATGATATCACGGCCGATGGTTTGCGCCGAGATAAACGCGAGGGTATTTAATGTAGACATGATGGTAGCAAGCATTCCCGTATAAAAAAGTCCCTTCGCGACAGGTGGAAGAATATTCTCGGCAAGCATGGGATATGCCATCATCGGATCTGACAGGTGGGGGAGGGCGGCACGGGCGTAAAGGCCCGCTGTTGCTGTCATGAAATCGAAAACCAGCCAGAATAGTATGGAAATAAATATGCCCTTCCGGGCGACGTTTCCATCTTTCGCCGCGTAGCACCGCTGGTGGAATGCCGGGTCGATGAGTGTCCAGAGTGCAATAAAAAACCACACGAAGATGTACTGAATTGAATTGCCACCGTGCCAGGTGAGGTGTAGAAGAGGTAAATGGTTCCGGAGATAATCGAAGCCGCCTAACTGTCCGTAACAGAACGGGATTATGATTGCGAAACCGGCAAACATCATGAAAAACTCAAACACATCCGTCTGGATGTCCGCTCTGAATCCGCCCCAGTAAAGGTACGATAGTGCAACAACGGCGGTTACTGCAAAACTGCTCATGAGATCCAGGCCGAAAAGCATCTGAATGAATACGCTGATCATGAGAATGTAAGGTGCCGGTGTCGTAAGAATGAAAGTAAGCACGGCACCGAGGATGGCGGTTTTTCGATCATACGAGAGTTCGAGCTTGTCGGGGATGCTGTAAAGCCGGGTACCCTGTATTTTTTTTGCAAGTATGGCGGCAAAAATTCCTGCAAATATATAGTACGGAACGCCCTGGACAATCCAGTTTGAAATTCCGTAGCGGTACGAAAATTCCCCGACTCCCAATATGCCCCCGTACCAGGTCGATACCAGAGTCATCACAAAAATGGGAAGTGTGAGCGACCTTCCCGCAAGGAGAAAATCTTCCGGATCTGAACTTGTTTTTACTGCAGAGCGAAATCCGATGAACAAGACCGCCCCGAAGTATATGAGGATAACGAGGATATCGGGCGGGGAGAGACTTATCATGGGCAGGTGGTTGTTTATGAAGGATCAGCGGTGCGAAAACTGCCACGCATGCCCATGAAACCGGTAGATAAGGAGCGAACCGTCAGCTACCGTTATTGTTATATCGCCTGATGTCGCTATGTTACCGAGGCCGTCGCGAACACCGGGTGCAAGTGTCTCGTTTGCGAGGGGATATTTGAGATTTTTTGTTGTTACTCCCGTGCATGTATCAAGTGGGATGAGCGAGAACACTTCGCCTTCTCGCGTGGCGAGATGGATTTCTTTCCGAATGAGTGTAAGCTCACCGAGTGTATCCAGCATACGAAGGTGAATCCGGGCGTCGTATTTTTTAAAAATCCCGAGGCCTACGATCGTATGATCGATTCGTGACCCGGAAGCTCCGACAACATCAGCCGAGGTAACGTTATGGTTCAGACAATACTCAACAGCCTTCTCAAGGTCTGTACTGTTCTGATCATCAACATGTTGTTGTTCAACCGATGTGAAATACCGTCTCGTCTCCGGCAGAATCGAATCAAAATCGCCGATTATACTATTCGGTTTAATGCCGAGTTCCCTAGCGTGGTTGGCTCCGCCGTCGGCACAAATGACGAGATTGGCAAATTTTACGAGTCCCCGGACGAAATCCGGTTGAGGTAGAGTTCCATTGGCAATAATGAGGGCATGCATATATTAAATCCTCACCGAAATTCCTACTATATAGTTTCTCTCTGCAGCAGGGAAAAACGCATCTCCTTCGCCGCTCATGAAGTAAAGTGTATTAAACAGGTTTCGCACTTCACCTCTGAGCGAAACCTCGGTATCCAGTACAGTGGATAGTATATACAAAATATCAGCATTAAATACACTATATGCATCGTTTTTGTTTTTTTCGTTCTCGAAGTTGTCCGTATAGAACGGACCAACATATTTCCCGAGAAGGGATACGGTGAGGGGATCATTCCTGTATGTAAGCCGTATATTTCCCAGGATATCGGGAAATCCTGCTATAGGATTGTTATCGAGATGTAGTGGTTCTGCGAGACCGTTCCCGGATTCATCCTCAAATACGCGGTGTTTTACGAGACGGTTCCAGGAGAAAGATAAATTCCCCTTCAGAGTAAAAGCAGATGTTAACGCCGCATCTGCTTCAACTTCTATTCCTATGTGGCGAGTTCGTTCTGCATTTCCTGTTACCGGCTGACCAAAGATGTCAACCTGTCCGCTTTTTATCAGTTCATTCGTGAATTCCATCCAGTAAAAGTTGGCGCCGATACGCAGCGCCGGTGTCCTGTAATACGCGCCAACTTCAGCGTCCAGCAGATGCTCTGGTTTTGCCAGCGGTTCGTCGAAATTGTATTTGATGGATCCGCCAGCCGTATCAATCCTGAACTGAGGCGTGTCTCCGTACGGGGAATATTCGGCCGCGTAGAGATTTTTCAACCGGGGTTCCCGCGACGTGTAACTGATCGAAACGTATCCGTTCCATTCATTGTTGATGTTGTAATTAACACCGAGGCGCGGATTTATGAAGAGGTATGGTACACTGAACGTATTTCCGACAAACTTTTCATTCTCTATTCCGTAACGGTTATGGACGATCTGGATACTGCCCATGAATGTTATGTTACTGTCGGGTCGATACAATTCGTGAATAAAGAAAGAGGCGATATCCTTCTCGCCGTTGTACTCATAGAAGTGATAATCAGGATCAAAGTTTGCAGGAAGCCCTTCGGCGAATTCGATTTTTCCCCAGTGAGTTGATCTATGGACACGAATTTCGGCACCGACGATAAGATCACCCCTGTCATGCGAAAATTCCATACGAGGCAGCCATCCCCATTGTTTATTTCCAACGAATGCACGCACCAACGAATTTGTAGGATTCTGTAATGTTGGAATACCGTAGTTATATCCTATCCTGAGTGTGGAAGTGTCTGCCCACGAGGCATCGTAATCGTAATATCCTTCTCCGCTGTAGTAGAAGATTGTATTGTACAGGGTGATTTTCGGTGTGATACGCCATTCATGAAGCAGTTCGTAATGAGGCTGTGAGAATTGCTCGGTTTCCTGCTTACGGCGCTGAGATTTTTTCTCATATGATGTTGACGATGGATCTGTCTTCCAATCATCCGCCAGATTTTCCCTGCGCAGTTTCTCGTCATTATTTACAAATTTAGGAAGACCAAAATAAACGAGCGCATCTTCGAACGGACCGCCGAACAGATGAAAACGGGTTGTCATCGTTCTGTCGAGGCGGACAGCCCCTAAAAAATATGAATTCAGATTTACCCATGAGTGTTGACGGTAACCCTCGCTCGTGATCTTCCCGAGTTTACCGTAGAGCAGGTAACGGCCGTCGATAATACCTGAACTGACAGAGAAACCGTATTTTCGGGTGTTCAGTGCAAACGATGTTGAACTGTCCCCGAATTCCTGCATACCAATTATCGTCTCGAGCTTTATACCAGGTTCTTGCCGGAATGGATTCGTAACGAGATTGATGGAACCGCCGATCGCAGGCGGACCGTAAAAAGCGCTTCCGGCGCCCCTCTGCACCTGTATCATTTCCGTCGCCGACAACAGGTCGGGGAAATCTATCCAGTAGATGTTGTGATCTTCAGGATCGTTCTGAGGAACACCGTTGATCATCACTGAAATCCGGCGCTGATCAAAACCCCGGAGATTAACGTAGTTATACCCAATTCCATTTCCGTTCTCGGAGTAAAAGATCATAGATGGTAATTCCGAAAGGAGAACCGGTATATCCTGAACGGAGTAGTGTTCTTCAATATCTTTACCGGAGAGATTGGAAAAGGTCACCGGAGACTCTCTCTCGAAAGCGCGCGACGGGTATACAGTAACGGGCGGGAGATAGTACACCGTATCACGATCCGCCATTGCGATCTCCTGCGCCGGAGAGGTTGCACAAATCATTGTGCTCAGAATTATTATAATTACATGTATTCTGTTCATACGACCCCCGTATAAAATAAAAATCGCTGTTTCTCTGACCGTACCAGCGGACTGGAGGGAGACAGAAAAACAGCGATTTATATTTTTTCCGTTTCCCTACGCTGGTATAATCCAGGTCAGGTTCCTAGGGTGTTCTCTCAGTCCCACATTTTTTTGGGGACACCCCTAACGGATAATTATAATATATAATGGATATTGGAATAAAGCAAATTTTGCATCTCCTCCGGGTTTGCATTATATTCCCTCTAATATATTAAGAGGATGAACATGCAAACACGATTTTTTACAATGGCTTTTTTCGTCATTTCTTTAATTGGATATGTGCCTGCAGAGGCTCAGTTGTCAGTATCGGAGTTCGATAAGTACGTTGGTGTGGTCATGAAGGAATTTGAAGTACCCGGCTTATGTGTTACGATCGTGAAAGACGGTAAAGTAATCCTTGTCAAAGGATATGGTGTAAAAAAACTCGGTGAAAATTCTGTTGTCGATGAACGGACGCTCTTCAATATCGCTTCCAACACAAAGGCATTCACGGCAACGGCGCTAGCAATTCTCGTTGAAGAAGGAAAACTTGCGTGGGACGCCCCCGTAATCAAATACCTGCCGTGGTTTCGGCTCGCTGATCCCTGTGTGACACAGGAGTTGACGGTAAAGGACCTGCTCGTCCACCGGAGTGGTCTTGGTCTCGGTGCCGGGGATCTCCTCTGGTGGCCCACATCTGCCTACACTCGCCGTGAAATTGCCACGCGTCTGCAATTTATTCCTCTGGAAACGAGCTTTCGAAGCATGTACGCTTATGATAATGTATTATATTTAGTTGCGGGAGAAGTAATCGAAGCGGTTACCGATACCAGTTGGGAAGAATTCGTCGCATCGAGATTATTGAAACCGCTGGGAATGACCGGCAGTAAAACTCGCCTTTCTGAAATCCTGACAAATTCAAATGTAGCGGCGCCGCATGCAAAAATCGACGGATCGGTCAGGCCTGTTACAGCATTCACCGGCGACAATTCGAATCCCGCCGCCGGCGTTCTCTCGAATGCGATTGATATGGCAAAATGGATGATCGTTCAGCTCGATTCCGGCAGATTGTCTGACGTATCAAGGTTGTTCTCGCGAAACTCAACTCGACAACTCTGGACAGAAGTCACGCCCATACCGATCAGTGAACCGCCTCCGGGATTGAGTCGGCTCCGGTCGAACTTCAATGGGTATGCTCTCGGTTTCGGAGTGCGAGATTACCGGGGCAGGAAAGTTGTAAGCCATACAGGCGCCATGCCCGGGTACCTGTCGCGTGTAACAATGCTACCCGAAGATAAGCTTGGCATTGCAGTGCTGACAAATCAGGAATCGGGAAACGCATTTAACGCGGTTACGTATTACGTCATCGACCGGTATCTCAAAGCAGGAGCGTTTGATTGGGTTGCTGCGCTGAAGAAACTTGAATTGAGAGCGGATACAATGACGGAGGCGGAACAGCGTTCCAGAGAGACGGCGCGTGATACGACCTCGCGTCCGTCACTCCCCATCGCGAAGTATATGGGTACGTACCGGGATGATTGGTATGGTGATATCGTTATGGCGCTTGAAAGCGGCAAACCTACAATCAAATTTTCGCATACACCTTCGCTTACGGGCGAACTCGCTCACTGGCAGTATGATACCTTCATAGCCCGGTGGTACGACAGGGAACTCAGAGCTGATGCTTATGTGACATTTGCACTGAATCCGGATGGTTCAATCGATCAGGTGAAAATGCAGGCAGTTTCATCGGCGACGGATTTCAGTTTCGATTTTCATGATCTGCTGCTGAAACCCGTTCGTTAGGATTGAAATTAGCCCGTCACCCGGTCTGTTGCAGGCTAGTTGGTTACGGGGGAGGAAATTATCACAAGAGCGGAGGGGGACCTGCAGGTACACTGGTTCAAAATTTGCTGTTGAAGAACAGAAACCGCGATCCCGCCGCATATGTGGTTCTCAGAAAGAGAATCAGCCACTTGTTTCTCCGCCTGAAAATTGGTATATTTTTTCAATAATTATTCATCGTAATACCCGTTAATGCCGAAGAACTCACCGAGCGGTGCATCACCACTCAATTCATCGCTCCACACAAAATATCAGAAGACCGTACTCACTAATGGTATCCGAGTAGTAACGGAAACGATACCTTATGTACGATCGGTTTCATGCGGTGTCTGGATCAATGTCGGATCGCGCGATGAAGATGAAGATATGAACGGTATCTCACACTTCATCGAACACATGGTTTTCAAAGGGACAAAGAATTACAGTAACCTGCAGATCGCAAGAAGTCTGGAATCGGTCGGAGGGTATCTCAATGCCTTTACGACGAAGGAACATACATGTTTTTACGCGCGCATAATTGATATTCATCTGACCAAAGCGATCGATGTACTGTCCGACATCGTTCAGCATCCGGTCTTTGATCCTAAAGAAATTGAAAAAGAAAAATCCGTTGTCCTTGAAGAATTGAAGAACATTGAAGACGATCCTGACGACATCATTCATGATTACCTCGACCGGAGCGTCTACCATAAACACCCTCTTGGGTTTCCCGTAATAGGTAAGGCAGACACCATCAGGAAGTTAAACCGAAACGACATGTTCCTGTACATGAAGAACCATTTCGTCCCGGAGCGGATGGTTGTCGCAGCAGCCGGTAATCTTGTACACGAAAAGCTTGTTGAAGCAGTTGATGCGCGCTTTACTGCACGAGGAAAGAGGAAGGAATTTTTAAGAAAACAGGGACCACGAGAGATTTGTTCAAAACACGAAGTGTTTGATCGCCCGAACAGCCAAGCGTATGTTTGCATCGGCACACTGGGTTACAGCGTCAAGAGTAGATTGCGCTATCCGCTTCTGGTCCTCAATACACTGCTAGGCGACGGAATGAGCTCACGTCTTTTTCAGAACATCCGGGAAAAGTATGGTTTTGCGTATGCGGTTTATTCCTTTGTGAACCTTCTCAGCGATACCGGGAATTTCGGTGTTTATATCGGAACGGACAATGAAAACATCGAACGGTCGCTTGAGTTGATCTACAAAGAATTCACGGCTTTACGGGAAAAGGGGGCCGGTATAGCAGAGCTCGAGCGGACCAAAACACAGATGAAAGGGAGCATGATGCTCGGATTGGAAAACATGTCCAACCGGATGATGCGCCTCGGAAGCAGCGAACTTTACTTCGGGAAATTTCTGACTCTCGATGAGGTGATCCGGAAGATAGACAACGTACGGAATGAACACATCGATGAAGTTGCCGGAAAGATTCTCCGGAAGGATAATTTCTCTACCGTAATTTTCAGAGGAGCAAACGGGCGCACTGAAAAGGTGTGAAAATCCACAGGTGTCAGGTTTTCGTTGGATGAAAGGAACAATTAAAACAGTATGATAACCAAAGATTCATTGAATAAAAATCTGCTTGAGGCCGAATATGCAGTAAGGGGCCCGATCGTTATCCGCGCTCAGCAGCTTGAGGAGCAGGGAAAGAAGATTATCTACTGTAACATCGGCAATCCGCAGGCGCTCAAACAAAAACCCCTCACGTATATCAGACAAATGTTATGCCTCCAGGAATATCCTGAACTCATGAAACACGCAGAGGCGGTTAAGCTCTTTCCGAAGGATATCGTGGAAAGGGCAAAGATGTTCATGCAGAAAAATCCCAACGGGACCGGTGCATATACACAGAGCGCCGGCATCCCATTTGTGAGGCAGGCAGTCGCAGATTTCATAAAGAAACGCGACGGAATTTCCACAAGCAGAGATGCGATCATACTCACCGACGGTGCCAGCAAAGGCGTACAGTCCGCAATACTTGCTCTCCTGAAAAGCCCGGATGATGGTTACATGATACCGATACCGCAGTATCCACTCTATAGTGCGACCATCACACTTTACGGCGGAAAACAGATCGGGTACTATATTGATGAAGCAGGACACTGGCAGTTGAACGAGAGTGTCCTTTCGGAGAGCATCTTGCAAGCGAGGTCGAATGGGATCCGACCGGTTGCAATTGCCGTGATTAATCCGGGAAATCCGACCGGCGCCGTCCTCTCTTACGAAAATATCCGTATGATCATCGAATTTGCCAAAAAGAACGAGCTGTCAATACTAGCCGACGAGGTATACCAGGAAAATATTTATGATCCGCGTGTCAGGTTCTATCCCTTCGCAAAGGTGATGGATAATCTTAAAGAGACCACCGTTCCACTGTTCAGTTTCCATTCTGTTTCGAAGGGATTTTTAGGCGAGTGCGGTCATCGCGGAGGATATACGGAATTTCGGAACATTCCCCCGGATATAATGGCTGAACTTGTGAAATTGCAGTCGATCAGTCTCTGTGCAAATGTCCTTGGGCAGATCACAACGTACCTCATGGTCTCGCCGCCGCAGCCGGGTGACGACAGCTATGAAACGTACTGCAGTGAACGCGATGGAATCCTCGATGAACTAAAGGAAAAAGCCGCGATACTGGGAAAAGAAATCAACACGATTCCGGGTATGTCGCTGGAAACTCCGCAGGGTGCTATGTACGCATTTGTGAAATTCGAGTTACCGGAGGATCCTAGCGCGGATGTTCGCAGTATGAAACCGGAGGAACGTATGCGGTACGAGGCGAAGCGGGATTCAGCGTACTGCATGTCGTTACTGGAAGAGACGGGTATATGTGTTGTGCCCGGATCGGGATTCGGACAGCTCCCGGGTACACTGCATTTCCGTACAACCTTCCTTCCTCCCAGAGATGAGATGGAGGATTTTGTACGGAAGCTCAAGAAATTTCACCTCACATATACTGATAAACTGAAAAATTCATACAAGTAGCAGAATCTGCACGGATGGAAATCATCCGGCTGTAGGAAATGAATAATTAAAACGCAGTATTGGGTGTAACAATTACAGAGAATACAAATGGTGAAGATCACGATTGATGGCAAGCAGTACGAAGTAGAAAAGAATATGACGATCATTCAGGCTGCTGAGCGGAACGGCATCACCATACCGCATTTCTGCTGGCATCCGGTGCTGAGCGTCTCAGGGAACTGCAGGGTGTGTCTGGTGGAGGTTGAAAAAACGCCGAAGCTCGTCATTGCCTGTGCGACACAAGTCGCTGACGGGATGGTGGTCCACACGAATTCCGAGCGTGTTATCAAAGCCCGGAATGCTGTTCTTGAGTTTATTCTCATCAATCATCCCCTCGATTGTCCGATCTGCGATGAAGCCGGCGAATGCAAGCTGCAGGACTATGCATACAAGTACAGCGTGGGAGAGAGTCGGTTCGAATTTGAAAAAGTCCGCAAGCCGAAGCGGGTATCTCTTGGTCCGAATGTCATGCTCGACGTGGAGCGATGCATAATGTGTTCGCGTTGTATCCGCTTCTGCGATGAAATCGCAAAGAAACCACAGCTCGTTTTCACCAAGCGCGGTGATCATGTAGAGCTTACGACTTATCCGGGTGAACAACTCGATAATCCCTATTCCATGAACGTCATAGAACTGTGCCCTGTCGGTGCGCTGACGAGCAAAGATTTCAGATTCCGCGCGCGGGTTTGGGACATGTCGTCGACTGATACAATATGTGTCGGATGCTCCCGCGGATGCAATACACATATGTGGGTGCGGAATAACGAAATCATGCGTCTGACGCCGCGTCTTAATACCGACGTAAACAATTACTGGATGTGTGACCATGGGAGATTAAACACTTTTCGGCATGTAAATGCCGGTAACAGAATCAACTCTCCGATGGTGCGAAAGGACGGCATACTGGTGGAAGTCGGGTGGGAGGAAGCAATATCGAAAGTCGCATCCGAAATAAAATCATACAAGAAACACGAAATTGCTGCCATCGGCTCGGCCTATGCGACCAACGAAGATAATTTTTTACTCGCCAAGTTGATGAACTTCCTCGGAGTAAAGCGGATACGCTGTCTGACGCACTGGAAGCAGGGTGGCCGGGATGATCTTCTCATTCAGGAGGATAAGACGCCGAATTACCGCGGCGCACAGGAGGTCGGCGCTGTACAAGATTCATCCGAGGCAAATCTCCCTGGATTGATTGAGATGTTACAAACCGGGAAGATCAAATTTCTCTACGTTCTTGACGACGACATAGCTGCTGATCCGGTTTTTGCGGACGCGATTTCGAAGCTCGACTACCTGGTTGTTCATGCGTCCAACGAAAATGAAACCACCAAGCGAGCCGACGTCGTCCTCGCAAGTTCCACGTATGCGGAGAAAAACGAAACGATGACTAACTTTCAGAGAAGAGTTCAGCGCATTCGACCGGCAGTCACGACGCTCGAAAAGGACCGCGCTCTCGACGGACTTGCGATGAGCCGGCTTGATAAATTCGGCGCTCAAAATGACCGATGGACGAAGGGTATGCAGTGTGATTCACGTTCGTCATGGCGCATCACGTGCAATATCGCAAATGTCCTCGGCGCGAAGTGGCGGTATGCCGCCGCTGAGGAGGTTTTCAAGGAAATTGCATCGACAATCCCTTCCTTCAGAGGATTGACGTACCTGAAGGTCGGCATGAACGGTGCAATCCTCGGTCAGAAAAAGGAATCAGTTACAGTGAAGGAATAATATGGAGCTTCTGATTACCGTTATAAAAATTATTCTCGTAATGCTCGTCATGGTCGGAATTGTCGCCTATATGGTTCTCCTGGAGAGGAGACTGGCGGCGGGGATTCAGAACCGCCTTGGCCCGAACCGCGTCGGATGGCAGGGGCTTCTGCAGCCGATTGCAGATGTTCTGAAACTGGTATTCAAGGAAGATATCGTACCGAGCAATGCAAACAGATTCATCCACCACCTCGCTCCGATTATATCACTCGGCGTTGCCTTGACCACTATCGCGGTCATACCGTTCGGTGATCGCATAACGCTGTTCGGGTACGATATTAAATTACAGATAGCCGATGTGAATATAGGAATTCTTTATATCCTCGCTCTCACCTCGCTCGGTGTCTACGGATTGACTCTCGCCGGCTGGTCATCGAACAGCAAGTATCCGCTCCTTGGCGCCGTCCGGTCGTCAGCTCAGATGATCAGCTATGAACTCTCGATGGGTCTTTCTGTCATCGGTGTTGTTCTTGTCGCAGGTAGTCTTGAACTCGACACGATCGTTGAAATGCAATCCGGCTGGCGCTGGAACATCATTCTTCAACCGGTTGGTTTCATAACATTTGTCGTTGCGGCGTTCGCGGAAATGAATCGTTTACCCTTCGACCTGCCTGAAGCGGAGCCCGAACTTGTCGCGGGCTACCATACGGAGTACAGTGCGCTGAAATTCGGACTCTTTTATATGTCGGAATACGCGAATATGTTTGTTTCCAGCGCCCTGATCACAACGCTTTTCCTCGGCGGGTGGCATGTGCCGTTCTTGACTTCGTTCGGTCTTCCCGATTTCTGGGTAAGCATCATCCAGGTGTTAGGATTTCTCCTGAAGGTGATTCTTTTTGTGGCCTTCATCATTATCATACGATGGACGATACCGAGATTTCGATACGATCAGTTAATGAATTTAGGATGGAAATTTATGTTGCCTGTTTCCATCCTAAATATTTTGGTAACAGCTGCCGTAATATTATTGATGAAATGATTTTCGTGGTCATCAATAAACAGTGCGGGCAGACGGAACAAGAGAGAACAATCAGAGTGTGAATGAGCATGAAGCAGAAACCAATCGTACATAGAAAAGACCTTCATTGGTGGGAATGGCTGTATATCCCGCAGATTATCGCCGGAATGAAGATTACTATTTCGCAGATTTTCAGACCTAAGTTCACTATGCAGTATCCGGAGGAAAAATGGACTCCGCCGCCGTCGTTCCGGGGGAGCCCTGTTCTGGTGGAAGAAAACGGTATTGAACGATGTGTTGCCTGCGGTCTCTGCTCCCGGGTATGCCCGGCACTTGCAATCGAAGTTCAGGCCTCTGAAACGGACTTCCGGAAAGAACGTTACCCTGTTCTGTTTGAGATCAACATGCTGCGTTGTATCTACTGCGGATTTTGTGAAGAAGTCTGTCCCGAAGAAGCCATCGTTATGAGCCAGGAGTACGAATTAACGTTCACGGCGCAGGAGGATGGAATTTTCGGCAAAGATAAACTGCTCCAGTCTGCAGACAAGCTTCGGGAAAGACTTGAGTTTCTGAGGAAGAACAGATAGCGCGCTCTGAATACCTATGGCGCTGACCGCGACACATGTTACAGCCGACCGGTATTCCTGATTCTGCTTGCGTCTTTCTCTATGTTTCCGTATAATATGCCACAGAATTGTAAAGTATTCCAATCACCATCCCATTCTATTAAGGAAAATTCTATGAAGCGGACCTATTTATTTCTCCTTCTCGCTGTTTTGATGGGATTCTGTACATCGTTTTCCCAACTGCGGGTGCCGTTTGAACGATTCACTCTACCAAACGGTCTGGAGGTGATTCTTCACGAGGATCACTCCATCCCTGTAGCGACATGCAACATCTACCATGTCGGATCGAGCCGCGAGAAACCCGGTCGCACCGGTTTTGCACATCTTTTTGAGCATCTCATGTTCGAAGGATCGAAGAATGTACCTGAGGGAAAATTTGATGAATGGTTAGAAGCCGCAGGGGGAGATAACAATGCATCGACAAGCGAAGATCGGACGAACTACTACCAGAATTTCCCCACAAGCGCAATGGAACTTGCATTCTTCCTCGATTCGGACCGGCTGGGTTACCTCCCTGATGCGATGACACCCGCGGTTGTGGACGGGCAGAGAAGTGTCGTGAAGAACGAGAGGAGGCAGTCGGTCGAAAACCGGCCCTACGGCATGGCATATATTATTATCAGCGAAAACCTCTTTCCGCCCGACCATCCGTACCACTGGCCTGTGATCGGATCTCAGGAAGATCTGTCGTTGGCAACGTATGAAGACGTTTTGGAGTTCTTTAAAAAATATTATGTGCCCAAAAACGCCAGCCTCGTTGTAGGGGGCGATATTGATCCGGTAAAAACAAAAGAACTCGTGACCAAATGGTTCGGTGAAATCCCGGCGGGTGAACCGGTTCCGCCGCTTGCCACGCCGTCGGCATATGTGAAAGAGACCAAACGACTCGTCCATGAGGATAAGGTTCAGCTCCCCAGACTATATATGAATTGGATTACTCCGAAGCACTTTGCACCGGGTGATGCGGAGTTGGACATTCTTGCGAATATCCTTAGCGGCGGAAAAAATTCCCGTCTGTACAAGCGGCTCGTCTATGATCTCCAGATCGCACAGGACGTGACAGCTTACCAGGGGTCAGCTAACCTTATATCCACGTTCTCTATCATAATCACCGCACGAAGCGGATATTCACTCGCAGAAATTGAAAAAATAGTCTGGGAAGAACTTAAAAAGATTACCGGGGAGAGTCCATCCCGGCGTGAGGTGGAACGTGTTGTTAATCAGTACGAAGCACAGTTCCTCAGCCGACTGGAGCGTGTTGGGGGATTCGGAGGGAAAGCCGATCTTCTGAATGCGTATTTTGCGGAGACTGGCAATCCTGATTATTTTAATGAAGACCTCGGACGCTACAAGCTCATTTCGCCGGGGGATGTTCAGGAAGTAACCCGCACATTTATCCGCCCTGATAACGCCGTTATCCTGAGTGTCGTACCGCTTGGGAAAAAAGATTTAGCCGCTCCACAGCAATGAACAGAACGAAATGAGGATCACCATGAAGAATAATAATATAACACGAATTAAATTTTATACATTTTTTTTCCTTGCATGTTTTTTTCTGATTTTGCCTTCTGCTTTTCCTCAAGCGCCTGACCGGTCCAAACCACCGGAAATAGGTCCGCCGCCATCAATGAAATTACCTCCGATTCAGCGTTTCAAACTTTCTAACGGTCTTCCGATCGTATTGGTGGAAAAACACGACGTTCCGCTCGTCCATATAGAGCTGTTGGTGGATGCCGGTACGGCGCTCGATCCGGCTGACAAAGAGGGGTGGGCAAGTATTGCTACAGCACTCATGCAAGATGGAGCGGGGACGCGGGATGCGCTTCAGATTGCAGACGCCATCGATTTCCTCGGTGCTTCGATATCCACATCTTCGGGGTATCATTCGTGCGGTGTAAGTCTCCATACGCCTCTCTCGAAGCTCGATTCTGCCATTGTTCTATTCGGCGATGTTGCACTTAGTCCTATGTTTCCCCCCGCGGAGCTTGACCGTAACCGGAAAGAACTGCTGAATGAATTGATACAGTGGCACGATGAACCCCGTGCTATCGCATCAGTCATGTTCAGTCATGCAGTTTTCGGTAAAACTCATCCGTATGGCCGTCAGAGCATAGGAACGGAGAAGAGTATTCGTTCGATGGCCATAGACGACGTGAAGGCTTTTTACGGAAAATATTTCACACCCGGAAACTCGACCATGATTATTGTAGGTGATGTAACCGAGAAGAGTATCAGGGGTAGGCTGGAACGGATATTCGGAAAGTGGCAGGGGAAGGAAGCAAAAAAAGTCGAGATACCGAAAGCCGAACAGGTGAAGGGCCGACAAATATATCTCGTGGATAAGCCCGGCGCGCCGCAGTCCGAGATACGGATTGGCCGTGTGGGCGTCGCCCGCCTGTCTGAAGACTACTATGCACTTCTCGTCGCAAATACAATTCTCGGCGGTTCATTCTCATCGCGGCTCAATCAGAATTTAAGGGAACAGCACGGTTATACGTACGGCGCAAATTCGCGGTTCGATTTTCGGCTTTATCCTGGACCTTTCATGGCAGGTTCGGCGGTACAGACCGTAATTACCGACAGTGCGATCATAGAATTTATGAAGGAGCTGAACCGCATACTGGAACCGGTATCCGATGAAGAACTGACGCGTGCCCGAAATTATATTACTTTACGGTATCCCGAGAGTTTCCAGACAATCGCCCAAATTGCTGGAAAGCTCATTGAGCTTGAGATGTACAACCTACCGGATAATTACTTCAGCAACTTCACGAAGAATGTACTTGCTGTTACGAAATCAGATGTACAGCGTGTGGCAAAGAAATACATTGATCCCGAGAATATCGCCATAGTCATTGTGGGCGACAGAGCACAGATCGAGCAAAAGATCGCTGCACTGAATTTAGGTCCGATTATTCATAAGACGATACCGGAAGTATTGGGACCGATGCCTGTACTGGAGGGAGATAAATAATAAAATTTCCTTTGAGGGACAAATCTCGCATTGCATTCAATAGCCCCCATCTTAAGATGGGGGCTATTGAATATTA
>Ga0315277_10004951_pt1 | contig 17665 bp, 17 predicted proteins | sample YL17G05_15_MG_FD_203695 | JGI IMG/M metagenome (GOLD analysis project Ga0315277, IMG submission 203695) | Sediment microbial communities from Yellowstone Lake, YNP, Wyoming, USA - YL17G05_15 | ecosystem: Environmental > Aquatic > Freshwater > Lake > Sediment | place: USA: Wyoming | collected...
TTTGACAGGTGCCCGAACTGGTGTATACTGCGGTGCGGGGCATAACGCCCCAGGAAGAGGGGGCCGGCCGTGGCAAATCTCCTCTGGATGCAGGCGGTGTGCTGTGGCGGCGAGACCGCCTCTCTCCTGAACTCCGACCATCCCCATCTTCAGGCCGCGCTCCGTACCCTCGACGTATCCATATTGGGGCACCCCTATCTGCACAGCCACGCCCGGGGCCGGATGGAGCAAGTGCTCGACGAGTGCGCCGCCGGAAAGCTGCACATCGACCTTCTCGTGGTGGAAGGCGCGACGTACATGGCGGTGCCTTCGTCCGCCACGGCGACCTCGGGCAAGCCCCTGGCGGACTGGGTCCGCGCCATCGCCCGCCTGGCGGACTACACGGTGGCGGTCGGCACATGTGCATCCTTTGGTGGAATCATGGCCTGCGGGCGCAACCCGATGGGCGCGGTGGGGCTCCAGTTCTACCGCGACGAAGCAGGCGGACTGCTGGGGGCCGATTACCGGAGCAGGGCGGGCCTGCCCGTGGTGAACGTTCCCGGCTGCCCGGCCCACCCCGACTGGATTATCGGGACGCTCTGGGCCCTGCGCGCCCATCGGTTGGCGGAGGCGGACCTCGACCGCTTCAATCGGCCGCGCGCCTTTTACGGCAAGCTGGCGCACCACGCCTGTCCTCGGAATGAGTACTACGAGTTCAAGGCTTCTGCCGCCGCCTACTCGCAGCAAGGGTGCTTGTTCGAGAACCTGGGCTGCAAGGGCACGCTGTGCGAATCGGACTGCAACGAGCGGCTGTGGCTGGCCCGCACGGGGAGCTGCACGCGAGGAGGCTTCCCGTGCCTCTCGTGCACCTCGCCGGTGTTTCCCGACGGGTTCATACCGTTTTTCGAGACGGCGAAGATCGGCGACATTCCCACGAGCCTGCCCCTGGACGTGCCCAAGGCCTGGTACGTGGGGATCAGCGGGCTCGCGAAGCTGGCGTGTCCCGAACGACTGCGGCGAAACGCGGTCTCTTTCAAACCGGCCTGGCCCAGCAAAGGGGGACCGCCCGAGAATGGTCACGAAGACAATCACGTTTAGCCCGTTCTCGCGTCTTGAGGGCGACCTGGAGGTCAAGATCGAGGTGGCGGACGGCCAGATCGTCCGTGCCTTGGCGTCGGGCACCCTCTACCGGGGCTTCGAGACGATGCTGCGCGGGCGCGACCCGCTGGATGCCATCGTCATCACGTGCCGCGTGTGCGGCCAGTGCGGGCTTGCGCACTCGGCGGCGTCGGCGGCCGCGATTCGTGCGGTCGCCGGGTCGCCGATGCCCCGGAACGCCTACGTCGCCATCGACGTGATGCTGGGCATCGAGACGATCCTCAGCCATCTTACTCATTTCTATCTCTCCTTCGCCCCCGATCTCGCCGAGCCTCCCAACGGCGACGACGCGGCCGAGCGCTTCCGGGCCCCGTCGGGCCACGCGTTCGCCCGCACGCTTCGGGAGCGCGAGGAGATCCTCGGCGTCCTCGGACTCTTCGCCGGCAAGTGGCCCAACACGCTGGCCATCCAGCCGGGCGGCACCACCCGGCCGCTCGAGGCGAGCGAGATCCGCAGGGCGCAGGGGCTCCTGGGCGAGTTCACGGAGTTCATCGGCGAGCAGGTCATCGGGTGTGAGCTCGACCGGTGGCTGGCGCTCGGAAGCGCGCCGGACCTGGACCGCTGGCTCGGCGAGGGCTCGCATGCGGCGAGCGACATGGGGGCGTTCATCACGGTTGCGCTCAAGCGCGGCCTGGACAAACTCGGGGTATGGCCCGCCCGCTTCATCTCCAGCGGCGGCTGGGACGACCCCACCGGCGCCACGCTGATGAGGTCGGGCTTCCACAACGGGGCCCCCGCCCAGTTCAACCCGTCCGCAATTGCCGAGCACGTGAAGTACTCGTGGTACGACGAGTACGAGGGCGGCGTCCATCCGTTCGACGGCGAAAGCGAGCCGGCCGCCGAGCGCACCGAGGCGTACAGTTGGGCGAAGGCGCCGCGGTATGCCGGGCAGCCCGCGGAGGCAGGTCCGCTCGCCCGCCTGGTGAACGACCGGGACCCGCTTGTGACGAGCCTGCTCGACAAGCACGGGCCTTCCGTCTTTGTGCGCGAGATGGCGCGGCTGCACGAGACCCTGCGCCTGCTGAAGCAGATCGGCCTGTGGCTGGGCGAGGTGGATCCCGAAGCACCGTTCTGCCAGGAAGTCCCTCGGATGGAGTCCGGCTCGGGGATGGGGCTCGTCGAGGCCCCTCGCGGCGTTCTGGGTCACTGGCTCCGGGTCGAGGAGGGCAGAATCCGCAATTACCAGATCATCACGCCGACCGGCTGGAACCTCTCGCCGAGGGACTCGCAGGACCAGCCGGGGCCGCTGGAGAGCGCCCTGGTCGGCACACCGGTTCCCGACCCCGAGCGGCCGGTGGCGGTTTCGCACGTCGTCAAGTCGTTCGACCCGTGTCTGTTCTGCACGGTGCACTGAGCGCGGTCGGAGGTGTGAAACGGGTCGGCGAAGGATCGCATCATGGCGGGGGCGTCAGAGAAGGCGGGTTCGCAGCTCCAGGAGGGGCCCTGGATCGAGATCATCCAGAGGATGGAGCTGCTCTACGCCAACCTGGCCCAGACGCAGATCGAGGCGGAGAAGCGGAACGAAGAGCTCCAGCGGGCCAAGGCGTTCACCGACAACATCATCCGGAGCATGGTCAACTCCCTGGTGGTGACGGACCGCGACTCTCGCATCACGTCCGCGAACGCCGCCTGCTGCCAGTTGCTGGGCTACGCCAAGGAGGAACTGCTGGACAAGCCGGTCGCGACGGTTTTCGCCGAGGGGGCGCCGAACCCGTTCCGCCGCGGGTCCGAATTCTGGAGCCGCTGCCGGACCACCGGCAGCGCCACGGGCGTCGAGACCTCGCTGAAGGCCAAGAGCGGCGAAGAGGTGCCGGTGAGCCTCAGCGCCTCGGTCATGCGCGACCGCACGGGCGACATCGTCGGCATGGTCCTCGTGGCGACGGACCTGCGGGAGATGAAGCGGTTGCTCCTGGAGGCGCAGGCCGCGGCCGCCGCCGAGCGCGAGCAGGCCGCCGAGCGGGCCAAGGCCTATCGTGAGCTGAAAGCGCTCCAGGCGCGGCTCATCCAATCGGAAAAGATGTCGTCGCTTGGGCGCATGGCCGCCAGCGTCGCCCACGAGATCAATAACCCCCTCGGGGCGATCGTCGTCTACAGCCACCTCTTGCTCGAGAACACGCCGGAAGACTTCCCTGGGCGCGGGAACCTCCAGAAGGTCGTCCGCGAGGCCATCCGTTGCCGCGACATCGTGCGCGGCCTGCTGGATTTCGCGCGCCCGGGCGCGGGCGCGCGGCAGACGGCGGACCTCAACACGGTCGTCCGGGCGGCCCACGACCTCCTCACGGGACAGGGCATCTTCAAGAGCATCGCCGTCGAGTTGGACCTCAGCCCGACGCCGCTGGAGATCACCTGCGACCCCAGCCAACTCCAGCAGGCCTTCACCAATCTTCTGGTCAATGCCGCCGAGGCGATCAGCGGTCCCGGCACGATTACGATTCGAAGCTGGCACGATGCCTCGCGCGGAATGGCGGCGGCAAGCGTTGCCGATACGGGGGGCGGCATCGCGCGCGAGAACCTGGAGCGGATCTTCGAGCCGTTCTTCACCACCAAGCAGGGCGGCCATGGCACGGGGCTGGGCCTGGCCATCGCCTACGGAATCGTCGAACGGCACGGAGGGACGGTCAAGGTCGATAGCCGCCCCGGTGAAGGCACCGCGTTCACTGTGTGGCTGTCTCAGAGGCGATCCGAGGAGGCGGCGCCGTGAGCGATCGAGCCAGCATCCTGATCGTAGACGACGAAGAATCGATGCGCGACGCCTGCCGCCAGGTCCTGGCCCCCGAAGGTTTTGCGCTCAAGGAGGCCTCCTCGGGCGACGGGGTCCTGGAGACGATCCGCCACGAGTCGTTCGACCTGGTGATCCTGGACCTGAAGATGCCGGGCATGGACGGAATGGAAATCCTGCGGCGCCTCCACGAGGAGAGCCCGGACACGGCGGCGATCGTCATCACGGGCTATCCCACCGTGGAATCGGCCGTCGAGGCGATGAAACTGGGGGCGGCGGACTTCCTGCCCAAGCCCTTTACGCCGGACGTGCTCCGCCTGACCGTCCGCCGCACGCTGCGCGGGACGCAGATGGCCAGAGAGAACCTGCTCCTGAAGTCGCAGCTCGAGGAATGCCGCGGCGGCGACTACGAACTCGTCGGCCAGAGCGAGCCGATGCGGCAGATCTACGACCTGGTGCGGCGCGTGGGACCCACCGACAGCACGGTCCTCATCACCGGCGAGTCCGGAACGGGCAAGGAACTCGTCGCCCGCGCCATCCGCGACCACAGCCCCCGCCGCGACAAACCCTTTGTGACCGTGGACTGCGGGTCGCTGGTCGGGACCCTTTTCGAGAGCGAACTCTTCGGCCACGCCAAGGGCTCCTTCACCGGCGCGACGAGCATGAAACACGGCCGGTTCGAGTTGGCCAACGGCGGCACGATCTTCTTCGACGAGATCGCCAACGTGAGCCCCGACATCCAGGTGAAGTTGCTGCGCGTGATCCAGGAACGCGAGTTCACGCGCGTCGGGGCGACCCAGGTGATGCCGGTGGACGTGCGGATCCTTGCGGCCACGAGCCGGAACCTGCCCGACGAGATCCGGGAAGGCCGCTTCCGCGAGGACCTGTTTTACCGGTTGTGCGTGGTGCCGATCGTCCTGCCGCCGCTTCGCCAGCGCAGGCAAGACATCCCGCTCCTGGCCGACCACTTCCTCCAGAAGCACGGCAACCGGGCGCGCGATGGCGTCGGCGGCTTTACCAAGGAGGCCTTGGAGGCGCTGGTCAAGCACGACTGGCCGGGCAACGTCCGGGAGCTTGAGAACGCCATCGAGCGGGCGATCATCCTCGCCCGGGGCGACATGATTACGGCGGCCGACCTCCTGTACTACGGTCCCCTGGTGAAGCCGGGGGCGTCGGGCAACGGCCTGGCCCCCCTGGCTTTCATGGAGAAGGAGCACATTGCCAGGGTGCTCCGCCACCATGCCGGCAACCGGACGGCCGCCGCCAAGACGCTGGGCATCGACCGCAAGACGCTGTGGCGCAAGATTCGAGAGTACGGTCTGGACGATGGTGCCGGGGCAGATTGCCCCATGACCGTGGCAGAACGCCCCGCCGAGCGACCGCTTTCCGCCACATAAAACCCATAGATGCATTTCAGATTCCCTGAATCTTCTTCCCTCTCCGGGGGACCATCCTGCGTCTGTTGCCCCCCGAAGTCTCCTCGCAACCTCTTTTGCCGTAAGGACATAGGCAACCAGGGCGCGGTGGGCCGAACGACCCTCCCATGTCCGAGATCGCGCCCGGCCGGGGCGAAGCGGCGCGGCGGCGCCGTTGGCGGCACGGTGATTGCACGACAGCAGCGCTGCGAGGGAACTCTTCAATGTCCACGGCCTTGCTGCTCGTTGTGTGCGGGAACGCCAGACGACGGGAGGACTTCGTCGCCGCGCTTGCGGGGGCAGGGTGGCCGGCCATCCAGTCCGCGCCGGGCCTTTCGGAAGCGGCAAGCCAGATGCGCAATGCCTCAAACGCATGTGTAATCATCGATGCCGAACTCGCCGACATCCCCGGTCTGAAGGCCGTCCAGGTCCTGCGGAATCTGTGTCCGCACGTCAAGGTCATCTTCACCACGCCCGAGAACACGCGCGACCTGGAGGCGGAGGCCCGCGCGCTGGACGTCTTCTACTACTACATCAGCTCGGCGGACAAGGCCGAGCTCGTCGCCGCGGTCGAGGACGCCATCGGCTCGCCCAGGTCCGGCCCGACGAAGCACCGCCCGAAGGTGCTGATCGTCGACGATGACAAGGGTTTCCACCAGGTCATCCGCGCGATCCTGGCGGCGTCCGGATACACCGCCGTCTCGGCGTACACGGAGCGAGAGGGACTCGAGGCGGCCCGCCGCGAGAAGCCCGACGCCATCCTGCTCGACATCATCATGGACAGCACCACCGACGGCTTCGAGTTCTGCCACGAGGCACGGCGGGACCCGCAGATCAAGCATACCCCGATCCTGGGCCTCTCGGCGATCGAGGAGCGCATGGCGCTGCGGTGTCCGCCGGATCGCGACGCCGGCCTCTTTCCGGTGGATGGCTACCTGAAAAAGCCCGTGGCCATGGAGAAGCTTCTGGCGGAACTGAGAAGGCTCATCCCGTCGGGGGGATAGCGCATGGAAACCGGCAGAGAAAAGGGTGCGAGGCCAGGGCCCGCCCGCAAGGTTCTGGTCGTGGACGACGAGGAATGGATGCGCGACGCCTGTGAACAGATTCTCCAGCCGGAAGGGCTCGAGGTGATGACCGCCGCCGACGGACAGGCCGGTCTGGAAATGGCCCGACGCCATTCGCCCGATCTCATCCTTGCTGACCTGAAGATGCCCGGCATGGACGGCATCGCGTACCTGCAATCCGTCAAGGCGTTCGATCCGGAGGTTGCCGCCATCGTGATCACCGGGTACGCGACGCTCGAAACGGCGGTCGAGGCGATGAAGGCCGGCGCCTACGACTTCCTCGCGAAGCCTTTCAAGCCGGCGGACCTTCGCGCCGTGGTGCGGCGCGGCCTCGAGCATCGCGCGGCGGCGACGCGGGCCGCGGCGCTCCTCCAGGGCGACGCCCCCGCCGCGGAGCTTCACCTGGCCATGCTGGCCCACCGGTTCAAAGCGCCGCTGGCCGTGCTCCGGCAGTGCGTGGGGGTCATCCTGGAGGGGTACACCGGCGAGATCAGCCCGCGCGCCAAGGGCATGATGGAGATCGTGGCCCAGCGCGCCGACCAGATGATCCAGTTCGTGAATGACTGGCTCACGCTCTCCCGCCTGGAGCAGGGCAAGGGAATCCAGGAACCCAAGGCGGTGGACCTCCTCGGCACGGTGAAGGCCGCGGTGGAGCGCGTGAAGCAGGACCGCCGGGCAGAGCAACTCACGATCCAGTGCGTTGTGGCGGGCGACCCGGAGCCCCTTCTGGCCGATCCCAGCGCCCTCGACGAACTCTTCTCCAACCTCCTCGACAACGCGGTCCGGTACACCCCGCCGGGAGGTAGCGTCCGGGTGGAGGTGAAGGCGGCGGCCGACGGGGCCACGATCGTCGTGCGCGACACGGGGCCCGGCATCAGCCCGGAGGACTTGGAGCGTATCTTCGAGCCGTTCTACCGGGGACAAGCCCAGAAGAGCATCCCCGGAACGGGGCTCGGCCTCCCGATCGCCAAAAGGATCGCCGAAGGGCACGGCGGCACCCTGGAGGTGCAGACGGTTCTTGGCGAAGGGGCTGCGTTCCGCGTCTTTCTCCCGAGTCGTGGCACAAGAAAAGCCAATGGCACGCTCGTCGCGCAGGAGGCCTGAGGGCGCCCGTTATGGAAGTCACCCAACGCTCGCACCCAACAGACGGGAAAGTCGGCGCCGTGATGGTCGTGGGCGGCGGCATCGGCGGCATGCAGGCGGCCCTCGATCTCGCGGAGTCCGGATACAAGGTCTACCTGGTGGAGAGCGGGCCCGCGATCGGCGGGGCGATGGCCCAGCTCGACAAGACCTTCCCCACCAACGACTGCGCCATGTGCACGCTGGCGCCGCGCCTCGTCCAGCTCAGCCGCCACCCAAGCGTTGAGAAGCTGACTTACTCGGAAGTCCTGTCGCTCGAGGGCCAGCCTGGGCGTTTCCGAGTTCAGGTGAAGAAGAAAGCGCGATCGGTGGACCCCAGCAAGTGCACCGGCTGCGGAGAGTGTTCGACCGGTTGCCTGGTGCGCAACCGCGCGTACTTCGAGCCGGTCGAGCCCGAACCCTTGGACCTCGCGGCCGACCAACGGGCGGAAGTCGAACGCATCATGGAAGAGCACGGGAACGAACCGAGTGCGATCATCCCGGCGCTTCAGGACATCAACGCGAAGTACAACTGGTTGCCGCCGGGTGCGGTGGGGCGTGTGTCCGAGGCCGTAGGGCTTCCCTTGACGCGGGTCCTGCGGATAGCCACGTTCTACAACATGTTCAGTTTCAAGCCTCGAGGCAAGCACCTCATCAGGGTCTGCCTGGGGACCGCCTGCCACGTCAAGGGCGCCGGGCGGATAATGGACAGGCTCGCCGGCGAACTCGAGGTTCAGGTTGGGGGGACGACCCGCGATCGGCGTTTCACGCTGGAGGCGGTCCGCTGCTTGGGCTGCTGCGGCTTGGCCCCGGTGGTAACGGTCAATGACGATGTGCACGGCAAGATGACCGCCGGGGGCTTCCTCAAGGTACTGGACCAATACCCGGCATAAGAATAAGGAAGGCAGGACCGTGAACAAGCTGCGGCCTGAGGACCTGGACAGGATTGCCGAGAGGATGAGGAGGGCCATGTCCTTGCGCGAGGGCGCGGGCCATGCCAAGGTCACCGTTCATATGGGAACGTGCGGCATAGCCGCCGGGGCCCGAAAGATTATGAGCGCGCTCATTGGTTGCATGGATGACCCCGCGGTCACGGACGTCATCGTCACCACCTCCGGCTGTGCGGGGCTGTGCAGCCGGGAGCCGATGATGACCGTGGAGATTGCCGGAAAAGCGCCGGTGAAATACGTGGACCTCACCGAAGACAAAGTCAAACGGATATTCGCCGAGCATGTTCTCCAGGGGAAGATCGTCGCGGATTGCGCCCTGGCGATAGGCAGCGAGCAGACGCTATGAAGAGTTACCGGACGCACCTGATGCTCTGTGCGGGGACCGGTTGTGTGTCGAACGGTTCCTACCGCATCAAAGCCGCCCTGGAGCGCGAACTGGTGAAGCACAGTCTCCAGGATGAGATCGCGGTCGTCATGACAGGCTGCAACGGGTTCTGTGCTCAAGGGCCGGTGATGACCGTCCTGCCGGACGGGATCTTCTACCAGTTGCTGACGGAGCAGGACATCCCCCATCTCGTCGAAGAACACATCCTCAAGGGCCGGCCAGTCCAGCGGCTGATGTACACCCCGCCCGCAGAGAAGGCGCCTGTGCCGAAGATGAGCGACATCGGGTTCTTCAAAAAACAGCGGCTCATCGCCCTGCGCAACCGTGGCCTCATCGACCCCGAGAAGATCGAGGAGTACATCGGGCGCGGCGGCTATCAGGCCTTGGCCAAGGCCCTCACCTCCATGAGCCGAGAGGAGATCATCCAAGAGATGAAGGCGTCGGGGCTGCGGGGGCGGGGCGGCGCGGGCTTCCACACGGGACTCAAGTGGGAACTCACGGCGAAACAACCTGGCCAGGAGAAGTTCATCGTCTGCAACGGGGATGAGGGCGACCCCGGGGCCTTCATGGACCGAAGCATTGTCGAGTCTGATCCTCATTCGGTGCTGGAGGGAATGCTCATCGGCGCCAAGGCCATCGGCGCGTCGCACGGCTTTGTGTATATCCGACAGGAGTATCCTCTGGCCCTGGAGAGACTGAATCTTGCGTTGGGTCAGGCCCGGGACTACGGGCTCCTGGGAACGGACATCCTGGGTACGGGTTTCAACTTCGATATCTCCATCCATCGGGGGGCCGGGGCGTTTGTCTGCGGCGAGGAGACTTCCCTCATCGGGTCCTTGGAGGGTCGGCCGCCCGAACCCCGCATCCGGCCTCCCTTCCCCGCCGAGTCCGGGGTTTGGGGGAAGCCCACCTGTATTAACAATGTCGAAACCTGGGCGACCGTACCCCAGATCATTGACCGCGGCGCGGCGTGGTTCTCCCAGATTGGCACGGAGACCAGCAAGGGCACCAAGGTCTTCTCTCTGGTGGGGAAGGTGAAAAACACGGGGCTGGTCGAGGTGCCCATGGGGATCACCCTGCGCGAGATGGTCTACGACATCGGCGGGGGAATCCCGGGCGACCGGGAGTTCAAGGCGGTTCAGACGGGTGGCCCTTCGGGGGGGTGCATCCCCGCGTCCCTCCTCGACCTGCCGATCGACTACGAGCGCTTAACGGAGGCCGGCTCCATCATGGGCTCGGGTGGGATGATCGTGCTGGACGAGGATACCTGCATGGTCGATCTCGCCCGGTACTTCCTCGATTTTCTGCGGGACGAGTCCTGCGGCAAGTGCACCGCCTGCCGCGAAGGCGTCGACGTCATGTACCAGATGGTCAGCGACATCTGCGCGGGAAAGGGCAAGGAGGAGCACCTCCCGCTGCTCGAAGAGTTGGGTCAGGCAGTGAAAGATGGCTCGATGTGTGCGCTGGGGGGTACGGCGCCCAATCCGCTCCTGAGCACCTTGCGCTACTTCCGAGAGGAGTACGAGGCCCATATCCGAGAACACCGGTGCCCGGCCGGCGTCTGCAAGGCGCTCATCACGTATCGGATCGATCCGGCGAAGTGCAAGGCCTGCCTCGTCTGCAACAAGAACTGCCCCGCGGAAGCTGTTTCCGGGGAGAAGAAGAAGCCCCAGAAGATCGACCCCGAGAAGTGCGTCAAGTGCGGCGTCTGCCGCGACATGTGCAAGTTTGAGGCGGTAACCGTGCAATGAAGCTCGATGAGATCAGCAAGGTTCTTGAGGCGCAATGGTTGAGCGACCGCACCGGTTGCCACGACCGCATCGGCGCGGAGGTCCTGTCGTGCCATGCCAGCGATCTGATGAGTGACGTGCTGACCTCCAGCGGCGAGGGCTCGCTTCTGCTGACGGGACTGACGAACGCCCAGGTGATCCGCGTGGCGGAGGTCGCCGACTTCGTCGCCGTGTGCTTCGTCCGCGGCAAGAAGCCGCAACCCGAGACGCTCCAGTTGGCCCGCGAGCGAGGGATTCCCATACTCGTTACGCCCCTGTCCCTGTACGACGCCAGCGGCCGGCTTTACGAGAAGGGGCTGCCCGGTGGCCACAGAGCGAAGGAGATTCCGAGTTGGCGGGCAAGGAAGTAACCAAGACCCAGGAGATGATTTACGAGCTCCGGGTGAGCGAGGTGATGACCAGGAAGGTCATCGCCGTCGCGCCCGCCACGCCGATGGGGGAGTTGCGGGGGATCCTGCGCGACAACCGGATCTCCGGGACTCCGGTCGTGGACGATGGGAATCTGGTCGGCATCGTCAGCATTGAGGATTTCATCAACTGGATGTCCGACGGCCGCCCGGGATGCCCCGTCGCCGACAGGATGACCCGCCAGGTCAGGACCGTCTATGACGACGAGCCCCTGGTCCAAGCGGTCAACAAGCTCGAACGGTCCGGCTTCGGACGCCTGCCGGTGCTTGAGCGGGAGACCGGCCGCCTGACGGGGGTCATGACCAAGGGGGATATCATCAGCGGCTTGCTGAAGCATCTCGAGGTGGACTACCGCAATGCCGAGAGGCGGGGCGCCAGGTCGAGCCACATCTTCGAGGACATCATCGCGGACCGAAGCCTGTTGAGGCTGGAATACCAGGTGCGGGGTGCGGATTTCAGCCGGGCGGGCAGCAGCGCGAGCGGCCTGAAGACCAGTCTGGGCCGACTGGGCATCGACCCCCAGATCACGCGCCGCGTCGCCATTGCGGCCTACGAAGCGGAGATGAACCTGGTTGTCTTCACCGAGGGCGGCCGCATCCGGGCCGAGGTGGATCCGAGCTTGATACGGCTGGTGGTGGAGGACAGCGGCCCCGGCATTCCGGACGTCGAGCAGGCCATGGAACCGGGTTTCTCCACGGCCCCGGACTGGGTGCGGGAACTCGGGTTCGGCGCGGGCATGGGGCTTCCGAACATACAGAAATGCTCCGACCGCATGCGTCTGGACTCCACGCTGGGCAAGGGGACTCGCCTCGAGATCGAGGTCCTCATGGAGCATCGCGATGACGCTGAATGACTTGGCGCAGGAACTGGGGCTTGAGGTCAGGGCCGGCGGCAGCGCTCTCGAGACCGAGGTGCGCGGCGGCTACGCGAGCGACTTGCTCAGCGACGTGATCGCCCACGGCCAGCCGGGAGACCTCTGGGTGACCCTCCAGAGGCACCAGAACATCGTTGCCGTGGCCAGCCTGAAGCGCCTGGCGGGGATCGTCCTGGTGAATGGCCGCGAGCCCGAGGCCGACACGCTCCAGAAGGCCGGCGCGGAAGGCGTCCCGCTCTTCGTCAGCGCCCTTCCGACCTTCGAGTTGGTCGGACGGCTGCACGACCTGGGCTTGTCAGGAATCCGAACGTGAGGGAACTGCGGGCCGATCTGCACATTCACACGTGTCTTTCACCGTGTGCGGACCGGGAGATGTCCCCGTTGGCGGTGGTGAGGGAAGGACGCGAGAAAGGGCTTCACGTGATTGCCGTCTGCGACCATAACTCGGCCGAGAACGTGGCGGCGACCCGCCGCGCCGCCGAGAACACCGGATTGGCCGTCATCGGCGGGATCGAGATAAGCTCTCGCGAGGAAGTGCATGTGCTGGGCCTCTTCAGGGACGGCCCGGCCCTGGAGTCGGCCCAGCAGATCGTTCTTGAGAACCTCGTCGGCGAGAACGAACCGCAGACCTTCGGCGAGCAACTGGTGATGAACGAGCGGGACGAGGTGGTCGGCCACAATAGCCGTCTCCTGATCGGGGCCACCGAGCTGTCCTTGGAGGACGTGGTGGGGACGATCCATCGGTTGGGCGGGGTAGCCATTGCCGCCCACGTGGACCGGCCGAGTTTCAGCGTGATTAGCCAACTCGGCTTCATCCCGTCGGGCGTCGGGTTTGACGGGGCGGAGGTGTGTTCGGAGGAGCGGCCGACCTTGCCGGAGGGCCTTGCGGTCGTCAGGTCCTCCGACGCGCACCGGCCGGGTGAGATCGGCTCTCGCCACACCCTGTTTCTCGTGGAGCGACCGACGGCCTCGGAGATAGGGATGGCGCTGCACCGGATGGAAGGCCGGAGAGTTCTGACGTAGGGGAGGAGAGGCCGTGGAGGATCTCTCGCAGCACATTCTCGACGTGGTGGAGAATTCGCTGCGCCACAAGGCACGCCTGATCGAGATTTCGCTGGAGGAGGATGTGGAGCAGGACCGGCTTACTCTTCAAATCAGGGACGACGGAAACGGCTTGGACCCGCGGGCTCGCGCGCGGGCGGCCGACCCGTTCTTCACCACCCGGCCGGGCTGCCGCGTCGGGTTGGGGCTGCCCCTGCTGGCCCAGGCGGCCAAGGAGGCCGATGGCCAGTTTGACATAGCCTCCTCGCCCGGTGCCGGGACCACGGTCAGGGCCACGTTCCGCCGGAGCCATCCCGACTGCAAACCCCTGGGCGATATGTTCGCCACGCTGCAACTGCTTGTCGTGGCACACCCGGAGGTCGGCTTCGTCTACGAGCACCGAAGGGGGGCGGAGACCGTCCGCCTGGATACGAGGGAAGTCAGGCAACCATGATCAGCTTGACGATCAACGATCAGAAGGTCCGCCTGGAGCCGGGCAAGAGCGTCCTGGACGCCTGCCGGCAGTTGGGCATGGACATCCCCACCCTCTGCCACCACCGGGCCTTGCCGCCCTATGGGGCCTGCCGGCTCTGTCTTGTCGAGGTTGAGGATCGCGGGCGGACCAGGGTCCAGGCCTCATGCCTCTACCTGGCGCGCGAGGGCCTGATCGTCCGTACCGATACCGAAAGAGTCATCAAGACGCGCCGGATCATGGCCGAATTGCTCCTGGCCCGCTGCCCGGACTCCGAGAAGGTAAAGACGGTGGCCGCGGAACTGGGCGTTACCGAGTCGCGCTTCCCGAAGAAGGCCGAGGATTGCATCCTGTGCGGACTCTGTACCCGGGTCTGTTCTGATCTGATGAAGACCGGGGCGATCGACTTCGGGGGCCGTGGCAACCGGCGCAAGATCGGCCCGGCCTATGATAAACTTTCGCCGATCTGTATGGCCTGCGGGGCCTGCGCGGTCGTCTGCCCGACGGGGGCTGTCCACCTCGACAAGGTCTCCGTGCACAAGCCGCGGCCGATCCTCGGCGAGTTCGACGCCAAACTGGCCGCACGGCCTTCCATTTACATCTCGTACCCGCAGGCGATCCCGAACGTGCCCGTTATTGACCGCGAAACCTGTGCGCACTTCCGCAAAGCCAAAGAGCTGGACGCCTGCAGGGCTTGCGAGAAATTCTGCGAGGCCAAGGCCATCGATTACAGCCAGGAGGACAGCATCCTCGATCTGGACGTGGGGGCCGTGGTGATCGCGCCGGGCTTCGAGCTCTCGGACCACACCCTCCGCGCCGAGTACGGGTTCGGCCAATACCCGAACGTCATCAGCAGTCTCCAGTTCGAGCGCGTGCTTTCCGCGAGCGGGCCTTACCAGGGCCACGTCCAGCGGCCGTTGGACGGCAAGGAGCCGAAGCGCATCGCCTCCATCCAGTGCGTGGGCTCGCGCGAAGACGCGGCCCGCTACTGCTCGTCGGTCTGCTGCATGTACGCGGTCAAGCACGCCCTGATGACGAAGGAACACCTGCCGGGGGTCGACTACACGGTCTTCTTCATGGACCTCCGGGCCTACGGCAAGGGCTTCGACGCCTACTACCAGCGGGCCCAGCAGGAGGGGGTCCGGTTCGTGCGGGCGCGTCCGGCGACCGTCGAGGAGACCGGCGAGGACCGGAACCTTCGTATCAAGTACCTCGACGAGCAGGGCGAGTTCAAGGCGGAGGAGTTCGACCTTGTGGTGCTCTCCTGTGGCATGCGTCCTGCGGCTGGGGGTGTCGAGGTGGCCCAGCGGCTGGGCCTGGAGCGAGACGGCGACGGTTACTGCCTGACGCACCCGCTCGCCCCGCTGGACACCAGCCGCCCCGGCATCTTCGTCTGCGGCGCGTTCTCCGAGCCCAAGGACATCCCCGAGACCGTCATGCAGGCGAGCGGCGCCGCTGCGCGGGCCATGGGCCTTCTGGCCGAGGTGCGCGGCACGATGGTCGAGCCGAAGCACTATCCGCCCGAACGCGACGTCGCCGGCGAAGAGCCGCGGATCGGCGTGTTCGTCTGCCACTGCGGGCGCAATATCGGCGGCGTCGTCAACGTGCCGGAGGTGGTGGAGTACGCCCGCACGCTGCCCAACGTCGCCTACGCCGAGGACAACCTGTACACGTGCTCGACCGACAGCCAGGCGAAGATTCGCAAGGCGATCGACGAGCACGGGCTCAACCGCGTGGTCGTCGCGTCCTGCACGCCGCGGACTCACGAGCCGCTCTTCCGCGACACGCTCCGCGAGGCGGGCTTGAACCAGTATCTCTTCGAGATGGCCAACATCCGCGACCAGTGTTCCTGGGTCCACATGCACGAGCCCGCGAAGGCCACGCAGAAGTCCAAGGCCCTCGTGCGGATGGCCGTGGCCAAGGCCCGCCTGATCGAGCCGCTGCCGGAGCGGACCCTGCCGCTGAACCACGACGCCCTCGTCATCGGCGGCGGCGTGGCCGGCATGACGGCCGCCCTGGCGCTGGCCGATCAGGGCTTCCGCGTTCACCTGGTGGAGCGCGACGCCGAACTTGGCGGACACGCCCGGCACGTCCGGTACCTGCATGATGGCCAGGACCCGCAGAAGTTCCTCACAGAGACGATCCGGCGGACCCGCGCACATCCGCGGATCACGACTCACCTGGGCGCCACGGTCGCCGGGATCGATGGCTTCCTGGGCAACTTCAAGACGCGGCTCACCAAGGATGGCGCCACGGAAGAGGTGGAGCACGGCGTGGTCATCGTGGCCACGGGTGCAGACATCCACAAGCCCGCCGATTACCTGTATGGCCAGAACGACCGGGTGGTGACGCAGGTCGAATTCGAGCAGAAGCTCGCGGCCGGCGACGTGGCGGCCGACACCGTGGTCATGATCCAGTGCGTCGGCTCGCGCGACGACGAGCACGCGTATTGTAGCCGGATCTGCTGCGGCCACGCGATCCGCAACGCGCTGCGCCTCAAGGAGCTCCGCCCCCAGGCGAACGTGTTCGTGCTGTACCGCGACGTCCGGACGTACGGCTTCAGCGAGGAGTACTACCGCCAGGCCCGCGAGAAGGGCGTGCGGTTCATCCGCTACGAACCGGAGCGAAAGCCCGCCGTTTCCGCCACGGACGGCGGGCTGCGCATCCAGGCGTGGGATCCGATCCTCGAGAGGACGCTCGCCATTGACGCCGACCTCGTGGTCCTCTCGGCCGGGGTCGTGGCGAGGCCCGACGGGCAGGAACTCGCGCAGATGCTCAAGGTGCCGCTCAACCAGGACCGCTTCTTCCTGGAGGCCCACCTGAAGCTCCGGCCGGTGGACTTCGCGACCGAGGGCGTGTTCCTGTGCGGCCTGGCCCACAGCCCCAAGGGCCTGCACGAGACGATCGCGCAGGCGATGGCCGCGGCCTCGCGCGCCGCCACCATCCTCGCCAAGGACAGCCTCGTGCCCGAGTCGGCCATCTCCGAGGTCACCGACGAGAACTGCGACGGCTGCGCGTACTGCATCGATCCGTGCCCGTACCACGCGCTGACGCTCATCGAGTACGTGCGGGGCGGCCAGATCAAGAAGACCGTGGAGACGAACGAGGCCCTCTGCAAGGGCTGCGGCGTCTGCCAGGCCACGTGTCCGAAAGACGGAATCCTGGTGCGCCACTACAAACTGAGCCAGATTGCGGCGGCGATGGAGGCGGCGCTCGTGCCGTAAGGGTTGACCATGAGCGACAACGGCTTTGAACCGATCATCGTGGCGTTCTGCTGCAACTGGTGCTCCTACGCCGGGGCCGACCTGGCGGGCACTTCGCGGCTCCAGTATCCGCCCAACGTGCGCATCGTGCGCGTCATGTGCTCCGGCATGGTGCACCCCAAGCTGGTGATGGACGCCCTGACCAAGGGCGCCGACGGCGTCATGATCTGCGGGTGCCATCCGGGCGACTGCCACTACCTGGAGGGGAACCTGCGGGCGCAGAAGCGGTCGGAGGCGATCACGCTGATGCTCGAGGACTTCGGCCTGGAGCCGGAGCGGTTCCGCTTGGAATGGGTCTCCGCCTCGGAAGGCCCGCGCTTCGCCCAGGTCATGATCGACATGGTCGAGGCGGTCCGGGGCCTCGGCCCGAGCCCGTATCGCACGAGTTAGTGCCGCATCGCGCCATCGCGCGGCGGGTCTCCTGACCCGCCGCGCAGAGGTGTCGAGTGAGGAGGACGAGTTCGTGCCGCAGAACGTACTTTTCGTAGACCGGCGGAAGTTCATGTGGGACGGCGAGGCCCGCGACTCGCGCGCCGAGGCCGAGGCCAGGAAGAGCGAGTGTGAAGCGCAGGGGTTCGAAACGCAAATCGTCGAGGAGGAAGGCAAATTCCTCCTGTACACGCGACGGGTGGTGAAAGAGGTCGTGGTCGAAGGCGAGCCCCCGCCGGCATAACGCGCGGCGAAGGCCGCACAGAAAGGAGACGCGAACATGGCGAAGGTGGCGGAGGAATGGTTGAACATCTGCGGCGGGTGCGAGGTCAGCATCCTCGATATCGGGGAACCGCTCCTCGGTCTGTTGCCGCAACTCGAGTTCGTGCACATCCCCGTCCTGGCGGACCATAAGTACTTCGGGGCGATGGGCGACGGCACGACGCTCGAGATCCCGCCGGCGGACGTCGGGATCGTCAGCGGCGGGGTCCGCAACGAGAAAGAGAAGCACGTGGCCGAGGCGATGCGCAAGAGCTGCAAGACGCTCATCGCCCTCGGCTCCTGCGCCTGCTTCGGCGGCATCCCCGCCCTCGCGAACA